>Ga0075364_10000332_pt1 | contig 23468 bp, 23 predicted proteins | sample EndMetdeltDD1764_FD_71517 | JGI IMG/M metagenome (GOLD analysis project Ga0075364, IMG submission 71517) | Populus endosphere microbial communities from Tennessee, USA - Endosphere MetaG P. deltoides DD176-4 | ecosystem: Host-associated > Plants > Roots > Endosphere | place: USA: Tennessee...
TTCGCCGATCGACTGGAAACCAAGCGTGCGCAGATCGCCGATGATCTTCGGCGAAAGGCGCAGTAGAGAAATCGGCAATCTTTCGACCGCGCGAACGGTCTCACCGATCGGTACGATCACCGTCTCCCGGGTGATCACACGCGCGCAAGCATGTGCAGCACCCCAGGTATCGGCCACCGCCACGCGGGCAGTCAGCTTTCTTGCCAGGAACTGGTTGGCGATCTTTGTGACCATCGGCAGTTCACCGCCCTGCAGGTGGTCGGCGCCTTCGGTGTACATGACGATGCCATCCGTTCCATCGACTGCGACGATCGGGGAATATTGGGTGAGTGCCCAAAGCGTGATCCGTTCAAGGGCCGCGGCATCGGCGGCGGCGTCCGCATCGAGCAGCATCAGACCGCGAAACAGCGCCTGGGCTTTTGCAGCCGGCATGCCGACACGCACGCCTGCCTTTTTTGCAGCAGGGTCCGCCGCGGATACCCAGCGTTTGGGACCACTTTTGGCAATGACAGCAATCGCCTGTTCAGGCGGAATGGAGGGATCTGCGCGACGGATGCGATCGGTCGGCAGATCCGGAAGGTAAATCGACACGACCCTGCTCATCACATGCCCTCACGAGAAACTCAGCACACTCACCCGCTTTGACGCGCATCAGCTCTACGAACCAGCGATGCCGGCCAACGCCGGGCACCGGCAGATCGTCAGACGGCATCACGCTGACCCGCCATCGTGTCGTCGAGGCCGTTGGTTGTCCGTAATCATTGGCCTCCGTCTGCCGTCGCCAGCGGCGCACAGCCAATGCCATCGTGCCGGTCCGTTCAGCCGCAAGCTGCAGCCGGCGCGAACCGACCATCGGCAAGCGGACAAGCTCGCCAACCACGGCCCCCAAACCGCCGAAGGAAAGCCCCTCCTCCATATTGGCGAGCACGTCCTCATCCTTGTCGGACTCGACAAAAATCACTCGATCGGAATGAAGGCCGACTTGGGCGAGCGCCGGAAAGAACAGATCAGGCCGCGTCAGGCACCAGACGATCGGTCCCTTGGTCCTTGCCGCAATGCCGGCGGCAAAAAGAGCGGCTGCGGCGCCATCCACCGTTCCAGATCCACCACCGGCAAATTCATGGAGCGCCCCATAGGCAAGCCCTCCACCGGGCAGGACCGCATCGATTTCCGGTACGCCGAAGGCGAGACCGCCGGTTTTACGGGCCGACACGCCCTCCAGCGCGGAGATACGTTCACGCAGATCATCGATCACCTTTTCGCGAGCAGCAGTCATCGTTCACGGCTCCCTTCAAGGTCGTGTTGGCAGAGTTTCAGGCCAGCATCATGCTGGACAAAATGCGGATGTTCCGTTTCTGTTCCGACTGCAACAAAGAGTCAAGCGACCAGAAGATTGGGAATATTATCCTTTTTATTAGCACCTAGGAGAATTGCTTTAGGAATCAGTGAGCTAAGGCGCAATCAACTTTTTTTGGCAAACCGGCGTGAATTGGCGTCCACCATGGGGATAACTGGAGTGCCGACACAATGGCGCGTTTTCCAACCCGACTAGACCAGTGCTCCAGCGACGCTAGATTATTGGTATTCGACTGCATCGGAGAAGAAGCCTGTCATGTGCAATCTCTACCGCATGGAAGACAAGGACTGGGTCAGTACCTGGGCGAAGGACGTCGAGAGCCTGATCAACCTGATGCCGGCCTACCAGATGAATCCGGACCAGATGGGGCCAATCGTCCGCAACACCGCTGATGGCCGGAAACAGCTTGTCAATGCACGCTGGGGCTTGCCCTCGCCGATCTTCGTTCAGGAGAAAGCTGCCAAAACCCGCTCAGAAAAGCTGAAGGCAAAAGGCAAGGCTGTCGATTTTGACGAACTCTTGAAGATGGAGCCGGATCGCGGCGTCACCAATGTTCGCAAACTCAACCTCCCGCATTGGAAGCGCTGGTTCGGGATCGAACATCGGTGCCTTGTGCATGTCACCAGTTTCGCTGAGCCCAACCCGACAGCTCAGGTGCCCGGCGGCAATGGGCCCAATGCATGGTTTGCGCGTGACGAACAGAAGTCGCTGATGTTTTTCGCAGGTATTCACGTGCCGCAATGGACGAGCGTGCGGAAGGTGAAGGACGGACTGACCACCGACGACCTCTATGGTTTTCTCACGACTGATGCCAACACACTGGTCAAACCGATCCATGACAAGGCCATGCCGGTTCTGTTGCTGACACGCGAGGAAACCGAGACCTGGATGCGGGCACCGTGGGATGAAGCCAAGGATCTGGCGCGTCCCTTGCCGGCTGACGACCTCATCATCTCCTCGCGCGAACCCTACGGTTCGACAATCGTGGATAAGACGGGCGAACCGGTGGAGCAGGCAAGCCTGTTCTGATGCCAGCTTGCTTGAGGTGATGATCTCCTGCTGCAGATGTTGTCTTCATCAAGTCGCGCTGATACGTTCTTATTTCGTTCGCATAATTTCCTCAACTTCTAATATACCTATAGATCATGACGGAGCCGCCTCCCTTACGGAAAATCATCCATGTCGACATGGACGCGTTTTATGCCTCGGTGGAGCAGCGAGACAATCCGGAACTGCGGGGCAAGCCCTTGGCGGTCGGTGGTGAGGCTGCCCGGGGTGTCGTGGCTGCCGCTAGCTACGAGGCCCGAAAATTTGGCGTCCATTCGGCGATGCCGTCGGTGACGGCTGCTCGCAAATGTCCGGATCTGATCTTCGTAAAGCCGCGCTTTGAAGTTTACCGTGCTGTCTCGCAGCAGATCCGAGAGATCTTTGCCGAGTACACACCACTGATCGAACCGCTGTCGCTCGACGAAGCCTATCTCGACGTAACGGAAAACCTGCATAACATGCCGATCGCAACCGAGATCGCTCTGGAGATCCGTGCCAAGATTAAGGCGGCCACCGGACTGAATGCATCAGCCGGAATTTCCTACAACAAGTTCCTCGCCAAAATGGCTTCTGACCTCAACAAGCCGAACGGTCAGGCGGTGATCACACCGAAGAACGGGCCAGCCTTTGTCGCGCAGTTGGCCGTAAAGAAATTTCATGGTGTCGGGCCGGCGACAGCGGAGAAGATGCATCGTCTTGGCATTGAGACCGGCGCTGATCTGAAGGCAAAATCGCTGCCATTTTTGGCAGAGCATTTCGGCAAGTCAGGTCCTTATTTCTACGGCATCGCACGCGGGATCGATGAACGGCAGGTCAGGCCCGACCGTGTGCGCAAGTCCGTCGGCGCCGAAGACACGTTTATCCAAGATATTGATGATCTGCAGCTCGCCACCAACGAGCTGAAGCCATTGACCGAGAAGGTGTGGAGTTATTGCGAGGCAAAGGGCATCCGCGGCAAGACGGTGACCGTGAAAATCAAATATTCGGATTTCACGCAGGCAACGCGGAGCAAGACAAACGCCCTCCCCTTCGCCCACAGCAGTGACGTCCTCGATGCCGCCGCCAGCCTGCTCGCGACCGTCTATCCATTCAAACGATCGGTTCGTCTGCTCGGCGTCACTCTGTCATCTTTGGCAGGCGAGCGGCACGATAACGATGCAGACCAGCCGCAGTTGGATTTCAATCTGTAGGGAGAAACGAAAAAGCCTGCTGCGGGAGTAGGTGCAGCAGGCTTTTCGAATGATGTGAACAGCGACAGGGAGGAGGATGCCGCTGTTCTGCCGGGTGTCCTCGGGTGGAGGAGGGGTCACCCGAATGACGAAGCTTCGCGGGAGGAGTTGCGTTGCTTCGTTGACTGGACTTGTATGATTACCCTTCACGGTCAGCAACATGGATCTCGGCAATTCAGCGATGCGCCAGAAGCATACGCCTAACGCAACACGCCTAAAAATATCACAGATGGGCTAGGTCACGGTGAACTATCCGAGCTTTTGGGAGCGCCTCTTCGCCGTGTCGATCCTCATGGCGAATGTTCTGAGTGAGATCGCCTCCTGCATTTGTGCGTCGGACGGGGACGGTGTTCTGGTTTTAATCTCGGACGACAGGCGATGGTTAGGATCTGCTGGGGAAGCAGAGGCGACATCCAGCCCGCGCTTTTCTCTCAGTTCCAAAATCATGCTCACCAGGCCCATAGGCACAATCATCCCGTTATCGATTGTCGGAAATCTAACATGACGGTCTTCACGAAAAACTAAAATCACGTGTTCGGCAACTACCCCCAGTCGAGCAACTGCCCGGCCGGGACTGGTCGCCCGTAGTAGTAACCTTGCGCCTCTGTGCAGCCTATCGTCGTCAAGAAACGAGCTTGTTGCTCGTTTTCAACACCCTCCGCAATGATTTCTAGTCCGAGCTGAGTAGCAAGCGATACGATGGCAGACGCTATAGCGATGCTGTCCTGATCGTGGGGGGTGTCGATAATGAAAGACCGATCAATCTTCAGCCGTGTAACGGGCAGCCGCTTGAGGACGCTAAGGCTTGAATAGCCGGTTCCAAAATCGTCGAGTGCTATCGAAACGCCCAAGGATGCAAGGTTCCGCATAGTTGCAATCGAACTCTCGCCGTCACGCATGATCATGCTTTCGGTAATCTCAATCTCAAGGCAACCGGGCGCGAGGTCGGCTCTCGCTAGTGCCTGCTCAATGGAACGGAGCAGATTGGGGTCTTCGAATTGCCGGGCCGATACATTCACGCCCATACGTAACGGTTTCAATCCTTGTCTTTTCCAGGATGCTGCCTGCCTACATGCTTTTTCAAGTACAAGTTGCCCAAGCCCTACGATAAGGCCGGTTTCCTCGGCCAGGCCAATGAAATCTGCTGGGTAAAGAATTCCGTCGGTAGGGTGCTGCCATCGAACGAGTGCCTCAACCCCTGTTATCTCGTTGGAGGCCGTGCTGTACTGAGGCTGATAATGAAGGACGAACTCGTCGCTTTCGATCGCATTGCGTAACTGTTCAGTTTTCTCGATCTTTAGGCGAAGGTCGCGGGCGATATCAGAAGAATAAGAGAAAACCGCGTTTTTGCCCGCTGCTTTGGCCCGGTACATTGCCATATCTGCATTTGAAAAAAGTTCAGGAGCGCTCACCCCGTCAGTGGGGTAGATAGCAAGGCCGACGCTGAAAGTAACGGTGGCTAATTTGCCGCCTAAATTTATCGGCTGGGCTACTTCCTGCAAAAGCTTCTTGATCTCAAGTTCGAAACCATTTGGTTGGGTAGAAACGATAACGAATTCGTCTCCTCCCAATCGCGAGACGTATCCAGATGAGCCTACAGCTCGCGAAAGGCGAATTGCCACCGACTGCAAGAGTTCATCGCCGTAGCTATGACCAAGGCTGTCATTTACGTTTTTGAAATCGTCGAGATCGATGAACGCAACACCGAATTCAGACGCGCCCTCGGCAATCAGACCATCAAGATATTCCGTGATCGCACTTCTATTTGGCAAGCCCGTCAGAGCATCGGTTGTCGCAAGAGCTCGCATCTGGCGCTCGGATTGCTCGCGATCGATAGCGATTGCCACGAGACGTGCTGCGGTCCTGCAGAACTCCCTCATTTCAGCATGTACAGTACCCGTGTTTTTCACGATCAACACTGCTGGGACGTCGCCATTCTCAGTGCAAATATCAAATACGCACCAATCTCCGGCCATGTGCTTTACGCGTCCTGCGATTAGGTCATCAGGAACGTCACGAGAAATCGATAAAGATGTAAAAACACCCCATGTCGACGGCTTGCCTTTGTTTAAAAATAGGGATCGATCCGCAGTACAAAAAACGGCCGCTTCAAGCCCTTCGGATAATGCCTCGACCATTGCTGGAAGTTCGGAAAGAAGCCGAGAGGTGGGGACACGTTCCAGAACTCGTTCCAGAAGCGCAGCATGAGCGTTAGTCATGCGCTCAACTGTTTTCCGATCCGAGATGTCTCTAGACGCACCTACTACACCGATAATCTGCCCGCTACGATCGCGTAGAGGCACACGCGACATCATGAGCCATCTATCGGGACCGCCTCCACGAATAGCTCTTTCTTCGTACCCCAAGTCTGGCACACCGGTGTCGATGACCCGTTGTTCGACCTCGCTAATAGCTTCGGCCAGAGCTGACCCATGGATATCAGCATCGGTCAGACCGATCATGTCCTCTACGGCATCAAAACCATTGTTTTTGAGCACTGCGTCGTTCGCGAACAGAAACCGACCAGCTTTATCTTTTGCATAGATATAGTCGGGAACATGGTTGATCATCGCTTCAAGCCAAGTCAAACGATCGGCTGTCCCGTGGATACTCTTTCTGTCAATCAAATGGCCAATTGTCTTGACTGCTTGCAGTAGATCGTTGGTCCGGCTGTCATGAGACGCTACGCCGCTTCCATCCATCTGAATTGACATTTCGATGCTCCTTAATGAAGCAGGAAATATCAGGCTGGATTAAATGATGCGTTTTGAAACACGGTTAATTGGCTTGCCCGTCAACTGGTTCAGGAATGCCGTGCAACTTATACAGATCGTCGAGTTGGATCTTTGACGGAGAACCGAAGCGGTCTCGGGCGGAGATCTGGAGCATATTGCCATTCCGCGCTTATTATCGTTCCGGTTTTGATCGGAAAACTCGGCACTGAGTATGGAATGACACTTGCCCTGAAAATCCATGATCGCCACAGAGCACGTGAGCCACGGACCTGATACAGATAGAGAAGGCTTTTCCCACTTGGCCGACAGTGGCGGCGCTTTTTCTAACTCTCGTGTTCCCGAACCAAAAGCCGGCCTCCATATGTAAGGAAACCGGCTTTTTCTAAAAACTCGACGGGCCAGATCAGATCAACGCTTGGTCAAAGTCGCCGAATTTCTGGCGGGCTTACCGTTGTTACCGGTGCCGCTGGCTGTGATGCGAGCCTTGCCCTCGGACTGAAGGGTCATCGTACCCTTCCAGCCGTTGTTGTCGTCGAGGCTTACCTTATTGCCGTTGACGGCTCCGGTTACCTTTGGACGGGCAAAGCCGTTGTTGGTCCAGGAGACCACCTTGCCACCAGCAATCCGAACCGTCGTGGTGCGACCGCCATTGCTGCTCGTACCAGACCACGTGCCATCCCAAGACGGGCCAGCAGCCTGCTTCTTCGGCGCGGCCACCGCAGGGCTGCCGATTGCGACGATTGCAAAAGCTGCTACGATTCCAGAAACCAAAGTTTTGCGGTTGATCATATTGCCCCCTTCTAAATTGGCAGGAGCAATGAACGATGGATTTTCCGATCAGTCTTCACCCAAATTGGTGAAACACAAATCTATCATATTCGTTTGGCTGCGACGGTTGAGGCCACTAGCGTTCTTGATCTTGATCTTGATCTTGATCTTGAACGGGTACGAACTTGCGACATACGAATGGAAACGTGAATTTTTTCAGAAGCTTACGTTCATAGATCTTCTTAGACCCCTGATCCGATTACATTTTCCTATGCAGACTGTTTGCTGACTGCCTCAACGAGGGTTTGATCAGCGAATATAAGGTCTCTTAGCCAGAATCGTAATACGAGCGTGGCATTAACAGGGCTGTTTTTGCGTGCCGAGCTTCAGCAGTGCGGAGATTACGGCCGACAATCTCCGCTTTTTTGCGGAGATAAATATTGCTATTCTCCGCAGATAAGCTTTATCGTGGGTTATGACTTACATCTGGCAGTCCACCCTATGGCCGAAATTTGAGTGGCGGATTGACCGCCTTACATCAAAGATTGCGGCTGTCCGCCTTGATCAAGGGCGTCTTATTGGCCGCGTCGAGAGCCTTGGTTTTCGTACACGGGAGGCAACATTTCTACGCGCGCTAACGGACGACGTCGTCAAGTCGTCGGCGATCGAGGGAGAACAGCTGGATGAGCAACAGGTCCGATCCTCGCTCGCCAGACGGCTTGGTATCGATATCGATGGCTTCGTTACGCCAAATCGCTCGGTTGAAGGAATCGTCCATGTCACGCTCGATGCCACGATCAATTGCGCTGAGCCACTGACGGTAGAGCGACTGTTCCAATGGCATGCTGCCCTTTTTCCGACCGGCCGCAACGAATGGGGCCATAAACTTCGCGTCGGTGATTGGCGTGACGATTCTGGCGGCCGTATGGAAATAGTTTCTGGCGCGTTCGGGCACGAGAAAGTCCACTATGTTGCTCCGTCCGCAGATCGCGTGGAAGCTGAGATGTCAGCCTTCCTTGAGTGGTTTAACGGAGCACATGATGTAGATCCCCTTATCAAAGCAGCCATTGCCCATCTCTGGTTCGTCGCAATCCATCCTTTCGGCGATGGCAACGGCCGCATAACGCGCGCAATCGCGGATATGACGCTCGCGCGCAGTGGCGGAGGCGCCCAGCGGCTTTATTCCATGTCTGCAGCAATTGAGCGATCGCGCGCAGGGTATTATGAAGCCCTGCAATCAATTACCAGCAGAGATAGCCTCGACATCACGAGCTGGATCGAGTGGTTCATCGATCGTCTAGGCAATGCTGTTGGCCAGGCGCTCCTGACACTCGACAACGTGATGCTGAAAAATGATTTCTGGCAGATGCATGCTGAAAGCGATCTCAATCCGCGACAAGCCAAGGTCCTAAACCGGCTGTTAGAGGGGAATTTCCACGGCAAGCTCACATCGACAAAGTGGGCGAAATTAACGAACGCATCCCAAGACACTGCATCTCGCGACATCGCAGACCTGATGGCGAAAGGCATCCTGCGAAAAGGAGAGGCTGGAGGACGAAGCACGGCCTACGAGCTGGCTTTAAACGTCACTATGAACCACGTTCCCTCATCTGGATAAAATCCGGTCGCCGAAGATGACCCCGGGACCACTTTGTCGCGCCTTTTGCTACACAAACTGATCAAGAGGACCATGGCCCTTCAAGAACGTAGCCAAATTTTCGATCGGCGGTTAAGCTCTTGAGCAGATCTGAACCTTCGACCCGCACCTATTGTCGCTAAGCAATTGAGAAACCGCTCGTTCCACGGAATCGGCCAATTGCTGTATGACGCAGCCGCAAGTTCGCTTTGCACTCATAGTTCAAATCGCGGTATGAGCGCGTCACTAGTTGAGGCGGGTACCACCATCTTCAGAGAACAGGTGAATGGAGCCGACCTCAGGCGCGACGTGCATCACTTCTCCAGGCGCACCATTGATCCGCTCTCGGAACACGCCGGTTACCTGAGTTTCCCCCAACCTCATCGTCACTTGCGTCTCAGGCCCCATCGGCTCGATGAGCACGATTTCGGCAGGAACAATTGTGTGACTGGGATGGTCAGACAATCGAAAGTGTTCGGGACGAATACCGTAGACGGCAGCCTGCCCAATCACGGTGTTTATCGACTTAGGCAGGGGTAAAATCACGCCCGACGCTTGGAAGCCCGCCTCCGTTATCCTGCCCTTGAGAAAATTCATCGACGGCGATCCTATGAAACCCGCAACGAACTGGTTAGCCGGGCGGTCGTAGAGATCAAGTGGCGCACCGATCTGCTCTACTCTGCCGCCGTTCAGCACAACGATCCTGTCAGCCATGGTCATCGCCTCCACCTGGTCGTGGGTGACGTAGATAGTTGTTGTCTTCAGCTTCTGATGCAGCGCCTTGATTTCGCCGCGCATGACGACACGCAGTTTGGCATCGAGGTTGGAAAGTGGTTCGTCGAATAGAAAGACCTGAGGATTGCGCACGATGGCACGGCCCATGGCAACGCGCTGGCGCTGGCCGCCGGAAAGCTGGCGCGGATAACGATCGAGAAGATCGGTCAGCCCCAAAATACCGGCCGCCCAGTTGACCCGCTCCGCAATCTCAGTCTTTGCCGCGCCGCGATGCTCCAGCGAGAAGCCCATATTGGTCGCAACCGTCATATGCGGATAAAGCGCATAGGACTGAAACACCATGGCGATGTCGCGATCCTTGGGATCGAGATCGTTTACCCTCCGGTTACCGATCTTCAGCGTACCGTCGGTGATGGTCTCAAGACCCGCGATCATTCTGAGAAGCGTGGACTTGCCACAGCCGGATGGCCCCACTAGCACGACGAACTCGCCGTCTTTGATGTCGAGATCGACGCCGTGAATAGTCTTTACTGCGCCATAGCTCTTGCGGATATCGGAAAGGGTGACGTCTGCCATGATATGATCCGGTGTTCAGCCCTTGAGGCCGGTATGGGCGAGGCCTTCGACGAATTGCTTCTGGGCAATTATGAAGACGATGAGGACGGGCAGCGCCGTCAGGGTGGCTGCTGCAAGCTGGATGTTCCACATCGGCCCGCCATACGCATCGGTGTATTGGGTAAGCGCCTGCGGCAGCGTGAACATCTCAGCGCTGGAAAGAAATACGATAGGCTCGAGAAACAGGTTCCAAGAATGCAGGAAGGTGAAGATTGCCACCGACGCCAGCGCAGGTTTTGCCAGCGGCAGGGCGATCCTGGTAAAGATCTTGAACCGTCCGAGACCATCAACGCGAGCGGCCTCTTCCAGTTCGGCCGGAAGCGTCACGAAGAACTGTCGCATGACGAAAGTGGCGAATACGCTGGGCGCGCCGAAGATCGGTATCAGGATCAGCGGCCAGTGAGTATTAACCATGCCGGCCTTCAAAAACATCTGGAATAGCGGCACGATAGTCACTTCAGACGGGATCAGAAGGCCGAGCAGCACGATCATGAAGACCGCGTTCGCGTACGGAAATCTGATCCGAGCAAAGGCGTAACCCGCCATGGACGAGATGATCATCGTGCCGACGGTCACCACGGCCGCGATATAGGCGGAATTCCAGTACTGCCGGACAAAGGGCTGCAATTCGAAGACCTTCGAATATGTCGTCCAGTCGTAGCTTTGCGGCACGAGTTGCGGCGGGAAGGCGAAGATTTCGCTAATCGGCTTGATCGACGACGTGACCATCCACCATGTGGGGAAGACGAAGGGGATGAGCAATACGCACATCACTCCGTAGAGCGCCACTTTCGCGCGCGGGGAAATCTCAGCTTTCATAGAAGACGATCCTTTTGCGCATCTGCCACTGGGCAAATGTCAGGATGGCGACGATGGCAAACAGCAGGATGGACAGCGTCGAGCCGTAACCGAAGAAGTGAAACTGGAACGCCTGCTGGTAGAGATAGTAGACTAGCACGGTGGTCGAGACGCCTGGCCCGCCCTGGGTCAGCACCGCGATCTGGGCAAAGACCTGCAGCGAGCCGACGATTGTGATGATAGACGTCAGCAGGATCGTGGGGCTGATCAGCGGCAGAGTGATGCGACGGAACTGCTTGAAGGCCGGAGCGCCATCGATCCGCGCCGCTTCGTAGAGTTCTTTCGGCACCCCCTGCAAGGCGGCCAGGAACAGGATCATGTTTAGCCCGACATTCTTGAACACCTGCACAACGATGACCGAAATCATCGCGGTCGTCTCTTCCCTGAGCCAGTTCGGCCCTTCGATCCCCAACGTCAGGAGCATGCCATTGATGCCGCCATTTTTCTGCAGGAGAAAACCCCAGACGATTGTCCAGGCAACCAAGGAAACCACGACTGGCGAAAAGAACAGGGTGCGGAAGACTGCGATGCCGGCGAGCTTCTGGTTCAGCAGCACAGCCAGCAGCAAGGCCAGCGACAGGTTGAAGATCACAAGCCCGGCGGAAAAGATCGCAGTCGCGCCCAGCACTTTGAGAAGGCTCTCGTCCTCCATCAGCATCCGGTAATTCTGCGCACCGGTATAGGTGAAGGTGTTCGCGAGCACGTTCCACTCATGCAGCGAATACCAGAAGACCAGCCCGAGCGGAATCAGCACGAAGACAACGATCCCGATCAGTTGCGGTGCGATGAAGAGGAAGCCGGCGAGGCTGTCGCGCCGCGCGATCGTCCAGAACGGCGATGAGGAATGACCTTCCGGACGAGCGTTTTCCTGCGAGACAGCCATAACCAACGTCCTTCAGCGCTTCAGCAACGGGCCGATCTGGCCGCAGATTTTCTGGAGAGCAGCCGGCACGTCTGCCTCCGGCCGCCATACGGCGTCGAGATTGGAGCGAACCATCTGCTGGATCTGTGCAAAACCGGTATGACCGGGCATAACCTTTCCGGTGGCGATCCCTGAAATCACGACCTTTTCGATCTGTTCCTGACTGAGCAACGGATTGGTCTTTTTCAGGATATCGGCATTCAGCAGCGACTTGCGCGCAGATGGGAAGAACTGGCTGAGCTTGGCCGAGTTTTCCGGATTGGTCATGTAAGCGACGAATTCGGCGGCCGTTTCAGCATTCTTACCCGATTGCATGACGCCGATGCCCGCTTGGCCTATCAGCGCATATTCACCTGCCGAGCCCTTCGGCAGCGGCACGAGATCCCAGCTGAACGCCTTTTCCTTAGGCAATAGCGAGGCGCGGCTGATCTGGGTGATCGTCATCGCCGCATTGCCGGCGAAGAAATCGACTGTCTCGCCCGGGCCGGGGATCGCCTTCTTGGTGAACACGGCGTCGTGGATGAAGGTCAGCGCATCCGCCATCGGCTTGTCGGCCATGGTGCAGGTCTTGCCATCTTCGCTCCAGGGCGATGCGCCCCATCCGTTCCACACAGAGGTAAGGTATTGCCATGCCTGATAGTTGAAGTCGCGTACGACCAGACCACCCTTGCCGGATTTGGCGACGGCGGCGGCCGTTCCGATCGCGTTGTCCCAGGTCCATTCGCCTGCAGCGATCATCTCGGCCGGTGTTTTGGCGCCCGCAGCCTTGATCAGATCGTTGTTGACGAAAACGGCGAACGGCGAAGTCGAAAACGGATAGGCGTACAGCTTGCCGTCTTCAGTCCAGCGTTCGGTGGCCCCGGTGCCGACTTCTTCGAGATTATAGCCTTCTGCCGCCTTCAAAGTATCGGTCAGCGGGTAAAGTGCACCCGACTTGACGAAGTCATAGGCCGAAGTCTCGAAGATCCACGCCATGTCGGGCGCGTTGCCACCGGCGATCTGGGTCGTCAGTGCCGTCGTGTAAGTCTCAAACGGCAGCGACTCGTAAGTGACGCTGACATTCGGATGATCCTTCTTGAAGCCCGCGGCGATCTCGTTGAACAGCTTCAGATGTGCTTCATTGGCGCTCCAGATTGTCATCCGAAGATTGACCGCATCCTGCGCCTCGGCAGTTCCGCCTAGCGCAAGCGATCCGAAGATCGCCAGCGCGCAGGCGGTTGTTTTCAAAGTCTTTTGATAAAGCATTCCCAGTCCTCCTCCAAAGATGGGGTTGATCAAAAAATCAGTAGGCGGCGATCTCCGGCCAGCGGAACTCGATGCCTTCGCGGGTCAAGGCAGCCTGGAATTCCGCCAGATGGCTGTCGGCTTCCTGCACCTGATGTGGCGTCAGCCCGTTGCCCAAGCACCACGCCGCCAGCATGCCGGCCACCTCGCCGATGTTCCATTCGACAGGGTGCAGGCGGTAGCAACCGTTGGTGATATGCGTTGTGCCGATGTTCTTGCCGGCCGGGATGAGGTTCTTCATCCGCTGCGGCAGCAGCGCACCGAGCGGGATCTCGAATGGGCAGGACGGGACGTCGACATAGTTGTCTCCCCCGGTCGAGGGATGCAGGTCGATGCGATACATGCCGACACCAATACTGTCACGATAACGCACCGCACCCTTTTCCGCGCGCACGGTAAAGGATAGGTCCTGTTCAACGATGCGAGTTACTGGCTTGATGCGCCGGCCTTCGCGGATATAGGGCGCCATGGCAAGGCCATGTTCAGTGCCGGTGATATCACCACGCAGACGCAGGCCGCGGTAACCCTGCCCCCCGTCAAGACGCGGTGCTTCGGTCTGCAGCCAGTAGAAGACAGAATAGGAAAGGTCAGCCGCCGATTTCAGATGCCGCGCCTTTTCCTCATCCGAGACGTCGATAATTGTGCCGTCCATGTAGTCGATCATCGGCCAGTTCACGAGGCAGATATCGGACTGATAGAAACCCGGCGCGAAATTCTTTCGTGCGGCAATGCGGCGGAAGATCCAGAGGTTTTCGTCGCCGCCGCCCTTGCGCTGGTCTGCATCGACGAGAAGCGGATCATCGTCTGGGTTCGGCGTGAACGACCGGGTCGTGTGTTCCAGCGTGCGCGGATGCGGAGCCGTCAAGCCGAGCATCGGACCGCCCCAGAACTGCGGCTGATACTTGCGCCAATAGTCGTAGTTTTCCGGCTTGTCGATCGTCTGGTCGCCATCGACATGATCGATCGCAAAGCAGATCGAGACCGCCTGAACATTGTCGGGCTGCGCTTCTGCCGGCGCACTCGGTTCGCCTGTGTCGGACTGCGCTTCGAATCCTTTCGCGTATTCCGTACCCGTCATCGGCAGAAGATCACCGAGTTCGGTCGCGTCGAGAATGTATTGGGCGGAAATGACGATCTCGGCATCCGTATCGCGGTGGCGGACCGTAATCGAGCGAACCAAATCGCCCTCGACATCCGCAGCGACCGGCCGATAGGGCTTCAGCACCGTCAGCCGCCCGGCACCGATATAGGGCATCAGCATGCTTTCCATCACCGCCAGGCTGACGCGCGGTTCGGCGCAGATGCGGCTGACCCAGCCGCCTCCGGGATTGAGGTCACCCCAGGCGCGAGCGCCTTCGGTCAGTGGATAGTGATCGCGATAATACTGCCGAACACCACTGCGCAGTTTGCGATAAGACCGCGTGATACCAAACTGCTCGACCCAAGTGTGTTCGTCGGAGGGGACCGCCTGGCTTGTCAACTGCCCGCCGATCCAATCAAATTCCTCCGTCATGATGACACGCTTGCCGGCGCGTGCTGCGCCCAAAGCCGCCGCCACTCCACCCAAGCCGCCGCCTACCACGAGAATATCTGCTTGCAACTCTTTCACGTCATCTCATCCGTTCTTTGATTGATGTCTGCGCCCGGCCGGTCACGACAGGTCCGAGAGTCTCGCCTTCTACGAGCGGGCAGGTCAGCAGGACCTGGCCACCGGCACTGCCGGTCTCGATACGATTGACCAGCATCGCCGTTGCGTGCCGCCCCATCTCTTCACGTGGGATGTCGTAGGACGTGAACCGCACCGGGCTGCGGCCTGCGCGGATATGGCTGCCGAGCACGACCATCGAGAAATCCTGCGGCACCGAGAGCCCACGCTCGCGCGCTGCCATCTCGACCCGAACGGCATCCGCCAATTCGATGAAGAAAGCGGCCGTCGCACCGCTCGAAACGATCCTCTCGAGGATCTCGCCTGCCGGCTGGTTAACGGCATCAACATGCAGGGCAAGCTCAGCCCCCTCACCTAGCACAGAACCAAAACCCCGCCAGCGATCGGCAATGGATTCTGCCGGTCCTACCGGACCGACATAGGCTAGCTTCGAATGGCCGAGCGAAACGGCCGTTTCGACAAGTTGCCGGGTGCCGGCCGCATAGTCGCCACCGACATAGGGAACCGGCCCGCCGGCATCGTCGCGACGGCCGATCGCCACGAACGGGTAATCCTCCGCCACCAGCCGGGCGAGTTCCTTGCGGTCGAATTCCCGGCCGAGCACGAGGCAGCCGTCGGCGATGCGGAGCCGGTTGTTCTCGGAGAATATCTTGCGGTTATTGCCGACACCGGCGCTCGTCAGGAGCAGGAGATCGTAGTTCTGCTGCTGCGCCTCCTCTTCGATGCCGAGCAGGAAGGGTGTGAAGAAGTCGGCCTGCGCGCTCGGAAAAGCCGGCTCGTAGGTGAAGACGCCGAGGATGCGGTTCAGCCCCTTCGCCATCCGCCTCGCGATCGGGTCGGCGACATAACCGGTCGTGCGGATGACGGCTTGGACCCGGTCGCGGGTCTCGGCAGGGATACGCGCCAACGCGGTAGGCGCCCCGTTGAGCACAAGCGAGACCGTAGCCTGGCTGACGCCGGCAAGCTTGGCGATATCGTTTTGGGTCAGTCGCTTGTGGCCAGTCACGCGATGCCCTCCCAAGCATCAAAATATCTGCTAATGCGTATTAGCGCTAATACGTATTAGCATGATAGCCTAGCGATTTGTCAAGAGGTGATTGTGACAGACCTAATTACTTCGCCTGCAGTCGGGTTTATCGCGACGGGAAGGAAATCAGCCCGCCAATTTGCGAGCAGGTTTTCGGGTCCGTAAACTTTGCTTGAGGCGCGGTGCGCGAGCGCCGCCCTGCCAAAACCGGCTGGCCCTTAAGGTCTTGAAAGGAAACAAACCTCCAACACCCGCCCCGTCATGATAACCCGCTGAAATCGCGATTAATCTGACTTCGCATGTTCAACTTGTTAGGAGAGCGCCTTCAGGCAAACGAAAGCCGGCCAAAAAATTGACCGGCTTGTTTATGTCCTGATCCCGAGTGTTTACATCTTCGGCAGAAGCACCTTGTCGATCACATGGATGACCCCATTGGACTGCTTGACGTCGGCAATCGTCACGTGAGCGACATTGCCGTTCTCGTCGGTCAGCGTGATTTTGCCCATGCTTTCTTTTGCCTTCAGAACGCAGCCGCCGACGGTCTTGACGTCATGGGTGCCCTTGTCGTCCTTGATCATCTTCTCGATGGCAGTGGACATGGCATCGGCGGCGACGACATGGCAGGTCAATACCTTCGTGAGCTGCGCCTTGTTCTCCGGCTTCAATAACGTATCGACAGTACCCTTCGGAAGCGCGGCGAATGCTTCATTGGTCGGAGCGAATACGGTGAACGGTCCCTTGCCCTGAAGCGTTTCCACCAAACCGGCAGCTTTCACGGCTGCGACCAGCGTTGTGTGATCCTTCGAGTTCATGGCGTTTTCGACGATGTTCTTGTTTTCGTACATCGCCGCGCCGCCGACCTTCGGGTTGGCAGCGTAAGCGCCTCCAGCTGCTAGCGCGGACAATGCAACGCATGTTGCCAGGCGAATTGCGATCTTGGACATGATTTCTCTCCTCCATGCCGATCACCCAGACGCCCGTTAGCGCCTCCTCAGGTTCAGCAATATCCTCTGCGGGACGTGAGAGAGGACGGAAGAGCGCACGAAAGAGTTTCAACCAAACTCGAATTGCCCGCGTGTAACCTGAATTACTCGTCAGCGAGGGATCAACGGAAGCTGCCGGCCGCCTGCAAAGATTGCCAGCCAGACTAGAACTGGCTGAAATGGCAGTCGGATGACATCATATGCCCATTGCCAGGGTGACACTGTCGCAGCTGTCAGACTATCCACCGCATGTTTCAGGTTTGCCGGGAAGACAAGGACCGCATAGACCGCCAGAGCCATACCGACATATCTTCTTGTCCCTGGAACGAGCAGACCGATCGCCCCGGCAATTTCGCATAGACCCGTCAGGAGGATGACCTCAGGTGCATCGGGCACCCAGTTCGGGGTAATGCTTAAAAAGGGAGCGGGAAAGGCGATATGCAGAATGCCAGCGACACCGTAAAAGACGAAAAGGCTGAGCCGACAGCGTTTACGCCAGACCTCAGCGTTTGCCATCATCGGCGATCCTTAGCTCCGTTATCTTAAGGACCGTTTCCAGGCGGCTTTTCCGACCGGCAATTTTCTTGATGGCTTCGATGGCAAGATCGCTGGCAACATAGTCCGACTTGTGTCCAAGGTTGCGCACGACAATCAGTTTCGAGCCAGCAATATCGCGCGCCAGGTGCCGTGCATGCACAGTGGGTGAAACGATCTTGTCGGCATCACCGGTGATGATGACTGTTGGAACCTTGATCCTACGATAGTTGATGCTGGCCGTTTGTGCCCAATCGCTGAGCGCTGCAACCTCCATGGCATTGTGCCGGAAGGCCGCCGGACGCAATGCCTGCAATGCTCTGGTATCGCGGATGTAATTTTTCGGAGGCTGGTTTGGCCAAAACACCGCTCTTGTGGCGCGATCGATTGCTGCAAGTCCGATCGGAGGAGCAATGAAAGTGCTCAATAGCGGACCCGTGATGGGAGCCGTCACAGCATCATAATACCAGGCGACACCTCCATCCCATGGGTAAACGGCGGGTGAGAGGAAAACGAGCCCCGCAACCTTCTCCGGATGCCGGATCGCAAGGGCTGCAGCGATAGCGCCGCCGAAAGAATGCCCGACAATGACCGCCTTGCCGATGCCGCGCGCTTCCATCAACCGCGCTATTGCATCGGCCTGATCGTCAGGGAGGAGTTTGCGTGGGCTTCCCGCATCGGACGATCCGTGGCCCGGGCGGTCGACAAACAACAGATCGGCGCTGCCTTGCAGCTTTCGGCGAAATGACAGCATCGGATCATAAAGGCTGGTGCTGGCACCATGTATGAAGACGATTGGCGGTAATTCCGCCTTTTTACCGCCCTTGACCAGAATGCTGTTGAGCGTGGTTCCACCGACATCAATCCGGACTGGAGGGTGCTCGTTTGCCTGAGCACCGGCGCATCCGGCAACAATTGCAAAAATGGCGAAAAACAGCGCGCGAATAAAGCAAATGAAGATATTCGGCATGAAACCTCGAAACGGCATAACTCTCCACGCTAATACGTGCGTTCATGCCAAATGGTTTCGCTCGGAGCTAATCTTGCTTTCGTGCCAAGCACCCCACCATATCAAAAAAGGTGGGCAATCGGAGATATAGGCGCGGCACCTTCTTGAAGCGCCGCGCTGGATTTGCACATTTTTCAATGATCACATCGGCGGAACGACGCCGTTGGTGCCAACCACAACTCGACTGCTCGACATCGAACCGTCGGCTGCCTTTTCGGACGGCACGAACACGGTGGCGCCGGCCTTGATGTCTGCGACAACAGCCGGTGCGAAGGTTACGACCGGCGTGCCGTCCGGGATGGCGATCTTCTTTTCCTTGCCCTTATAGGCGACAGTCACGGTGCGACCGTCGACGGATTTGACCGCATCGGCGACCGTCGCATTGGTCATCGAACTGCTGGGCTTGAGGTCCCAGGCATAACTGCCTTCGCCGGTACCTTTCATGGCCGCCGGAAAGATCAGAACTTCGAGCGCGCCGTCGCCACCATCAGCCGTCGGCAGCGAGGCGATGCCGACGAAATCGCCGGGCTTGATATCATCAACCGAAGCCTTGGCGACGCTCGACACCTTCCAGTCGTCCTTCAGCATGATCTTCGCGCCAGTCCCCTCGCGGGTCTTCACCGACAGCGTCTTGCCATCAAGGCTTTCAACGGTGCCGCGGACGCGAACCTGATCGGCAGCCTGGGCCGCGAAGCCGGCCGACATAGCCAGCAGCGTGCCGGCTATGACCGATGTGCCTGTTCTGGATATGACCTTGGAAATGGATAGCATAGCTTTTTCCTTTCAGAGCCCTGCCGTATCGAATCGTCGATGGAAGCGGGCGAAATCCATCGATGTCTCAGGGGGCGCCATCTAGACTGCCCGATGAACCGAATTCATTGAAGATCAGATGCCGGCGTACCACTCGTAGCCGCGGTCTTCCCAAAAGCCGCCATTGCCGCCGTAGAGGCCCGACAGGTCAGCGACCGCCTCGATGCGCATCAGGTATTTCGCCTGTTTGTAGCCAAGCTGCCGTTCAACCCGGAGCCGCAACGGCGCACCGTGTGGCACTTCGAGGTCGCGACCGTTCATTGAATGGGCGAGGATTGTCTGCGGGTGGTAGGCATCGACCAGATCGATGCTTTCGTAATACCAGCCGCTGCCGTCTAGGGTTTTTTCGTATTCGTCGGCGCAATGGAAAACGATGTAGCGCGCTTGCGGTTTCAGACCGACCTTGTCGAGCACGGCGGCAAGCGGCACGCCGGTCCACTGGCCGATGGCGCTCCAGCCCTCGACACAGTCATGCCGGGTAATCTGGGTGCGCGACGGCATGGCCTTGATCGCAGCCAGCGACAATTTTGTCGGACGCTCGACCAGCCCACCGACCTCCAGGTTCCATTGCGAGAATCTCTGCGAAAGCAGCGCCTGATATTCAGCGCCGTCCGGCATGCTGGTGCCGTTGGCGCGGAAGGTCGGCGAGATATCGGCCATGGTAAATTCGCGGGCCAGCGTCTTGTCGCCGATAAGCAGGCGCTGCGTGCGCATGGTCAGGCCCTCGGCCATCCGCAATGCCTGCTGCACGCTCGGGTTCTCGACCAGCACATCGCAGCCGCTGAGCGCGAGTGCAGAGGCCGTCAGTGTCGAGCCGATCAGGAAGCGGCGACGGGTGATCAGGCGGCTCATGGTTTTGGCTCCCGTTGAGGCTGCACATGGATGGCGTAGCGGCCGGTGATCATCGAGCGCATGTTGTTGAAGACACCGGAGGCCAGAACCATTGCGACATGAACGACAACAAAGGCGACCAGCGAAAAGGCGGTGAGGAAATGCAGGGTGCGGGCCGACTGACGCCCGCCGAAAAGATCGAGCAGCCATGGCGCAAAGGCATTGAAGCTCGGCGACATGGTAAGGCCAGTGGCAATCATCAGCGGCAACAGCACGAAGATAACCAGCAGATAGGTGAGTTTCTGCAGGGCGTTGTAATGACGCGCCTGTTCACCCTTGGGGAAACGCAGGCGGGCATGGTCGGCGATCTCGTGACCGAGATGCGATGGCGACAGTTCATTTTTCGTGGGGAGCAGATCGCGGCGAAAATGCCGGGCGAGAAAGCCATATACCATGTAGATCAGACCGTTGATGACGAACAGCCAGGCAAAAAAGAAATGCCAGCGCCGGCCGGTGGCAAGATCCTGATAACTCGGCAGCGTCGCCCAGGCGGGAAAGCCGCGCGCCGTCTGCTCACCATCGACATTGGACAGGCCAAGAACGCCGGTCGTGTCGAAACGGAGGTTCCCGACGCGGGTGACACCCTTGACCGCATCACCATCCTCCACCGCCTGCATGGAAATGAAAGACGGGTCGTCGTCGGCCCCATACTGGCCCCAGTAGAGGCTGGGGTGGGCGTTGAAGATCTGCAGGCCGCTGAACAACAGCACGGTCATGCACAGAACGTTCAGCCAGTGAGACAGCCGAACGGTCAGGCTATGGCGACGAATGAGAGTTCGCGTGGCAGGTGTGGCGGAGGTGTCCATGGATTTTTCTCACGGAAACAGAATGACGACAGTGTTGACGAAGGCGCCCCTCCAACAGTTGCAGTCTGCAGGGGCGCGAAGGCGATCATTTCGTCGCGTCACAGGACTTCATCATGTCCGCCTTCTTCATGCCGTCCTTCTCCATGCCGGCCTTGTGCATGCAGTCGGCCTTGGTGCCGCCCTTTTTCATCGTGTCAGCCTTCATGCCATCCTTGCTCATGGTACCGGACTTCATGGTGTCCGATTTCATCGTATCGGTCTTCTTCATGGAATCGTTGCTGGTCTGTGCATGTGCGATGCCGGACGCGAGCGAGATGCCGAGAAGTGCAGCAAGGCAGGTGGCGTTGAAAAGACGCGTTCTCATGATGTTTCTCCCGGTTGATGTGCTCGTCGCATGTGGCGCCGAAGGTTCACGGGAAGCTCATTCGATGGGCTGACGGATCGGTTACAACCATCACGGCGATGTGATTGTTCGACCGGCAAGTCCGGTTTCTCGCTTTTCTTTCTTCAGCGGTGTAACCGTTTTTCTGTCAGACCGTATGAAGCGGATAAGACATGAAGCAGTTGACCGAACCCGAACTGAAAGCGCTGATGCTCTTGTCCCTCGATGGGGATGAGACTGCATATCGCTGCCTGCTGGATATGCTGCGGCATCTGTTGGTCAGCTATTATGCGAGAAGGCTTGGCGGATCTGCGGCGGCACATGTAGATGATCTGGTTCAGGACACGCTGCTCGCCCTGCATCAACGCCGGATCACCTATGACCGCGATCGGCCATTCACGGCCTGGTTCTTCACGATCGCCCGGCACAAGCTGGTCGATCATCACCGGCGCCCGGGTGGTCGTGGCCATCTGGGGCTGGAAGCCCTCGGAGACATGGCGGACGATTTCCGCGAGGATGCCGTGGCCGCGAATATGGATGTCAACCGGCTGCTTGCCAGCCTGCCCGCGTGGCAGGGCGAAATGATCAGGCAGGTCCGGCTGGAAGGACGATCCGTCGCGGAAACGGCGGCAGGCACCGGTCGCACCGAAGCGATGGTGAAGATCGGCGTGCACCGTGGCATCAAAGCACTGGCTGCGAAAATGAGAGGCGAACGTGGCGAAGACCGATGACATCATCGACCAATTGGTGAAAGACCTGCAGCCGGTGCGCAAGAACGCTCTGCCCAGGCTGCTGATGCTCGCGATCGTTCCGGGTTTTGCGCTGTCGTCGGCGTTTATCCTGATGGGCCACGGGCTTCGCCCCGATCTTTCCTCCGCGATGTCGCAGGCTGCATTCTGGGCGAAATCCGCCTATCCCCTGCTGCTTTCCATGGTCGGAGTGGCAGCGCTGATCAAGGTGTCACGGCCGGGCGGCCGGCCGGTTGGAGCCGCAGCGCCGGTGCTGGTCATCTATGCGCTGTTGACCATGCTCGGTCTTCTGCAACTGAATTCCGCCCCCTCCCCGGCAGAACAACACCGGCTGATTATGGGGATTTCCTACTGGTTCTGCCCACTGATCATTTTGGCTGCCGGCGCGCCATTGATGGCGGCAACATTCTGGTTTCTGCGCCGGGCGGCACCGACCCGGCCACGCCTTGCCGGTTTCATCGCAGGCGGTACGGCTGGCTCCATCGGCGCCTGGGTTTATAGCTGGGGCTGTATCGAGAACGGGCTGACCTTTGTGGGGCTCTGGTACACGCTTGGCATCGTGTTATGCGGTCTTGTCGGGACAGTGCTAGGCCGGCGTTTTCTTCGCTGGTAGAGGGTGTTTCCGGCGAGACAAGGGCCCGACGGAATGGAGACTTGTGATTCTTAAGCTCCTGGGCGGAGGTCAACCTGTGGCCCGTAGTTCAGTTGACCCGCTGTCAACCAATTTCGATACGAACAGCGCTTGCGCTCCGACATCGCAGCGGCTGTCCTGAATACCGCTAAGGCGGTGACGTAATGAAGCCCAGACGAAGTAGCCCTTTGTCGAACGGAGGTTAGATTGTGGTCGCCAGTTGCGCGAGGCTCGCCGCCAGTTCGTCTATGCGGAAAGGTTTCGTCAGACGCGGAATGTCTGGATCCACGCCCTCGCTCTCGGCGTAGCCAGAAACCAGGAGAACGGGTGTGTCAGGCTTTGCGCTCCTTACTTCCCGAGCCAGATCGGTCCCACTGATGCCAGGCATCAGATGGTCTGTCACGAGAAGATCAAAGCGCTCCCCGGACTTGATCAGACGGAGAGCTTCCTCGCCGGAAGCGACCTCGATGACTGCGTACCCCAAGTCGCCCAGCATATCTGCCGTGCTCATCCGAACTAGGTACTCGTCGTCGACAAGGAGGGCGGTCCCGCAAGTCTGTGCCACCTCAAGCAAATCGGCAACTGTGTCGGCGGTTTCCGGAGTCGAAGCGCTCAGTGGCAACCACAGTTCAACATTGGTTCCCAGTCCGGGGCGACTTTGGATCGTGAGAGCACCGCCAAGCTGTGATGCAAGTCCATGTACCATTGAGAGACCAAGGCCCGTCCCCTTCCCCACACCCTTAGTCGAAAAGAACGGCTCTATTGCGCGAGCGAGCGTCGCCTTGTCCATTCCT
>Ga0075364_10000333_pt1 | contig 23460 bp, 17 predicted proteins | sample EndMetdeltDD1764_FD_71517 | JGI IMG/M metagenome (GOLD analysis project Ga0075364, IMG submission 71517) | Populus endosphere microbial communities from Tennessee, USA - Endosphere MetaG P. deltoides DD176-4 | ecosystem: Host-associated > Plants > Roots > Endosphere | place: USA: Tennessee...
GTTATCGTCTGTTTCGACAGAAATATACCGGCGATAATTCGATCATGAAAAATCTTTCTGCGCTGGGTCAAAATCCACAGTTTATGCTGGTGTCCTGTTGCGATTCCCGTGTTGATCCCGCTTTAATACTTCAATGTGATCCAGGTGATTTATTTGTAGTGCGCAATATAGCGAATATTGTACCGCCTTATGAAAAAGATGAGGCATTACATGGAACGAGTGCGGCCTTAGAATTTGGGATACGTCGTTTAAATGTGCGTGATCTTATTTTATTAGGGCACAGTCAGTGTGCAGGTATTCGCGCTTTATTACAAAATGGAAATTTGCAACAAAATGATTTTATAACGAAATGGGTTTCGTCTATAAAAATACCTGAAGCTGAATTAAATGAATCAAAAGGTCCTGATGAGTATGCAAAATTAGGATTGACCAGCTCTTATGAGAATTGTCTAACTTTTCCTTGGATTAAAGAAAAAGTAGATAAACAGGAGTTGGCGATACATCGTTGGTTTTTTGATATTCAAAGCGGGCAAATTTTTACGTACTCTGACAAGTATGATATTTATCAGCCATTAGAGTGATTTCTTTGCTTTTGAGCGGGCAATAGCGGCTTCGATATAAGTACGTTGACTATTTATTTCTTCATTTTTCTGCTGTTGAATGGCTGGCATCTTAATTTTTGCTAGCCGTTCTTTTCGCGCATAGAAACGTTGACGTGTTTTTTTAGGCTGATAAGCAGGCGTTGTTAGGGAGATGATATCAATGCAATCCACTGGACAAGGTGCAACACAGAGTCCACAGCCTGTGCATTCTTGCGTTAATACCGCATGCAGTTGTTTGGCGGCACCTAAGATAGCATCAACAGGGCAGGCTTGGATGCATTTAGTGCATCCAATACATTCTGTTTCACGAATATAAGCGGTGGCAGGCAATTTTTCTTGCTTTAGCATGTCCTCTAAAAAAGGCGTTGCATCTTTTTTTAAAAGCTCAGCGAGTGCTTTTAATGTTTTAACGCCGCCGGGAGGACAACGATTAATAGCTTCGCCATCGGCTATTGCTTCAGCATAAGGTAGACAGCCGTCGTAATCACATTGGCCGCATTGGGTTTGGGGCAATAAGCTATCGATCTGTCCTACAAGATTATTCATTCAATTTTTAGATTTTGAGTCGCAGTTAGAGCATCATTTTGTATGGCACGGATGGCTTCTTCTTGAATGCGTTGTAATAAGGGTGTGAAAGATCGAATAGTATGATCGCAGAGTAACTCTTGACGATTTTCCCAAGTCATTGGCGCTATATTAAGAAAGGTTTCTACTTTTTCTGTAGTAACCGGTAGTACAGGTTTTAAATAGGTCATTAAGATTCGAAATAGATTTAATCCTAAACTACAAACCGCATGTGCCCGTTCTATTTGCTCAGGAATTTTTACGAGAGCCCATGGTTTTTCAGCATCAATAATTTGATTGGCTTGATCCGCTAAATCCATAATGGTACGTATTGCACGGCTAAATTCACGATTTTCATAAGCCTGTGCAATTTCATCGCCTTTTTCAATAAAATGCGCAACTAATTTTGGCGCATGGCAAGACGACGATAGTTTATCGGCAAAGCGTTTATTAATGAAACTCGCACAACGACTGGCAATATTAACAAGTTTACCAACTAAATCAGCATTGATTCGTTGGCTAAAATCTTCAAGGTTTAGATCAATATCTTCCGCTTTTTTGTTAAGTTTGGCGGCAAAATAATAACGTAGGTATTCAGGATCTAAGTGCTGTCGATAATGCTGCGCGGTAATAAAAGTACCACGGGACTTCGACATTTTCTGTCCATTGACGGTTAAGTAGCCGTGTACAAAAACACCAGATGGCGTACGAAAATCGGCACTTTTAAGGATAGCGGGCCAAAAAATAGCATGAAAATTAATGATATCCTTTCCTACGAAATGATAGAGTGCTACTTTCTCGTTGTTTGTCCAATACTCATCAAAGTTAAGATCAGGACGGCGTTCACAGAGATTTTTAAAACAAGCCATGTATCCGATGGGTGCATCTATCCAAACATAAAAATATTTATCTTCTGTACCAGGAATTTTAAAACCAAAATAAGGTGTGTCACGCGAAATATCGAGATCATGTAAACCTTCTTTAAACCATTCTAAAAGTTTATTACTGATCTCTTCGGCAAGGTGATGCTCGCTGGTAATCCATGTACGCAGAAAATCGGTATAATTCGAAAGCTGAAAGAAATAATGTTCAGATTCTTTAGCAATTGGTGTGGCGCCGGAGAGTGTAGATTTCGGATCGATGAGATCTAAGGGTGCATAGGTTGAACCACAAGCTTCGCAATTGTCGCCATATTGGTCGGGCGTTTTACAACAAGGGCAGTTTCCTTTTACATAGCGGTCAGGAAGAAACATCTTTGCTTCAGGATCATAGGCCTGATTAATGACTTGAGTACGAATATCACCTTTGGCTTGCATACGCGCATAAATCAATTCTACTAGCGCTTTGTTTTCGGGTGAATGGGTGGTGTAATAATTATCAAAGCTAATATGAAAGGCATCAAGATCGGCCTTATGTTCGCTAGCAATAAGCTTAACTAATTCTTCTGGTTCTATACCGCGCTGTTTAGCGGCCAACATCACGGGTGTGCCGTGGGCATCTTCGCCGGATAAGAAGATACAATCACGCCCTAACATTTTTTGAAAACGTACCCAGATATCAGCTTGAATATGTTCTAATAAATGGCCCAAATGAATGGAGCCATTGGCATAGGGTAATGCCGTCGTAACCAGTAGTTTTTGTTGAGATTGCTGCGTATTTAGCTTTTGCACGTTATTCATTGCCAAAGTGTGCCTTTTTGTTAGGATATACTCTTCGCAATTGAACTTTTGGCTGCGTTGCCGTTCAAGTCGCAATCCTCATGTATGATAAATACACTGCAGTTGCTTCATTTTCACGGCGCCTTGCCAAAAATCCCATTGCTGTGAGTATGGTCGTCAATTCATAATACTAGGGTTAGAATGTTAAAAATTACAGATAGAGTCAAGCATATTATTGCCATTGCTTCGGGTAAAGGAGGCGTAGGTAAGTCGACAACAGCCGTTAATTTGGCTTTGGCACTAGCGGCTAAAGACGGGGTACGGGTGGGTCTTTTAGATGCTGATATTTATGGGCCTAATCAACCGCAGATGCTAGGCGTAAGCGAGAAACCAACGAGTAAAGACGGAAAGACCCTAGAACCTGTACATGCACATGGTATTCAATCCATGTCGATTGGCTATTTAATCGATATTAATACCCCCATGGTATGGCGCGGGCCTATGGCAACCGGTGCTTTACAACAACTGTTAAATGATACGCATTGGGATAATTTAGATTATTTAATTGTGGATCTTCCTCCGGGCACTGGGGATATTCAATTGAGCTTAACGCAGAAAATCCCTTTGGCCGGCGCGATTATTGTGACTACGCCACAAGATATTGCGTTACTCGATGTGCGTAAGGCGATTGGAATGTTTAATAAGGTAAAAGTGCCTCTGTTAGGCGTGGTAGAAAACATGTGTGCGCACGTGTGTAGTCAATGTGGACATGAAGAGCCTATTTTTGGTGAGGGCGGCGGAGAGCGTATTGCCAAGGAATGTGGCGTAAACTTACTGGGTGCTTTACCTCTAGACAGCCGAATTCGTAAGCAAGCTGACTCAGGTAAACCTATTTTTTTGGAAGATACCGAGGGTGCTATTGCTAACATTTACCGAAGTATTGCTGATAAAATTGTACAACAACTCGCGGGGCAGCCTAAAGGTCCGACTCGCTTCCCTAAAATTGTTATTGAAAAAAAATAGTCACAAGGAAATATTTTATGTCTATTAAATCAGATGCTTGGATTTGTCGTATGGCAGAAGAAGCAAAAATGATTGAGCCTTTTGAGCCACAACAAATTCGTCGTAATGAGACAGGCCGAATTATTTCCTATGGTGTATCCAGCTATGGATATGATGTACGTTGTGCGAATGAGTTTCGCGTCTTTACGAACATTAACTCAGCGATTGTCGATCCAAAATGTTTTTCTGACGCAAGCTTTGTTAATGTAAAAGGTGATGTTTGCATTATTCCGCCAAATTCTTTTGCTTTGGCGCATACGGTCGAGTATTTTCGCATCCCGCGAAATATTTTGACTATTTGTTTAGGGAAATCAACGTACGCACGCTGCGGTATCATTGTGAATGTAACGCCTTTAGAACCTGAATGGGAAGGCCAGGTGACGTTGGAGTTTTCAAATACAACACCGTTGCCAGCAAAGATTTATGCAAACGAGGGTGTTGCACAAATGTTGTTTTTAGAATCAGATGAAGTTTGCCAAGTGTCTTACCGCGATCGACAAGGAAAATATCAAGGTCAAAAAGGCGTTACTTTACCCGTTGCTTAAGTTGGCTTTTAAATAATTATTTTGATCTAAAACTTTGTTTTAATTTTTTTGCATTCCCTTATATTTTTGTTAATATATTACCAATTTGGTAAAACATATAAAAATAATAAGGGAGAAAATTTAAATGGGTTTTCCTAAAGTCATACAAGCCGCTTTAGCAAGCTATTACCAACAAATGGGTTGGTTGCAGCGATGTTTAGATTGGTACCATCCCAGTATCAATGCATTAAGAAAGCTTTCTAAGCTCGATCAGAATAATCTTTTTAAAATTTATCAGTGCTTTTCTGAAAATCTACCTGATGAATCGCAGGCCGCTTATCAGGTTTATCAAGCCGTATTAAATCATTTAAACATCGTTTCGCCGAAAGAAGTGATTGATGCGGAGGATGAACTTAACGGCAACGATCTTTTAATCGCAGAGAACTTTTATACGGTTGTTTCACAGGATAGCCCTAACCTTGTTGCGCGTGCGTTGTGCGCACTCAAAGAGGCCGATCTTTTGACAGCTAAAAATAGAAATGCGATCAAACGACATGCTAATCCTAGGTCTGTTTCCTCTATACTATGCAAGCTCAATGAAGTTGATCGTTTAACACAAGTAAATTTGAATCAGCTTTTACGTTTAAATGATAGTTATGTGTTGGTATATGCGGCTAATTTTATATTCCCCGCTATTCCCTATCATTTATTTACACAAGCGGTATTCAATCAAATTATTATACGGGTGCAACGAGCCAATCAACTACAATTGGATCAATACCTTGAGCAATTACTCGGTAGGAATAACCCTATCCCCGTTCCGCCACTTATCAATAATGATCAAAGCACGCATACCGCGAGCATCCATCAGTCTGTAGCCGAATCTGCAATTAAATTGTTAACTCGTTATGGAGCAACGTTAGAAGATGCTGGGCTTGAAGAAATTTTAAATAAAATAAAAGCCTATGTAGATGGATTAGATAATAGATTTTTAAAAAATAAAGCGGTTAAGTCATGTATTAAAAGGATTATTGCTACGAATTATATTTTTACCGACCCTATTTCGAAAATAAGTTTGCAAAAACTTTTAGCGCTCGTATTCTTGGCGATTCAGGATGATGAAAATCGGCTTGGTGATAAGGAAGATGCGTATCTACAATTTATTGAGGGATTATATGAAATTCAACGCGGTTATAACTTATCAGAAACCGGTGCAGATCAAGGCGGGATAGATAAGCCCATTTGTATGGCAGGCACTTTTAACAAACTGATCGAAAAGTTACAGGGTATTCATCCAGATTGTGAGGCACGATTTATTACGCAAAAGATAGCGTCTCTCAAATTACCGGCTGTAATACATGAAATAGTGATACATCATTGGAAGCTCAACCGCTTATCTATGCCACAAACTACAGCGGCTTTACTTTTTTTTACAAACTTGGTCAAAGAAATTACGGAAAACTTTTTTGAAAAGAATTGGAGTAAAATTAAAGAGCAAGTAGCTGAATGTATGTTTGATGAGTTTTCTAGTCTTTATTCAGTGGGCATGAACGATCCTAAATTCATAAGGCTTATAGATGCCGGAGAATATGCCACCTTAGACTTAAGTCGTTTCCAAAAACAAGTCTCACATTCTGCAGGTTATCATCAATATTGTAGCCAAGTACTTAGACATTCTGCATTTTTTTTCAGTGAATATAGGTATCCTGGTTCAGAATCACCAAAAAATGATCCATCACTCAGCGAGAATAGAGTATGTACTGAGCTTGTGCGTAGAATATATTAACTTTTGGGTTGTTGCTGAGACAAAAAATTACTTAATTTGACATAGTCCATCACAGAAAGCTGTTCAGGACGTTGTTTGGGATCAATCTCTAATAACTCAAATTGTTTGACGCTGATGAGTTGGCCGAGATTATTTCGTAACATTTTTCGGCGATGACTAAATGCAGTACGTACTATTTCAGCAAATAATGCGGGATCATCCGCTTGCCAAGGTGGAGTTTGATAAGGAATAAGGCGAATAACGGCAGAGTCAACTTTGGGTGGTGGATTAAAAGCACCGGGTTTGACAATAAATAATTTTTTAACTTGGCAATAGTACTGAATCATAACGCTTAAGCGTCCATAATGTGCACTCCCTGGTTGGGCTACCATGCGCTCAACGACTTCTTTCTGCAGCATAAAGTGCATGTCTTGAATAGCGTCCACCTGTTCTAATAAATGAAATAATAGGGGCGTAGAGATATTATAAGGAAGATTTCCAACGATGCGCCATCGTATATTAGGTCCTCCGGCTGAACGTAAATCAAACTTTAACGCATCCGCCTGGTAAATAATTAATTCCCCTAGAGGCGCACATTGTTTTTCTAGTAAGGGGATGAGATCTTTATCCAATTCAACCACGATTAATCGATCTAAGAGCGGTAATAATTCCTGTGTTAAGGCCCCCATTCCTGGGCCAATTTCCAGCATATGATCCATTTTTTTAGGATGAATAGCCGAGATTATTTTTTCAATAATAAAGCTTTCATGTAAAAAATGCTGGCCGAATCGTTTACGTGTTTGAAATGCAGACATAAGCGCTCTTATTTTTTTAAGAAGTTTGTAAATCCCGTATGAGTGCAGACAAAAATCTTGCTGCTTCACCGCCAGTAATTGCACGGTGATCCACTGTCAATGATAAGGGTAGCAATTTATGGATTGCCGGTTTTCCTTGCTCTGCAACCACTGCCTCGCTAATACGCCCTACGGCTAAAATAGCTACCATCGGTGGAATAATGATGGGGCTTGCATAGCGCCCAGCAAAAACGCCGACATTGGATAATATAAATGTCGCGCCACTCAGATCTTCGGGTGGAATACTGCGATTTTTTACCCCTGTTTTAAATTCGTCGATTTTTTTTCGTAAATCAATAGCGCTGCATTGTCCAACATTTTTCAATACAGGTACAAATAAACCTTCGGGTGCATCCATGGCAATCCCTAGATTAATGTGTGGGTGTTGACGTAAAGCGAGGTGCGTTTCATCAAACCAAGCATTTAATCGGGGTTCGCGTTGGCAGGCGGCCATGATAGCGCGTATTAAACGTAAGCTAACATCTGTTTTTTCGGGCCACGCATGGATATCTGCATCATCGACTAAGGTTACTGGTACCACGGTCTGATGTGATTTGCTCATCGCCATCGCCATAGCACGTCGTACCCCACGCAGGGGTTCATAATCTTCTGTAGGTTTTGTGAGGGGTGATGCAGGTGTTGTTACTTTTGTTGGGCTTTTCGCTGCGTTTTCTAGATCAGATACCGTAATTTGTCCTGCAGGTCCTGTGCCTATACAATGCGCAAGATCAACTTGCATTTTTTTTGCTAATGCACGAATAGACGGTGTCGCTTTAACGCCTTGAGCCGGTGCAGCGCCATTAGAACTAGGTTGAATGCCTGTTGCGAGTTCCTCAACGATTGTGTCACTGATCTGTAAATTTCCAACAACCGTTGCTTTATCCGTTGACGATGTATCTTTATTATCGCCTTCAATATCAATTAATGCAGCGCCGGTCTTAATAATATCACCAGGGTTTCCATATAATTTCACCACTTTGCCATTAAACGGCACGGGAATATCAACCACCGCTTTGGCTGTTTCCATGGCTACCATCGGTGCATCCACTTTTACGACATCACCCACCTTAATATGCCATTCGTGAATTTCTGCATCGGGTAAGCCTTCACCTAAATCCGGTAGATAAAATACTGTCATGTAAACTCCAATGTTTGATCAATCACATTGATAATTTTTGTGAGACTTGGCAGATATTGTTTTTCTAATTGCGCATAAGGTACCGTTACATCGTAACCGGTAACACGTTGTATGGGTGCTTTTAGAGATAAAAAAGCTTTTTCACTTAATTGCGCAGCGATTTCTGCGCCTACGCCACAAAAACGTGCTGCCTCATGAATAATGACACAGCGCCCGGTTTTTTCTACGGAAGCGAGAAGTGTGTCACAGTCTAATGGTTTAAGTGTGGCTACATCAATCAGATCGGCACTTAATCCTCTAGTGAGCAAACTATCTGCAGCCATTAAGCTTTCATGTAACATAGCGCCCCAGCTTATCAGTGTGATGTCCTTTCCTTCGCGTAACAGAAAGCTTTTGTCTAAAGGAAGAGCTTCTCCGGTATCCGCTACTTTTTGTTTTTGTAGACGATAGAGACGTGTGGGTTCTAAAAAAATGACGGGATCAGGATCGCGAATTGCCGCAAGTAATAAACCATAAGCTCGTGCCGGTGAAGAAGGTACAACGACGCGTAACCCTGGTGTATGAGCAAAAAGAGTTTCAGTGCTTTCAGAGTGGTGTTCGGGTGCATGAATACCGGCCCCATAGGGCATGCGGAAAACTAATGGACAGGATAACCGCCCGCGTGTGCGGTTACGAAAACGTGCAGCATGATTAATAATTTGATCCAGTGCGGGGTAACTAAATCCCATAAACTGAAACTCAGCGACCGGCTTTAACCCCTGTGCGGCCATGCCAATTGAAAGTCCGGCGATCATTGATTCGGCTAGCGGTGTATCCAAAACACGATCGGCGCCAAATTTTTCAAATAACCCCTGTGTTGCACGAAACACGCCGCCATTAATACCAATATCTTCGCCTAATAAAACAACCTCTTGATCCGCATGCATTTCATAATTTAATGCTTGATTAATCGCAGCGATTAGCGTTATTTCTGTCATTGGCTAAGCATCTCATGTAATTTAAATAAAGCGGTTGCTTCAATACGTTGTTCATTTAGATCCGCTGGTAATTGTGCAAAATGATAGTCAAACAGATCGGTGATGGCCGGTTTAGGCAAAGCAAGATATTCATTAACTGCATTTTCTATGGTGAGATTACATTGTTGTATGAAGTGTTTGTCTTCTGCTTCAGTCCAGTAGGTCTGAGCGAAGAGATAAGTACGTAAACGTGACAAAGGTTCTTCTTTATAAGCGTGTTGAAGTTCTTCGGATGCGCGGTAACGTGCCGCGTCATCGGCGGTGGTGTGATCGCTTAAACGATAGCTTAAGGCTTCAATGACACTGGGTCCTTTTCTGGCGCGTGCTTTTTCAACCGCTCGTTCTACTACAAATTTGACAGCGATGACGTCATTTCCATCGACTTGTTCACCCGGAATGCCGGCAGCAATGGCTTTTTGTGCTAAGGTTTGGGCATGCGTTTGTGCTCTACGTGCTGTGGAAATAGCCCATTGATTATTATTGATCACAAATACCACGGGCAATTGCCAAGCGCCGGCAATATTTAACGCTTCGTAGAAATCACCTTCTGAAGTGGCGCCATCACCGCAGGTAGTAACGACAACGCGTGCTTGTTTGCGAAGCTTAAAAGCGGTTGCAACACCGGCAGCATGCAGAACTTGCGTCGCGATAGGGACACAAATAGGAAAATCATTAGGGCATTCGCTGTAATGATTTCCCCACTCATTTCCTTTCCAGAAGCTAAGAATTTCCTGCATTTTTACACCACGCATCAGTTGTGCGCCGTAATCTCTATAGAAAGGGCATAAAATATCTTCTTTTCTCATGCTAGCGCCTATCCCTACAGAAATAGCTTCTTGCCCAAGCGTGGAGGCATAAGTATTGAGTTTTCCTGTCCTTTGCAAAGTGACTGCTTTGCTGTCAAAAAGTCGTGTTAGTAACATCGTTTGATAAAGTGATAACAATGTTTCTTTTTTAATAAAAGAGGGTAAATCTTGTGTAGGCTTACCGTTTGCATCTAAAAAACGGGTGTAACCTATAGAGAAGCTTGCGACTTCGCTCATCATATTAATCCCTTATAATGGCGTGTGTATTAGGTTTAACTAATCGTGCTTCAGCCATTCTATCCGCAACTTCATGAGGGAGTTTATTTTCTTTGTGTGCACGTTGAAATAGTTCTAATAAAGTATCGTAAATTGTTTGTATATGTTGCTCTACAAATTCTTTATTGATGCAATTACGATATTCTGCATAAGCGTAAATCAAACCGCCGGCATTTATAACGTAATCAGGCGCATATAGAATTCCTTTTTCTTTTAATAATGTGGCATGGCGTGGCTCGGCTAGCTGATTATTCGCAGCACCGGCAACGATAGCTGCTTTTAGTTGTGGGATTGATTGGTCATTTAAAATAGCCCCTAAAGCACAAGGCGAAAAAATATCGCATTCAACAGCATAAATATCTTCAGATTTAACGATGGTTGCACCCAATTCTTTCGCACAGTGCGTGGTTAGTTTTTGATCACGATCACAAACCGTTAAACGAACGCCTTGTTTATGTAGTCGATTAGCTAGGTTGTAACCAACGTGCCCTAATCCTTGTAGTGCAATATGCAAACCATTTAAGGTATCTTGTTGAAATTTAAATTTTACGGCGGCTTCTATGCCACGTAATACACCTAAAGCAGTGTAGGGGGCGGGATCACCTTTATGTTTTGAAGTTGTCACGACATAGGGTGTTTCTAAAGCAATGTTATCCATATCGTTCATAACGACACCGCTATCCATTGCAATAATGTAACGACCTTTTAAATCATTAACAAAACGCCCTAAGGTTTGAAAATACACATCTCTATTTTTAAGTTGTTTGGGGCGCATCAGTACTGTTTTTCCGCCACCTAATGGTAGATTTGCCATGGCCGCTTTATAGCTCATGCCTTGCGCTAAGCGCAAAACATCGTGAATGGCGAGATCAATAGAGGCGTATTCTATAAAACGGCAGCCACCGAGTGCAGGGCCTCGTTGAGTAGAATGAATCCCGATGATGGCGTAAAGCTCCTTCGCTTGATCAATTTTGAAGTGTAGCTCGCCAAATCCTAACTTTTTTGCGTATTGCAGCAGATCGTTGCTTAGCATTAGTTAACCCTGATTCCTTCAGAAAGACGATTAATACAAGATACTCTTCGCACTAGAATTTTCAGCAGCGTTCCCGCTCAACTCGCAATCCTCATGTATCATAAATACACTGCGGTTGCTTCATTTTCGCAGCGCCTTGCCGCAAATCCTATTGCTGTGAGTATATTTTTTTGTTGGTATTCTAATAGTGAGTTGCACATTCTAAGAGAGTCTGCGCAGGCATGCAATGATTAACTGGATTGGATGAGATGGGATAACGCGTCAATGCGTTGTAGGCGTAATTTTTTTCCTAGTATTTGGCCCTCTAAACCTTGTTTTGTTAAAGCGGCCACAGAGATAGATTTAGCAGTAGACAGTGCGGCTAATATTCTATTTTTTTGTAAATATGGGTTAGAATTCAAGCCAGAGTAGGCATGAAAATCAGCTTCACAGACTAGTAAAAATTGTTGAAACCGAGCCAGCTGTCGAAAAGCATCCGTTTTTTCTAATAAGCTAAGTAAAGTCTCTGCATCGAGTTCTAATGCACGATGTGCTAATAAATGATAGCGCGCGACTATTATCGCTAGAGAAGAATAGGCAGTAGGTATACGATAGCTTTTACATAAATGTTGAATGCTAGAAATGCCGGTGTCATTTAATTCTCGGCCTAAATGGCATAATAATGCGGCAAATCGTACTTGTGGATCGGAGGTTAATTTAACTGCACAATCAAATGTTGCTAAATTATTTGGTTTTTGTTTATCTGAGGCGCTAATAAAATCAGTGTAGAGCATCTGCAATGCAGGGAATAAAATAGCTAAGGCGCCGCAGTCAAACAATGTTTTAATAAATGCTTGCGGGGTGGGCTTCGTCAATGCGAGGGAAAACTCTTGCCATACGCGTTCAGGTACCAATGCGTTGACCTCACCTGCTTTAACCATTGTTTTCATTAATTGCATCGTTTCTGGTGCCACATGGAAACCTAGATGTGCAAAGCTAGCCATAAAGCGTGCGACACGTAAGATACGTACGGGATCTTCAATAAATGCAGGTGAGATATGACGAAAAATTCGTTTGGCAATATCATCTTGCCCATGATAAGGATCAATAATTTCTCCAGTAGTTGTTTGTGCTATGGCATTGATAGTTAAATCTCGCCGCTTAAGGTCAGCTTCAAGCGTGACATCCGGTGCTGCGTAACAGGAAAAGCCCTTATAGCCGGGACCTATTTTTCGTTCGGTACGCGCTAGTGCATATTCTTCATGAGTTTTTGGATGCAGAAAGACAGGAAAATCTTTTCCTACCAAGCGAAATCCTTTTGCTAACATTTGCTCAGGGGTTGCGCCCACTACCACATAATCGCGTTCTTTGATGGGATTCCCTAACAACTGATCGCGTACAGCACCACCGACTAAATAGATTTCCAAAGGTTTATCCTTTTATTGAACAAGACTACTTAAGATTAAAACTAACAAAAAAAGCTAGCGTGTCAAGTTCAGGCGATTATCTGTCTGGTTTGGTAATAGGGGTGTTAAAGAAGATGTTGGCGACATGAAAAATTTAGAGTTGAGTCGGTGTTCATGTAAGTTGATTTTTTTTACGGCGAGATCGCGATAAGCGAGTTGCTTTTCTGTAGATACGCTGGGATCTTTTTCAGCGTCGGTTGTGTTAATGATATTGGAGTCCAACTCTTTGAGAATAGCAGTTAAATACGATAATATTTTTCTTCGGTATTCTAATATTTGTAATTTGCTATCTAGATGTTCAGCGAAAAAAAGAAGGTTTTGCTGTCGCGAATTAAGGTGATAGGTGAGAAAGTTAGCAGTGCCGTGAATAATTATTAATGGAGTAAAAAATAATATATAGGGAGAGGGTGAAATAATTTCGAAAAAATTTTTAAAACCCAAGCTACTTTCAAATGCTATTTGCTCTCCTAGGCTAAATCCATAGAATCCGCCCACTGAAAAAGAAAGTAAACGACTCAGAATTTTTTTTATTTTTACTGAAGAAGAAATAATTGGACGCTGTCTTTTATCTTGATAATTCGACTTATAAATATCGTTATCCTTTAAATAATCGTTAAATAGTAAAAAAAGTTTTTGAGATTCTGGTGACAATTGATTATTTTCTCTAAATTGTTTGATTTCTAGTTCTAGAGATCGAATTTCTTTTGCCAAAAATTCAAATTTTTGCCATTTCTTTAACTTTATTGTTTGTGGCACGTCTTTATTATCTATAAAATTAAATTCACAGGATTCTTGTAAAAAGTTATTAATATTTCTCTGGTAGATGTTTTTTCTAGATTGGTATTTAATAAGGTGTCGTATAAGAAAAATACAAGCTGGAATTAAAATAAATAGACCTGCAACAAGTGGAGAACTTATAAGGCTTGCAAGCGTTAATGCGCCGATAAAATTGAAAAAAATAGAGGCTGCCCAGGATATCAAATAGGCAGAAAGTGTAACGCTCATGGCTTTTGTCACAAGTGAAGTAATAAATTGAGTCTTCGGAGATACTTGATTTAATTTTTGATAAATCGCAGAATTTTCAAACTCTATACATATGTCCAAATTTTTTCTGGTTTGTAAAGATAGGTTTATATATAAATTTTCTATCTTAATATCTAGGTGAAGCAATTGATTTTGAAATATAGAAAACTGTTTTTCATATTGTGCTTTATTGAATACTTCTTGTTTAATATGGCTGAGTATTTTATCTTTTTCTGCTATTTCTAATAAGCTAGGGAACGTGGAAATTTTATTTAGTTCTGTAAACGAAGTAAAACAAAAAATTATATATCCAATAATAGATACAGTGAGAAATAAAATTAAAGGAAAATTAGGAAATGGAAGAGAAAAAATAACTAATATAAAACTAATCCATCTTAATAGGGTCGTATAACTATTGATAGCATCCCAAATAGTATTAATAAATTTAAATAAAGTGTTTCTGTTTAAGGAAGACTCAATTTTTTCCCAGTATGTAGGGGTACCTACTTGATTTTTTTGATAAATTTTTGAACAAATTACGGCGGGTAAATCACTATTAGCAATTTTTTTTTGCAGTATTTTTAGTTTTGCAATTTTTAATTGAACTATTCTGTAATCTTCCTTGAGTAGTTTTTTGAATTTAGTAATAGCATCTTGGTATTTTAAATCCTCAAAAATTAATATTTTATTATCGTAATAACATTTAAAACAGGCTAGCGTGGCTACTTCATAAAGATATTGTCGTATTTTTTTTAGTTTCGCGCGAGGGATTGATTTTTTAGCTAGATCGCTGTTCAGGATCTGATTGATATAAATGGATAACTTTTCTTCATTCTCTAAAGCGCATTTCCTTATTATTTTTATAAAGCGTTTATCGCGTTCATCAATAACCCAAGGATTTGTTTTGTCTGTAGAATAAAAATATAAGCAGTTATTATATTGCTTAATTAAAGATTCTTTTGCTTCATGCGTAGCTAAACCATTAAAATTATAACAGGAAATTTGGTAGTCCCAGCTATTGCGATCGCTTTGTATATAAGCTTTATAAATATCTTTAAAAAGTGCTACGAGAAATGGTAGTACAGTACCATCATTTAGCTGAGTATTACAGGCGTTCCTTTTTTTGAGTTCAGGTATTTTTTTTAGATTGTTCCAAACGGATGCAAGATTTTTACTAGGCATCGTACAATGGCTTTTTATTATTAGTTATTACTGTAGAATTCCCGCATTATATATTAAATTAAACTATAAATAAAATTAGATCTTAAGATTGTGGGCCTAACGGTCATTTATTTTTTATTTGAATAATTTTTCGGACAAAATAGGTGTTGACTACCATCTTCTTTCCATTGTGCTTGAATACAATCGGGCCTTATTCCTTCAAAAGTTGTTTTTGAAAAGTTTGCGGTTAGTATAAGCCGATTTCCGAGTTGTGTTTGTTGAACTAAGTGATCTGTTGTTAACCATTTAAATTCTGTTAAAGGTTCTAAGCCGGTCATCTGATGTAAGGGTGAAAAAAATTGATAATATTCTACAAAGTAATTTTCATTGTCTTCTAAGGTTTTTTTGTCTAATACCCAAATAGGTGGAATGTTATAAAGATTTTGTAATAAAGCCTTTGTTGGTTTAAGGGCAGGAATTTTTAATTCGTTGAGCTCCCAACGGTCGGTAGAAATGACAGAATCATGAAAAACAGCTTCATAGAGTGGAAGTCGATAGCGCGGATCATAAGCGGTATGAATAAGTTCATGCGACGCCTTATAGGGTTTGAATAAAACAGTAGGTTTTGTATTAGGCCACCAAGCACCAAATTGTTTTTTATCTTTTAGGGAGGGCCAAAATGCCTGTGAAAAACTTAGAAATCCACCATTATTATAGGCAATAACCGCGCTAGACCAGGCTAACCCTGTTTCAGAGCCGAGTACTAATTTTTTAGTGCTACTGATATAACGCATGCGTTCAACACGATCTTCTAAATCTTGTAACCGTGTCATGGGATGCTGCTTTGAGTAATCTTCATATAATGGTGCGGCGGCATCGCAGTCGAGGAAAAGGCTATTGTCACCCTTGTCTAGCATCGTATCGAGATGCATCGCTATGTTTTTCTCTTTGGATTCTCTTAAACGTAGGGCTTCGGCACTTAAATAGCAGCCACGGTTTGCAAAGCCAGTTAAGAGGTTGCCATTTTTACTGCGAATACAGGCTTCGGGCCACAAATGATTAGGCCAGCTTGACGTCAAGCTATCGGAAGTTTTTGGATTCTGTGCGTTATCAAAACTATCGTAAGGTGCAATTAAATAACCCATATTTTCAGCTGTAATGATATAGGTTTTATCGATATTAAATCCATCTTTAACCGGCGTTGCATCGTAACCAATCCAAAGATGTTTAATGCCCAAGGCATCAAATTTTCGTAACATATCGATACTTTTTCCATCGCCCCAAACCCAGACATGAAAAGCGCCCAATAGTTTATTAACATTTGCGTTCTCCAGTATTTTTTGCTTCAGTGAAACAAATTTATTTTGTTCTATCAGTAAATGACGATAATCCAACGCAGGGCTAATCGGTGAATTACCAGTAGAGTGGATAGATATTTCATAAGCAGGTAAATGATCACGTTTTAAAAACTGATGGGTATTGCTTAAGTAAAGTTGTGCATTTTTTTGTTTAACATGCGTCTCGGTATTAACATCGAGATCGGCCATGATAGTGCTGATAATCCCAACGTTGTACTGAATGGCCCAAAATGGCATGCTTAATGATAAGTCAGGATATTTTTTAAACTCTTTAAGCCAAAATAAATTATGATTGGGGATATATAAGCCTTCACCCTCTGGAATAATTAAAGCGTTTGCTAGTGGGCTTAAACCCATGGTTGGCCACTGCAGGCTTTGTTCTTTGTTGGTAGTAAATAAAAACCGCAATCCTTTGTCATCCACGGTGACTTTAACTTGCATTTTAAGATTGGGGTAGTTCCATTGCGCTTCTTTTGAATCACTTTTCAGATCGCTTATTGTACCAAAAAGATAATCATTTGGCGTGATATCAATTTTTTCTGAACTATCGCTAGGGTTTAGGGAGATAGCTAATGTTGCCGGATTAAGGGTAAATAACCCTATTTTGCTTTTTAATTCAATAAGCTCATGCGCCCAGCTTTGTGAGTAAATAAAAAAAAGGGTAGAAATGAGTAGCCATCGTTTTTTAAGCATAGTTAAGTACTCAAATTTTTATTAACGCGAAGGTTGAAAAAATTTACAACAAGCAATAGCTATAATTTAGCATAAATAGGACGATTTACTCGTTATTTTCCAAATAAGCGCTTTAAATAATTATTTGCTGCCGTTAAATCGAGGCCATAGGAGCGGAATCCTATATAACCATCCGGTCTGATGATATAAATGGCGGCTGAAGTAACACCATAACGTTGGAAGAGCACCTCATTGTCTGATGTGGCTTGAAAATAGTGAATTTGCACCCAATCGGGATGGATATCGGCTAGAACTTTTAAGTTTTCTAAGTCAGCGCGTTGTGTTTTGCCTTGTTGCAGTAAAAGTAGATTAAAAGGTTTTTCTCGTAATATAGAAAAAAGGCTAGAAGTGTTGATGGATGCATCAGGCGCACGATAGCCGGCATGTGGGCCTTTCTTAAACGCAATATCGGCATTTTTTGTAATTTCAAATATAAATTTATTAGCATGATAATGAATATTCAATTGTGACATAAACCAAAATAAACGTTGCTCGGCATGTTTTTTTGCAAAAATAAATCTTATAAAAAAAGGTAAAAATAGATTGCGTAGCAAAGAAACTAAATAGTTTTTAGTTGTCATGAAGGAAAAAAAACGATCAGTGGTTTTTAATAAGATTTTCCCTATGCGATGTCTCTCTGTTTCATAGCTCATTAAAAGTTGTGTTGACGTTGTTTTTTTCAAGACTAATGCCAGTTTCCAGGCTAAGTTTGTGGCGTCCTGGATTCCCGTATTCATACCCTGCCCGCCGACAGGGCTGTGAATATGCGCTGCATCGCCAGCTAGAAAAGCACGCTTTTGACAATAAGTTTGTACGCCACGATGGTGTAGATAAAATTGCGATAGCCAAATAGGGTTGATGAGCTTAACTGGGGTTTGAGTAATATGATGGGCTGCAATTTCTATTTCATTGATACTTGGAGTTGGTAATTTTCCTGCAGAAGAAGGATCAGCGCGTCGCGCCAACATAATGCGACTGAATGTTTTAGTCAGTGGGATATGCACAAAGATACCCTGTTTTCCTAAAAAAAATAAAAATTTGTCTGAGGAAAAACGCCACTCAATCGTTGCATCCGCTAAAATGAAACTTTGTTTATAGGCAGCACCTTCAAAAGAAAAGTTAAGTGTGTGGCGGACGGTGCTATGTGCGCCATCACATCCTATAATATAAGCACAAGCTATTTCTTCTATTTCTCCGCTAAGGCAGTTTTTTATTTTTGCAGTTACACCGTTTTTATCTTGTGAAAAAGTAATTAACTCTTTTTCTCTTTCAATAAAATTATTTTTTTTCGTTAAAAACTCTGTCAAAATACGCTCAGTTTCGCTTTGTGGAAGAAAATAGATAGAAGGGAATGGTGTGTTTTGTTGAGGAAATTTAGTAAAATTTAAGGCAACTTGCTCTTTCCCGTTAATAAAAAAACCGAACTCCATTCCCATACGTGCGACTTTAAGGAACTCTGAAGAGATACCCAAATTTTGAAAAATCTCCATGGATTTTGCTTGAATAGCAAAAGCACGCGATTCAAGTGCACGATCTTTTTGCTTATCAATAATGCGGAAGTTAATGCCGAATCGTAGCAGTTGGCATGCCATCATTAGGCCAGTCGGGCCAGCCCCAATAATTAATACATCCGTATCCATCATTTAAATATCCATCAATAAGAAGTAAAATGAGCGCCTTAAGCAGGTCTAAGTGATTAATTATAAAATTACCTATCTACATAAGGGGTGTCTTTTGCGAACTTTATTCCAATCCTTTCTCCCGCAGCACGGTTTATCCCGATTTGCGGGGTGGGTCGCGCATTGTAAACAGCCCTGGATAAAAAACAGATTAATTAAAAATTTTATTCGGGATTATCAAGTCGATATGAGTTTGGCTGTAAGAGAAAATCCTAATGATTATAGTCATTTCAATGAATTTTTCACCCGTGCTTTAAAGCCAGAAAAGCGTCCTATTGATTCTGGAGCTGATAGTATTATTTCCCCTGTGGATGGCTGTGTTAGTCAATTTGGCGATATACGAGAAGGACAGCTTCTGCAGGCAAAAAAAATTAATTATAGTTTGCAAGCCTTGTTAGGCGGCTCTATGTCGTTGGCTTCGCGTTTCCAGCAGGGGAAATTTGCTACTTTCTACCTTTCACCTAAAGACTATCACCGTGTGCATAGCCCTTTTGCGGGTACGCTACAAGAAATGATTTATGTGCCAGGGCGGCTATTTTCCGTTAATACGGAAACAACGGATCAGCTATCCCAATTATTTGTTAGAAATGAACGAGTCATTTGTTTGTTTTCAACATCTGCAGGTCCTATGGCAGTTATTTTGGTCGGCGCTATGTTGGTGGCTAGCATGAGTACCGTATGGGAGGGTGTGATTACACCGGCAAAGACACGGCAAATTCGCCAGTGGCATTATGCTGAAAACACAGTTTCTCTTGCTAAAGGTGAAGAATTGGGTCAATTCCAATTAGGTTCAACGGTTATTGTTTTATTTGCTGCAAATCGTATGCAATGGTCGGATCATCTTGCGCTACAGAGTAAGGTACAGTTCGGTGAAGGCATAGGGCGCGTATTATCTTGAGTTTAATGGTTTAATAAATTAGGATTTATACATAAATTTTTGAATTGAAAAGTGTTGTTAAAAGGATTTAACATGCCAAACCTTCAGGCCGATAGATTAAAAAAAGATTGTAAAGACCGTGAAAAAGCGGCCATTTTTTATTATGTGGTTGATTTAAAGGTTAACGAACATGAGCAGATAAAAATATTAGAGTTTGGTCGTGGCTTTCAATCAGGAACCTCGGGTTACAATGAATTGTTTGGTTATGGGAAAAAGCTCCCAGGTGTTTTTTTAAAAGCTAAATTAGAAGAAATATTAAAAAAGATAATTAACCCAGTTTATATTAATAGTTTTCCGGGTATTCCATCTAGCAAGGATGACAGTGGATATGCTGGTTTTTTGAATTCTTTAGCAGAGAGTAAGCACAATGACAGTCGCAAATTAGATTTTTATTCAGGTATTTATGCAGGTACGAGTATAAAAACCGCGCCAGAGCACGTTTTAGCACTAGATGACGATCCAACTTTACAAACTATTCTCGATGATAAAATTTTAATGCACTTAGCTTTACCACCCCAAGCTAAAGCGTACCGTCCAAAAGCACTTAGTTTTCCCCGGCAATATACACCAACACTCGCACAACAAATTTGCCAAGCGATAAAAAGTGACTACATCGTATTAAAGATAGGTGATTCCTACGAGGGTAAAGGTGTTATTACGATTCAACGCGAGAAACTAGATGAAACATTACGTTTTTTGTTGGCGAGTGATCAAAGTGAGCTGATTCGACTTTTATTGCCTATGGTTGCTAATGATAGATTTTTTAAGCTAAAAAAAAGAGATGCTTTGGCATCTAAAGCGTTTTTTTCTGAAAAAATAGAGAGTAAATTAAAAGAGTCCTATGGGATATCTATGCTGTGCTACGAGACATGGTTAAATTCGGATAACCCTTTGTTTTTAGTAGAATCTTATGAGGCTTCTAAGCCCGTAAAGAAAGGTAATGCTGATTATGATGCAACCATGCGGGTATTATTTCTGATCATTAAAAATGAAGGTCGTTATTCATTTCAGCCTATAGGTGCTTATTGGAAGTTACCTGAATTACCGATGATGAAAAAAACTAAAAAATTATCTTGTAAAGATCATCGCTTAAGCCAAATTTCAGCGACGAGTAAGCAAGCTGATCTAAGTTTAGAAGTTGATCCTTCTACCTTGCATAAAGTTTATTCCCACCTTAATTTAATTTTACCGATTATTTTTAAGGCCGCTCAAGAGACTGATTATATTGAATTGATTACTACCTATTTACTTCCTGCGGCAAAGAATAAGCAAGAATGTGATTTGTTTTATCAGATGAAATTAGCTAATAGCGTGGGATCCTTGGGTCGTTATGAAGAAGCCATTTCTATTTTAGAAGCGATACAAAAAAAACAACCTAATCATTATCGTAGTTATCACGAATTAGCCATTATTTATCATTTACAAGAAAACTATGAAAAAGCCATTACATTTTATACAAAAAGTCTGGCGTTAGATCCAACGTTTGCAGCGGCGTATCGTAGACGTGCGCAAAGTTGGTTAGCTTTAACGTGTTACGACAAAGCGCGGCAAGATATTAAGCAGGCGTTAAGCTTAGCACCTAATGATCAGCAAACACTGAATGTTGAAACAGAAATCAAACTAAAGATGGCGCCAGAGGCTGTGGCCACCACTTCTTATCATTTTAATTGAGAAGAAGTGGTGTTTGCTTCTGTTTTTTGTTCGTCATTTTTTGCTTTTTCTATAAAAAGCTGTTTTTCAGCATTCGTATAGTCTGACTGAATGGCTAGTTTTCTATAACACTTGGCACGCCAGGTATAAGCAACGGCTTTCTCAGGAGCTATATTGATAACTTTAGAATAAAAATTAATGGCTTGACTAAAATCCTTTAGTGCAAAGTAACTATGTCCTATATTGCATAGTAATTCAGGCTGCTTTTTTGCCGAATTTAATTTTATTGCTTTTTGGAAGAAGCTAATCGCTTGTACATAGTTGCGATTTGTATATAGCATTTTTGCTTGGTTTGCATAAGAAGAAGCGCGAGTTTTTGTTGTTTCTTCCCCGTCTATTTTAATTTCGTCCGCGGAAGTAGATGCACTTAAGTTTACATATTGTTTGTATGGAGGTAACTTTTTTAATTTTTGATAGAGATCAATCGCTTCAACATGGTTTTGCTCCATAGCTAAGCTCAAATAATTCACCCCTTTTTCAATATCCTGTTTAATGGAGGTACTTCCTGTTAGTAAACAAAATGCCAGTTCAAATTGTGCAGTAGCAAACCCTGCTTCAGCAGATAACTGCAGATATTCAAAGGCTTTTATTTTATCTGATAATTCTTCATTACAAAATTGGCTCATTGAATAGTAAGCAAATTTATTGTTCTGTGCTAATCCCTTTTCTATCCAATATAAGGCTTTTTCAATGTTTCTTTCAAAGCCTATGCCCTGTAAATAGGCATAACCTACTTTGGCTTGTCCATCACCATCACCTCTTTCAGCAGCGCGTAAAAACCACTCAAATGCCATCGCATCAGTTGCGGGAAAGCCACAACGACCATCGAGGAGATAGGTGCCTACCATATATAATGCAAACGTATGGTTTGAAAAAGCAGCGCGCAAATAGAAATCAAAAGCTTTACGGTTACTTTGTTCTACCTGCTCACCTGTTGCATAAAGTCTAGCTAATAGCACTTCTGCTTCGGCCATACCTTGTTCTGCAGCTTGATTAAGATAATGCAATCCTAATTTGATATTTTGCGGTGTAAGTTCGCCATCTAAATAACTTTTGCCTAAATTAAATTGTGACGGAGCAATACCTTGTTGCGCTGATTTTTCTAGCCAAAAAACAGCCTGTTCGTCTGATTGTTGAGTGCCTTGCCCTAGCAGATAACACAGTGCTAGGTAATGTTGCGCATAGGCATGGCCCGCTAGTGCGGCTTTTTTAAAGAAAACAAATGCTTTTTTATGATTTTGAGGAATAACTAGCCCTTCAAGATAAGCCGTGCCTAATTGTATAGTGGCGTCAATTGAGCCTAGTTTTTCCGCTTGCTCTAGTAGGCTGAGACCCTGTTGAGGATTATGAAATTTTTCAAATCCGCCATATAAATAAGTAGTCCCTAAAACATACAGCGCTCCTTTATCATTTTGATCCGCTTTTTTTTGAAAGTATTGGATAAATTGAGTTTCTCCATTTTCGTTTAAGCTGAGGTCTTGAAATACGTCTTTTACGTCTTTGAGTGCTAAACGTCCCCGTAAAATGATTTTATAAGCACCTATTTCTTTGTTAACCTGGATGATGTCTGGATCATAAGGTTGTAATAATTTAGGTAGTAGCCTTTTTAAAACGCCTCGGCTGCCATCCGGGTTCACATGTTTGCCCCGTCCTGTAATGATATAAATTTCAGTGATATTATCAGTTTCTATTTTTGCAAAGTGTTTTTGGAGTAACTGTTTGGCCTCTTGAACCGAACAGCCGTGTAGATCTACCATTAGATGGTTGGAGCCTGGTGTTTGTTGGAGCATGCTTATCCTTAAGGGTACGTAATAAAAAGTGCTGTCAATGCATCTTGTGGTTATAATAGCCAGAATCTTTAACAAAATCAGAATAGGGGCTACCCATGATAACGCAACCTGCTAAACCCGTCTCTGTATCGGCTATTCATGATCATACCTATAAAATATTCCCTAATGATCTTAACTCAACGGAGACGGTTTTTGGGGGGTTAATCATGGCAACGCTGGATAGAGTCGCGTCTGTTGTGGCCGAACGTCATAGTGGGAAATCGTGTGTTACTGCATCTGTTGATGCGATGCATTTTTTAAAGCCGGCCAAACGAGGGGATATTTTAA
>Ga0075364_10000334_pt1 | contig 23453 bp, 21 predicted proteins | sample EndMetdeltDD1764_FD_71517 | JGI IMG/M metagenome (GOLD analysis project Ga0075364, IMG submission 71517) | Populus endosphere microbial communities from Tennessee, USA - Endosphere MetaG P. deltoides DD176-4 | ecosystem: Host-associated > Plants > Roots > Endosphere | place: USA: Tennessee...
TCGCGGCGCGCGCCGCGACGTGCGGGATCAGCTGGAACGCGCTGGCTCCGGTGCCGACGACGGCGACCCGGCGGCCGTCGAGCTCGATGGAGTCGTCCCACTCCGCCGAGTGCATCGACTGCCCGAGGAAGTCATGCACGCCCGGGATGTCCGGCCACCGTGGTCGGCTGAGCAGGCCGACCGCGCTGATCACCACGTCGGCGACGTGCTGCTCGACAACACCGTCGACGCTGACCGACAAGGTCCACGTCCGCGCATCGTCGTCGAACTCGACCGTCGTCACCTCGGCCCCGAACCGGACGTGTTCGAGGAGTCCGTGGTTCTCGGCGAAGGATTCGAAGTACTCGGCCAGCACCGGTTGGGCCGAATAATGCTCTGGCCAATCGGTGCGCTGCGCGAACGAGTAGCTGTAGACGTGGTTGGGGATGTCTACCCTGCAGCCCGGGTAGCGGTTGTCGCGCCAGGTGCCACCGACGGCGTCGGCCTTCTCGAACACGGTGAACGACACTCCGGCCTGCTGCAGGCGGTGCCCGGCCAGCAGGCCGGACATACCCGCGCCAATGATCGCCACGCGCAGACCTTTGTCGGGTGCCACGCCCTCGGCCCGCCAGCGGGGCCGACGCGGATCCGCGTCCCCGACTCCCATTTCTTCCTCGATCAGGTCGACGTAGTCGGCGTCGATATCGTGGCCGGCGACGAAGGTCATGAGGTCGAGCACCGTGATCGGCGATCCGTCCGCATCGCTCCCCCTATCGCGCAACCGCTGCAATCCCTCGACTGCGAGTCGGCGGGCCCGATCGATTTGGGTCGCGTTGAGGCCTCCTTGGGGCAGCATCAACATGCTCGGATCGGGCCTGAGCCCGTCGTCAAGGAACAACGCGTCACCCGTGGCTTGCGCGAGAGCCGCGAGCAGCGGTGGAAGCACCGCGTTCACGACGATTTCGGCGAGATCATCAGAGTCACATCGGGAAAGATTAGGACGCATGTCCTGAATTCTAGGACACTCAACACGCAAACGCCAGCGGAGGTACGCTCGATTCGTGAACCGCTCCCCCAAGGCCGCTCGCGATGCGGAGGCGTCGCCGAACCAGAACGACAAGCGACGCCAGATCATCGCCGCGGCGCGCACCGTGCTGGCGCGCGATGGGCTGGCTGCGTGCACGGCGCGCAACCTGGCTGCGGAGAGCCCTTTGACGAAGAGCGCCATTCACTATTACTTCGACGACATGGAAGAGATCGTCGATCAGGCGATGGACGGTCACATCGAGGCGTTCGTCGAGCAGTTGTGGGCTGCCGCCGACCGTCACGACCAACCGGCTGACCGGTTTTGGGCGGTGATGGAGAACTACCTCGCCACCTTTCGCAGCGCGCCGACCACGGCGTTGCTGTGGTTCGGCTACTGGGTCGATGTCGGCCACAAGGGTCGTCTCGGCCCGATCGAGTCGATGCACCGCAAGGTTCAGGCAGTTCTGGTTGATCTGCTGTTCGGGCTCGATGTGCCGAACCCACAGCGCACCTCACACGCGCTCCATTCGTACCTCATCGGGACGGTGATCCAACAGTTGGTCAGCCCGAAGCCTTTCGCCGAGATCCGTTCGGAGATCGCGGTGCTGTGCGGTCTCGAGGACGTGACTGCACAACGGCGTCGGTCGCGGCGGACGGTGCGTCAGGTCGGCTGACCGAGCCGCGCCGCCCGCAACGCACTACGTCGGACCTTTCCGGCGTCGTCGCGGAGGGGTTCGGTCGAACGTTCGAAGCTGCGCGGCCGCTTGTAGGGAACGAGCCGTTCAGCGAGATGCCGGTGCAACTCCTCGTCCGTCATGGGCGCGGACAGCTCGACGATCGCATGCACTCGTTGACCGAAGTCGTCGTCTGGGAGGCCGATCACGCACGCCGAGAGCACCGATGGGTGCTCGCTCAGTGCGTTTTCGATCTCCGCCGGGTACACGTTCGCCCCGCCGACCAGGATCATGTCGGTGCGCCGATCGGCGAGGAACAGGTAGCCATCCGCGTCGATCCGGCCCATGTCGCCGAGCGACTCCCACTCGCCGCGGGCGCGGGGCTTGGCGCCGAGATATCTGTATGGCACGGTCCCCGGCACGGCGCGCATCCAGATCTCGCCGATCTCGTCCGCAGGGACTTCTTGTCCTTCCTCGTCGAGGACGCGTACCTCACCGGTCCAGACGCGGCCAACGGAGCCGGGCTTCGCCAGCCACTCCGTGCCAGTGAGGAAGGTGACCGCCTGCCCTTCGACGCCGGCATAGAGTTCGAGGACACGCTCGGGGCCGAGCCAGTAGATCCAGGCTCGCTTCACCTCAGGCGGACAGGGTGCGCCGACGTGGAACGCGATACGCACCGACGAGAGGTCGTACTTGGCGCGGGTCGGCTCGGGGAGCCTGCTCACGCGTACCATCATCGTGGGAACCAGATACAGCCATGTGATGCGGTGCTGGTCGATCTTGCGCAGCATCTCTTCGGCGTCGAACCGGGGCATGAGCACGATCGTGCCGCCGTACAACAGTGCGATCAGCGAGAACATGAACGGGGCACCGTGGGAAAGCGGCGCGGTGCACAAGAACCGCTCGCCTTCTTCCATCCTCAGCAGCGGCACGGAGCGAAGCACATCTTCGGCAGTCCCCGGCGTGCCCGAGACGACGACCTTTGGTCGGCCGGTGCTGCCGCCTGAGGCGGGCGCCTTCCACGCCGGCGGGATCGCCGGCGGATGCGGCGCATCACTGGTACCCTCCGGAATCGCGAGGTCTGACGGTAGCCACGGACGCCGGTCCGCTGGTTCGAGGCCAATCACTAGCGCCGGGTTGGCGATCTCTAGGATCGCGCTGAGCTCGGCGGGCGGAAGCTTGCTCGACACCGGCTGCGGGACGGCACCGAGCTTCCACGCCGCGACAACGGCGACGTAGAATTCGACCCGGTTGGGCAGCGCAATCGTGACGAGATCGCCGTGCCGCACGCCTCGAGCGGCCATCACTCGTGCGAGCTGGTTCGCCCGCCGCACGAGCGCGTCGAAGGTGAGCACGTCGTCCTCGCAGATCACTGCTGAGCGATCCGGATGGCCTGCGGCGAGCCGGTCGAGATGCACGCCGAGCGGCGTCGGCTCGGCATCGGCTGGAACAGGTTCAGTCATGCGCACCTCCGGACACCGGACCCGAGATTTGTTGGGGCTCCGGATCGAACGGCGCGTCGCGCCGGCGGATCGCCTCACGGATGCCATGGTCGCGCACGCTCGCCGCAAACTGCGCCATCGACGGCGACAGGTGGCCAACCGCGTCCTCGTGCTCCGCGAACCGTCCGAGTGTGGCGCGCCCCATCAGGTCGAGGCCGCGGTTGAGGATTGCCTTGTTGCTCATCAGCAGCTCGCGACCGATGAGCGCGATCCGCTGCGCGAAGGCCATGGCGATTTCGTCGAGATCGACGCTCGGGCACGAATGCACGGCGAGCCCGATGCGCGCTGCTTCGGTTCCCGAGATGCGGTCGCCGGTCAGCAACATGCGTTTGGCGAGTTGCGGTCCGAGCCGGTAGAGCCACATCTGGGTCGGCGGCACCCCGAGGCTGCGCACTGCTGGATGGCCGATCAGCGCATCGTCGGCAGCGATGAGGAAATCGCAATGCAACGCCAGATCCGCACCACCGGCGAGCGCGAAGCCGTGCACGGCGGCGACCGTTGGCAGAGGACACGCGAACACGTCCTCGAGATGATGATACGTGCGCCGCAATCGCTCACGATCGGCCCAGATCCCGACGTTCTTGGATTCGGCGCCAAGCTCGGCTCCGGCCGAGAAGCCATTCCCGGCACCGCGCAGCACCACGGCCGAGGTGCTCGCGTCATCTGCCGCGGCTTGCAGCGACTCGGTCAGGTCGCCCAGCAGCTGGCGCGACAACGCGTTGCGCTGCTCCGGCCGGTTGAGCGTCAGCCGCCGTACCGCGCCGAACTGTTCAGCGATGACGAGGTTCACGTTTCAGTCGATGTGGTAGACGCGGGCGGCGTTGTCCCGCAAGAGCTTGCGCACCGTGACGTCGTCGATGGTGCCGAGGTTCGCGTCGATGACGCGCGCGGGATGGTCGGAGTACGAGGCGGGCCCCGGCGTCAGCGAGGTCGGATGCGGGAAGTCGGTGGAGAACATCGCGGTGTCCGGGTAGAGATGAGCCAGCTGGCTCAAGCTGTCTCGCTCGAACCAGAAGGTTCCGCACACCTGCTCGCGGAGATAGTCGCTCGGCAGACGGTCGAGGACGTCGTCGACCTCGCGGGCACCGGAGTTGAGGTACTGCCAGTCCAGCAACTCGGCGAAGTACGGCATCCACCCGAAGCCGCTCTCGACCGACACGAACGTCAGCTTCGGGAACCGGTGGCACACTCCGTAGAGGACGAGGTCGGCAACCGTTCGCGCGTTGCCAAGCATGAACAGTGCGCTGGTCTTCGCGAAGTCGATGCGCGTCGCACGTCTGCCGAGGGCCTGCCGCGCCTCGTCGCTCGACGTTTGGAACCCCGTGTGAAAGTTCACCGACAGGCCGTGGGTTTGAGCGGAAGCCCAAATCGGGTGCCAGTGCTCATCCTGCAACGCGGGCAACCCGACCGGCGCGAAGTTGCTCGGCATGATGATTCCGTGATGGCCACGCGACACGCACCGCTCGATCTCTCGCACGGAAAGCTCGACATCCCAGAACGGCAGCCACATCAGGGGGATCAAGCGGTTGGGGTCGACGCTGACGAAGTCGACCAGGAAGTCGTTGTATGCGAGCACGCATTCGTTGCGGAGCGCGACGTCGTCGATGTCAAGGAAGAAGACGCTCGAGAAGCCGAGCAGGTTCGGATAGAGGACCTGCGCCTGTATTCCGTACTCATCCAGTCGTTCGAGGCGCTTGTGGGGATCCCACGCCGCGGGGTCCGCGTCGTCCACGCTGCGCGGATGTGACGGGGGAAACTCTCCCCACCCTGTGAACGCGAAGCTGGCGACGCCCGACGCTCGATGCCCGCCGATGTACCACCGCTCCTCGTTGGATCGCGCGTCGAATTGGACCCTCGGGATGCGGTCGCCCCATCGGGAGCCATCGAGCCGGCGCAGCCACAGATCCGGCGGCTCCATAACGTGGCTGTCGGCGTCGATCACCGCGATCCGCTCGGTCAGCCCAACAGAACCTCTTGGCAGGAGCTCAGTGCTCATCTCGCCTCCTCTCGAGGAGACAACATACAGCTACTTAGGACGTATGTCCAGATTAGGTCCGAGCATTGACACAGCGGCAGGGCTGCTACGGTCCTGACGTGATGCAGGTCGATCCGAGCCCCGTGCGTGTCGACAGTGTTCGGGTTCCCACGGTCTCCGGCGCGCTCGCAGATCAGATCCGTGCCCGGATCGGTTCCGGCGAGCTGCGCCCGGGCATGGCGTTGCCGCCTGAACGGGTGCTGATCGAGCAGGCTGGCGTGAGTCGTGGTGTCGTGCGAGAGGCGATGCGCACGTTGGAGGCCGAACGGCTGGTTCGCGTCGTGCGTGGGCGTAACGGTGGTGTCCGGATCGCCGAGCCCGATGAGCGGATGGTGGGTCGGCCGATCGAGCTGTTCATCAGCGCTGCGGGGGTGTCGTCGGACAAGGTGTTGGAGCTCCGGTTGGCGATCGAGGCCCAGGCGGCCGCGTCGGCTGCGGAGAGTCGCAGCAGTGCTGAACTGGCCGAGTTGCGTTCGCAGTGCAGATCGATGGAAGCGCGCTACGCCGCGCGCGAGGTGTTCGTCGAGGAGAACTCCGCGTTTCACGAGGCTGTCATCGCTGCGGCACACAACGAGCTCCTCAGCGCTGTCGCGAGATCGTTGCTCGAGTCGACCACCGCGTACGTCGATCCGATCTACCACCCGGGCGGTCGCATCTACGACCCCGGAGGCTTGCGTCGCACCTGCCTAGATTCCCACCGCCGGATCGTCGACGCCATCGCCCGCAAGGATGCTGCAGCTGCTCGCCGAGAGATGGTGGGTCACCTCGATGGCTACCGATCCGCAGTTCGCGCTCGCAAGCGCACGCGCCCGTCGATCTAGCGGACCTCGTAGATGGCATAGGTGAGGGTCCTGTCCTGAAAGCGGCCTTTGGCCACGGCTTGGACAGCGTTGAGCCAGCGGTAGCGGGAGTCGCCGGTCTCGAATCGGGGCGCGGTGATGACGGGGCTGGACCCGTTGGCCATGCGCCCGTTGTACTGGACGAAGATGGCGGCACCGTCGGTGGTTCGCAGAGCAAACCGCACGTCCAGCGACAGGACACCGTCGTCGTCGATCGTCATCCAATCCGCGGCGGCGATGCCGGCCAGGTTCGCTTCGATGCGCTCGCCTTTGACGGTGATCTGGTCGACTTCGTAGATGATCCTGCGGCCAACAGGACCACGTCCGATCTCGATCGGTTCACGCAATGTCGCGACCATGACGGCCAGTGGTATCAGCGCTGGGGCATCCGGGCCGTTCACAGCACGGCCGCGGCGACGCGCTCAAGGTTTGCGAGCAGGCTCGGCGCAGTGAGGTCGACGTCGGAGCCATCGAGCGGGTTGGTGCCCACCTCGAACAGCAGGCGCGACACGCCGATGTCCGCGAAGCGTTCGACGGCGTTGCGGTCGAGCGGAGTGGGCACACCGGTCGTCACCTCGAACGCCGGATCTTCGATGCCTTGCTCCTTTCGGCGCCGCAGCAGGTCCGCGACCAAGGCTTGTGCGTGGTCTTCCGTGTCGACGGGGAGGTAGCACCCGTCCAGGCGTGCCGCACGTTGCAGCGCCGCGGGGCTGGCGCCGCCGTAGATGAGCTTTGGATGGGGTTTCTGCACGGGCTTGGGTTCGAAATGCAATGGCTCGAACGGGTAGTGCTTGCCCTGATGGGAGATGGTGTCCTCGGTCCACAGGCGCTTCAGGATCTCGATGATCTCATCGGCGCGCTCTCCCCGGTTGCGGAAGTCCTCGCCGACGATTGCGTACTCTTGGGCGTTCCAGCCGACGCCGATGCCGAAAATGATGCGGCCTTCGGACAGCGCGTCGGCGGTTGTGACGGCGCGGGCCGTGACGAACGGGTTGACGAGCGGGAGGATGTACACGCCGGTGCCGAAACGGAGACGGCGGGTCTGCGCCGCGAGATGGGCGAACAGTGTCCAGGGATCAATGCGATGCATCCGTGGATCGTGTGGGCCGACGCCGTTGGCGGCGTACGGATAGGTTGCGTCGATCTTCGACGGGAACGCGATGTGGTGGCCCGTCCACATCGAGTCGAAGCCGAGCTCGTCCGCTTTCGTTGCCAACTGTGAGTATAGCGACACGTCGGCGCCCGCTTTGTACACCGCGAGCGTGTTGAAACCTATGAGCATTGGGTGTCCTTTCGAACGGGAGGGGGCAGTCCGTCGCTGCCGAGATATCCGGCTTCGACCAGGCTTCGGTTGTCGAGGAACTCGGCGGCCGGACCCTCCATCACGAGGTCGCCGTGGGCGAGCAGGTAGGCGCGGTCGGCAACGGCCAGAGCACTCGAGACGTGCTGCTCGACCAGCAGCACACCGCATCCATCGGATTCAGCGATGCGCTTGACGATCGGCAGCAGCCTGGCCACGATGATCGGTGCCAGGCCGAGGCTCATCTCGTCGATCATCAGCAGCGTCGGCTTGGTCAGCAAGGCACGGCCGATGGCGAGCATCTGCTGCTCGCCGCCCGACAGCAGACCCGCCTTGCGCTCGAGCAGCGCTTCCAACGCCGGGAAGTGTGTGAGCGCTCCTTCGATCCGGCTGGCGCGCCGCGATCGAGCGGCGAGCTGGAGGTTCTGACGAACGGTCAGGGCGGAGAACAGCGCACGATCCTCGGTGACGTGGGCGACGCCAGCGCGTGCGATCTCACTCGCTCGGCGGCCGGCGAGTGGCCGGCCATCGAAGGCGATCGTCCCCTCGGTCACCGCGACCAGACCGGAAACCGCCAACAGCGTCGTCGTCTTTCCGGCACCGTTCGGTCCGAGCAGAGCGACGACCTCGCCCGGCTCGATGCGCAGGCTGAGCGACCGTAGGGCCAGAGATCCGTCGTATCCGGCGCTCACGCCCGCCAGTTCGAGGAGACTCACGGCGAGTCGCCCAGGTAGGCGGCGATGACGCTCTCGCTCGTGCGAACCTCGGCCGGCGCGCCGCTCGCCAGCAGGGCCCCGAACTCGAGGACGTAGATGTAGTCGCACACCTGCATCACGAGGCCCATGTCGTGGTCGATCAGCAGAATCGAGATGCCGTCGTCGACAAGTCGACGCAGCCGGAATCCGAGCTCGATCGATTCGCCAGTGTCGAGCCCCGCAGCTGGCTCGTCCATGCAGATCAGCCGCGGTCGGCCGGCGAGAGCGCGCGCGACACCGACGAGCTTTCGTTTACCGTGCGAGAGCTCGGTCGGCATCCGGTCGCTGATCTCGGTGAGACCGAGGAGGTCGAGTGGGTCGCTGATGTCCGGCGTCGAGCCGCGGCGATTTCGCCGGCGTGGGAGGAAACCGTTCGGCTGCTCAGCGACGAGCAGGTTGTCGCTGACTGAAAGATCATCGAACAGCTCCACCGATTGCCAGGTTCTCGCCAGCCCGAGCCGAGCTCGCCGGTGAGCCGGCTCGTTGGTGACGTCTCGCCCGGCGAACTGCACGCGACCGGTACAGCGTGCGAACCCAGTGATCGCGTTGACGAAGCTTGTCTTGCCGGCACCGTTCGGTCCGATCAGACCGACGAGCGCTCCCGACGGGACGTCGATGGAAACCCGATCGTTCGCGCACACCCCGCCGTAGCGAACGGTCAGGTCGATTGTACGGAGCACGTTCTCGGCCGCTTTCATGCGACGAGCTCCGCTTCGGGCCGCTCGCGCACGGGTCTTCGATGGCCGGTTCCGCCGCGGATCTTGCGGACGAGTCTGGCCGTCTCGGAGCCGGCGTGACGCCAGGCCCCGGCGAGGCCATCCGGGTTCGCCACGGCAGTGATGATCAGCCCGAGCCCGGCGATCAAGGTGGTGAAGTGCGGCTGAACGTGAAACCACTTCAGCAAGACGGTCGCGCTCACGCCGCCACTGATCAAGAACCCGCCGATCATGGCGCCTGTCACCGACGAAATCCCGCCGAGATACGCGGCGGCGAGCATCGACAGCGAGACGAGGACACCGAAGTTCTCGGGTGTCACCGAACCGAAGCGGTACGCCGACAGGGTCCCCCCGAGTCCGGCGACGAAGGCAGAGAACGCGAAAGCGCCGATCTTGACGCCGGTGACGTTGATGCCGGACGCCGCGGCCGCTTGTTCGTTGCAGCGGACCGCAAGCATCCGCCGCCCGAACGGCGAGCGCCGAATGGTTGCGACGAGCACCCCGAGGCCGACGAGCACGGCGAGGCAGAACAGCCCGAACCACGGGTTCGGCAGCTTGCCATCCACGATCGACGCCGGGTCATTGGGACCGAACTTCAGCCCGAAGAACCGGGGAGGAGGAACGTTCGCGCCCTCGATGCCTCCCGACAGCGATGGGTTCTTGAAGACGAAGTTCTCCACGGCCAACGATGCTGCGATTGTGACCACCGCGAGGTTCACGCCGCGCACACGCACCGCCGGGATTCCGATGAGCAGACCGGCCAGCGCCGCGGCAGACGCACCCGCCAAGGGCCCGAGCGGGAACGGCCATCCGTGCACCACGGCGAGCCGCGACAGCGTGAAACCAGCAACGCCGGCGAGCGCCATCTGTGCCAGCGAGACCTGTCCGACATAGCCGGTCAGCACCACGAGTGACAGGCAAACGATCGCGCCGATCGCCGTGTTCGTGATCGCCAGCCGCCAGTCGCTGCCGAGGGTGAGCAGACCAACTGCGGCGATTGCCGTCGGTACCACAGTGCGGATGGCGAGATGGTTCGGTGTCGGGGCAAACGGGAGGCGGTCCGAACGCAAGGCGTCGCGCGTCGGCAGACTCTGGCCTCGGAGCACCAGCACCGCGACGATGACGACCAACGGTAAGGCTTCACGGATGCCCGGCATCGGCACCTGCCCGGAATGGGGGAACCAGGAGCGGGTTCCCCAGTACGTGATCAACGCCTTGACGCACTCCAACCCGAACGCCGCCGCAGCAGTGAGGGCGAACGAGGTGAATCCGCCGACGAGCGCTGCGCCCAGAGCCGGCACCACCAGGAGCGTGACCGTCGATGGATCTGTGGACGAGTTGATCGACGCGAGCAGGATGCCCAACAGGCCGGCGAGCAGCGACGACAGCATCCAGTTGATCGCGGCGAGTCGATCCGGCGAATAGCCGAGAACGATCGCGCCCTTTTCGCTCTCCGTCGCAGCGCGAGTCGCGAGCCCGAACCGGGTCCAGCGGAACACGGCCCACAGGCTCGCTGTCACACCGACAACCACCACGGTGACGATGACCTGATCGCGGGGCAGGACGACGCCTCCCGGCAACCGGAGTGGCGCAGAAAGACGGAAGATCGGCTTCACCGACACCGGCTGGGCCGTGAACCGGAGCACGACCACCGCCTGCATCACGAGGAGCAGCCCAACCGAGGCAACGACCTTCGCCAACGGTGGAGAGCTCCGCATCGGCCGGAAGATCAGCCAGTGGAACGCTGCTCCGAGCAGCACGCTGACGACGGCGGAGAGGGCGAGCGCCAGCCCCAGCGAGAACGGTCCACCGAGACCGATTGACGTCGGGACGTCGGGAAGCCGGACGTGGTCGAAACCGAGGCCGTGAGCAATGCCTTCGATGATCGACATCGGATTGGGCAACGGTGGCAGGAAGATGCGACCGTGACGCCGGAGGTCGTTGTAGACGTACGACACATACATCGCAGTCGCACCGGATGCGAAGTTGACGACGCCGCTGCCCCTGAACGTGAGCACGAGCCCGAGCGCGATGGCCGCCACGAGCGAACCCGAGCCCAGACCGCGAACGAGATTGCGTATCTGGTTTGGATCCGTCGACCAAAGCAGGGCTGCCACCGCCGCAAACGCGGCGGCTGCGACAACTGTTGCTCGAACGATTCGCGATCGACTCATTGGCTGGATCAGCCGGCGGTGTCGATCGGCGTCCCCGTGAGGCCGTCCGCCACCGCGACCCATTTGCCGTCGAGGTACTGCTCGACGCCCATCTGCGTGCCGCACAGCGACTTGAAGATCGGGTCCGCTCCGCACGCCATCGGTCCCGCAACCATCATCATCGGGCCCGTGAAGGATCGAATGGCACTGGTCACTGAATCGAATGTCAATGAGTCCAGGTCGAGTTGGTTCAGCAACTTGACGGCAGTCAGCAGCGTGGGGAAGCTCGAGCTCGCGAACCCGGTGAAATCGACGTCGGGCGATCCGTACTGGACGACCTTGTCGAGGAAGGTCTGCATGCCGGACGCCTCGTCGGGCAGGAACACGCTGTAGCCGTTGCTGCCGAAGTACCACCCATCAGGGAAGTCACCGGCGACACCGATGTCTTTGAGGTGGTCGGTCATCTGCTTTCCTGCGCACAAGCCTGTCGTGACCACCGGTTTGTCGACGCCCAGCGACGACAACGCGTCATAGGCAGCCACGCAGCTCTGGATGCCCAAGGTCAGCACTACTGCATCGGCGCTGTCTGCGCCAGCAGCCTGCAGAGCCGCGGCGACGTCCGGTGCTGTCGCGGCGGGGTCCACGGCGACTGGCGTGACCTCGACACCGAGCTTGTCCATCGCCGGCTTGAACAACAGTTCCAGCGCGGCCTTTCCCGCCGCCGAGGTGCTGTGCAGGAAGGCGACCCGCTTCGTATTCGGCAGATTCTTGGCCGCGAAGACAGCAAGTCCGCGCAGCACGCCGGGCGACCCGGGCGTGAACGAGTACACCCCGTCCGTGACGAAGTCGTCGTTCGTCAGCGGACCGGAGACGATGATGGGCTTCTTGCCGGCGAGCACCGAGTAGAGCGACTTGTTGCCCACGACCATCGCGCCGGTGACTACCAGTTGCACGTGATCGTCGTTGGCGAACTGTGTCCCGCATTTCTGGCCGTCCTCCTCGCTCTGGACGATGCACTTCTCGACCTTGAGCGGGTGTCCCTGGACTCCGCCGAGTTCGGCGTTGACGTAATCCGCCGCCGCGTCGATTCCTGTTGTCGCCTCCGGGAACGCAGGCGTACCACCTTCCTGGTTGACATAGCCGATGGTGACGGCCTCAAGCGACGAGTCGGCCGTGCCGGCTGTCCCCCCGGTGTACTCAAGTCCGAAGGACGAACCAGTTGCAGTCTCGGTCGTCTCGACCGAGACATCCGAAGTGGCTGATGTGTCAGACCAGTCGGCGGACGCCGTCGAATCCGTGCCGCCGACGTCGGTGCCGACGACGGAACTCGGGGCAATGCTCGTGTCGGGCTCACCGGAGGAACCGACCGCGGTCGTTGCCGCCACAGTTGCCGTCGTGGGCGCAGCCGCTGCCGTGCTCGATGAGGACTTCTCGTCGCTCCCGCAGCCAGCCGCGATGCACGCCAGCGCGCCCACAACCGCGAGCGCCGAAATGGATCTGGCCATCTTCATGTTCCCCCTCCGAGGCCGAGGCCTCTTTCCGTCCGGCCGCACCCCGTCACGAGATCCCGCTGCTGCGACTCCCAAGACTCAAAGGTCCGACCAAAATGATCTTCGTTCAATTTAGGACGTTTGTCCTAAGCCCGAGTATGGTCTGCAACTGAGGCGCGCGCAAGTCCCCTGCGAGTCGATCGCCGGGAAGGATGTCCAGATGACCGAATCGCCGATGACCGAACCGCCGAGATCGGGCGGGCCGCTGTATGGCCTGCGAGTGATCGAGCTTGGCGGCATCGGCCCCCTACCGTTCTTCGCAATGCTTCTCGCCGACATGGGAGCAGATGTCGTGACCATCGACTCCCCATCGGGATCGGTCCGCAAACCGGATCTGCTGCGAAGCGGGCGACGTACGCTATCGCTCGACCTCAAGAACCCCGAGCAACTCGACGTCGTGCAGCGTCTGGTGAGTGCTGCAGACATCTTCGCTGAGCCATTCCGACCGGGCGTCGCCGAGCGCCTCGGTCTCGGTCCAGATCAGTGCCGGGCCCGCAACGATCGCCTCATCTATGTGCGGATGGCCGGCTGGGGCCGCGGCGGCACCCTCGACGCCACCCCCGGATACGACATCAACTTCCTCGCCCTCTCGGGGGTGTTGTCGGCAGTCGGTTCTTGGGAGGGTCCCCCCGTGCCGCCGCTCAACCTGGTCGGTGACTTCGGCGGAGGCGCTGTCCTCGCCGTCGGTGTTCTCAGCGCGCTGATCGAGCGGGCGGCCAGTGGCCGAGGGCAGGTCGTGGACGGCAGCATCCTCGACGGCGCATCGCTGCTCGCGACAGCCATCCACTCCTTCCGAGCCCAGGGCACATGGGTTGACGAGCGAGGTCACAACATCGTCGACTCCGGCGCGCCCTACTACGGTGTCTATGAAACGAGCGATCGCAAGTTCGTCGCGATCGGCGCCGTCGACAGACGGTTGTTCCAATCCGTGCTCGACCGACTGGGGACCACAGCCAGTGCGAGCGATCCGCTGGACCGATCATGCTGGGCGGACCTCCACGTCGCGATCGAAAACGCCGTCCGCCAGCGAACCCGCGACGAATGGGCAGAAGAGTTCGCCGCGCAGGGATGTCTGACCCCCGTCCTGTCGTTCGACGAGGCGATCGAGCACCCGCACAACCGAGCACGCTCCGCCTTTGTTGGCACACCTGAAATGCGGCCGTCACCGACGCCCCGCTTGAGCCGGACACCCGCCATCGCCAAAGGGCCCGAGCGAGCCATCGAGGCCGCTGAACTCATCGACGAATGGACTCAAAACGGCGAGACCCATCGCTAACGTCGGGCATCTGGCGATTTCGGGCATCCGAGCGACGTATCTTCCGGCAGCCCCGACCGTCTCCACGCCATTTGTCCTTTTCGGCATCGTCGCGGATCGACGCGAACAGGCCGCCAGCGCATTGTTCGGCGCGCTCCCTGGCATCGACGAAACCTGAGGACTTCGTCCCGCCCCGTTCCCAATCGTGGCGAGAGTCCGGGTCGATCGCGGATGATCCAACCGGCGAGCGCGGAGCACGGCGACGTCGGCGTCGATTTGGGCGCAGATCCGTGACACCGTCGACTTGCTGATCCCGCTGTCGCAGCCGAGCGCTTTCACCAAGTCGTCGACCTTGCGGGTCGAGGTGCCGGTGATGTATGCGGTCATGATCACCGCCCACAACGCCTTGTCGATCCGCCGCCGCGGCTCGAGCAACTCCGGGAAGAACGACCCGGTGCGCAGCTTCGGGATCCCGATCTCGACATCACCCGCCGGAGTCGACAACAGCTTCGGGCGATGCCCGTTGCGTAACGCTGAACGGTCCGGTGTGTGCTCGCCGGGCGCGGCGCCGATCTTGGCGGTCAGCTCCGCCTCGATCAACTCCTGGACTGCGACAGCAAGGATGTCGCGTATCGCTGTCGTCAACGTCGCGTCGGTGCCGACAAGTCGCGCGGCAAGGTCGGATAGGGCAAACTCGTGATTGGTCATCGTGCGTCCTTCTCGGTTGCTTGGTCGCTTTCGAGAATCGCACGATGACCACCCTCACCCCGCGGATGCTGGCCGCCTCCTACACCACGTGATGGGACTCACTCGCCGTCCACGCGAGCTTGGCGGGTCCTATCGTCGTAGCGCGGGGCAATCGCTGCTCACGATCACGAGGCGATTCGGGTCATGGGCGGCCGCTGTCGCAGCCTCACGGCGTGGGGGAAGCGTCACCTTGTGACCGATGAACAGCCGCAGCGACGACGGTGGCATACCAACGCGTCTGACACCAGGCGCGATCGGCGGCGGCACCGATACGGAGTTCAGTGCCGGCGGCTTCCATGCCGTCGGCGAGGTCGTCGGGGGTTCCGACAGTGAGATCGGCGTCGAAGTTAGCGCGCCTTCCGGTCGAGGCCGTTCCACCAATCGTCGTAGCCCTTCTAGCTCTTCATGATCGACCCGCCCCGCGCCGAGTTGGTTGCTCGACCAAACCAGCGGCCCCACGACATCGCGACCGCCAGCGCCGCGCCGGGGAGGTTGGCGAGTGCGGTCGTGGGCTATTCCGTCGAGCAGAGACACATGGTTGACGACGCGCGTGCGCACGGCAAGGACCGTCCGATCGAGCGCGGCAGCATCCCAGCCACGGCGATGAGGTGACGTTGCCGCCCTTTGGGCGGGGTGCGGTAGGTGCGTCGTTGCGCCCTTGCCTGTCAAGCCCGCTCGCAAGCTCGGGGCCGAGCCCTTTGGGTTGACAGGCGGTCGCTGCCGACGCCGCCCGTACGGGCGAACCCGGCCAATTCCGGTCCGGGGGTGGAGAGGGAGCGTCACCTTGGGGAAGGCCGGGCGCTCTCGCTCCGCCACTTCCGCGACAAGGAGAATCGTGATGCCTGATTGTAATCGTCCCGATCATCTGATCGTGATCGCCGACCACTCCCCCGGCGCCCACGTCACCGATAGCGAAGAGATTTTCTGGTGGCTCCCGGTGATCGGTCCTGGGGCCGGATTCCTCGCGTTCCTGTTAGCGCGCCACGTCCGCCACGCCGACACGACGTGGGACACCACCGAACTGGCGATGTTGATTGGTCTCGGTGGAAACCGGTCGACGCTGTGGCAGCGGCTGGACAGGTTGGCGATGTTCGGTCTGGCCAACTTCGTCGCGACCGATGTGGTCACGATCCGGCTCGAGCTCCCGCCGCTCAAAGGTCGCCAACTGGAGCGGCTGCCCGAGTCGCTCGCGGCTACGTACCGAAACGCGGTCGCGGCATGAGGAAAAGGTTCCGCGGGAATGTCCCAGGCGACTTCGAGCACTTCCCCAAGCCCTTGGAAGCGCTCCGAATCGAGGGCCACGCCGTCGTCGAGCCGTGGTGCGTTCGCTCGGCGCGGTCGGTAGCGACGATCCTCCGCGTCCCGTCGCTGCCGCTGGCCTCGGAGCGGCAACTATGGCTTCGCACGCGTGACCGGATCGGGTGGAAGATCCCCGAGTCGTGCGTCTTCGGGTCTCTAATCGAGTTCGGCTTCGATTTGCCGTTCGAGTACAGGTGCAAGCCCTGGTACTACTTTGCCATCGGGCGTGACGATCGATGGCTGATCGTCGAGGGCCCGTTCCGTACGCCGGTAGACGCGGACTATCAAGCCCAGCTGTGGATCGAGCACTCAACCACGCGACTGTGCACATTCCCGCCGCCGGACATCACCGACCGATCCATCTTCGGCTGACGTGAACTGACCGCCCCGCCGCTCTCGGCCAACGCCGGCGGCGGGGCGGATCGTTGGGCGCGGCGTGCACTCGACAGCGATGCGCGCCACCGTTTCTGCAGCCGCGAGCGTGCGGGTGCCGTTGCCCTCCTACGGCGGGGTGCGGTATCGGGGCGGCGCCCGTAGGGCGAAGCCGGTTCGATCGGACCGGCCATCACAACGACAACCGAGGGAGTAGATCGTGAATCGTCCCCATCACGTTGGGTCGTGTGTACCGCCGGGAGGCCAGCCGGTCCTGTTCCACCATGCGTCGGCACAGATCCCGACGTACGCGGTGATCGACAGCCGCGGCCACACCCAACTGACCACCACGGCGGTTGGGTGTCGCGATGACCGCTGCTCGCCGGTTGCTGTTGGAACAGGGCCAAGTGTGGGTCCGCGCGTCGGACGACACCTGCGCCCACATCGACCCGTACCGGGTCGCGTCGGACACGCCGTCGTGTCCCTGGATACAGACCATTGCAGCCTCATTGGAGACAACACCATGACCACCACCGAAAGAACCACCGAAACCAGCCACGTCGACGCAGCCGACGCTGCGGCGACCGAACCGGAGTTGTGCTGGATCGACCTGTCGACCCTCGCACCACACCCGGACAACCCGCGCACAACCCTCGGCGATCTGACCGAACTAACACGATCGATCCGCTCCCAAGGAGTGCTCGAACCACTTGTCGTGCTCCCCGCCAACACCGACCACGTCCATCTGATCGTCGCCGGTCGCCGCCGCCATGCCGCCGCGGTCAACGCCGGGAACATCGAACGGGTCCTCGCCGTCGTCCGCGCGATGACCCCGATCCAAGTGATCGAAGCCGGATTGTCGGAGAACGGCAACCGCACCGATCTCACCGTCGGCGAGGAAGTCCGCGCGATCGAACGGCTGATGTCCCTCGAGAACGGGCTGACCCCAGCCAAGCTGTGCCGCCGGATCGGCCGATCCCAAACCTGGGTTCGTTCGCGGATGGCCGTCACCGTCCTCCCGGCACGCTGGCAGACAGCGCTCGACAACGGCCAAATGTCCCTCGCCGCCGCCGAGGCCGCGGCGACCCTCGCCGACCTCGGACCCGAACACCTCGACATCATCTGCGAGCAATTGACTCAACGCAACTGGGGCGACCCCACCCGCGCGGTCGCCAACTACCGCACCGAACTCGCCCGAGACGACGCCTACAACCGCGCCGTCACCGTCGCTGTCGGCAAACACCGGGTTGTGTTCACCAGCGACCAACCCGCCCCGGCCAACGCCAAACGAGTGAGCGAACTGTTCGACACCGACACCGCCGCCGCGCACACCGGCGAACCATGCCACGCCGTTGTCGTGCGCCGCACGACATGGGGCGACGGCCACGAAACCTTCGCAGTGTGCACCGAACCACGACGACACAACCCGAACCGAGTGAACACGACAACCGGCAGCGAGCTCGCCGCGACCAACACTCGACCAGCCACCAATGGCGGCGACGACTCCAACGCCAAGCGCAAAGGTCGCGTGGCCCGCATCGCCCACCTGACCGAAACCTTCGCCAAACCACGTGGCGGCATGGCCCAGGCCGACCTCACACGCATCGCGCTGCGTGGCCTGATCTTCGAAGCCGGACGAGAAGCCATCACCTATGCGGCGACCATCCTCGGCCACGACCAGCCCCGAGACATCGCCGGACAAGACCTCCTCGACACCGCAGACAGCACTGCCGCACTCGTCAAAGTCGCCGGGGCGGTCGCGTTCGGGCTGGCCGAAACCCACATGTACTGGTCCGCCACCAGCAGCCAATGCCGCGATTACCTCGACGCGCTCACCGCTTCAGGCTGGACGCCAGACGAATGGACCGCGAACACCCTCACCCACAACCCGAACGACAACACCGACACCGATGCCGACCCGGCTTGCGATCGCGGAGACGACGATCTCGGTGACGAGGACCCCGACGACGCCGACGACGCCGACTGACACAACCCGCCGCTAGTCCAGCGAAAGTCCGGGGACGGCCCGGCCACCCTCGGGTGGTCGGGCCGTCGCGAGGCCGCGGGATCGCTGGTCTCGTCCGGAGGGCCGTGTGCCGTGGCAGCGGCCTGCGGCCGCTGGTGCGGTATGTGCCCGCCGCCGCAGCCGCTGTCAAGCCCGCTCGCGAGCTCGGGGCCAAGCCCTTCGGGTTGACAGCGGCTGCTCACGGCGGCGGGCAGCAACGCCCGTAGGGCGAAGCCATTCCGACCCGCTCAGGAGAACCCGATGAACGCCAACGATCTGTTCGAATCGATCACCAACCAAATCATCACCGACATCGAAACCGGTGCCGCCGGGACATGGCGGATGCCATGGCACACCCTCGCCGAAGCAGGCACACCCGTCAGCATCGACGGCCGCACCTACCGCGGCATGAACGCACTCTGGCTGCCCATGGTCGCCGCCGCCAACGACTGGACCTCCGGTATGTGGGCCACCTACCGAAGCTGGCAACGCAACAACGCCCAAGTCCGCCGCGGCGCCAAAGCCACCCAAGTCGTCCTGTGGAAGTCCACCGCCGACACCACCCCCGACGACGACATCGAGCACGGCGACGACCTGCCGTCACGTCGTCGCCTGATCGCTCGTACATACAGCGTGTTCGCGGCCGAACAGGTCGACGGTGCCGACGAGATCATCAAAGGTCGCAACGAACGCCTCGCAACCCGTGACACTCCGGAACGGATCGACGCCGCCGACGACTACTTCGCGGCAGTCGGCGCGACCGTGATCGAAGGCGGCAACCGCGCCTACTACCAGCCGTCGACCGACACGATCCACGTCCCACCGCTCGCCCAATTCGATCACGCCGCACACCACGCCGCGACCAAAGCCCACGAACACATCCACTGGACCGGACCAGCCCACCGGTTGCACCGCGACATGTCAGGCCGATTCGGGAGCGACAGCTACGCCGCCGAAGAACTCGTCGCCGAACTCGGCGCAGCAATGTGGTGCGCCCAAACGGGACTCTCCTCAATCACCCGCCACGACCACGCCTCATACCTCGCCGGATGGCTGCGCGTGCTCCGCACCGACGCCCGCGCCCTGGTCACCGTTGCCAGCCGAGCACAAGCCGCTGTCGACTACCTCAACACCCGAGCCGGCCACACCACAGCTACACACGAGGAGAACGCAGCATGAACCGCCCGCCCTACCGTCGAGTCGATCAAGTCGCCGCCTACCTCTACCGCGCCGACCTGCACTGCCCCACCTGCATCATCGAAACAATGATCGCTACCGGGCTCGCATCACCCGCAGCGCGGGACATGCCAGTCGAAGAAGTGCTCGACCAATGCGCTGACGCCAACGCGATCGATCGAGACGACGAAACCACCTTCGACAGCCACGAGTATCCCAAAGTCGTGGTCCTCGGCGACCTCAACAACGACGACGTCTGCGGCAGCTGCCAACAACCGTTCTGACAACTCGGATCACCCGATGCCCACGATGCCTGCCATCGTGGGCATCGACGCGTCCAGTCTCGAGGTCCGTCGACGCCGGCCAGAGCGAAGTCGTCAGTCACCGGCGCGGCGGGAGTGAGTGGTCGATCGACTCATCCAGTTGTTCGCGGAATCGGTCCTGGAGAATTTCACAGAAAATTACCCGCTGGGTGCACACCCGACCCCAATGGGAGACAGTGTTGTCGATCGCGAAGCTCCGTGTCGGGCAAGAGGCGTACCACTTGTCCGGGATCGCTGAGTCGCTCGACGCGTACTACACCGGCGCCGGCGAGGCTGACGGTGCGTGGGTCGGAGGCGGTGCCCAACGCCTCGGTCTCGACGGCCTTGTCGCTGCGGATGACCTTCGTGCAGTGCTGGCTGGAATGGCGCCTGGCAGGGGCGGAGTGTCGCCGAATGGGACCGAGCCGAGGACGCATCCACGGCGAGTTCCCGGCTTCGATCTGACGTTCAAGGCTCCGAAGTCAGCCAGCGTTCTGTATGCCGTGTCGGATGACCCGCGTGTGCAGGGCGCGGTCATCGAAGCGGGAGAGCGGGCGATGCGCGCGGCCATCGGGTGGTTGGAGCGCGAAGCGATCCAGGTGCAGCGCGGGTCACACAACCAGGCGTGGCTCGCGAAGCAGAGCGATCCGATCTCGGTCGGGCCGCGGCGGCTGCAGACGACGGGTGTTGTCGCTGCCTCGTTCCGGCATCGGACGTCGCGGGCGAGCGACCCGTTGCTGCACTGGCACGTGCTGGTTGCGAACCTGGTGGAGGGCACGGACGGCAAGTGGTCGTCGTTCGCACATCCGGACTTGTATCGCCACGCCCGCGCGGCGGGTGAGGTGTTCCAGGCCGTATACCGGCAGGAGCTGACGACGTCGCTGGGAGTGGAGTGGCGGCCGGGCCGGCACGTCCCGGAGATCGCCGGCATACCGCAAATGTTGCTGGATCAGTTCTCGAAGCGAAGCCACGAGATCGACGCGTGGCTCGCCGCGACCGGCAGGCCGAACAACGCCGCTGGCCGTCAGGAAGCGGTGTTGGCGACCCGGCGTCACAAGCCCGAGATGGAGGGCCGACGCTTCGACGAGGCCTGGAAGATCGAAGCCGTCGCGGCTGGTTGGGGGCCCGAGCAAGCCGAAGAACTGATCGCTCGGTGCAGGCCCCGTGTCGACCGTGACATCGACGAACTGTGGCGGCTGGAGCATCACGGATTCGACGAGACCGGCCGGGTCGAGCTGTTCGAACGGCTCGTTGATCCGGAGGAATGGATCGCCGATCTGCTCCGAACCGAACTCACCGTCGACAGGACCACGTTCAATGCCGCCGATCTCACCCGGGCTGTCGCTGCCCGCCAAGGACAAGGAGCGTCGATCGCGACGATCGAGCGGATCACTGCCCGAGTCCTGGCCTCCGATCAGGTCATCGCCGTGCGCAGCACAGATCCATCCACAGGCCTGTGGACGAGTCGGGAGATGCTCGGCGTCGAGTGTCGGTTCGCCGACCTGCTCAACGCAGCAACGAGCGTCCCGCCTGTCGCCGAGGATTCGGTCGATGACGCCGTTCGCGCAGCCGCCTCACTGGGCGGCGATCAAGAACGGGCGATGCGCCGCATCTGTGCGTCACAGGCCGCGGTGTCGGTGCTGATCGGGCCGGCTGGCACCGGCAAGACATACACGGTCGATGCGATCCGTACAGCGTTCGAACACGCCGGCTGCCGCGTCGTCGGCGCCGCGCCGTCGGCTCGCGCAGCGATCGAACTCGCCGCCGGCGCACACATCGACAGCTACACACTGCACTCGCTCCAACGCCGATGGGACAGCGGGATCGACACACCGGACAACACACTCCTCGTGATCGACGAGGCCGGTATGGCGGACATCCGGACACTCACCGCCACCATCGACCGCCAAGTCGCAGCGGGCGGGCGAGTACTCCTGGTCGGTGATCATCACCAGCTCCCCGAGGTCGGAGCCGGCGGAGGATTCGCCTACGCCACCGAACACGCCCACACTGTCGCCGAGCTGTCCGTCAACCGCCGTCAACGCGACGCATGGGAACAGCAGGCGCTCGCCGAGCTGCGCACCGGCAGTGTTCCTAATGCCGTTTCCGGCTACCTCGACCACGGCCGGGTCCTCCTCGCCGATACGCCCGCTGCGACGATCACCCTCGCCGTCGACACCTGGTTCGCTGCCCGCGAAATTGGTCAACATCCGGTGCTGCTGGCCGGCACGAACGAGATCGTCGACGCCCTGAACGCCGCCGTGATCGAACGCCTCATCGAACGTAGCGACCTCGAACCGAACTCGACTGCGCACGGGACCGGCACCTACCGAGTCGGCGAACGGGTCGTGATCCGTCGAAACAGCGTCCTGCCCACCATCGAAGGCGATCAGGTCTCTGTCGCCAACGGCCAAGCCGGCACCCTGAGCGCCGTCACCCCCGACACCCTCGTCGTCAGGCTTGATGACGGCGGACAACACGTCGAACTGACCGGCGACTACCTCCGTCACGGAGGACAGCTCACCCACGCCTACGCACTCACCACACACCGCGCTCAAGGCGGCACCTGGGACCTCGGCATCGCCGTCGGCGCGGACGGCCTCTACCGCGAGGGCGCCTACGTCGAACTCTCCCGCGGCACACACTCCAACTGGATCATCCTCACCGCACCCGAAGCCGCCGACCTCCAGCAACAACTCAAAGCCGACATCGAAACGGACCGCCACGACCACGGCCTCAACCCCGACCCCACCCCCACCGTCAAAGACGACCTCACGACACGAATGCGGGTGAGCCGCGCCAAGCAACTCACTCACACCATCGACCCGGACGCCGACCTCGTCGACTGGGGCTCCCGCAACCACACACTCACCCACCTCGAACAGCTCACCCAGACCGCATGGGAGGTCGAACACGCCGCGACCGAAATCGTCGGAGCAGACGGCACACAGCTCACCGATGCGATGGCCCGTCTCGATTTCGTCGCCCGCCACATCGATCTCGGCGTCCACGTCAGCCCCCACGACCGGCACAACATCGGCGTCATCACCGCCATCGACGACCACGCCGGTACCGCCGACGTTCATTTCACCTCGCGCGACGGCAACCGCAACGCCACACGCACCTTTACGTGGGCTGACCTCCGGATCGTCGAACCCAAGGCCCTTCCCGAACGGCGACTCACTCCCGACGCCAAGAACACACTCGACCGCTCACTCGCTGCGATCGAGTCGCAGCTGAGCAGCTGGACCCGGCTCATCGAGTGCCACGGCGTCGACCCCGGCGATGCCGATCGCTACCGTCGCGCGGCCGAGCGTCACATCGAGCGGCACGCCGCCCGGATCAGCGCAGAACAGCCCAGCTGGCTCACCCGTCTCATCGGCGCCCGGCCAGGCGACACCACCGGAGCGCAAACCTGGGACGACGCCGTCGCCCAGATCGCCGGATGGCGAGCCCGCCGAGAACTCACAGACGACTTCCCGGGCATCGGACCTCGCCCCACCAACCCAGCTTTCGCCGCCATCTGGAGCGATCTCGGCTGTCGAATCGGCCTCACCCGAACGTGGCTGGCCACCACAGACCGCGACGAACCAGCCTGGCCCACCACACCGAGCTACGCGGAACTCGTACATCGCACCGAACAACTCGATCAGCTCTTCGCCACCGCCCCAGCCGACTACCGGCAACTCATCGGCGAACTTCAAACCGCGGTTTGAAGTTCGCCGATGAGTTGCCGGTAGTCGGCTGGGGCGGTGGCGAAGAGCTGAT
>Ga0075364_10000335_pt1 | contig 23436 bp, 23 predicted proteins | sample EndMetdeltDD1764_FD_71517 | JGI IMG/M metagenome (GOLD analysis project Ga0075364, IMG submission 71517) | Populus endosphere microbial communities from Tennessee, USA - Endosphere MetaG P. deltoides DD176-4 | ecosystem: Host-associated > Plants > Roots > Endosphere | place: USA: Tennessee...
CCCATGGCACCGATCGCAGCCGCCCCCGTGCCCGCCCTCGTCGCGCTCCCCCACCGGCGCACCGTGGTGACCCTGCACGATCCCCACCAGCCGCGTGCACCGCACGAACTGGATACCGTGGCCTCGCTCGCACGCAGCCTTGCCGACCTGCACGGCTGGCGCTACGGCGGCGCGTTCGACCCGGCGGTGCGGTATCGCGACCCGCCCTACTTCATCCCGGCCGACACGCTGCTGGCCGAGGATGCGGCGCGCCTCGGAATTACCTGCGAGGACGACCTGTTCGGCGGCGTCGTGCCGCACGCCTTCGTCGCCACCAAGGTGATCTCGCATGCCGTGCCAGGTCGTGCCGCACACGTGCCGCCCGGCTGGCACGTCGGCCTGTCCGCCGCGCTGGACGATGCCGTGCTGCCGGGTCAGACCGCCTTCGACCGCCACACGCTCGAGGCCGCGGCCCTGGACCTGCTGGCGCACGGGCCGGTGCGGATCAAGCAGGCCCACGCCCGCGGCGGACACGGCCAGGACGTGGTCGCCGACGCCGATGCGCTGCGCCGCGTCTGCGCCTCGCTCGCCCCCGGCACGCTGCGCGAACACGGCGTGGTGGTCGAGATGAACCTGGACGCGGCGGTGACCTGCAGCATCGGCGAGATCCGCCTGCCCGGCGTACGCCTGGCCTACCTGGGCACCCAGCGCCAGGTCGTGGACCGTACCGGTTGCGAGGTCTATGGCGGTTCCAGCCTGCGGGTGATCCGTGGCGATTTCGCCGCGCTGGAGGCCCTGGCGCGCAGCGAGGACGAACATGCCGTGGTCCGCAATGCGGTCCGCTACGACGCAGCGGTAGAGCAGGCGTTCCCCGGCTTCTTCGCCTCGCGTCGCAACTACGATGCGGTCTGCGGCATCGACGGAAGCGGGCGCCGCCGCTGCGGCATCCTCGAGCAGTCCTGGCGCCTGGGTGGCGCCTCACCGGCGGAAATCGCGGCGCTGGAAGTGCTGCTGCGCCTTCCCGGCACGCAGCAGGTGCATGCGGCCTGCCACGAGAGCCACGATGCCGCACACATTCCGCCGACGCACGCGACCGTACATTTCCACGACCCCGATGCGACAGAAGGCCCGGTCATGAAGTACGCGACCGTGGACATTCCGGATGGACATAGCGCTTGAAGCGATCGACATCGCCGTCGACCAGGACATCGTCCGCGGCACGCTGCTTTCCCCCACCACCGCCCTGCCCGGCGTGCTGTTCGTGCACGGCTGGGGCGGCAGCCAGGAACACGATCTGGTCCGCGCCCGCCAGGCTGCCGGCATCGGCTGCGTCTGCCTGACCTTCGACCTGCGCGGACACGAGGACACCGCCTCGCAGTGGGAGACCGTCAGCCGCGGCCAGAACCTGGACGATCTGCTCGCCGCCTACGACTGGTTCGTGGCCCAGCCCAACGTCGACCCCGGCGCGATCGCCGTGGTCGGCATCAGCTATGGCGGCTATCTGGCCTGCCTGCTCGCCGAACGGCGGCCGGTGCGCTGGCTGGCACTGCGCTCGCCCGCCCTCTACAAGGATGTCGGCTGGGAACTGCCCAAGCGCCGCCTGCACGACGACCCGGACCTGCCGTCGTTCCGCAGGCGCCGGGTCGGGATCGACGAGAACCTGGCCCTGGCCGCGGGCAGCCGCTTCCGCGGCGACGTGCTGCTGGTCGAAGCCGAGCACGACGAGGTGGTGCCGCATCCGGTCACCGAGAACTACGCCGCGGCGTTCGCCAACGCGCATTCGCTGACCACGCGCAGGATCTCCGGCGCCGACCATGCGTTCTCGCAGAAACCGCAGCAGAAGGCCTATACCGAGCTGCTGGTCGGCTGGCTGACCGAGATGGTGCGCGGTGCGCGCGAGCAGCAGGCCAGCGACAAGGTGGCCGAGCGCAAGCGCATCCGCAAGGAGGCCGGCATCGTGCCGGATCCGGCGCGCCATGGCGCCCGCGAGCCGGGCGACGGGCGCAAATGAGCCGATTCCGGTCTCCCTGCACGGCATTTCCTGCACTTTTTCGCTGTTTTCCCCTTGGCGGGGCCGCGGACTTGCCCTACATTGCGCTTGCCGACGGGCGTCGGCGCAGACTCCACCCATTCCAACGTACCGCACAGGAAAGTTATGGCGAAGACCACCAAGAAGCCGGCCGCCAAGAAGGCCGCGCCGAAAGCGGCCAAGAAGGCCGCAGTGAAGAAGGCTGCCGCTCCGAAGAAGGCCGCCCCCGTCCTCAAGGAAGTGCTGGGCAAGTCCGCGCTGATCAAGCACCTGGCCGAAACCAGCGGCGTGGTTGCCAAGGACGTCAAGGCCGTGCTGGCCGCCGTCGAAGAAGCCGTGTCCGGCGCGATCAGCAAGAAGGGCGCTGGCAGCTTCACCATGCCGGGCCTGTTCAAGGTCACCTCGGTCAAGGTTCCGGCCAAGGCCAAGCGCAAGGGCATCAACCCGTTCACCAAGGAAGAGCAGTGGTTCGCGGCCAAGCCGGCTTCGGTCAAGGTCAAGGTCCGTCCGCTGAAGAAGCTGAAGGACGCCGCGGCCTGATCGGCCAGCGCGCAACCTGCGTTTACCGACAGGGCGGCAGCGATGCCGCCCTGTTGCGTTTCCGGCCGGCACCGCTGCGCGCATGAGCGTGCTGATGCGTGGCCGCGGTCGCGCCCGGCGGATCGCCCGGCTGGTGCTCCGCCTGCTGGTGCTGTTCTGCCTGCTGCTCGTGCTGGCCTGGGCTTGGCGGCAGCCCTTCCTGCAGACGCCGCGCACGCTGTGGGATCTCGCGCGCACGCCCGCGCCGCCGACGCTCGCCGTTCCGGTCGACGGCGTCGCCGCCGGGCGGATCGCCGACACCTTCGGCGCACCGCGCGGTCGCGACCGGCGCCACGAAGGCGTCGACATCTTCGCGCCACGCGGTACCCCGGTCCGCAGCAGCACGCGTGGCGTGGTGGTGGCGGTGCGCGACGGCGGCCTGGGCGGACGACAGGTCTGGGTGATCGGCCCCGGGCGCGAGCGCCACTACTACGCGCACCTGGACGACTGGGCACCCGATCTGGCGGTGGGCGACGTCGTCGAACCCGGCACGCGACTGGGCACCGTGGGCACGACCGGCAACGCGCGTGGCACGCCACCGCACCTGCACTACGGCGTCTACGGGCAGAACGGTGCGTCCGATCCGCTGCCGCGCCTGCGTGCCGCACGCTGAATCAGCGCGCTGGGGCGATGGAACAGTTCGTCATGGCATGCCTACTCGTGGCGTCGCGACGGCGGCCCTATGGTTTGCGTCACTTCCGCGCCAGACGCTTCCCATGAAACGACGCCAGCAACGCTACCGGGTCACCGTGACCCCGGTCGAAACCGGCGGCCTGCCCTGCGCCGGCCGCTGCAGCATCGAGTTCGAACAGACCTGCCAGGACGACTGGATGCGTTCGGTCGAGGGCAACCAGCGCCTGCGCGGCTTCTCCGGCGACGAACGCACCGCGCTGGTGATCGGGGCCCGGATCCTCGAAGGCCTGATGCAGGTTCCGCGCGAGGCACAGGACGACCTGCTGGCGGGCATGCGCGCGCCGATGGCGGCCCTGGTCGAGGAGCTGGAACGGCGCGGCGGCTCCTGAGCCGGCACGCATCCCGTATGCTGCGCGCCATCGCACGAGGAGCGCCGCGCATGCGCCTGTGGCTGATTCCCCTTCTGGTCCTGCCGCTGGCGCACTGCTCGTGCCAGCGCGAGCCCGCAGCGGCAGCGTCCCCCACCGGGGCCGTCGACGGCACTGCGCAGCCAGCGACCGCGGACCATGCCCCCCGCTCCTCCCCCGACGACCGCGACCGCGACCGCGACGGCCAGCGCGCCGCATTCCAGGCAGCCGTCTCGCACCTGCACGCCTACCTCAGGCTGGCGCCGGGCATGGACCCGGCTGCCGCCGATGCCTTCTGGGCCGGCGGGCATCCGGGGCAGTCGCCCGACGACGCCATCGTGCGTGCGCGCGCGGACCTGCAGGATCTGCGGATCCGCAACCGCACCCCACGTGCGCTGGACATGGAGATGCCACCGCGCGCCGTCGAGATCCCGGTCGAGCTGCGCCTGCGCACCCAAGCGGGCGAGCAACGGATCGATGGCTGGTACCGGCTGCGGCTGGGCATCGACGGCCAGCGCTGGGAAATCACCTCGGCATCGCTGCAGCCTCGACTGGACTGAACATCGGCAGCGGCATCACCTGCGTCCAGCGACTCGCGTCGGCCGCGTCGCCACGCCACGCGTTCCGCTAACGGTGGATTCACCCGGCGCGGCCGACAGTGACGCGTCCTTTCGCCGGTCACGCCCCATGCCCGCTCTGCATCGTCTCTTCGCCGCCAGCCTGCTCGCCTTCTCCGCGCTGTCGGCGGTCGCCACCGCCCATGCGGCACCCGAGGTGCGCGGCCGCGACGTCTCCATCGGCGCGGCCGACGCGCAGCAGTTCCTCGAGGGACAGTTCCCGCAGCAGCGCGATGCGCTGGGCGGCCTGGTCGAGCTGACGGTCAGCAGGCCACGCCTGGAGCTGCCGCCCGGCAACCGGTTGCGGCTGGCGTTCGACCTGGCGATGGCCAGCGGCGGCGGTACACCGACCCCGGTCGGCAACGTCACCCTCAGCAGCGCGCTGCGCTACGACGGTGCGCAGCAGGCGTTCTTCCTCGACCAGCCGAGCCTGGAGGCATTCAAGCCGGTCAGCGGCAGCGCGACGCTCGACCCGAGCACGCGCAGCCTGCTCAACGCCTGGCTGGCCGACTACGCACGCCAGGAGCCGGTGTACCGGCTCGATCCCGCGATCGCCGCCCTGCTGGGCGGCATCCAGGTCGCGTCGGCAGGCGTCGCCGATGGCCGCCTGGTGGTGACTTTCAACCAGGACATCGGCGCGCTGGCGCCACAGGCGCTCGACTGAGGCGCCACGACGCGGCTCAGCGCTTGGGCTGCAGCATCGTCCCGGTGCAGTTGGGCGAGCCGCACCGGCACTCCCAGATCTTCTTCAGCCGCGGCGTATGCCGTTCCGCCAGGGTGATGCCGTAGTTGTAGGTCAGCTCCTCGCCCGGCGCGATGTCGCGCAGCGCCTCGATCAGCACCCGGTCCCGGCTGCGGTCGTCACCGTCGAACTCGGCGATCAGCGCCTCGCAGTTCGGGTCGCAGCTGTGGTTGATCCAGCGCGCGTCGTTGCCCTGGTGGTTGGCATCGATCACGTACTGGTCGTTGAGCGTGAACAGGAAGGTGTGACCGCTCTCGACATCGCCGGTGGTATCGGCATCGACCTCGGCGTGGGTGCGCCGCTTGCCCTTGTACTCGACGACGCTGTCGCCCTTGCGCAACTGGACGACGGCGAACACGCCGTTTCCGTGGATGGGCGATTTCCTGGCGACGATCTTGCGGGCCATGCTGGGTCCGGTGCGGAGGCAATGCGGGATTCTCGCCCACAATGCCGCCCCGGCCCAAGCCCCGGCGCATTCGCGGCTCGATTCTTCATCCACCGCAACCCGGGATGACCCGCCGGATGGACTGGTTGGCGCGGCCAGGGCAAAAGCGTACAATTTCGGTACGCTTTCCTCCCCCAGTCTTTGCCCCGCAATGCTCCGCGTCACCAAACTGACCGATTACGCCACCGTGGTCCTGACCGTGCTCGCCGCGCGCGCCGGCCAGGTCCTGAGCGCGGCCGACCTGGCCGAGCACTCCGGCCTGGAACAACCGACCGTCAGCAAGCTGCTCAAGCCGCTCGCCCAGGCCGGCCTGGTCGAAGGCCTGCGCGGCGTGCATGGCGGTTACCGGCTCAGCCGCGATGCCGGCGAGATCACCCTGATCGAGATCGTCGAGGCGATGGAAGGCCCGCTGGCGATGACCGAGTGCAGCCAGCACGAGAGCAGCTGCGGCATCGCCCACCAGTGCGGCGTGCGCGCCAACTGGCGGCTGATCAACGACGTGGTCGCCGACGCCCTGCGCGGTGTCACCCTGTCGCAGATGCTGCGCCCCCCGTCCCCCACCGACCTGCGCCGGCGCCCGATCGCCGTGCGCGTCGCCTCCTGATCCCCGTAGGCAGCCAGATGGCCACCGAAACCGACACCACCGACGTGAACGCCCCCATCCAGAACGCCGAGATCATCGAGCGGCTCGGCCGGCGCTACGACGCCGGCTTCATCACCGAGATCGAATCCGAATCGCTGCCGCCAGGCCTGGACGAGGACATCATCCGTGCCCTGTCAGCCAAGAAGAACGAGCCGGAGTGGATGACCGACTGGCGCCTGGCCGCTTACCGCCACTGGCTGAAGATGCCGATGCCGGAGTGGGCCAAGCTGAAGATCGCGCCGATCGACTTCCAGGCGCTCAGCTACTACTCCGCGCCCAAGGGGCCGAAGTACAAGTCGCTGGACGAAGTCCCCAAGGAACTGCTCGACACCTACGACAAGCTCGGCGTGCCGTTGCACGAGCGCGCCAAGCTGGCCGGCGTGGCGGTCGACGCGGTGTTCGACTCGGTTTCGGTCGGCACCACCTTCCGCAAGGAACTGGCCGAGAAGGGCATCATCTTCTGCTCGATGTCCGAGGCCATCGCCGAGCACCCGGAGCTGGTCAAGCGCTACCTGGGCACCGTGGTGCCGGTCGGCGACAACTATTTCGCGGCGTTGAACTCGGCGGTGTTCTCCGATGGCAGCTTCGTGTTCATCCCGGCCGGCGTGCGCTGCCCGATGGAGCTGAGCACCTATTTCCGCATCAACGCCGGTCACACCGGCCAGTTCGAGCGCACCCTGATCGTGTGCGAGGACAAGGCCTACGTCTCCTACCTGGAAGGCTGCACCGCGCCGATGCGCGACGAGAACCAGCTGCACGCCGCGGTGGTCGAGCTGGTCGCGCTGGAAGACGCCGAGATCAAGTACAGCACGGTGCAGAACTGGTACCCGGGCGACGAGAACGGCGTCGGCGGCATCTACAACTTCGTGACCAAGCGCGCCGAATGCCGAGGCGATCGCAGCAAGGTGATCTGGACCCAGGTCGAGACCGGCTCGGCGATCACCTGGAAATACCCGTCCTGCGTGCTGCTGGGCGACGATTCGTCCGGCGAGTTCCACTCGGTGGCGCTGACCCACCATCGCCAGCAGGCCGACACCGGCACCAAGATGATCCACATCGGCAAGCGCACCAAGTCGAAGATCGTCAGCAAGGGCATCAGCGCCGGGCGCGGACAGAACACCTACCGCGGCCTGGTCAAGGTCGACCGCGGTGCCGGCGGGGCGCGCAACTACACCCAGTGCGACTCGTTGTTGATCGGCAAGCAGTGCGGCGCCCACACCTTCCCCTACATCGAGGTGAAGAACCCGGGCGCGACCGTCGAGCACGAGGCGACCACCTCCAAGATCTCCGACGACCAGCTGTTCTACTGCCGCGCCCGCGGCATCGGCGAGGAGGACGCGGTGTCGATGATCGTCGACGGCTTCTGCAAGCAGGTCTTCCGCGAGCTGCCGATGGAGTTCGCGGTCGAGGCCAAGAAACTGCTGGAGGTCTCGCTGGAAGGCTCGGTCGGATGAGCACCACGTCCGACCGCGCACGCACGCGCATCCTCGCCCTGCTGGCCTGCGCCCTGTTGCCGGCCGCGGCGCCCTCCCTGGCGGCAGCCGACTTCGTCCACGACGACATCTGCTGCGAAGGCGGCGGCTGCACCGGTCCGGACGTCGACGCCGATCCGGTCAAGGCAGCGGCCGACACCGATGCCGAACTCGACCGCACCTACCGCGCGGTGCTCGACGAATACGCGTCCGAGCCCGGCGCCGCCGCCGCGATCCGCGATGCGCAGCGCAGCTGGATCGCCCTGCGCGACCGCGACCTCGAGGCGCTGCGCGCCAGCTGGGGCGCAGTCCTGCCGGCGGACGATCCGCGGACCCGCCGCACGGTGCTCTACAACAGCCTCGTGGAACAGCTGAACAACGACCGTTCGCGCTTTCTCTGCGACGCCTATCTCGCCCCGCGGGGCTGATCCCTCATTCCAGACATCCCAGGCACCAACATGTTGAAGATCGACAACCTCCACGCCTCCGTCGCCGGCAAGGACATCCTCAAGGGGCTGTCGCTGGACGTGAAGCCGGGCCAGGTGCACGCCATCATGGGTCCCAACGGCGCCGGCAAGTCCACCCTGGGCAACGTGCTGGCTGGCCGCGACGGCTACGAGGTCACCGCCGGCAGCGTCGAGTTCGACGGCAAGGCGCTGCTCGAGCTCGAGCCGGAGGAGCGCGCCGCCGCCGGCCTGTTTCTGGCGTTCCAGTACCCGGTCGAGATCGCCGGCGTCAACAACACCTACTTCCTGCGCGCGGCACTGAACGCGCAGCGCAAGGCACGCGGCGAGGAAGAACTGGACTCGATGCAGTTCCTGAAGCTGGTCCGGCAGAAGCTGGCCGTGCTGCATCTGAAGGACGAGCTGCTGCACCGTGGCGTCAACGAAGGCTTCTCCGGCGGCGAGAAGAAGCGCAACGAGATCTTCCAGCTCGCCGTGCTCGAACCGAAGCTGGCGATCCTGGACGAGACCGACTCGGGCCTGGACATCGACGCACTGAAGGTGGTGGCCGATGGCGTCAACGCGCTGCGCTCGCCGGAGCGCTCGTTCGTGGTCATCACCCACTACCAGCGCCTGCTCGACTACATCAAGCCGGACGTGGTCCACGTGCTGGCCGAGGGCCGCATCGTGCAGACCGGCGGCCCGGAGCTTGCGCTGGAGCTGGAGAAGCACGGCTACGCCTGGCTGAAGGACCGCGTCGCCCCGGAGGCTGCGGTCTGATGAGCACGCTCCTGCAATCGCTGGCCGCAGGCTTCGACGGCGACGACGCGCGCCGCGGGCTGCTCGATGCCGCCGTGCGCGACGGGCTGCCGGGCCCGCGCGCCGAGGCCTGGAAGTACACCTCGCTGCGTCAGCTGGAACGACGCAGCTTCGCGGTCCCGTCGCCCGACCTGGCGGCGATCGACCCGGCGCTGCTCGCCGGCATCCCGGCCCCGCGCCTGGTCTTCGTCAATGGCCGGCATGCGCCCGCGCTGTCGGACCTGACCGGCCTGCCCGATGGCGTGATGCTGCAGCCGCTGTCGGCGGCGCTGGCCGCCGGTGACGAGGCGTCGCGCTTCATCACGCGCCGGTTCGAGCGTGCCGAGGAGGTCTTCGCACGCCTGAACAGCGCGCTGGCCCACGAAGGCGCCCTGCTCCGCGTGGCCGAGGACACCGTGGTGGAGACGCCGCTGCATCTGGTGTTCCTCGGTGCGCCGGACGCGGCCGACAGTGCCTGGCACCTGCGCCATGTCGTGGACGTGCGCCGTGGCGCATCGCTGCAGGTGGTCGAACACCACCTGCAGGCCGCTGGCGCTTGCGCACACCTGGCCAATGCCCTGACCCACATCCAGGTGGCCGCTGGCGCCTCGCTGGCCCACGCACGCGTGCAGGCCGATGCCGACGGGCAGACCACGCTGCTGCGCACCGACGCGGTGCTGGCGGACGAGGCGCAGTACCGCCGCGTGGACCTGGAACTGGGCGCTGGATTGACGCGCCACGAGCTCAACGTGCGACTGGAAGGCGACAACGCCGCTCTGACCGCCAACGGTGTGCTGCTGGGCAACGGCCGCCGCCACATCGACACCCGCCTGGGGATCGAGCACATCGCGCGCGACACCACCGCCGAACTGGTCTGGCGCGGGCTCGGCGCCGACCGCAGCCGCGTGGTGTTCCATGGCGGCATCAACATCCAGGCCGGCGCCGACGGTACCGACGCGCGCCTGTCCAACAAGAACCTGCTGCTGTCGGCCAATGCCGAGATCGACACCCAGCCGGTGCTGGTCATCGACGCCGACGAGGTCCAGGCCGCGCACGGCGCGACGGTCGGCCAGCTCGACCAGCAGGCGCTGTTCTACCTGCGCTCGCGCGGCATCCCGAAGGATCGTGCCCAGGCCCTGCTCAGCGCGGCGTTCTGCCACGAGCCGCTGGGTGCGCTGGACGGCCCGCTGGCGACGATCCTGGCCGCGCATCTGGACCGCGCGCTGAGCGCATCGGGGGTCGCGTGAGCGTGCCGGCGGATCCGATCCGGGCCGAAGCGATCGACTGGGAGCGCGTGCGCAGCGACTTCCCGCTGCTGATGCGGCAGGTGCACGGCAAACCGCTGCTGTACTTCGACAACGCCAATACCGGGCAGAAGCCGATCCAGGTGATCGCGGCCACCGACGCGTTCTACCGCCGCCAGAACGCCAACGTCAGCCGGGCGGTGCACGCGCTCGGCACCGAGGCCACCGAGGCCTACGAGAGCACGCGCGGCAGGCTGGCACGCTTCCTCAATGTGCGTGCCGACGAGCTGGTGCTGTGCAGCGGCACCACGTTCGCGATCAACCTGGTCGCTTACTCGTGGGCGCTGCCGCGGCTGCAGGCCGGCGACACCATCCTGGTGTCGCGGATGGAGCACCACGCCAACATCGTGCCGTGGCAGCTGGTGGCCCAGCGCACCGGCGCGACGGTCAAGGTCGCCGAGATCCTCCCCGACGGCTCGCTCGACCTGGACGCGCTGCGCACAGCGATGACCGCCGACGTGAAGCTGCTGGCGCTGACCCACGTGTCCAACGTGCTCGGTACGGTCAATCCGGTCCGCGAGATCTGCCGCGAGGCGCGCCGGCGCGGCATCGTCACCATGATCGACGGCTCGCAGGCCGCACCGCACCTGCCGCTGGACGTGGCCGCGATCGGCTGCGACTTCTACGCCATCACCGGCCACAAGATGTGCGGCCCGACCGGCACCGGCGCGCTGTGGGCGCGCCGCGAACACCTGCAGGCGATGCCGCCGTTCATCGGCGGCGGCGAGATGATCAAGGAAGTCAGTTTCGACGGTACGGTGTTCAATGATCCGCCGCACCGTTTCGAGGCCGGCACGCCGAACATCGCCGGCTTCGTCGGCCTGGGTGCGGCGGTCGACTACCTCGACACACTCGGCATGGCGAACATCGCCGCGCGCGAAGCCGACCTGCTGGCGCATGCCACCGAGGAACTGGGCAAGGTCGACGGCCTGCGCATCTTCGGCCAGGCACCGGGCAAGGCCGCGGTGATCTCGTTCCTGGTCGAGGGCGCGCATGCGCACGACCTGGCGACGCTGCTCGACCTGGAAGGTATCGCGGTCCGCTCCGGGCAGCACTGCGCGCACCCCCTGCTGCAGTATTTCGGCGTCGCGGCCACGCTGCGCGCCTCGCTTGCGTTCTACAACACGCACGAGGAAATCGAGGCTTTCGTGGTGGCGCTGCGCAAGGTCCGCGCCCTGCTCGGCTGATGCCGCACGCGGTGCCGGCCGCTTCCTGCGGCCGGCCATACCAGCATGTGGCACACGCCGCCGACGCCAGCGTCCCGGTGAGTTCCGGCTGCCGCAGCCTGGCCACCGCTGCCGCGACAGTGCCAATCGCTACAATAAGGCCATGCACGCCACCGCCCGCACTCTGCAGTTCCGCACCGCCACCGCCGCCGACATTCCGGCCCTGGTCGCGCTGGTCACCTCGGCCTACCGCGGCGACGCCAGCCGGCAGGGCTGGACCACCGAGGCCGACCTGCTCGACGGTGAACGCATCTCGCCCGAGGTGCTCATGGACGACATCGCACGCCCGCGCAGCCGGATCCTGCTTGCGGTCGATGACGACGCCGTCCTCGCCTGCGCGCATGTCGCCGACGAGGACGGCGCGGGCTACTTCGGCATGTTCGCGGTCGCACCCACGCTGCAGGGCGGTGGACTGGGCAAGGCACTGCTGGCCGAAGCCGAGCGTGTCGCACGCGAAGACTGGGCACTGCCGGCGATGCGCATGACCGTGATCGACGTGCGCGACGAACTGATCGCCTTCTACGAACGACGCGGCTACCGCCGGACCGGCATCCACAAGCCCTTCCCCTACGGCGATGCCCGCTACGGCCTGCCGCAGCGTGACGACCTGCGCTTCGAGGTCCTGGAAAAGCCGCTGTCCGGTGGTCGCGCATGAGCGGGACCTGGACCTTCGTCTGTCCCAGCGGCGAACTGCTGCCGGGCGAGACGCGCACCGTGTTCGACGAAGTCACCGGCACGCCGATCCTGGTCGTCAATCTGGATGGCGAACTGTATGCGCTTGAGGACCGCTGCAGCCATGAGGACTTCGAGCTGTCCTCCGGCAGCGTCGACCCGGCCGAAGGCAGCATCGAATGCGTCCTGCACGGGGCGCGCTTCGACCTGCGCGACGGCCGTGCCCTCTGCGCGCCGGCCTATTCGCCGGTGCCGAAGTTCCCCGTCAGGTTCGAACACGGCGGGGTCTGGACCCGCGATGATCGCGACTGAGCGAAGGCGCCGGCCTCCTGCCCTCGGCTAGGGGCAGCACGTTCGACGGCGGTTCCCATGGCGGAGCCGCCCGACGTCGGGCCCTGCACGGGGCGCGCTTCGACCTGCGCGATGGCCGTGCCCTCTGCGCGCCGGCCTATTCGCCGGTGCCGAAGTTCCCCGTCAGGTTCGAACACGGCGGAGTCTGGACCCGCGACGATCGCGATTGAGCGAAGGCGCCGGCATCCTGCCCTCGGCTAGGGGCAGCTCGTTCGACGGCGGTTCCCATGGCGGAGCCGCCCGACATCGGGCCCGGTGCCCGCGCTGTGCGCGGCGCGGGCCATGAGTTCCGAGTGGCGACCAGCCGACCAGACCCTCCGCGCGCATGTTCCGGGTTGCGCATCCAACATTCCGGCCACAACCTTCCGATCACCCTGTGGAACGGCGCTCCCTATGCGCCACATGAGATACAGACGCGTTTGCTAACGATAATGGTTATCGTTTAAAATGCGTGAATTCGGCGGACCTTTTCCGCCTGAGGGAAGCGACAGGTCGTGACCGCGAGCAGCGCCATCGCCAGCGTCCAGCGCGCATTCCGTCCGGAATGGACGCTGCGCCTGTCGCCACTGCTGATCGCCGCGCTGTTGATGCTGCTGCCTGTCTGCCTCGCGCTGGCGTCCACCGCATCGCCCGCCGTGCCCGGTGCGTCGGCTGGGCACGGATACGACAGCGGCGACGGCGGACTGCCCTCGTCCCCGCTGCACCATGACGCTCCGGCCAAGCCGCGTCGCAGCGAAATCGCCTGCGTCGGTCTGGACGAGACCTCGCCTGCACCTGCCATCGCCACCGGCGGCACCGTCCTGCCCCGACCGGGCATTGGCCTGTTCCAGCGCCCGCTTCTTCGCGGACGGATCCTTGCCGACATCGCGGCACCGGCGTCCGGATCCGCCGCGCACCGGCGCCAGCAGGGCCGCGCGCCACCGCAGGCCTGATCGCGTCCGCCCGTACCGGGCGGCCGATCCCTCCTCCCGATCCTTGCAGGGCCGCCTCCGCGCCCTCGCACGCCTGCGCGGGGTCACGCCGCAGGCCCTCCTTACGACCACCACCCTGGAACCGTCCCATGCACAGCATCACCCGCTCGCGCCTGCGCGTCAGCCGTCGCAACCATCTCGCCCTGGCCCTGGCCACCACGCTGTTCGCGCCGCAGGCCTTCGCCGAGGTCGCCGTCGCTGGCGATGCCACCACCCTGGACACCGTGGTGGTGACCGCCGCCGGCTTCGAGCAGAAGATCACCGACGCACCGGCCAGCATCAGCGTGGTCACCCGCGAGGAACTGCAGAAGCGCCCGTACATCTCGCTGATCGATGCGGTGCGCGACCTGGAAGGCGTCGATGTCGGCGAAACCTCCGACAAGACCGGCCAGCGCACCATCAGCATGCGCGGCATGGGCTCGGAGTACACCTTGATCCTGATCGACGGCAAGCGCCAGAACAACCACGGCGACATCTACCCCAACAGCTTCGGCGGCAACCAGTTCAACCACATTCCGCCGCTGGACATGGTCGAGCGCATCGAGGTGATCCGCGGCCCGGCCTCGACCCTGTACGGTGCCGACGCGCTCGGCGGCGTGATCAACATCATCACCCGCAAGGTCGCCGACCGCTGGACCGGTTCGGCCACCATCGGCCACAGCATCCAGGAAAACAGCGACTTCGGCAGCGACAGCACCTTCGACTTCGCGGTGATGGGCCCGCTGATCGCCGACACGCTGGGCCTGGGCGTGCGCGGCTCGTGGTACGAGCGCGACGCGTCCACGCCCGAGTACGAAGTGATCCGCGCCCCGGATGGCACCGAGTTCGAGCGCAGCCTCGGCTTCGGCACAGGCGGCAAGACCGTCGACAGCACCAACAAGAGTGCCGGCGTCACGCTGAGCTGGAAGGCGACCGAGAACCAGAGCGTCATCTTCGAGTACGACACCTCGAAGCAGACCTACGACAACACGCCGTTCATCAACAACCTGGGCACCGAGGCCTATCCGCTGGGCACGGTGGACGGGCTGGCCGGCATCTGGCGCGCCGCCCCGCAGGTCGGCTACACCGCCGAGCAGGAGTTCACCCGCGACCAGTGGTCGGTGACCCATCACGGCGAGTGGGCATTCGGCAACAGCTTCGTCTCGCTGGCGCACATCGACACGGGCAATCACGGCCGCACGCTGCCGTTCACCGTCGAGGACCGTCTGGTCCACCGCGACATCTACTGCAACAACGCCGCCGTCTGCGCCACCGGTCCGTATGCCGGCCGCACCCGCGCGCAGCGCCAGCAGTTGCTGGTGGATACCTTCCTGCCGCGGCCGAAGCGCACGATGGAGAGCACCCAGTACACGCTGGATGCCAAGCTCGACTTCGCGGTGGGCGCGCAGCACCACTTCGTGGTCGGCGGCCAGATCATCGACGGTGAGCTCGAGGATGGCGTGTTCGGCATGGAAGGCGGCGGCGAAGGCGCCGGGACCGTGCAGGACCACAAGATGTGGTCGGTGTTCGCCGAGGACAACTGGAGCCCGATCGAAGCGCTGACCATCACCCTGGGCGTGCGCCACGACGATCACAACGTGTTCGGCAGCCACATCAGCCCACGCGCCTACGCGGTCTACGAGCTCGCCCAGGGCTGGACCCTGAAGGGCGGCGTCAGCACCGGCTACAAGACGCCGAAGACCACCGATCTGTACGACGGCATCACCGGTTTCGGCGCGCAGGGCACCTCGCCCTTCGTCGGAAACCCGGACCTGCAACCGGAAACCAGCGTCAACAGCGAACTGGCGCTGTACTGGACCTCGGTCGACGGCGCGCACAACTTCAACGTCACCATCTTCCGCAACGATTTCGAGGACAAGATCGCGCGCGGCGAGACCAATCTCAGCTGCGCACAGACCGGCGGCGTGCGCCCCTGCGCCAACCTGGGCGACTACGCGCTGCTGGGCTACACGACCTACGCGCAGAACATCAACATCGACGAGGTCCGCATCCAGGGCGCCGAGATCGCAGGCCGCTGGGGCATCAGCGATGCGCTGTCGCTGCGCGCCAACTACACCTACACCGACAGCGAGCAGCTGAGCGGTGCGCAGATCGGCCTGCCGTTGACCAACACCGCCAAGCACATGGCGAACGCCACGATGAACTGGCAGGCCACCGACAGCTTCAGCCTGCAGCTGATCGCCGAGGCGCGTTCCAAGCGCTACCGTGACGTGCTCAACGGCGAGCGCCGCGATTACAAGGACTACACCGTCCTGCACCTCGGCGCGCAGTACGCGTTCAGCGAGAACGTCAGGTTCAACGCCCGGATCAACAACCTGCTGGACGAGGATTTCACTTCGTTCCAGACGCTCTGGACCCAGAACGCCACGACCGGCGCTTATACGCCGGCCTATCTGGACGACTACAACAACAAGGACAAGTCGCGGAACCTCTGGCTGAGCCTCAACGTCAGCTTCTGACCGCAATCGGCGCCGGGCCTGTCAACGGCCCGGCGCTTCGCGCGTTGGTGTCGGATCGCCCCAATCGATGAGAACCATTCTCATCGATTCGTTATAATGGGCCGTCCAATCCGCCAGCCGCACCGTGTCCAGCACCACTCCCCATTCCGACCCGGTGGCCCGGCAGCAGCGCCGCGGCTTCTGGCTGCGCACGCTCCACCAGTGGCACTGGATCAGCTCCGCGGTCTGCCTGGTCGGGATGCTGCTGTTCGCCGCCACCGGCATCACCCTGAACCACGCGGCGAAGATCGAGGCCAGCCCGCAGATCCGGAACCTCACCATCGACCTGCCCGCCCCGTTGCTGGGTGCGCTCGAAACCGGTCCCGACGAAGGCCACGCCGCGCTCCCTGCAGATGTCGCCGACTGGCTGGGCCAAGCCCTGCAGGCACCGATCGGCCAGCGTCAGGGCGAGTGGTCGCCGGAAGAGATCTACCTGTCGATGCCCTCGCCCGGTGCCGATGCCTGGCTGAGCATCGACCGCGAAAGTGGCGCGATCGAGTACGAACGCACCGACCGGGGCTGGGTGTCGTACTTCAACGACCTGCACAAGGGCCGCAACGCGGGGCCGGCCTGGAGCTGGTTCCTCGACATCTTCGCCATCGCCTGCCTGGTGTTCTGCATCACCGGGCTGTTCCTGCTGCACCTGCACGCGCGCCAGCGGCGCATGACCTGGCCGCTGGTCGGGCTGGGCCTGCTGGTGCCGCTGCTGCTGGCCCTGCTCCTGATCCACTGACCCGAGGTTTTCCGATGCGTACCCCTCTGTTCTTCGCGGTCAGCGGCCTGCTGACCGTTCCGGCCTTCGCCGCAGAGCTCGAAATCAACGTCGAGGTGCCGAAACTCAACGTGGCCGAGTACCACCGCCCGTATGTGGCGGTCTGGCTGGAAGGCGCGGACCAGAAGGTCGCCGCCAACCTGTCGGTCTGGTACCAGATGAAGGACACCGCCGAGGGCCATGGCACCAAGTGGCTGCCCGACCTGCGCCAGTGGTGGCGCAGGTCCGGGCGCACGCTGAGCGTGCCGGTCGACGGCGTCACCGGCCCGACCAAGCCGGTCGGGAAGCATGTGCTGCGTTTCGACGAAGCCGCACCACAACTCAAGGGCCTGGCGCCAGGCGACTACACGCTGGTGGTGGAAGCCGTGCGCGAGGTCGGCGGCCGCGAACTGCTGAAGATTCCTTTCAGCTGGCCGGCGAAGACCGCCCAGTCCGGCAAGGCCCAGGGCGACAGCGAGCTGGGCAGCGTGACCCTCGCGGTCAAGCCCTGATCCATTCCGCATCCATTCCACCGCATCCATGCCACCAGGATTTCCAATGAAGCGCCCGCTGCTGCTCGCCACCGCCATTGCCCTGCTCGTTCCCTTCGCCGCACCTGCGCACAAGGCCTGGCTGCGCCCGTCGCAGACCGTGCTGGCCGGCGCCGACCCGTGGATCACCGTCGATGCGGCCGTGTCCAACGACCTGTTCTATTTCAACCACGTGCCGCTGCGCCTGGACAACGTGGTGATCACCGCGCCCGACGGCAGCCAGGTGCAGCCGCAGAACGGCGCGACCGGCAAGTACCGCAGCGTGTTCGACCTGCAACTGGCCCAGCAGGGCACCTATCGCCTGGCGGTGCTCAACAGCGGCCTGTTCGCCACCTGGGACGAGAACGGCGCACCGAAGCGCTGGCGCGGCAGCGTCGCCACGTTCGGCGAGGTGCCGAAGGACGCGAAGAACCTGCAGGTGTCGCAGAGCATCGGCCGGATCGAGACCTTCGTGACCAACGGCGCGCCGAACGACACCGCGCTGAAGCCGACCGGCGAAGGCATCGAACTGGTGCTCACCGGCCATCCGAACGACCTGTTCGCCGGCGAGGAAACGCGCTTCCGCGTGCTGGTCGACGGCAGGCCTGCTGCCGGGCTGGAGTTCGAGATCGTCCGCGGCGAAACCCGTTATCGCAATGCGCAGGACGAGATCAAGGCGACCAGCGACGCCAACGGCGAATTCGCCGTGACCTGGGCCGCGCCGGGCATGTACTGGCTGGAAACCGGCACTCAGGACGCGAAGACCAGCGTGCCGCAGGCCGGGCAGCGTCGCCTCAGCTACGTGGCCACGCTGGAAGTGCTGCCGCAGTAACCGGATCGGCGCACGACGCATGCACGCCTTCACCGACAGCACCCTGGCGCTGGCCACGCTGGGCGGCCAGACCATGGGCACCCGCTGGAGCGTACGCCTGGCGGTGTCGAGGACAGCCGACCTGCATGCCTTCCACGATGGCATCCAGCGCCAGCTCGACACGGTGGTCGCGCAGATGAGCACGTGGGAAGCGGATTCGGACATCAGCCGCTTCCGCGATGCCCCCGCCGACAGCTGGCACCCGTTGCCGGGCGGCTTCTCGCGGGTGCTCACCGCTGCACTGGAGGTCGCGCAGGCCAGCGACGGCGCGTTCGACCCGACCGTCGGCCCGCTGGTGGAGCTGTGGGGCTTCGGCGCCGGCGCGCAGCCGCGGCGGATACCGGATCAGGCGCGGCTGGCCGCGGCACGGGCGCGCTGCGGCTGGCACCAGCTGCGGCGCCGCGACGGCGACGGCGCGCTCCACCAGCCGGGTGGCCTGCAACTGGACTTCTCGGGCATCGCCAAGGGCTTCGGCGTCGACCTGGTCAGCGAATACCTGCAGGGTATCGGTGTGTGCGCCGCGCTGGTCGAGGTCGGCGGCGAACTGCGCGCGCATGGCCGCAAGCCCGACGGTGATGCCTGGCGGGTGCTGGTCGAGACCCCGCCCGACGTCGCGACCGGGGCCACCCCGCCACCACGCGTGCTGTCGCTGGATGGACTGGCCGTGGCCACCTCCGGCGACCGCTGGCACCACTTCGAGCAGAACGGCCGGCGTTACAGCCACAGCATCGATCCACGCAGTGGCCAACCCGTGCCACATGCCGCTGCGTCGGTGACCGTGCTGGCCACCGATGCGATGCGTGCCGATGCCTGGGCCACCGCGATGACCGTGCTGGGGCCGGACGCCGGCCTGCGTCACGCGTGCGCAGCCGGTCTGGCGGTGCGCTTCGTGTCGTCCGACGGTGCCGAGGTCTCCGAAGCGATGAGTCCCGCATTCGAGGAGCATCTCGTCGGATGAGCCGCGCCGTCATGCCAGCCGGGCGCACGCGGTCGTGGGCGCTGCTCGGCAACACCGTGGTCCTGGCGGCCCTGCTGCTCGCCGCAGCCGCGCTGCTGACCCTGCAGACCGGACCATGGTGGCTGGCGTCGCCGCTGCCCGCGCGCTGGGGGCTGGCCCTCGCTGCCCTGCTCGTCTATGCGGCCTTCTGCACCGTGTTCCTCGGTCGGACCTGCAAGGCGCCTGCCCCGATGGCATCGGGCGATGACGGAGCAGCGCCGATGCTGGTGGTCTGGGCCAGCCAGACCGGCTTCGCGCAGGCGCTGGCCGAGCGCAGCGCGGCGATGCTGCGCGCGGCAGGCACGCCAACGCGGGTGCTGGCGCTCGATCAGGTCGATGCCGCCCTGCTGGAATCGAGCCGGCAGGCGCTGTTCATCGCCAGCACCACCGGCGAAGGCGACCCACCGGACCACGCGCTGCGCTTCCTGCGTACGACGATGGGTGCCGGAGCCGCGCCGCTACGCCTGGACACTCTCCGTTATGCGCTGCTGGCCCTGGGCGATCGCAGCTATGCGGATTTCTGCGGATTCGGCCGCCAGCTCGATGCCTGGCTGCGCAGCCAGGGCGCGCAGCCGGTGTTCGATCCGGTCGAAGTCGACAATGCCGACGCCGCGGCATTGCGTCACTGGCAGTACGAACTGGGGCGGATCGGTGGCATCGCCCACCTGCCCGACTGGGCGCCCCCGGTCTATGGCCGCTGGCGGCTCCAACGCCGCGTCGAAGCCAATCCGGGCAGCGCCGGCGGGCCGGCTTTCGAGATCGCCCTGGCTCCCTCGGATGCCAGCGAACGACCGATCTGGCAAGCGGGCGACATCGCCGAGATCGGCCCCCGCAACAGCCCCGAACGTGTCGCGCGGCTGCTGGCCACGCTCGCCCTCCAGCCCGACCTGCCGGTCGTCGTCGCTGGTCGTCGGGAACGGCTGGACGCCGTGCTCGCGCGTTGCCACCTTCCCGATGACGTGTCCGTCCTACCGCGGGCACCGCAGATGCTGGCGGACACGCTACGGCCGCTGCCGCATCGGGAGTACTCGATCGCCTCGGTGCCGGAGGATGGCGAACTGCGCCTGCTGGTCCGGCTGATGCACTCGGCTGACGGCGGCGTTGGCCTGGGCAGCGGCTGGCTGTGCCGGCACGCGGTGCCCGGCACGCTCGTCGATCTGCGCATCCGCAGCAATCCCGGTTTCCACCCGCCGTCGCCCGAACGACCGCTGATCCTGATCGGCAACGGTACCGGCATGGCGGGCCTGCGCGCCCATCTGCGCGCCCGGATCGCGCTCGGCGCGACACGCACCTGGCTGCTGTTCGGCGAACGCAATGCCGACCGCGACTTCTTCTTCGGCCGGGAAATCACCGGCTGGCAGACCGACGGCTGGCTGGAACGGCTGGATCTGGCGTTCTCGCGCGATCAGGACGCGCGCGCCTACGTACAGGATCGGCTGCTGCAGGCGGCCGATACGCTGCGCGACTGGGTCGCCGATGGCGCCGCCATCCTGGTGTGCGGCAATGCGACGGGCATGGCGCCGGCGGTCGATGCCGCGCTCGCCCGGATCCTCGGCGAGGACCTGCGCGACCAGTTGCGTGAGCAGGGCCGGTACCGTCGGGACGTCTACTGACCGTCGTGCAGCCAGGCGGTCATGCCGCGTCGCCGCCGCGCGCAACGACATCCGCATCGGGAAGGTTCGCCCGCTCGTCCAGGCCAGCGACCGATGCCCCATCCTGCGCCTGCAGACGCACCAGCAGCAGGTCCGCGCCGCCGTCCAGCATGAACCGCCGGTCCGCGCATGGCGCGAGCAACGCGGTGTCGCCGCGCTCGAGGACCAGCGACGCCTCTCCCGCTGCCAGCCGCGCACTGCCGGCCACCACATGGACGACCCAGGTCAGTCCGGGCGGACAGAAGAACAGCATCGTCCCCACGAGGGGCCGATGCAGCAGGCGTGCATCGACGAGACCGGGGCGCCACATGAGGTTGAAAGCCTCCACGCACCCGCCTACCAGGACCGCACGCACCGGCAACGCACCCGAAAAGCGCCAGCGGCCCAGCGGGGGCAGAAGTTCATGCACCTCTTCCCCGGCCTGCAGACGCAGCCCCTCCCCGGACAGCAGCGCCTGTTCGCGCATCACACCGGGAAACAGCGAATAGTCGGCATCCACCTCGATGTCGGCGATCGACAGTCTCGCCGCCCAGTCGGGGCCTGCCATGGAATCACCGGAGAATGCGGGAACGGTCAGGATCTCGCGCGTCCAGCCGGCGCCATTGCGCCAGCGCTCGCGGCGACAGTCATGGGCACGGACGATGCGGGGCAACGGCGACTCGCTCATCGCGGCATTGTGCCGCAGCTGTTGCAGTCCGGGATCCGGACATGACATCGCCCGGCTGCACTCCCTGTGCAACACCGGGCGATGGGCACATCCGTGTCGGCCTCCTGCCTCCCTCAACGCATCCTTGCCTTCAGGTGCCGGATCACGCGTCCTTACGCAGTATCCGACGCCACAACCGCCTGCTCCCGAGGTTCATCCCTGCCCGCCGGTGCGGTGGACATCCCTGCCCACCCTGGCCGACGCAAGCCCCCGCTCAGCGTCGTACCACCGGCCTGGCCGGCGCGGCCTCCGGCTGCGCAGCGCGCGGTGCCGGTTCCTTCGCAGTGCCGACCACGATCAGATCGCGATTCCGTTCGACGGTCTTCAGACCGATTCCCTTGACCAGTGCCAGTTCATCCGCGCTCTTGAACGGCCCGTTGGACGTCCGGTACTCGACGATCGCTTCGGCCTTGGCCGCTCCGATCCCCACCAGAGCCCGTTCCAGTTGCGCGGCATCCGCCGTGTTGATGTCGACCGTGTCCATGGCGAAGGCCGAACCGGCCAGCAGGACGAACGACAGCAGCAGCGACTTCAGCAGAACCTTGAATCCATTCATGGCGACTACTCCCTGTAGTGTGGTTGATGACTTCATCGATGCCGGCTTCCTGCCGGACCATCGACGCAGCCAGTCTCCCGCGCCATGGGTTGGAAGCGTATCGCCCCGCTATCGGAACCGTAGCCGGAGAACACCGCATTCATGTGTAGGAAAAATCCTACCCCCGTGAGAGGCGTAGAATCGGCCGCTTCAAGATCCGCCTGGAGCATCCATGGACCACGCACGCCTCGACCGTTACCTCTCCGCCAAGTGGGACGACGACATCGTTCCCCAGCTGGTCGAGTACATCCGTATTCCGAACAAGTCGCCGATGTTCGACAAGGACTGGAAAGCCAACGGCCACATGGACGCCGCCGTGCACCTGATGGCGACCTGGGCGCGGGCGCAGGCGATCCCGGGCATGCAGGTGGAGGTGGTCGAGCTGGAGGGCCGCACGCCGCTGATCTACGTCGAGATCCCCGCCTTCGGCGCCGACACCGGCGAGGACACCGTGCTGCTGTACGGGCATCTGGACAAGCAGCCGGAGATGACCGGCTGGGACGCCGACCTGGGCCCGTGGGTGCCGGTGCTGAAGGGCGATCGGCTGTACGGCCGCGGCGGCGCCGACGATGGTTACGCGATCTTCGGCTCGCTGGCGGCGATCCTTGCGCTGCAGGAACAGGGCATCGCCCACGCGCGCTGCGTGCTGCTGATCGAGGGCTGCGAGGAATCGGGCAGCTACGACCTGCCGGCCTATGTCGATCACCTCGCCCCGCGCATCGGCAAGCCGTCGCTGGTGGTGTGCCTGGATTCGGGCTGCGGCAACTACGAGCAGCTGTGGTGCACGACCTCGCTGCGCGGCCTGGCCGGCGGCAACCTGGACGTGAAGGTGCTGTCCGAAGGCGTCCACTCCGGCGACGCCTCGGGCATCGTGCCATCGAGCTTCCGCGTGCTGCGCGACCTGCTGTCGCGGCTGGAGGACGAGGACACCGGCCGCGTGATCGTCGACGGTCTGCACGTCGAGATCCCGGCCGAGCGCCTGCAGCAGGCCGGCAAGGTCGCCGAGGTGCTGGGCGACGAGGTGTTCAGCAAGTTCCCGTTCCTGCCGGGCATGACCCCGATGGCGGACGACCGCACCGAGCTGGTCCTCAACCGCACCTGGCGCCCGGCGCTGTCGGTGACCGGCGTGGACGGCATGCCGTCGCTGTCGTCGGCCGGCAACGTGCTGCGCCCGCACACCGCGGTGAAGCTGTCGCTGCGCCTGCCGCCCACGCTGGACGGCAAGCAGGCCGGCGCGCTGCTCAAGCAGACCCTGGAAGCCGATCCGCCGTACGGCGCGCAGGTCGAGCTGGTGCTGGAGAAGTCCTCCACGGGCTGGAACGCACCGGCGCTGTCGCCGTGGCTGAGCGGCGCGATCGAGGACGCCTCGCAGGCCGCGTTCGGCAAGCCGGCGATGTACATGGGCGAAGGCGGTACGATCCCGTTCATGGGCATGCTCGGCGAGAAGTTCCCCGGCGCGCAGTTCATGATCACCGGCGTGCTCGGCCCGCACTCGAACGCGCATGGCCCGAACGAGTTCCTGCAC
>Ga0075364_10000336_pt1 | contig 23377 bp, 25 predicted proteins | sample EndMetdeltDD1764_FD_71517 | JGI IMG/M metagenome (GOLD analysis project Ga0075364, IMG submission 71517) | Populus endosphere microbial communities from Tennessee, USA - Endosphere MetaG P. deltoides DD176-4 | ecosystem: Host-associated > Plants > Roots > Endosphere | place: USA: Tennessee...
ATGGTCGAATCCTTCGGCGCAGTCCGGTTGCCACAGCCCGTGCTGTGTGTTTGCCGTGGGAAGCAATGGGCAACATGTGCCCGCAAAGCAGCGAGGCCGGTTTGGGGCCTCGGCACTGGTGGGACACCTACGCGGGAAACGCTCGTGAAGTTGCGTCCGCAAACGTCCTCGGGCATTATTCGTGAGTGCCTCTCACGACCTCAACCTCGACTGAACGTCGAGAGATCGCGCAATCCAAACGATCGTTCATGTCTTGGAATGTTGCGGGCATCGCAGCGATAGTCGTCGTCCTCGTGGTGCTGATCGCGGCAGGCTACGCCAAGGCCTCGGGCGACATCGACCCGTTCGCCGCCAAGAGCGGTCGCACGGATAGCGTTGCTGAGCAGCCTGCTGCCAAGACGTATCGGATTGCTGTTATCGGTGACTCGACCACGTCGGGCAGTGCCTGGGGTGGTGCCGGGCCCGCTGGCTGGCCGTCGCTGGTCTGGGCGAACCTGCAGTCGCAAGGGCTTGACCCGATTCCCGACGTCTCCGGCAGGGGTGGATCGGGCTACGTTCGGCGCGGGACAGACGGCACCGTTTTCCCGGAGGAAGCGGCGAACGTGATCAACTCGCAGGACAACTTGGTCGTGTTTTTCGGAAGTACCAACGACGCGGAAGACGCGCCGGATGCGATCGCCTCAGCCGCTCGCACCGCGTACGAAGAAGCGCGGCGGGTTGCACCGATGGCCAATCTGCTCGTGATCGGCCCGGCCTACCCGAGCCCGGAGGTGCCCGGTCAGCTCTTTGCTATTCGGGACGTTCTCAAGGAAGAGGCCGAGCGCGCCGGCGGTACCTTTGTCGACCCGCTGGCCGAAGGCTGGTTTTGGGATGGGCCGCCGGAATTGATCGGCGGCGACGGGATCCACCCCACCGATGCAGGGCATGTCTACCTCGCCCAGCACATCGAGCCACACATCAAGCAGGCGCTCGGAATCGGCTAGCACACCAATCTGACTCACCAAGCGCCACTTCGGCGGTGTGTTGACCAGCCGCTACCCTCTAGCCCGTGAGTGACGAATTGGTTGTGGTCACGGTGACGTACTCCCCGGGTCCGCATCTCGGCCGATTCCTGGCGTCCCTGTCGCACGCCACGGATCGCCCGGTGACGGTCATCATGGCCGACAACGGTTCGACGGACGGTGCGCCCGAACAGGCGCTGGAGAGCTATCCGAATGTGCGGCTGATGCACACCGGAGCGAACCTGGGGTACGGCACCGCCGTGAATCGGGCGGTCGCCGAGATCGGGCCCGAAGCGGAGTTTTTCGTGGTGGCCAACCCCGACGTGCAGTGGGGTGCGGGCTGCATCGACGTCCTGCTCGAAGCAGCGGGCCGCTGGCCGCGGGCGGGAGCGCTCGGCCCGTTGATCCACGACCCCGACGGTTCGATCTACCCGTCGGCGCGTCACCTGCCCAGCCTGATCCGCGGCGGCATGCACGCGGTCGTCGGCCCGTTCTGGAAAACCAACCCGTGGACGGCCGAATACCGGCAGGAGCGTACAGAGCCCAGCGAACGCCCTGTCGGCTGGCTGTCCGGATCGTGCTTGTTGCTGAGGCGCTCCGCATTCGATGAGGTGTCGGGCTTCGACGAGCGCTATTTCATGTACATGGAAGACGTCGACCTGGGTGATCGCCTCGGCAAGGCGGGCTGGCAGAACGTGTACGTGCCGTCGGCCGAGATTTTGCACGACAAGGGCCATGCCACCGGTCGGGACCCAGCCCGCAACTTGGCGGCTCACCATGAGAGCACCTACACTTTCCTGGCAGATCGGCATCCGAAGCGGTGGCAGGCGCCGCTGCGGTGGACGATAAGGGTCGCTCTTGCCGCACGCGCGGGCTTGGTGGTCCGAAATTCTCGGCGGATGCGGGCGAAAGGACGGCTCTAAGTGGTGAACCCGGCAAAGGTGGACGCCGTCGTATTGGTCGGTGGCATGGGGACGCGGCTGCGGCCGCTGACCTTGTCGGCGCCCAAGCCGATGCTGCCGACGGCCGGTCTGCCGTTTCTGACCCATCTGCTGTCGCGGATCGCCGATGCCGGCATCGAGCATGTCGTGCTGGGCACCTCCTATAAGGCGGGGGTTTTCGAGTCGGAGTTCGGCGACGGGTCGAAGCTGGGCCTGCAGATCGACTACGTGGTCGAGGACGAGCCGCTGGGCACCGGCGGTGGTATCGCCAACGTGTCGCAGATGCTGCGCCACGACACCGCGCTGGTATTCAACGGCGACGTGCTGTCCGGCGCCGACCTTCGGGCACTGCTGGACTGCCATGAGAACAACGGCGCCGACGTCACCCTGCACCTCGTGCGCGTCGGTGACCCCCGCGCGTTCGGCTGTGTGCCGACCGATTCCGAGGGCATGGTGACGGCGTTCCTGGAGAAGACGCAGGACCCGCCGACCGATCAGATCAACGCCGGCTGCTACGTGTTCAAGCGCGAGGTCATTGACCGGATCCCTACGGGCCGCGCGCTGTCGGTCGAACGGGAGGTGTTCCCGGGGCTGCTGTCCGACGGCCTTCGGGTGTGCGGCTACGTCGACTCGACCTACTGGCGCGATATGGGTACGCCCGAGGACTTCGTGCGGGGCTCGGCGGACCTCGTCCGCGGCATCGCCCCGTCGCCGGCACTTGGCGGTCAGTGCGGCGAGAAGCTTGTGCACGACGGCGCGGCCGTCGCACCGGGTGCCCTGCTGATCGGCGGCACGGTCGTCGGGCGGGGCGCGGAGATCGGCGCGGGTGCCCGCCTGGACGGTGCGGTGATCTTCGACGGCGCAAGCGTCGGGGCGGGTGCGGTGATCGAGCGGTCGATCATCGGCTTCGGTGCTCGCATCGGGCCGCGGGCGCTGATCCGCGACGGTGTGATCGGCGACGGCGCCGACATCGGCGCGCGCTGTGAACTGCTGCGCGGTGCGCGGGTGTGGCCCGGGGTCACGATCCCCGACGGCGGCATCCGCTACTCGACCGACGTCTAAGCGAATTCGGCGCGCTAACGATCGCTGATCGACTGGCTGGCGGCGGCCAGGTCAATGAGCGCATCGGTCCATGCGGCGACCGCGCTACCGCGCTGACGTGACGAACAACACGTCCGGTGCGGGGACCTTTGGCCCTAGTCGCTACGTGTGGCGCGTGGCGGAATTGAGTGCAACCGCTAGACACAGATAACTGGGAGCGCTATGTCGAAAGACTTGACCGATCTGCAGCTATTGCGCGAGCTCGAGCCCGTGGTTGAGCGTCTTCTCAACCGGCACCTCTCGATGTTCAAGGAGTGGAATCCGCACGACTACATTCCATGGTCGGACGGCAAGAACTACTACGCCCTGGGTGGACAGGATTGGGAACCCGGCCAGTCGCAGCTTTCCGAAGTTGCCCGGACGGCAATGATGGTGAACCTGCTCACCGAGGACAACCTGCCGTCGTATCACCGCGAGATCGCGATGAACCTCGGCATGGACGGCGCCTGGGGCCAGTGGGTCAACCGCTGGACCGCCGAGGAGAACCGGCACGGTATCGCGCTGCGCGACTACCTGGTCGTCACCCGCAACTGCGACCCGGTCGAGCTCGAGCAGCTGCGGCTGGAGCAGATGACCCGCGGTTTCAGTCCGGGGCAAAACCAGCAGGTCGAGGCCGACGTCTTTGCCCAGAGTCCGTTTGACTCCGTCATCTATGTGACGTTTCAGGAATTGGCCACCCGGGTATCGCACCGCAACACCGGCAAGGCGTGCGACGAGACGATCGCCGACCAACTGTTGCAGCGCGTTTCGGCCGACGAGAACCTGCACCAGATCTTCTACCGCGATGTCTCCGCGGCCGGCTTCGATATCGCCCCCAACCAGGCGATGAAGTCGCTGCACAAGGTGCTGCGCAACTTCAAGATGCCCGGCTACACCATTCCGGAATTCCGGCGCAAGGCTGTCATCATCGCCGCCGGCGGCATCTACGACCCGCGGATCCACCTCGACGACATCGTGACGCCGGTGCTCAAGAAATGGGGCATCTTCGAACGCGAGGACTTCACCGGCGAGGCCGCACGAATGCGCGACGACCTTGGCGTGCTCGTCGAGGAGCTCAAGGCCGTGAGCGAGAAGTTCGAGGAGGCCAAGCAAAAGCGCCTCGAACGCGAGGCCCGCAAGGCCGAGAAGATCGGCGCGCGAATGCTTTCCACCGCTTAGGGACGCCGGCACTCTCGGCGCAAGGCCGCCGCGGCGAGCTGCGTAAGTCCGAAGTCGCAGTCGTTCGGTAACGCGTCCAACGGCCACCAGCGCAGGTCCAACGACTCGTCGCTGCAAGCGATTTCGGCGTCACGTGGCGCTCGCACGATGAACTGCATGTCGAGATGACGGGTGGGTACTCCCAGCGAGCAGGTGACGGGGTGAACGTGCAGCGCGGCCAGCTCCGGGTCGATCTCGAGGCCGTCGACGCCGGATTCCTCGGTGGCTTCGCGCAGCGCTGCGGCGAGGATGTCGGCGTCGGTCTCCTCACAGTGCCCGCCCAGCTGCAGCCACCGCCCGAATCTTGGGTGCAGCGTCAGCAACGCGTGGCTGCCGGTGTGGTCGAGCACGAGCGCGGAGCCGGTGACATGACCCGACACGCAGCCGCGTAGACAGCCGTCGGGCCGTGCGGCGAGGAACGCGAGCACGGCGTGCCGCAGCGTGTCCTGCCCGGGATCGGGTGCATGCCAATCGGTCAGCATCTCGACGGCCGACGCGTGCAGGCTCACTTGATCACCAGCAGGCCGTCGGTTGGCACCGGATCGCGAGGTCCTGGCGACTCTTCTGGGTAGCCGATCGCGATCGCGCCCAACGGTTCCCATTCAGCGGGTAGCGCCAGCTCGTCGCGCACAAGGTCGGCGGCGAAGATGGTGGAGCCGATCCAGCAGCTGCCGACGCCGCGCACTGCGAGTGCCACGAGCAAACCTTGGACGGCGGCGCCGACCGCGACCGTGAACATGGTGTGCTCGGCGGCGGTCCGAGCGGCGTCGGGATAACTGTGCGCGCCGTCGGGCACCATGAACGGGATGACGAGTTCGGGTGCGTCGTAAAGGATCTGGCCGCGGCCGACACGGCGCTCCACGTTGTCGTCGGGTCTGCCGTCGCCGGTAAGGTCGGCACGCCACTTGGCCTTCATCCGGTCAAGCAGTGCCAGCCGCTTGGCCGGATCCTGCATCCAGATGAACCGGACGGGCCGGGTGTGGTGCGGCGCGGGCGCCGTCAGCGCCTCGGCGACGGCGGCTTCTACAAGTTCGGGCGCGACGGGCTCGTCACTGAATCGGCGTACCGATCGCCGGAGCAGCTGCGCCTGGCCGCGGCCGAGCGCGATCGCCTCCTCGGTGCCCAGCCAAAATAGGTCCTCCTCGCCGGGCCTCAGCAGTGTGCGGGCATTGGATCCGTTGTCCGGCAACGTGAGACCGCGCACCACCGCCACCGGTATGTCGGTCAGCTTGCCCTTGACCAAATCGGCCGCCGCGGCGATCTCGTCGGCGACGGCGATCTCGGTGACGATCAGCTCGTTGCCGTGCCGGTCCTTGGCGCCCGCGTAGCCGTGCAGCACGGTCAGGCCTGCGGCCCCGATCGCGAAGTCGGTCTGGCCGTTGCGCCAGGCCCTGCCCATGGTGTCGGTGACGACGACGCCGACGGTGACTCCCAGTCGCTCCCGCAATCCGGTCCTCAGCGCCGCGGCGCTGGCGTCGGGGTCTACCGGGAGCAGTGCGAGCTCACCGGCGTCGACGTTGGAGCCGTCGACTCCCGCGGCCGCCTGCACCAGACCGATCGCGTTCTCGGTGATCAGCGTGCGGCCCTTGCGGGCGAGCACCCGGACGGCTTCGGCATCGATCAGCTTTCGCCGCAGCGTGTCTCGCTCCTCAGGGTCGACGGGAGCGTCGACGATGCGGCCCTCACACTTGGACATCACCTTGCTGGTGACCACCACGATGTCGTTGTCGCGCAGCCACGGTGCTGCCCCTGCGATCGCCGCGGCCAGGTCGTCGCCCGGCCGGAACTCTGGAAGGCCGGGGACCGGAAGCATTTCGACCGCTGCGGCCGAGCCGTGCTCTGTCACGGCTTTACCCCCGCCAGGTCCAGCCCGGCTCGCACCATTTCGGCCGTGGCCTCGGGATCGGTCATCAGCAGCGGCACCGACCGCACCTCAACGCCGTCGATCTCGGCGTGGTCGCCCTCGTGCACCAGCCAGCCGTCGAGAATGCCGACGCCGGACCGGGGCCCGTAGTAGCCGCCGACCGCTTCGGAGGTGCTGGCCACCCCGATCACCGAAAGGCATTCGTCGGCCATGCCGCGCAGCGGCTTTCCTCCGATGATGGGGGAGTAGCCGACGACCGGTGCCGCCGTCGAGCGCAATGCGCCCCGGATCCCTGGAACGGCCAGGATCGGGCCGATGCTCACCACCGGGTTGGACGGCGCAAGAAGCACCACGTCGGCGGTGTCGATCGCTTCGGTGACGCCGGGGGCGGCGGTGGCCGCCTCGGCGCCGACGAACGCGAAGCTGTGGGTCGGCACCTGCGCGCGGTAGCGCACCCACCACTCCTCGAAGTGGATCGCCCGCTTCTCGCCATCGCCCGGATCGGTGATGACGACGTGCGTTTCGCTGCGGTCGTCGCTGGCGGGCAACAGTCGCGCGCCTGGCTGCCACCGACCGCACAGCGCCTCGGTCACCTGTGACAGCGGGTAGCCGGCGCGCAGCATCTGGCTGCGCACCAGATGGGTGGCCAGGTCCCGATCGCCGAGGCCGAACCAGTCGGGCTGCACGCCGTAGGCGGCGAGTTCTTCCTTGGCGTGCCAGGTTTCGTCGCGACGCCCCCAACCCCTTTCGGGGTCGATACCACCGCCGAGGGTGTACATGCAGGTGTCGAGGTCCGGGCAGATCCGCACGCCGTACATCCAGGCGTCGTCGCCGATGTTGACGATCGCGGTGAGTTCGTTATCTGATTGGGACCCGCCAAAACGGCCGAGCCCCAGCAGGCGTTGCACGCCAAGCAGGAAGCGGGCACCGCCGACGCCGCCGACCAGAACCGTGACCTTCACATCGACCGACACTAGGCGGTTGGGCGTGGACGCGTTCGGGCACGGTGGTGTGAGAGACACGCCGGGGTTCCGACGCGCCGAATTCGTGTCACGGAATGGTATGTATTTCTGTTCCAGCGCTTGACCGCGGCAGCTAACGCGTGTGTAATCACACCAGTGTCATTTCGCGGTTGGCCGGCCGGTTTCGGTGTCGCAGACCGAGATTCGATCATATGTTCGAATTGAGATGGCCAGACATAACAATATCGGGGCTGCATTTAACGAGCTACGACACCAGGTGAGGAGGCGAAAAAATGTCCTTTGAGCACAGCGACTTCGGTCATGCGGCGCGGTTTGACAGCCGGCTGCTCGGCTCAGTAGACAACGCGCCGCACACCAATAACGGACAGGCACCGATTGAGACGCCCAGGCGTCCCCAGCTAAGTCTGGTGCCCGACCCGATTGATGTGGCGCCGGCAATCCCGGCAATGCTTACGCCGGAGGACGATCTCTGGCAAGAGAAAGCGCTGTGCGCTCAAACCGATCCCGAGGCGTTTTTCCCCGAGAAGGGCGGCTCGACCCGCGAAGCCAAGCGCATCTGCCTGGGCTGCGAGGTCCGTGACGCGTGCCTGGACTACGCACTGGCCCACGACGAGCGCTTCGGCATCTGGGGCGGCCTCTCCGAGCGCGAGCGTCGCCGGCTCAAGCGCGGGATCATCTGAACAAGCGCGTCACTCGTCGTCGATCGTCGGGTCGATGACGGAAGGTTCGACACCCAAATAGGTGGCCACCTGAGCCACCAAGACCTCATGCAGCAGCTCGGCGAGTTCGATGGTGTCCTTGGCCCGTCGCTCGATCGGCTTGCGGAACAACACAATTCGCGCCCGGGTCGCGTTGCCTCGGACATCGACCCCCGCCGGAATCAGCCGGGCCAGCGCGATCGGGCCATCGGCGACCACCTCTGGTGGCCACTGCACGGCCTCAGGGTCCTTCGGCGAGATCCTCGGTATCTCGTCGACAGCGACATCAAGACCGGACACCCGATCCTGCCAACGTCGTTCGATCGGTTCGTAGGCCTCGAGCACCGCCATGTCGAACCGCTCGGCCCGGCTGCGCCAGCCGGGCACTGTCGGCGGAAGCAGCGGGCCGCGCATCTCCCGGCCCCGGCGCGATCCGCGCAAATTCCACTGGGCTGCAGACATTCGGCGCTCCTCTCGTCCGCAGGCAAGATCGTAACGGTTGGAGATCGGGGGCCCCGCGGCTGCGCGTGTCCGGCGGCTTGGGCGGTTTCCGCACGATAGCCTCTCGTTCGTGAACGTTCCCCGTCGCTGCTGCAGGCCCGGGTGCCCTCATTATGCGGTCGCGACACTGACCTTCGTCTACTCCGATTCGACGGCCGTTGTCGGGCCCCTGGCCACGGTCTCCGAGCCGCATTCGTGGGATTTGTGCGTGGTCCACGCCGGCCGAATCACGGCGCCGCGCGGGTGGGAGCTGGTTCGCCACGCCGGGCCGCTGCCGTCCCACCCGGACGAAGACGATCTGGTCGCGCTGGCTGATGCGGTACGTGAGGGGCGCGAGGGCGCATCGCCGATCAACGGGGTGGCGGCAGGGTTTTCCGATCCGGTCACCGGTGTGCACGGTGGCGCGTTGATCGCGTCGCAGGCCCGACTTCCCGAGTCGAACGGGCGCCGGCGCGGCCACCTGCGGGTGTTGCCAGACCCCTCCGATTGAGTGGGTTTAGACCGCCGTTCATTGTTGGCCTAGCCGGGGCGTAGTCGGCGTGCGGCCGCCGCCCGACGGTTAGGCTGGCGCCATCGGTCCCCTCTGCAAGGAGTTCTATGTCTCGGCCCGCCGCGGCTGTCCATCGCGTCATCAAGGCGTATGACGTGCGCGGTCTGGTCGGTGAGGAACTCGACGAACCGTTCGTCGCCGATATCGGCGCTGCGTTCGCCCGGCTGATCCGTGACGATGCCTCCCAAGTGGTGATCGGCCACGATATGCGGGCAAGCTCGCCGTCGCTGGCTGAAGCGTTCGCCGACGGCGTCATGTCGCAGGGGCTTGATGTGGTGCGGATCGGACTGGCGTCGACAGATCAGCTCTACTTCGCTTCGGGACTGCTGGACTGTCCGGGCGCGATGTTCACCGCGAGCCATAATCCGGCCGCCTACAACGGCATCAAGCTGTGCCGCGCAGGAGCCAAGCCCGTCGGCAAGGACACCGGGCTCACCGCGATCAGCGAGGACATCATCGCCGGCGTGCCTGCGGGCGACGGGCCGCGCGGCACCCTTTCCGACCGCGACGTGCTGGCTGACTACGGCGAGTTTCTGCGTTCTCTTGTCGACTTGGCCGAGCTGCGTCCGCTGCGCGTCGCCGTCGATGCCGGTAACGGCATGGGTGGCCACACCACACCCGCCGTGCTGGGCGCGATTCCGTCAATCACGCTGCGGCCGTTGTACTTCGAACTCGACGGCACCTTCCCCAACCACGAGGCCAACCCGCTGGACCCAGCCAACCTCTTCGATCTGCAGGCCTACGTCGTGGAGACCGGCGCCGATATCGGATTGGCGTTCGACGGCGACGCCGACCGGTGTTTCGTCGTCGACGAAAAAGGGCATCCGGTTTCTCCGTCGGCGGTAACCGCGCTGGTTGCGGCGCGCGAACTGAACAGGGAGATCGGTGCAACGGTGATCCACAACCTGATCACCTCCCGCGCGGTACCGGAACTGGTCGTTGAGCGGGGTGGCACGCCGGTGCGCTCGCGCGTCGGTCACTCCTACATCAAGGCGTTGATGGCCGACACCGGAGCGATTTTCGGTGGTGAGCACTCCGCGCACTATTACTTCCGCGACTTCTGGGGCGCCGACTCAGGGATGCTGGCCGCCCTGCACGTGCTCGCCGCGCTCGGCGAACAGGAGCGGCCGCTGTCGGACCTGATGGCGGACTACCAGCGCTACGAAGCCTCCGGCGAGATCAACTTCACCGTCATCGACGCCCAGGCGTGTGTCGATGCCGTACTGAAGTCGTTCGGATCCCGCATCCGTTCCATCGACCACCTTGACGGCGTGACCGTCGACCTCGGCGAAGGCAGCTGGTTCAACCTGCGGATGTCCAACACCGAGCCGTTGCTGCGGCTCAATGTCGAGGCCCGTAGCACCGAAGAGGTCGATGAAATCGTCGAACTCGTGTCACAACAGGTCGAAGCCCAAGTCTCCTCAGCCACTGAGGCATCCACGTGAACGCCACGCAAGCCGTCATCGACCTCGATGATGTGGATGGCCTGCTCGCCGCCGACCGGGAGGGTTTGCTGCGTGCGGCGTCGATGGCCGGTGCGCAGGTGCGCGCCACCGCCGCGGCGCTCGACGAGGGAGACCTGGATGCGCTGAAGGCCGACCAGCCGCCGCGCACGGTCATCTGGGTGGCCGGCCGCGGTAACGCCGAGACGGCGGGGACGATGCTGGCGGCGACGCTGGGCGCTTCGTCGGCCACACCGATCGTCGTCGCGTCCGAGGCGCCGCCGTGGATCGGCGCGCTCGATGTGTTGATCCTCGCCGGTGACGATCCCGGCGACCCTGGCCTGGTTTCAGCGGCCGCGACCGGTGTGCGCCGTGGTGCGCGCGTCATCGTGGTCGCGCCCTACGAAGGCCCGTTGCGCGACGCGACGGCCGGCCGGTCGGTGTCGCTGGCGCCTCGAGTATCGGTCCGCGACGAGTTCGGTCTGGCCCGCTACCTGGCGGCAGGCCTTGCCGTGTTGCAGGTGGTGGATCCGGGCCTGCGGGTCGACCTCGCCGCGATGGCCGACGAGCTGGATGCCGAAGCTTTCCGTAACAGTGCCGGACGCGAGCTGTTCACCAATCCCGCCAAATCGCTGGCCGAACGGATGTCGCGACGTGACGTGGTGCTCGCGGGGGACAACGCCGCCACGCTCGCGCTGGCCCGCCACGGCGCGGCCGTCTTGCTGCGGATCGCACACGAGGCAGTGGCGGCGGTCGGATTGGCCGATGCGCTTGTGGCGCTGCGCGACGGAATCGGTGGCCCGACTGGACTGTCCGGCGCCGATCATGAAAAGTCGATATTCCATGACGAGCAGCTCGATGGCCCACTGCCGCGGCGGGTCCGTATCTTCGTGTTGGCCACCGACGCCGAGCGTCCGGCCGTGGTCGCGCGGGTGAGTGGGTACGACGACGTCGACGTGATCAACGCCGAGGACGTGCCGGAAGCATTGGGAATGGTGGATTCGCCAGCGGCCGTCACGCCGCCAGGGCGCCCGGAACAACAACTGGCAACGCTGGCCGTTCGGTTGGAAATGGCGGCCACCTACCTGCGACTGGTTCGAGGTTAAGCGAGTGCACCTGCTACGGGGAGCGGTGCGGACCTATGCATGGGGTTCGCGGACCGCGATTGCCGATTTCACCGGACGGCCAAGCCCCACAGCGCATCCCGAGGCGGAATTGTGGTTTGGGGCGCACCCGGGTGATCCGGCGTGGCTGGAGACGGACGAGGGTGAGCGATCGCTGCTCGAGACATTGCGAGACGATCCGGAGGGTCAACTGGGCGCCGCTGTTCGTGGCCGCTTCGGCGATTGCCTCCCGTTCATGGTCAAGGTGCTCGCGGCCGACGAACCGTTGTCGCTGCAGGCGCATCCGAGCGCCGAGCAGGCGGTGGAGGGGTTCGCCCGCGAGGAGAAGCTGGGCATCCCGGTCACTGCGCCCATCCGTAACTATCGCGACCGCAGCCACAAGCCCGAATTACTGGTCGCGCTAGGGCAATTCGAGGCGCTGGCGGGTTTCCGGTCGGCTGCCAGCAGCGTCGAGTTGATGCGCGCGCTTGCGGTCAGTGACCTCGACCCGTTCGTCAACCTGCTGTCCGATCAATCCGACGCCGACGGCCTGCGGGCGTTGTTCACCACGTGGATCACCGCCCCGCAGCCCGACCTCGACGTGCTGGTGCCTGCGGTGATCGAGGGCGCGATCCACTACCTCCAATCGGGCAAGAAGAATTTCGCGCCCGAGGCCAAGACCGTGCTCGAACTCGGTGAGCGATACCCTGGCGACGCCGGTGTGCTGGCCTCGCTGCTGCTGAACAGGCTCAGCCTCCAGGCCGGGGAAGCCATCTACATGCCGGCGGGCAACCTGCATGCCTATCTCCAGGGCGTGGGCGTAGAGGTGATGGCCAATTCCGACAACGTGCTGCGCGGAGGGCTCACCCCCAAACACGTCGACGTGCCCGAATTGCTACGGGTGCTGGACTTTACGCCCGCAGGCGACGAGGTCATCCATCCTCGAATCACCAGGGATGGAACAGAACTCGTGTACAACACGCCGGCACCGGAGTTCGCGGTGTCGGTACTGTGCATCGACGGCGAGCAACTGGGCCACGAGATCGACGCGCCGACGCACCACGACGGGCCTCAGATCCTGCTGTGCACAGAGGGTTCGACGGTGGTGCACGCCAAATCCAATGCGGTGACGCTGGAACGGGGCTCGGCCGCCTGGGTGGCCGCCGACGACGGCCCGATCCGGTTGGTCGCGCAGAATCCGACGAAGTTGTTCCGGGCGACGGTGGGGATCTAGTCGGCGATCAGGCGTTCGCTTCGCGCGCGAATCGGCGACGCAGCACGTTCACGATCGCGACGATGACCGCGCCGACCATCAAGCCGACGACTGCCGACGCCGCGGTGTTGACCAGCCAGGCCAGCAGCCCGCCGACGCCCTTGGCGGCGTGATGGACGAATTGTTCGGCGTGATGGACCAACCCGTACGGCGCGTGCCAGCCGACGTCGTCGGTTCCAACGAGCAGGATGTGGCCGCCGACCCAGAGCATCGCGACCGTGCCGATGGCCGAAAGCGCTGCCAGCAGTTTGGGCATCGCGGCAACCAGGCCGCGTCCCACCTTTTGCGCGAAGCGTGAAGTGCGTTGGGCGAGGCTCAATCCGATGTCGTCCATCTTGACGATGAGGGCGACAACGCCATACACCGCGATCGTGATGACCAGGGCGACGACGACGAGGATTATCAACCGCGGCAGGAACGGCTGATCGGCCACCTCGTTGAGTGCGATCACCATGATCTCGGCGGACAGGATGAAGTCTGTCCGGATCGCGCCGGTGGTCATCTGCTTTTCGGCGTCCTCGCCGACGGTGGCGGTGGGCGCGGCATGAGCGTCGTGTCCTCCGTGTTTGCTGACGCGTCCCCACACCTTCTCCGCCCCCTCGTAGCAGAGGTAGGCGGCGCCGATCATCAAGATCGGTGTCAGCAGCCATGGCACGAACTGACTGAGCAGCAACGCCGCGGGCAGGATGAACAACAGCTTGTTGCGCAGGGATCCGATCGCGATCCGCTTGATCATCGGCAGTTCGCGATCGGCGGTAATGCCGTGGACGTACTGGGGTGTCACCGCGGTGTCGTCGATGACGACGCCCGCCGCCTTGGCGGTCGCGCGCCCGGTGGCGGCGCCGATGTCGTCGACCGATGCGGCCGCCAGCCGGGCCAGGGCGGCGACGTCGTCGAGGAGCCCGAACAGACCTGCGCTCATCGCGTCTCCGTCATGGCAACGAACCTACCGGCAACGGCGAGCGACTAGCTTTCGCGGCTTTCTCGCAGGAACCGCATCAGCACGTTCTCGGCGCGGCCGTATTGCATCGCGTCCACCCATATGCGACTGCAGACCGGTTCTCTCGCCCTGGCTCTGCGGCCGCCGGGAATCGCGGCGTATCCACCGACATCGGCCTGCGCCAACAGGTCCAGAACCTCACCGGCGTCATCGGTTTCGAGGTCGGCGATCATTACCCATATGTCGGCCCACACGCCGTTGTCCGTGCCGCCGGGCGGCAGCCAGTAGGCGATCTCGCGCGACGCGACGTCTTCCAGTGGCCGGATCAACGAACTCATGGTGGCCTCCGATCGCGCGGACCTTCATTATCGCCTGGTTATCCGGTCGATGCAGAAACCGCTGTCAACCGTGCCGCCCTTTTCTCAGCCAGGAACAGTCGCATATTGTGCCGGATGGTACGTCCGACCAGTCGTGCCGACGGGACCATGTAGAGGCTGTCGAGCAGGCTGAACCGGCGCAAGAACCATTCGGCCAGAACGGGATCCGTCTCTGCGGCGCCAAGGAACTGATCGAAGAGATTGCCAACCGGCCGGTACCACCATTTGGACTCCCCGGTGGCATTGTGCAGCGCCAGGTCTCCGATGGCGGTCATGATCCAGACCGGCCATGTGGTCTTCGCGGTCGCCTTCGCGAGTACGCGCGCGAGGTTGGTGTCCCGTGATTCGAGAGCAGTGCGGAGGTTGCCCGCCTGGATCGCCGTCATGGTCATGCCCTGGCCGAACGTCGGATTGAAGCTCACCACCGCATCGCCGAACGGGATGACGCCTGCCGGAAAACTGTTCATCTCGTCGTACCGGCGCCACCGGCTGGTGGGGTACTTGTGGAAAGCCACCTCGCCGATGGGCGTGCCCTGGCGGATCGCGCTGGCGAAGCGATCCGGCAGGATCCGGTCGGCTGCGTCGCACATCTCGGCGAAGTTCTGCGGCGGTTCGACCTTGCCGATCCCGAACGTCGTCAGGCCCCAGTTGCCGTCCTCGTAGAGGAGCATGCCGAGCCCAATCGGCTCTGTGCGCGATGCACCGGCGACCACCACCTTCTCCTTGAGCAGGCCTTCGGGGATGTGGACCTGATGGGTCGCGTAGCCGATCCCTACGTCGACGGTATCCTCCCGCGGGCGGCGAAAGCCCCACTGCTCCAACCACACCGGGAGCCGGGTGCCCCGGCCCGCCGCGTCGACGACGAGGTCGGCGTCCACCGCCTCACCGGAATCGAGCAGCACGCCGGTCACCCGTTGCGTGGTGGCGTCGTAGCGCGGTTCGGCCACGGCGGCGTGCACCATCTCGACGTTGGGGATCTCGTCGACCCGGCGCCGTATCCGCCATTCCAGGTGCGGCCTGCTCGGGACGTAGGCCGTGAACTCGTGACGCAACGTCGTCCCCGTGCCCAGCACGTGCCCTGCCGCTCCGAAGTGAATGCAGTCGGGCCGGTTCTCCAGCATCGGCACCCCATCGGCGACCATGTCGTCGAGCAGACCGGGGAAGTGCATGTCGAACTCGGCAGCGCCGCGCGCCATCAACAGGTGGACGTGCCTGCCCTGGGGCACAGCCGCGCGGTTCGCCGGGCCGTCGGGGAGTTCGTCGCGCTCGTGGACCGTCACCCGGTCGAAGAAATCCGACAGCACCCGTGCGGCGCACAAGCCGCCGATGCTGGCCCCGATCACGACGGCGTGGTTTCCGGCCCACCCCATGGGGGGACATTACTAGGTACACGCGGTGGACCGGGAGGACTCATGGCCGGACGGTGGCGGACCAATCAGTGGAGCAGTCGATCGCCGACACCGATGAGCCGGACACCCGGTTGCGCAAAGACCTGACATGGTGGGACCTCACCGTCTTCGGAGTGTCGGTGGTGATCGGGGCCGGCATCTTCACGATCACCGCGTCCACCGCGGGCAACATCACCGGCCCGGCGATCGGCGTGGTCATCTACTTCGCCTACGGCCGCCGACATTCGGTGCTCGCGCGCCGCGAGGCCGCGATTTCGGCGCGCTAACGGACGCTCAGCGGGCGTATCCGCGCCGAAATCGCCGGGGTGCGCCCCGAGTTCTTTACAAAATAGGCTCTTGTGTCTAGACAAGCGACAAAGGTGGCTCTATAGTCAACTCGACGACGTGATGGCACTCACACGAGGAGGCAGGTAGTGACCACGCAACTTTCCGATGTCGAGATCGCTCAATGGCGCGACAAGAAGCGCTACATGTGGCTGATGGGACTGATCGCGCCGACGGCGCTGTTCGTCGTGCTGCCGCTGGTGTGGGCGTTCAACCACTGGGGCTGGCATGTGGCAGCACAGGTGCCCTTCTGGATCGGCCCGATCCTGCTCTACATCCTGCTGCCCGCGCTTGATCTGCGCTTCGGCCCCGACGGGCAGAACCCACCCGATGAGGTGATGGAGCAGCTCGAGAACGACAAGTACTACCGGTACTGCACCTACATCTACATCCCGTTCCAGTACGCGAGCGTGATCCTCGGCGCGTACCTGTTCACCGCGTCGAATGTCAGCTGGCTCGGGTTCGACGGATCGCTGAGCTGGCCGGCGAAGATCGGTCTCGCGCTTTCGGTCGGGATGCTCGGAGGGGTGGGCATCAACACCGCGCACGAACTCGGCCACAAGAAGGACTCGCTGGAACGCTGGCTCGGCAAGGTCACGCTCGCCCAGACGTGGTACGGCCACTTCTACATCGAGCACAACCGCGGCCACCACGTTCGGGTCGCCACGCCGGAGGATCCCGCTTCGGCCCGCTTCGGCGAGACGTTCTGGGAGTTCCTGCCGCGCAGCGTGTGGGGCAGCCTGCGCTCGTCGTGGGAGCTGGAGGCGCAGCGGATGCGCAGGCTCGGCAAAAGCCCGTGGCATTGGCAGAACGACGTGCTCAACGCATGGGCGATGTCGGTGGTGTTCTGGGGCGTGCTGATCGCGGTGTTCGGCCCGGCGCTGATCCCCTTCATGGTGATCCAGGCGGTCTTCGGCTTCTCGCTCTTGGAGACTGTCAACTACCTGGAGCATTACGGCCTGCTGAGGCAGAAGACGGAGAGCGGCCGCTACGAGCGCTGCGCGCCCGAGCACAGCTGGAACTCCGACCACATCGTGACCAACCTGTTCCTGTATCACCTGCAGAGGCACAGCGATCACCACGCCAACCCGACTCGCCGCTACCAGACGCTTCGCAGCATGCATGGCGCGCCGAACCTGCCGAGCGGGTACGCGTCGATGATCGGCCTGACGTACGTTCCCGCGCTGTGGCGCAGAGTGATGGATCACCGCGTTCTCGAGCACTACGACGGCGACATCACCAAGGTGAATCTGCATCCGCGGGTGCGCGACAAGGTGTTGGCCCGTTACGGAGTTGCGGCATGAGCGCCTACAAATGCCCCGGTTGTGAATACGTCTACGACGAGGCCAAAGGCGCACCGCGGGAAGGATTCCCGGCGGGCACGACATGGAGCGACATCCCCGAGGACTGGTGCTGCCCCGACTGTGCAGTACGCGAGAAGGTCGACTTCGAAGAGATGGGAGTAAAGCAATGACCGACTACAAATTGTTCATCTGCGTGCAGTGCGGATTCGAGTACGACGAGGCGAAGGGCTGGCCGGAAGACGGCATCGCCCCTGGCACTCGGTGGGACGAGATTCCCGACGACTGGAGCTGCCCGGACTGCGGCGCGGCCAAATCCGATTTCGAGATGGTGGAGGTCGCCCGCTCGTGACGGCTAGTGTCGCGCGTGTGACCAGCTCGCGCGACCCCCGAAGCGCGCAGCGCATTCCGTACGCCGAGGCGTCGCGAGTGCTGCTGCGCGATTCGATTTTGGACGGCATGCGGGAAATGTTGCTCAGCCGCGACTGGTCGTCGATCACGCTGTCGGACGTCGCAAAGGCCGCCGGCATCAGCCGCCAAACCATCTACAACGAGTTCGGCTCGCGGCAGGGGCTGGCCCAGGGCTATGCGCTGCGGCTCGCCGACAGGCTGGTGGACCAGATCGAGAACGCGATCGGCGGAAACGTCGGCGACATCTACGCCGCGTTCCTGCAGGGGTTCCGCGACTTCTTCGCCGAGTCGGCAGCCGACCCGCTGGTGATCTCACTGCTCACCGGCACCACCAAGCCGGACCTTCTGCAACTGATCACCACCGACTCCGCGCCCATCATCACGCGGTGCTCGGCGCGGTTGACGGAAACCTTCATGCATAGCTGGGTGCGCACCAGCGAGGAGGACGCAGGGGTTTTGGCCAGGGCCATCGTCAGGCTCGCCATGAGCTACGTCTCGATGCCGCCGGAGGCCGACCACGATGTCGCCCGAGACCTGGCTAGACTCATGACGCCGTTTGCCGAACGCTACGGTGTGATCGAGCAGAGTTAGCGGCGACGGCGCCCGAAAATAATTCCGCCTAATATGTAACAAAGCTAAGTAAGTGCGACGCGCCCAGGAATGAGGACTTAATAGGATGACGACGGCTTCAACTGTTTCGGGGCAGCGGCTGACCGCCGATGTTCGCAATGGCATCGACTTCAAGGTCGCGGACCTGTCCCTTGCCGAATTCGGCCGCAAGGAGATCCGGCTGGCCGAGCACGAGATGCCCGGGCTGATGACGCTGCGGCGTGAATACGCCGATGTGCTGCCGCTGAAGGGCGCCAGGATCTCGGGCTCGCTGCACATGACCGTGCAGACCGCTGTGCTGATCGAGACGCTGGTCGCGCTCGGCGCCGAAGTTCGTTGGGCGTCGTGCAACATCTTCTCCACCCAGGATCATGCTGCGGCCGCAACGGTCGTCGGCCCGCACGGAACGCCGGAGGAGCCGAAGGGCGTACCGATCTTCGCGTGGAAGGGTGAGACCCTCGAGGAGTACTGGTGGGCCGCCGAGCAGATGCTGACGTGGCCGAACGAGCCGGCGAACATGATCCTCGACGACGGCGGCGATGCCACCATGCTGGTGCTGCGCGGTGCGCAGTTCGAGAAGGCAGGCGTGGTTCCCCCCGGTGAGGACGATGACTCCGATGAGTACAAGGTGTTCCTGGCGCTGATCCGCGAGCGCTTCGAGACCGACAAGACCAAGTGGACCAAGATCGCCGAGTCCGTCAAGGGCGTCACCGAGGAGACCACCACCGGTGTGCTGCGGCTCTACCAGTTCGCCGCCGCCGGTGAGCTGGCGTTCCCCGCGATCAATGTCAATGACTCGGTCACCAAGTCCAAGTTCGACAACAAATACGGCACCCGGCACTCGCTGATCGACGGCATCAACCGCGGCACCGACGTGCTGATCGGCGGCAAGGCCGCGCTGGTCTGCGGCTACGGCGACGTCGGCAAGGGCTGCGCTGAGGCGCTCAAGGCCCAGGGTGCGCGCGTCGCGGTCACCGAGATCGACCCGATCAACGCGTTGCAGGCGCTGATGGACGGCTTCGAGGTCAAGACCGTCGAAGAGGCCATCGGCTGGGCCGACATCGTCATCACCGCGACCGGCAACCAGGGCATCATCACGCTCGAGCACATGCGGGCGATGAAGCACCAGGCGATCCTCGGCAACATCGGTCACTTCGACGACGAGATCGAGATGGCCCGGCTCGAGCGCGACAAGGACATCCGCCGGATCAACATCAAGCCGCAGGTCGACGAGTTCGTCTTCCCCGACGGGCACTCGATCATCGTGCTGTCCGAGGGCCGGCTGCTGAACCTCGGCAATGCCACCGGTCACCCTTCGTTCGTGATGAGCAACAGCTTCTCCAACCAGGTGATCGCCCAGATCGAGCTGTGGACCAAGAACGACGAGTACGACAACGAGGTGTACCGGCTGCCCAAGCACCTCGACGAGAAGGTGGCCAAGATCCACGTCGAGGCGCTCGGCGGCTCGCTGACGCGGCTCACCAAGGAGCAGGCCGAGTACATCAACGTCGACGTCGACGGCCCGTACAAGCCGGAGCACTACCGCTACTGAGTTAGCGCGAGCAGACGCAAAAGGCCCCCGACACGCCGTGTGTCAGGGGCCTTTTGCGTCTGCTCGCGCAGTCGAAGTAAGCCTGCGTCCGTACGATGCCGCTATGACCACCCCGCTCAGCTGGGACCTGCCCTACGCGTGGCCGCGAAAGCCGGTTTTGGCAGGCAATGTCGTGTGCACGTCGCAACCGCTGGCCGCGCAGGCCGGCCTCGCGATGCTCGCCGAAGGCGGCAACGCAGTCGATGCGATCATCGCGACCGCGATCGCCATCACGCTGGTCGAACCGGTGTCCAACGGCTTGGGCTCTGACGCATTTGCGATCGTGTGGGACGGCGAAGGTCTTCACGGGCTCAACGCATCCGGACGTTCCCCCGCTGCCTGGACGCCCGAATACTTTGGCGCCGCCGGGGTTCCGTTCCGCGGCTGGAACTCGGTGACGGTGCCTGGCGCGGTGTCGGGCTGGGTCGCGCTGCACGGCCGGTTCGGCAAGCTGCCGTTCGAGCGGCTCTTCGAACCGACGATCCGCTACGGCCGCGACGGCTTCCTGGTGTCGCCGACGATCGCGGGGCAGTGGGCTGCGCAGGTCGAGGAGCTGAAGTCCCAGCCCGGTTTCGTCGACGCATTCTTGCCCGACGGCCGGCCACCGGCCCCCGGCGAGCTGTTCCGCCTTCCTGAACATGCGGCGACACTGGAGAAGATCGCCAAGACCAACGGCGAGGCGTTCTATCGCGGCGAGCTGTCCGAGGCGATGGCGGCACATGCCGCGGCCAACGATGGGGTCCTGCTCACCTCGGACCTCGCTGCGCACCAGCCTGATTGGGTTGATCCGATCAGCCACGACTACCGCGGCTACACCGTCAACGAGATCCCGCCCAACGGGCAGGGCGTCATCGCCCTGATGGCGCTGGGAATCCTCGAACACTTCGACATGGCGTCGCTGCCCGTCGATTCGGCCGAGAGCGTGCACCTGCAGATCGAAGCGGTCAAGCTGGCGTTCGCCGACGCGCTGGCCAATGTTGCCGATCCTGAGTACATGTCGGTCCGCCCGGACGGCCTGCTCGACAGCGACTACCTCAAGGCGCGTGCGGCGCTGATCGACCCGAACAAGGCCACCGCGTTTGCTGCTGGTACCCCGCCCCGGGGTGGCACGGTGTATCTGACCGCCGCCGACTCCGGCGGGATGATGGTGTCGATGATCCAGTCCAACAATGTGGGCTTCGGGTCGGGTGTGGTGGTGCCGGGCACTGGTATCTCACTGCACAATCGCGGCGCGGCCTTCGTTGCCACCCCCGGCCATCCCAATCAGGTCGGTCCGCGAAAACGCCCGTACCACACCATCATTCCGGGGTTCGTCACCAAGGACGGCGCTCCGGTGATGACGTTGGGCGTGATGGGCGGCCCGATGCAGCCGCAGGGGCAGGTGCAGGTGATGGTCCGCGTTGCCGACTACCGGCAGAACCCGCAGGCCGCTTGCGACGGGCCGCGTTTCCGCTGGACGTCCGGGCTGCAGGTGAGCCTTGAAGACGCGTTCCCGCCCGAAACTGTCGACGGGTTGGGGCGCCGTGGCCACGAGCTGATCGCGGTCGACGACTACAACGCGTTCGGGGCCTGCCAATCGATCTTCCGTCTCGCCGACGGGTATCTAGGAGTCAGCGATCCGCGTCGCGACGGACAGCCGGCCGGCTTCTGAAGTTACATCGAAGTAAACCGCTTACTCGAACTTACCGATAAGTAGGGTCCGGCCCCGTTGGCCATACCGGATCTGTTACGGTCCCCGGGTGGTTCGGGGACTGGTGGGCCTTGTTGTCGTCGTCGTCCTTGCTTTGACACTCGGAATCCCGCCGCAGGCATCCGCAGACCCCACCATCGACGGGCACGACCCGTACTTCAACGAAGACGAGTACACCGAGTTCTACACACCGCCTGATCCGCTGCCCCCGGGTGCGCCAGGCGATGTGATCCGCGCCGAGCCGTCGCGGCTAGTGCTCGAGCCGTCGGGTCAGCTGGGCGCGATTATGGCGACGGGCACGCGAATCATGTACCGCAGCACCGATGCTCGGGGAAACCCGATGGCGGTGACGGGCACCTATTTCGAGCCGTACAACGACTGGCCCGGTCAGGGGCCTCGGCCGTTGATTGTGTACGGGCCCGGCACTCAGGGCCAAGGCGACCAGTGCGCGCCGTCGCGACAGTTCAACCAGGGCATCCACTGGTCGCCGTGGCTGGACTTGGCGTTCAACTACGAAGAGCTGTTCGTCTCGACGATGGTCGCGCGCGGGTTCGCGATCGTGATGACCGACTATCAGGGACTAGGCACACCGGGCCTGCACACGTATGTGAACCGTGTCGCGGAAGGCAATGCGATGCTCGACGCGGGCCGAGCCGCGATGCGGCTACCCGACACGTCGCTGGATCCCCATGGGCCAGTGGCGTTTTGGGGTTACTCACAGGGCGGCGGCGCGGCGGCCTCGGCGGCCGAACTGGCATCGTCGTACGCACCGGATGTCCACGTCGTCGGTACCTATGCGGGCGCACCGCCGGCCGACCTCAAAGAGCTGTTCCCGTACGCCGACGGCAGCGCCCTGGTGGGCGTCGTCGGCTATGCGCTCAACTCGGTCATCACCACATACCCGGAGTTCGAGGAAGCCATCCGTGCAACGCTGACGCCGCGGGGTGAGGATCTGCTCTACAAGGTGCAGGACCAGTGCATCGCCGAGACGATCACCAAGTTCATGTTTCGGCACCTGCAGCCGTACTTCAATCAGGACATCTTCCAGCTGGTGAACGAGGAGCCGTTCAGCACGCTGTTCGATATGCAGCGCATCGGCCGCTACAAACCGAACGCGCCGGTGATGATCCTCAGCAACCGGTACGACCCATTGGTGCCGTGGACCGGTGCCAATCAGCTCGGCCGGGACTGGTGCGCTCAGGGCGCCGATGTGCAGTTCTGGACCAACGAGGAGCCGCCGTTCATGAACAAGCTCGTCGTGAACCACGCGCTACCGATGCTGGTGGACGGCGAGCGGGCGATGCAATGGATCGCGGACCGCTTCAACGGCTTGCCGACGACCCCCAACTGCGGGCAGTTCTGAGCGATGTCAGTCCGGCAATAAAGGGGTTGACCTCAAGTCCACTTGAGGTGCCATGGTGGTGGCATGACGGCCATCGATGATCCGGCGGCACGATTCATCAGTGACGTGATGCCGCTGGTTGACCAGCTCTACCGCGCAGCGCGCCGCTACACACGCACCGCCGCCGACGCCGAGGACTTGGTTCAGGAGACGATGGTCAAGGCCTATGCAGGCTTTCACTCGTTCACTGCTGGAACCAACGTCCGGGCATGGCTTTTCCGCATCATGACCAACACGTGGATCAGTTCATACCGCACAGCACAGCGCCGCGTTGACGAAGTGCTCGCCGCCGACGTCTCCGAGGTGCGGCCGAACGCGGCCAGACACCCGTCGGCGGAACTCACCGCGCTGGAGGCGATGGGCGACGAGGAGGTGCGCGATGCGCTGCAGGCATTGCCAGAACGCCAGCGCATGGTCGTCTACTACGCCGATGTAGAAGGCTTCCGGTACAAGGAGATCGCCGAGATCCTGGATATGCCGCTCGGCACGGTCATGTCCCGGTTGCACCGAGGTCGTAACAATCTGCGCGCTCTGTTGATGGACTTCGCAGCGGCCCGCGGCTATGCGGCCTAACTCGTCCTAGGGGCTTGGCGGTGCGCCGCAGCGGTCCTTGATGTCGACGAGCGGCTGCCGGATGTTGGCCATATCGGCTTGCTCGTCGGGGTGAGA
>Ga0075364_10000337_pt1 | contig 23311 bp, 20 predicted proteins | sample EndMetdeltDD1764_FD_71517 | JGI IMG/M metagenome (GOLD analysis project Ga0075364, IMG submission 71517) | Populus endosphere microbial communities from Tennessee, USA - Endosphere MetaG P. deltoides DD176-4 | ecosystem: Host-associated > Plants > Roots > Endosphere | place: USA: Tennessee...
CCCAGTGCGCTGGTCACCACCCCGGAAAGTCTATCGCTGCTGCTGGCCCGCAGCGATGCCCGGGAGCGCTTGTCGCAGGTCAAAGTGGTGATCGTGGATGAGTGGCATGAGCTGGTGGGCAACAAACGCGGCACGCAAACCCAGTTGGCGCTGGCCCGCCTGCGCACGTGGTCGCCCGAGCTCGTCGTCTGGGGACTTTCGGCCACGCTGGGCAATGCCGCGCAGGCCATGCAGGCGTTGCTGGGGCCCGACCAGACGGGGCAACTGGTGCAGGCGCGCACCCCCAAGCGTCTGACCATCGACACGCTGCTGCCGCAGGATGATTCGAGGTTCCCCTGGGCAGGTCACCTGGGCATGTCGATGCTGCCGGCGGTGTTGAAAGAAATCGAGCAGCACAGCAACACCCTGGTGTTCGTGAATACGCGGTCGCAGGCCGAACTCTGGTATCAGGCCATGTTGGCCGCGCGGCCTGAGTGGGCGGGGGAGCTGGCCCTGCATCACGGCTCGCTCGATGCCGCCACGCGGGCGTGGGTCGAAGGCCAGTTGAAAGTGGGCAAACTGCGAGCGGTGGTGTGCACGTCCAGCCTGGATCTGGGGGTGGATTTCCATCCGGTGGAGCGGGTGTTGCAGATTGGTTCTCCCAAGGGGGTCGCCCGTCTGCTGCAGCGCGCCGGTCGATCCGGGCATGCGCCGGGGCGGGCGTCGCGCATTACGCTTGTGCCCACGCACATGCTGGAACTGGTGGAAGGCGCAGCCGCGCGGGACGCGGCCGAGCGCCGCGAAATCGAGAGTCGCCGTGTGCCCGATAAACCGCTGGATGTGCTGGTACAGCACATGGTGACGGTCGCGCTGGGCGGCGGTTTCGCCGCGCCCGACTTGCTGCAGGAAGTCAGGCGTGCCTATGCGTATCGCGCCCTGACCGACGAGGAATGGACATGGGCGCTGGATTTCGTCAGCCGGGGCGGGCAGGCGTTGCTGGCGTACCCCGACTATCGGCGTGCCGAGCCCGATGCCGAGGGCATCTGGCGGGTACCCGACGCAAAACTGGCCAGACGGCATCGCATGAGCATCGGTACCATCGTCAGCGACGCCAACATGACGGTGCGATACTGGTCGGGACGTGGGGGTGGGGCGCGGCTGGGCAGTGTGGAGGAGAGCTTCATCGCACGGCTCAAACGTGGGGATTGTTTCCTTTTTGCCGGTCGATTGCTGGAACTGGTGCGCACCCATGAAATGACCGCCTACGTGCGTCGCGCCAGCGGCAAACGCGGTGCCGTCCCGCGCTGGAATGGCGGGCGCATGCCGTTGTCCAGCGAGTTGGCCCATGCGGTGGTCAGGCAACTGGAAAGTGCGGCGCAGGGGTCGGAGGCGGGCCCGGGCAAGCCGTCCATTGCACCGGAAATGCAACGGGTGCAACCGCTGCTGGCGCTGCAGGCGCGCTGGTCGGCCATTCCCACGACCACCACGACGCTGGCCGAAACCTGGCATTCGCGTGAGGGCACGCATCTGTTTCTCTACCCCTTCGCGGGGCGCAACGCACACCTGGCGCTGGCCACCTTGCTGGCGTGGCGGGTCGCGCGCGCCCGACCCACCACCTTTTCGATGGCTGTCAACGATTACGGGCTGGAGCTGCTCAGCCCGGATCAGCTGGACTGGACGACGTGGCTGACGCCTGAGCTTTTCAGCGCCGATCGCGTGCTGGAGGATTTGCTGGACAGCCTGAATGCAGGCGAACTCGCGCAGCGGCGGTTTCGCGAGATCGCGCGCGTGTCGGGGCTGGTATTTGCCGGGTATCCGGGCGCGCACAAGGGCGCACGGCAGCTACAGGCATCATCGGGGCTGTTTTTCGAGGTGCTGCGCAACCACGACCCGGCCAATCTGCTGCTGAACCAGGCCGAGCGCGAAGTGCTCGAACAGGAACTGGACCTGGCCCGACTGCGCGATGCACTGCACGAACTGTCCGAACAGACCATGACGCACATCGCGATCGAACGTCCCACGCCTTTTGCGTTTCCGCTGATGGTGGAACGGCTGCGCGAGAAGCTCTCCACGGAGAAACTTGCCGATCGCGTGGCCCGCATGCTGGATGACCTGGAACGCGCGGCAGATCGGCCCGAACGTGCCCGACGCGCGCCCAGGCGCAAGGCGTCCGATATGACATGATCGTAAGCAGCATGATCGTAAGCAGCATGATCGTAAGCAGCATGACCACCACAACATGACCATGGCAACATGATCAAGGCAACATGACCACGGCAACATGACAACCGCGACATGACGACAGCAACATGACGACAGCAACATGACCACCGCAACATGACGACAGCAACCTTTTCCACCGCCGCGTTCAATTTCGAGTTGTTGCCCGAGCGCGCGTTGTGGTGGCCCGAGCAATCCACGCTGTTCATTGCCGACCCGCATTTCGGCAAAGCTGCCACGTATCGCGCGCTGGGCCAGCCCGTGCCGTCAGGCACCACGGCACAAACGCTGGCGGTGCTGGATCGTGCGCTGGCGCGCACGCATGCGCAGAGGCTGGTCGTGTTGGGCGATTTTCTGCATGCCCGGCAGGCTCAGCAGCGTGCCGTGATCGACGCGCTGGCGAGCTGGCGCGATCGCCATTCGGCGCTGACCTGTGTGCTGGTGCGCGGCAATCACGATGACCGGGCGGGTGATCCGCCTGCGGCACTGAACTTTCAGATTCACGATGAGCCGTGGATGCTCGACGGGCTGGCCTGCTGCCACGTGCCCCCTGCCGAGGTGCCTGAGGGGGCTGCTTACGCCCTGGCAGGCCATGTGCACCCGGTCAGCGTCATTCGTGGGCGCGGGCGTGATCAGCTCAGGTTGCCGTGTTTCGACATGGGACCGGCCGTCGGGGTGTTACCCGCTTTTGGTGCGTTTACCGGCGGCTGGGAAGTGGCTGCCATGCCGGGGCACACGCTGGGTCTGGTTGCCGGTGACACGGTTCTGTGCCGCAGCGTTCCGCCGCCGGCATAACTCAACCGGTGCAGTCGGCCCAGCAATTGGGGGTCTCGAACAGGCGCACGCGGCGCAGCACCAGATGACGTCCGAAGCTGCTCTGATAGGCCTCGGCCAAAGTGTCGAATGCAATGCGCGCCAGGTTTTCAGCAGTGGGAATGCGATCCAGCACCACCGTCTTGTGGTCGGGCAGCGATTCCAGAAACGTGCGCACGGCATGATCGTCGCGATACACCAGAAATGCATGGTCCCAACGGTCGACGATCAAGGCCTTCGCAATGGATTTAACCTCGGAGAAATCCATCACCATGCCGCTGTCGGACGCGCCCACCTGCTCGGAAACCTCGCCTTCCAGCGTGATCTCCAGCGTATAGCGATGCCCGTGCAGATTGCGGCACTGACTGGCGTGATCGGGAATGCGATGGCCCGCATCGAAGTGCAGGGCACGGGTAACAGAAATCATGGAATGCCTATGTATTTGTGGGACTGCACGCTCAGGCGCCACTGGGGATGTTGCATGCAGTAGTTCACCGCCTGCGCCGTGTGCGAGACGCGCAGTGGACTATCCATGGGTTGCAGAAAGAAATGGGTGAACGCGAGGTGCTCGAAATGGCGCGGCAGCGCATCCAGCTGGGGGTAGACAAGCTTGAGCTCGTCGCCTTTCTGAATGGACAGGGCATTGCCCGCTTTGGGACTTACGCAGATCCAGTCGATGCCTTCGGGCGCGGGCAGGGTACCGTTGGTTTCGATGGCGATGGTGAAACCCCGTGCATGCACCGCCTCGATCAGGGCCGTATCCAGCTGAAGCAGAGGCTCGCCACCGGTGAACACCACGTAGCGGTGTGCAAGGTCCGGGCCCCAGACGCTGGCAAGGGTGTCGGCTAGCGCCTCGGCATCTCGGAACTTGCCGCCGCCTTCGCCATCGGTGCCAATGAAGTCGGTATCGCAAAAGGTGCAGGCTGCAGTGGCCCGATCAACTTCGCGGCCTGACCACAGGTTGCAACCGGCAAAGCGGCAGAAAACGGCGGCGCGCCCCGCCTGGGCGCCTTCGCCTTGAAGTGTCTTGAATATTTCTTTTGCTGCGTAAGCCATGGCCATCACGCCGGTGTCGTCAACCCGACATTTTAGCTGGTTACGCCAAAAGCCTTACTTCTTCCAGTCAAACCGTTGCTGCGTGGTTTCGCCAGCCTTGACCTGCAAGGTCTTGCTTTGCATATCGCCACTCGCGTTGGCCGTGACCTTATAGGTGCCCGGCGGCAGCTTCACCAGCAGATAGGGGCCATCTGCCGTCACGTTCAACATGGACTTGCCGGCATCATTCTCGATGACAACACGCACGTCCGACAAATAAGCCGCACCGCCTTCCTGCGGGCGGGCGAAAATCAGCGCCAGGGAATAGTCCTTCATGGCGGACTTGATCGCTTCGGACTCGTCCGACCCGATGCCGCCGGTCAGGTAGCGCACGTCGTTCTGTGTTTGCTCGGCCGGCGCCTGGGCGTGTGCCGGCGGCGAGATGCCCAGCCACAACACACCTCCGAGTGCGAGTGCCGCGCATGCAAGGCGTATGGGGTGCGCCTGTTTGACTGCGAGTGGGTGGGACATGATGCACCTGTCTGAATATGATCGGCGGCTAGTGTGCCTGCCACAGGTAACAGGGGTGCGACAGCGATCTCTCCACACGGTAGCGATTGTGTCTATTCATGAGCGGGACGACACGGCACATCCAGCAATGTGGTGCCTAGCGGCTGCCCGTCAGGGCCATATCGGGTCTCGCTCATCCACGGGGCACGGGCACCGCCAACGCTCATCACCGCAGTCGACCGCGTGCCGTAGTCGGGGCTGACAATGAATGGGCTACTCAACAATCGTTCGCGCGCCAGAGGCAGCCCGGTGCTGGGCAAATCCGCGTCCGGTGCGGGGGTGGTGTCTCGCATCATCCGTGTGATCTTGTCCACGCGCATGCGCAGTGCGTCGGGTGCGCCGTTGATTGCGCTTTCTTCTGAGTGCACCGAGGCTTGGGCTGACTCATCTTGCGTGGCGTCGTCCCAGGCTGCGCCGCCATCCCGCACCCGAGAGATCAGCGCTTCGAAAGCGTGGCGCACGCGCTGGGCCTTGGGCCAGGGGCTGTCGAGCAGATGGTTCGATAGCAGGTAGATGCCCGCGTGCAGGGCGCGTGGCCCAGCGCCTCGATTGCTGTAGTACCAGGCCTGCTGGGGTGTGCCCACGATCAGGTTGAATCCGTTGTAATGCTCACCGCCGGCAGCAATCTCGGCGATGTAGCGGTCGGCAGGCGTCATGCTTTGCAGATAGTGCGCCACCAGATCACCCCGGCTGCGTGCATCGGCCCGCTGACAGCCCGGGTCGCGATAGTTGGTGACGAAGGCAAATCGCCCGGAAGGCGTCATGCCCATCCAGGTGCCACCCGCCTGAGCGTCACGCCCGGCAATCACCTCGGGCGAGTCGGGCCAGACGTGAAGGGGCAGCGTGGCCCGCGCATGGAATTCGTCCCGGTTGGCGGCGATCAGCGAGGCACCGTCGGGAAGCATGCGAAAAGCGAGGGCAACAAGACACATAGTGAACCGGGGTTTCGAACGGATGCGCCTTGAATTGAATTGTCAGAAAGCGCGCAAACCGTCCCTGATTAAATGGATGTCACTGATATTAATAGGTAAGGGAGGAACATTATGAAAGGCATTCTTCTTTGGCTCATCGGAATCCCGATCCCGATCATCCTTTTGTTGTGGCTGTTCGGTGTATTCTGAACACAGACGCGTCGCAAAACCAAAATCCGCCCGTTGTGGCGGATTTTTGTTTGGGCCGCAGTACATCCGAATCCGTTTGATCATCGCTTGCGCGTTGATGCGTTTTTACCTGTCGCCCCATGATCCGCCGTATTGTTTCAAATTCGTTGTCCCGTCTGTGTGCGCAGGTGTCCGGGGTTCGCAGCCTGGCCGCCGCCATTGTGACGCTGAACGTCGCGCTGATGAGCGCTGCCTCCTTGGTCTCGTCCGGCCCGGCGCAGGCCGCCGTGGACCGGCCGGATGCCACGCCCGCGCCGGCATGGGTGCAGTCTCCTGCCCCGTTCGCCTGGCGTGCCGATCTGCCCAACGCCGATCGGCCGGGGCTTTATCGCGTGCCCGTCCCTTTGCAGGTTTACGAAAGCGCCGAAGACCCCAGCTTGTCGGATCTGCGTATCTACAACGGGCAAGGCGTGGCCATGCCCTATGCGTGGCTGGCGCGCGAAGACGAGGCGGGGGCCACGGCACACGATGTAGCCGTGCCGGTGTTCGCCTTGAAGGGAAGCGCGCGCCAGGATGTGGGGCAACGCATGGCGTTGTCGATCAAGCGCGGTGCCGATCAGCATATCCAGAGCGTGAGCGTCGACGGTGCTGCGGGTCGCGGAAACGTGGAAATTGGCTCGCTGTTCGATTTGTCCGGCGTGACCGGCGTGGTGCAGGCGCTGGTGTTCGAAGATTACGAAACCGACACGCGGGTCCATGCGTTCAGCCTGGAGGCCAGCGACGACTTGTCGACCTGGCGCACGCTGCGTCAGGAGGCGCATATCGTGCGCCTGGCGCGCGATGGTCAGGTGGTGCAGCAGAACCGGGTGGAACTTGCGCCGCTGGCCTCGGGCTCGGCGCGGTATCTGCGCTTGCGCTGGCATAACCCCGAGTCGGCACCGAATCTGGTCAAGGTGGCGGTGCGCGTGGACCCCACACCGTCGGCCCCGCGCAGCTTCATCTGGACGGAGCCCCAGTCGCCCGTGGCGGGCTCGGATCGTGATTTCGAATTCCAGGCACCTGCCGCGCTTCCCATCGAGCGCCTGCGTGTGAACCTGCCTCGCGCCAACCTGATGGCGCCGGTGCGGGTGTACGCCTATGACGAGTCAGTTGCCGGGTCTGCGGACCCGGGCGCGCCGGCGGCAGCCGGCACCGCCGCGCCGGGTGCGTCGGGGGCGTCGGGTGGCGCCGTCGCAGGTCCATCACCGGCAGCAGGTGCGTCCACGCGCACAACGGCCACCCGTCCCGATGCGTGGGTGCTTCGCGCGCATGCCGTGCTTTATCGCATGCAGGCTGATGTGGGTGAAATCGTGTCCCCCGACGTGCTGCTGCCGGGCGAACCCATGAAGCGCTTCCGGGTCATTCTGGACGCTACCGAGCGGCTGGGCGGCACACCCACCGTGCAGATCGGCTTTGTGCCCCGATCGCTGATCGTGGCCACCCAGGGTCCGGGACCGTTCACCATGGCGTGGGGGGCGAACGGGCTTCAGGATCAATCCCAGCCCCTGAGCACGCTGGCGCCAGGCCGGGCCGGCAGTGATCTGGTTGGCGCGCTGGATACGCTGTATGCGCAACGGCGCGAGCCCGCGACAGGCATGACGATCGCCGTGCCCGCAGGTCGAACGGCGGATCAGGCGTCCAGGCGGTCGGGTGAGGGCGGCGCGAGCGCGTTCGGCGACACGCTTTTCACCATTTTGCTGGTGTTAATCGATATCGGTCTGGGTGCGCTTGCCTGGCGCGCCTGGCGACGCATGCGACGCGCCGGTGGCGGGCGGGCCCAGGGCCTGCACTGAGGCCACGCCCTTATCGGCCATTTGCCGTTTGAGCGTTTCGAGCTCGGCAGCCATGGCCTTGTTGTCCTGCGCATATTGCTCGGCAACCTCGCGCCAGACATCCGCCTGCGCGGCATAGCGGGCGGCCTCGTCAGGCCCTCGTGCCTGCCGGGCCAGCGCTTCGGAGGCCTGCGCGCGCGCCTGGGCCTGCGCACGACGATCTTCCTGACGCGTCTTGAGCATGAGGCGTAGCGCCTGGAAACCTTCCTCGCCCAGCTTCAGCACGAGCGTGGTGATGGCCGGGCCCAGAAATTTCCAGGCGAGTTTCAGTACAGCAATGGGAATGGAGGCCACGTCGGCAAGCCTTGAAGTCGACCTTGGAACATCAACCTTAACAGGTTGCCGGCTCAGTGAAAAAGCGCGTGGACAATTCGGAGATGCCCAGGGTTTCCATCATCTCCTGCAAACGGCGCGCCGGCCGGGCGCGAGGCAGATCCTTGTATTGCGCAATGATCAGCTCGTTTTTCATGGAATGCTCCCAGCCCACCAGTTCGGTCACACTAACCTGATAGCCGTGGGCTTCCAGTTGGAGACAGCGCATGACATTGGTGATCTGGCTGCCGAACTCGCGCGTGTGCAGCGGATGGCGCCACATCTCGGTCAGCGCCGAAAGCGCCAGCGCAGCGCCTTTTTTCTGCTTCAGCAAGGCGGCCACCTCGGCCTGGCAACAAGGAACGAGCACGATGAACCGTGCCTGCTTGGCCAGCGCGAATCGGATGGCGTCGTCGGTGGCGGTGTTGCAGGCATGCAGGGCCGTGACGATGTCGACCTTGTCAGGCAGGCTGGGCGCAGTGATCGAATCGGCCACCGAGAGGTTCAGAAATGACATCCTTTCGAATCCGAGCGTTTGGGCGAGTGCCCGCGAACGCTGGACCAGATCGTCGCGGGTGTCGATGCCGTAGACATGGTCGCTCGTGCGCCGATCCTTGAAAAACAGATCGTACAGAATGAACCCGAGATAGGACTTGCCCGCACCGTGATCGACCAGCGAGAATCCGCGGTCCTGGTCACCCGCCTGCTGCATCAGCGGCTCGATGAACTGGAACAGATGATAGACCTGCTTCAGTTTGCGGCGGCTGTCCTGATTCAGTTTGCCATCACGGGTGAGAATGTGAAGTGCCTTGAGCAATTCGATGGATTGCCCGGGTCGGATGTCCGGAATAGTCATGATGTCGTGCGTGCCGATGACGAAGAGGGCGCCGATAGCGCCAGGAACAGGGCAAGCAGCACCACATAAAAAGAGACGGTGCGCATCGATCTGAACATCATTTCAGTCAGGCCGAATGCCAGAAAGCCCAGGACAAGAATCAGCCCCATGGTCGAGGCGGTCACACAGACGTAGTCACGCAACCTCAGGTGTTTGACAAAGTACCAGGTAGGAATGCCGTACATCACCAGCAGGAACGGGATCAGGCCGAGCAGGCCATAAGTGGCCGCCATGTAACTGAGGTCGTTGTGGGTTTCGCCCCAGTTTTTGGCCACGAAATCCGAAATCACGCCCCGGTCGGCCAGACCCTGCATTTTCCTGGCAAAGCGCTGGCCGTCGCCCACACCTACCATGGGGTGTTCCTTGAACATGGCGCTGGCCGCCCGCAGCAACTGAAAACGGATGCACACCGAAGATTCGGTATTGGGCTGGCTGGCACACTGCTCGGTTTCGCTGACCGCCACCTGCACGCGTTCCTTGAACACGTTCGAGCTGGCAAGAATGGCCAGCGCCGCGATGGTGGCCGCCGCCAGCATGGCCTTGCCGCGCCAGGATGTGCGCGAATGCGCCAGAAAGGCAATGACCAGAAAAACCGGTACGGCCAGCAGACTGGTACGTGTTTGCGAATCCAGCACGCCCCAATAGCCGATCAGCGCGAGCGCGATTTTGAGGATGCGCTCGCAACGGGTGAATCGGGTGACCTGCCAGCCCAGGGAGGCTAAGGTCAACGTAGAGAACAGCATCACCAGATTGGCAAATCCGACGGTGTTGTAGAGCGTGAACGAGGCCGTGTCGGGCCGGGCAGTGCCTTCGCCTGCAGGAAATACGGCGCGCGGCATGATCAGGGCCCAGGCTCCGCTGAGCGCGCCGAGCATGAAGCCCCACTGCACGTGTCGCAGCTTTTGCGCGGAGATTTTGCCGAAGAAGTACACCAGCGGCACAACGCACAGGATGCGGATGGCTTTTTCGACGCTGGAAGAGTGCCACTGGCCGTGCGCCCATTGCGCGATCAGGATGCCGGCCAGCAGACAGGACGCCACTACCGCCAGCGCACGCCAATAGCCGGGTGCAACAGAAAGCGTGTTGCGTCGTCCGGAGGACGCGAACGAGATGACACACAGTATCATCAGGAGATAGAGAAGGGCGCTGCCGAAGCCTGGTACGAACAGGCTCAGGGCGGGCGCTGCGATAATGAGCGCGATGGCTGCAAAGCTGCACCGGCTACCGGAAGAAAAAAAGTCCTGAATCATGCCCGATCATAAAGTTGGGGGGTCGCGACGTTGCACGTTCTCGTCGGCCCAAAAATAGTCATGTCCAGGCACGCAAGCGGCGTGAATTATGACATGAAGGCTATCGCATTCTGGCTTTTTTGCTAATCGATGGTATTGATATACAACGTTTCTTTTATCTCTTCCATCACGATATAGCTGTGCGAGGAGGCGGCAGACGGCAGCCGCTTGAGAATGTCACCCAAAAGACGGCGGTAGGCGCTCATCTCGCTCAGGCGCGCTTTGACCAGGTAGTCGAATTCGCCCGACACCAGGTGACACTCCATGACTTCCGGTACATAGCGCAGTTCTTCCTTGACCCGGTCGAACACGTCTCCCGATTTGGCAGAGAGCTTGATTTCCAGGAACACCAGCAGGCTGCGCCCCAGGGCTTGCGGATTGACGCGCGCGTAGTAGCCGGCGATGACGCCATCGCGCTCCATTCGTCGGACGCGTTCGGCGCAAGGGGTTGCCGAAAGGTGCACCCGCTCGGCAAGGTCGGTCATGGCAATGCGACCTTCGCGTTGAAGAATATCCAGAATCAGACGGTCGGTACGGTCCAGATCGCGCATGGCGCCATGCCTCTAGTGGAATTGAATGTGGTGGGCCGAATTTTTGGGGATTGAGCGCGATTATTCGCTCTTTCAGGTTTGAAATACAGCGAAAAAAGCTGGCGCATGCCATTTAGACTTTACTCATTCTTTGAGTTATCCCTTGTGAGTAGAGCATTATGCGTGTCGTCATTCTGGGTGCGGGCGTTATTGGCACGACGTCGGCCTACTATCTTGCCAGGGCGGGTGCCAGTGTGACGGTGGTCGATCGGCAACCGGCTGCGGCCATGGAAACCAGCTTTGGCAATGCCGGTCAGGTATCGCCGGGCTATTCCACGCCGTGGGCCGCTCCCGGCATTCCGCTGAAAGCGCTGAAGTGGATGTTCCAGCGTCATGCCCCGTTGGCCATCAAGTCCGATGGGTCGCTCTATCAGCTGGCCTGGATGGCGGCGATGCTGCGCAACTGTTCGGCGGGCCGTTACACGGTCAACAAGGAACGCATGCTTCGACTGGCCGAATACAGCCGGGACTGCCTGCGCAGCCTGCGCGCGGAGACGGGCATCGCCTATGAACACCGCACCGGTGGCACGCTGCAGTTGTTTCGCCACGCCGATCAGTTCCAGGCGGCCCAACGCGATATCGACGTGCTGCAAGCCTGCGGCGTGCCCTATGAATTGCTCAAGCCCGAGATGCTTGCGCAGGCCGAGCCCGGCCTGGCCAAGGTCAGTCAGACCCTGGCCGGCGGCTTGCGCCTGCCCAATGATGAAACCGGCGACTGTCATCTGTTCACGACCCGCTTGGCTGAATTGGCTCAAGCCCAGGGTGTGCAGTTCCGCTACGGCGAAGACGTGCGCGAACTGACCATGCGTGCGCGCTCAGTCGCAGGTGTGCAACTGGCCAGCGGTGAGCAGTTGCAGGCTGATCAATATGTCGTGGCTTTCGGCAGTTACTCGCGTCCCTTCATGCGCAGCACCGGGCTGGACTTGCCGGTCTATCCGGTCAAAGGCTATTCACTGACGGTGCCCATCATGGACGAATCCGCCGCACCGGTCTCCACCATTCTGGACGAAACCTATAAAGTGGCCGTCACCCGCTTTGCCGACCGCATTCGCGTGGGCGGCATGGCAGAGCTGGCCGGCTTTGACCTGAGTTTGAATCCTCGTCGGCGCGAGACACTGGAAATGGTCGTGAACTCGCTGTTTGCGGGGGCGGGCGATGTGGCACAAGCCAGTTTCTGGACCGGGCTGCGTCCCATGACGCCCGACAGCACGCCTATCGTGGGACCGACCCGCTATGACAATCTTTTCCTGAACACCGGGCATGGCACGCTGGGCTGGACCATGTCCTGCGGGTCCAGTCAGCTGCTGGCCGACATCATGACCGGCCGCCAGACCGCCATTCGCAGCGACGACCTCGCGCTTGCGCGTTACGCCCATCGCGGCGGCGGCCAGGCCACCCGGCGTCTGGCCACGGCGGGTTGACGACCGGCATTCTCTATAATGCGGGCATGAATACGCCTACTGCCCGCTCATCCGTCAGTCCCCTGAACGCCACCATGCCCCGCATCGTGCTTGCGTCCAATAATGCAGGTAAGCTGCGCGAATTTGCTGCCCTGTTCGCTCCATTGGGCATCACCCTGATTGCGCAGGGCGAACTGGGTGTGCCCGAGGCGCCTGAACCGCACGTCACCTTTGTCGAGAATGCGCTGGCCAAAGCGCGGCACGCCAGTGCGATCACGGGCCTGCCGGCACTCGCTGATGATTCCGGTTTGTGTGTGCGAGCGCTTCAGGACGCGCCCGGTGTGCTGTCGGCGCGCTATGCCCAGACCCACGGCGGTGAAAAGTCGGACGCTGCCAACAACGCCATGCTGCTCGAGCATCTGGCCGGTGTCGCCCAGCGCGACGCCCGCTACGTAGCATTGCTCGTGCTGGTCAGGCATCGTGACGACCCGCAACCGGTGATCGGGGAAGGCATCTGGCAGGGCGAAATCATCGATACCCCGCGTGGTTCGAACGGCTTTGGCTACGACGCGCATTTCCTGTTGCCTGATCTGGGCAGGACGGCCGCCGAACTGGATGCGGCCGAGAAAAATGCCGTCAGCCATCGTGCGCGGGCGCTGCGTCAGGTGCTCGCGCAACTGGCACAGGGCTGATTGCCTTCGCCATGTCCATCATCATTCCCATTCGTTCCGAGCTGCCCGGCCGCGGCGCGACGCCCCGTCCGCGCATCGTGACTGCGGGCACGGCACTGGCCGCAGGCGCGGTGCCCTTGACCAGCCTGCCACCGCTGTCCTTGTATGTGCACGTGCCCTGGTGCGTCAGAAAATGCCCCTACTGCGATTTCAACTCCCACGCAGCGCCCGCCGAGCTGCCGGAGCGTGAGTATCTGGACGCCTTGCGCGCCGATCTGGAAAGCGCCTTGCCCCTGATCTGGGGGCGGCAGGTCATGACGGTGTTCATCGGCGGCGGCACGCCCAGCCTGCTGTCGGCACAGGCGATGGACGAATTGATGGGCATGCTGCGCTCGCACCTGAATCTGTGGCCCGATGCCGAGGTGACGCTGGAGGCCAATCCGGGTGCGTCCGAGGCCGCGCGTTTCAAGGCTTATGCCGAAAGCGGCATCAATCGCATTTCCCTGGGCATTCAGACCTTTGACGATACCCTTCTGAAGGCGCTGGGGCGGGTGCACGACGCTTGCCAGGCACGCGAGGCCATCGCCATGGCCCAGCGGGCAGTTGACCGGGTGAACCTGGATGTGATGTTTGCGCTGCCGGGCCAGACACTGGCGGGATGCGAGCAGGATTTTCGCGAGGCACTGTCCTTTGGCACTGAGCATCTTTCTCTCTATCACCTGACGCTGGAGCCGCAGACCGTCTTTGCCAAATTCCCGCCGGAGAATCTGCCCGACGATGATCTGTCGGATGACATGCAGTCGCTGATCGAAGCCCAGCTCACGTCGGCGGGCTACGACCGCTACGAAGTGTCGGCGTTTGCCAAGCCTCAGGCCCGCAGCCGACATAACGTGAATTACTGGGAATTCGGTGACTATCTGGGCATCGGGCCCGGTGCGCACGGCAAACTGTCATTTCACGACCGCATCATTCGTCAATCGCGCGTGCGCAATCCGCAAGGATGGATGACCCAGGCGCTGGCCGGGCAGGGCGGTCACATCGCCACCGAGCAGCAGGTCGAGCGCACAGCGCTGCCATTCGAATTCATGCTCAATGCGTTGCGGCTGCGCGAGGGCGTGCCCAGCAGCCACTTCGCCGAGCGCACCGGGCTGTCGCTGGCCACGATCGCGCACCAATTGGAGGCAGCGGTCAGCCGGGGGCTGCTCGATGGCGATCCGATGCGCATCCAGGCCACGCCACTGGGATGGCGCTTCCTTAACGACCTGCAGGAAATGTTTCTATAACCTTTCCGTGCATGGAGTCTGCACTATAGTGGTGCTTTCGATGCACGATTATGCGCCGCGATATGCACCATGTTGGGGCGTAGCGCGGGTTCACTCCCTGGTTTCCCCGTTATAAAGTTGGCATACGTTTTGCTTTAACTGTTCTGCCAACCGAGCGGCGGAACCTCTCGGCCCTTTTTCTCTGGAGATGACATGGCAAGCCCGAAAGACATTCTTAAACAGATCGATGAGCAGGAAGTCAAATTCGTCGACTTTCGCTTCACCGACACGGCTGGCCGCGAGCACCACATCTCGGTGCCTCGTTCGGCAGTCGACGAAGACAAGTTCGAAGCCGGTCAGGCGTTCGACGGTTCGTCGATTCCTGGCTGGAAGGGTATTGAAGCATCGGACATGCTGCTCATTCCCGACCTGAGCACCGCCAAGCTGGACCCGTTCCGTGAAGAAGTGACGATGATCGTCACCTGCGACGTGGTAGAACCGTCTGACCTGAAAGGTTACGATCGCGATCCCCGTTCGCTGGCCAAGCGCGCAGAAGCGTACCTGAAGTCCTCGGGCCTGGGCGACACCGCCTTCTTTGGTCCCGAGCCAGAATTTTTCGTGTTCGACGGCGTGACCTGGAAGACCGACATGTCGGGCACCTTCGTCAAGATCAAGTCCGAAGAAGCATCGTGGTCGACCGACATCGAATACGAAGGCGGCAACCTGGCCCATCGCCCGGGTGTGAAGGGTGGTTATTTCCCCGTTCCCCCCGTCGATTCGTTCCAGGACATGCGCTCGGAAATGTGCATCCTGCTCGAGCAATTGGGCGTGCCTGTCGAAGTGCATCACCACGAAGTGGCCGGTCCTGGCCAGCTGGAAATCGGCACCAAGTTCAGCACGCTGGTTCAGCGCGCCGACTGGAACCAGATCATGAAGTACGTGATTCACAACGTGGCCCACGCCTATGGCAAGACGGCGACGTTCATGCCCAAGCCCGTGGTCGGTGACAACGGTTCCGGCATGCACGTGCACCAGTCGATCTGGAAAGACGGCCAGAACCTGTTCGCCGGTAACGGCTATGCAGGTCTGTCGGAATTCGCCCTGCACTACATCGGTGGCATCATCAAGCACGCACGTGCCCTGAACGCCATCACCAACCCGGGTACCAACTCGTACAAGCGCCTGGTGCCGCATTACGAAGCACCGGTGAAGCTGGCCTACTCGGCACGTAACCGCTCGGCGTCCATCCGTATTCCTTACGTGAGCAACCCCAAGGCACGCCGTATCGAAACGCGCTTCCCGGATCCCCTGGCCAACCCCTACCTGGCTTTCTCGGCCTTGATGATGGCCGGTCTGGACGGCGTGCAGAACAAGATCAACCCCGGCGATCCCGCTGACAAGAACTTGTACGACCTGCCGCCCGAAGAAGACGCGAAGATCCCGACCGTCTGCTCGTCGCTGGAGCAGGCCCTGGAAGCCCTGGACAACGATCGCGAGTTCCTGACCCGCGGCGGCGTGTTCAGCAACGACATGCTCGATGCCTACATCGCATTGAAAATGGAAGAAGTCCAGCGCTTGCGCATGACGACCCACCCGGTCGAGTTCGACATGTATTACAGCCTCTGATCCTGGCTGTTGGGACGGGCCGGACGGCCCGCCGTCCGGCCCAACCTGTTATAGATTATGAATGTAGACGCCCTCGATCTCCTCGCAACCTCGGTTTTACTGATCAACGAACAGGGCGAAATCGAGCACGCCAACGCTGCGTCCGAAGATATGTTCGGTCGCTCTCGCCGCCAACTGCTCGGCCAGCGTGCCGCCATGCTGTTCGTCGAGCCTGCCGATCTTGAAGGCTCCATTTCGCGAGCTGCTTCCGGGCGGTTTGCCGATGTCAGGCAGTCGGCGCTGGTGCAGCGTGTGACCGGCACAGTCGAAGTGTCTGTGTCCTCGGTTGCCCTGGCCGGTTATGACTGGCCCGTACTGATCGAAGTGCGGGAAATCGAACAGCGTCTGCTGGCCGATCGCAATCACCGCCTGGTCGAAGAAATCGAGACCCACCGGCAACTGCTGCGCAACCTGGCACACGAGGTCAAAAACCCGCTGGGGGGGCTGCGCGGGGCCGCGCAATTGCTCGAGGCAGAGCTGCCCGAGGCCAGTCTGACCGAATACACGCAGGTCATTATTTCTGAAGCGGATCGCCTGCAGGCCCTGGTCGATCGTTTGATCGGGCCACAGCGTGTGCCGCTTCTCGCCAAGCCAGTCAATATCCACGAGATCTGCGAGCGCGTGTGCGCCTTGTTGCAGGCGGAGTTTCGCGATGACATCGTTCTGGTGCGAGATTACGACGCCTCCATGCCCGATGTTCCAGGTGACGCCGCACGGCTGATGCAGGCGGTGCTGAATGTCGCGCGCAATGCTGCGCAAGAGCTCTCGATTCAGGCCAAATTGCCCGCCGCCAGGCTCGCCCTGATCCAGCGCGATATTCTGATTGATGAAGAAACCGGCGAAACGCTGGTGCAGTCCAACACCATTACATTCCGCACGCGGGTCGCGCGCCAGGTCATGCTGGCGCATCGTCAGCACCGGCTGGGCCTCGTGCTATCCATTACCGACAATGGTCCGGGTGTCCCTGAAGACATCAAGGACCGACTGTTTCATCCGCTGGTCACCGGCCGTGCGGGCGGGACAGGACTGGGCCTGAGCCTCGCCCAGGATTTTGTGCAACAGCATGGCGGCATCATTGAATTCGATTCGCGTCCCGGATGCACCGAGTTCCGTATCGTGCTGCCAATGGAGGCGTCATGAAACCCGTTTGGATCGTCGACGATGATCAGGCCATCCGCTGGGTGCTTGAAAAGGCCCTGGCGCGTGCCGGCATGGTGACCCGCAGCTTCTCGGAAGCTGCCGCGGTGCTCGAGGCGCTGAAGACCGAATCTCCCGCGACCCTGGTGTCCGATATCCGCATGCCGGGTGGCAGCGGCCTGGATTTGCTGCGCGATCTCAAGGAGGACCATCCCGGCTTGCCGGTGATCGTCATGACGGCGTTTGCCGATCTGGACAGCACGGTGTCGGCGTTTCAGGGTGGGGCGTTCGACTACCTGGCCAAACCATTCGACGTGAACGAAGCGGTGGCGCTCATTCAGCGCGCGGTGCAGGAGTCCGAAACACCTGAGCCTGGCGTTGCACCGGCGTCCGATGAAAACGAGCGCTGGATGATGACACAGTCATCCTCCACGGCCATGCAGGAAGTCTTTCGTGCCATTGGCCGCCTGGCCCAGTCCAAGGTCACGGTGCTGATCACCGGCGAATCGGGTACGGGCAAGGAGCTGGTGGCTCGCGCGCTGCACGGCCACGGTATCCGAAGCAACGGGCCCTTTGTCGCGCTCAATGCGGCTGCAATTCCGCGCGATCTGCTCGAAGCGGAACTGTTCGGACACGAACGCGGCGCATTCACGGGTGCCAGCAGCCTGCGACGCGGGCGTTTCGAAGAAGCTCACAACGGCACGCTGTTTCTGGATGAAATTGGCGACATGCCCATCGAGTTGCAGACGCGGCTATTGCGTGTGCTGGCCGAAGGCAGTTTCTATCGGGTGGGCGGTGCGCAACCGGTGCGCGTGGACGTGCGTATCGTGGCGGCCACGCACCAGCCCCTGGAGCTCAGGGTCGAGCAGGGCCTGTTTCGGGAAGATCTGTTTCACCGTCTGAACGTCATTCGCCTGCGTTTGCCGCCCCTGCGCGAGCGGGTTGAAGATATCCCTGCGCTGGCGCAGCACTTTCTGCAAGTCAGTGCCCGCACCCTGGGCGTGCCGGTCAAGCGCCTGACGCCCGAGGCCGTGACTGAACTCACGCGATTCGATTTTCCTGGCAATGTGCGCCAGCTCGAGAATTTCTGTCACTGGCTGACAGTGATGGCGGCCGGCCAGATCATCGAACGCAATGACCTGCCGCCCGAAATTCGCGCCATCACGCCCGCCGGGCGAGTGGGGGCAGCGCCTTCGGTGGCGGGTAGCGATGTGCCCGTGGGTGCATTCAGCCACTGGCACGACGCTTTGCTGCAAGATGCGCAGACTCGGCTGGATCGTGGTGAACCTGCGGTCATGGCCACGCTCACCCGGCAGTTCGAACGCATCTTGCTGCAGACTGCGCTGAACGCCAGTCGGGGCCGCCGCGTGGAAGCGGCCACGCGATTGGGCATCGGGCGCAACACCATCACGCGCAAGTTGCGTGAGCTGGGCCTGGAAGGCGAATAAGCGTTTCGGAACGCGAGGGTGGAGTCAACCCAGATGGGTGTGCCGGGTGGGTGCATCGCTGGGTTGCAGTTGCGTCAACCCGGTAAGAATGCCGCAATCGCCTGTCCCGTCGCCTGAGCAACGGGCGCGCAAAGTCGTGAGTTGCGCTTTCAGCGACTGCAGTTCCGATATTCTGGCGTCGATGTGGCCGATGTGCTCATCCACCATGGCGTTTGCACTGGCGCAACCGGCGTCCGGTGCATCCATGGCCTGCAGCAGCACACGAATTTCCTCATGCGTCATATCCAGCGCGCGACAGTTTCGGATGAAACGTAAGCGCTCGACGTGCTCAGGGCCGTAGTTGCGATAGTTACCGTCGGTACGGGCGGGCTGTGCAAGCAGGCCTTCCTTCTCGTAATAGCGCACCGTTTCAGGCGTGCTGTGCGTCATGCGCGCGAGTTCACCTATTTTCATTTGAGCGCCTCCCAAAACAAAGCTTGACCTTGTAGCGGCTACAGGGTGTGAACTAGCGCCATCATCACCTGGAATCGCAATCATGGCAACTTCACCTCAATCCTGCACACCGGAAGCACCATGCAGCCACGCGCCAAACAAGGTGCCGGGTGCGCATGCGCGGGATGACGGCTCTTCGTGCGATCACGGCCATGGGCCCAATCACGGTCCTGCGCACGACCACCGCCATGGGCCCGATCACGGCCCTGAACACGATCATGGTCCCGCGCGTGAAGGCGGTTGCAGTCATGACCACGATCACGCGCATCAACACGGTGGCCGTCACGACTCTCACGCCGTGCCCGGGCAGGATGAATCCGAACTGCCCGAAAGCGAGCGTGTGACGGCGTTGCGCATCATGCAAATGGATTGCCCGACCGAGGAAGCGTTGCTGCGCGGTGCGCTGGGCAAGTTGCCCCGTGTGCGCGGCCTGCGCTTCGATTTGATGCAGCGCACACTGGTCGTCGCGCACGACGATGGCGCGCTTGACGAGGTGATGCAGTCCATCCGCAAGCTGGGCTACACGCCGGAAGTTCGCCAGGACGATGAACCGTCGGTCGACGTGAGCGAACCGGCCCGCGCATGGTGGCCACTGGCCCTGGGCGGGCTGGCCGCGGCCGCGTCCGAAGCCCTGCACTGGTTCGGTCAGCCCACCTGGTCAAGCGCCACCCTGGCGCTGCTGGCCATCGCGCTGTGTGGCCTGGGCACCTACAAGAAAGGCTGGATCGCGCTGCGCCACGGCATCTTCAACATCAACGCCCTGATGAGCGTGGCGGTCACCGGTGCGCTGGTGCTGGGGCAGTGGTCTGAAGCGGCGATGGTCATGGTGCTGTTCACGCTCGCCGAAGTGATTGAGGCCCGCAGCCTGGATCGCGCGCGCAGTGCCATTTCCGGGCTGATGCAACTGGCGCCGGACCAGGTCACGCGCCGCGAACCGGATGGCAGCTGGGCCGTGGTCAGCGTGGCCGACGTGGCGATCGACGCTGTGATCGAGGTCAAGCCGGGTGAGCGTATCGGCCTGGACGGCGTGGTGACCGCCGGTCAGTCCACCGTGAACCAGGCGCCCATTACCGGTGAAAGCATGCCTGCGGACAAACTCCCCGGCACCCCGGTTTACGCCGGCACGATCAACGGCATGGGTACCCTTCAGTATCGCGTGACCGCGCAGGCGGGGCAAAGCACGCTGGCGCGCATCATCAAGACGGTTGAGCAGGCCCAGAGCGTACGTGCGCCCACGCAGCGCTTTGTCGACAAGTTCGCGCGCATTTATACGCCTGCCGTCATGTTCATCGCCCTGGTGGTGGCCGTGCTGCCGCCGTTGCTGTTGGGCCAGGCCTGGATGCCATGGATTTATAAGGCGCTGGTGCTGCTGGTGATTGCCTGCCCCTGCGCCCTGGTGATTTCCACACCTGTGACGGTCGTCAGTGGCCTGACGCGTGCGGCACGTCTGGGCATTCTGATCAAGGGTGGCGTCTATCTGGAGATGGGGCGCCTGCTGCGGGTGGTGGCCCTGGACAAGACCGGTACGCTGACCACCGGACGTGCCCGGCAGACCGACAGCGTGCAGCTTGCGGGCAGCCCCGAGGATACCCATGCCCGCGCTGTGAGTCTGGCCAGTGCGTCGGATCATCCTGTCTCGCGCGCCATTGCCCAGGCAGGCGCAAATGTCGACATCAGTCCATACGATGTGCGCGATGTGCAGGCCGTGGCAGGCGAGGGCGTCAGAGCGCGCATCGATGGCGTGATGTACGCGCTGGGAAATCGTCGCATGGCGGTTGCCATGGGCCATGCAGAAGGCGAGGCCATCGACACGCTCGATGCGCTGGAGCAGGGCGGCAAGACGGTCGTGCTTTTCATGACGGCTGATCGGGTGCTGGCGCTGTATGGCGTGGCCGACACCCTCAAGCCGGAAAGCCGCGAGGCGATCGACGCGCTGCACGCCATGGGTGTGGAGACCTTGATGCTGACCGGTGACAACCCGCACACGGCAGCGGCGATCGCCGCGCAGGCCGGCGTACGGTCCTACCGCGGCAGCCAGTTGCCGCAGGACAAGCTCGATGCCGTTGCCAGCCTGGCAGGTGGAGGCCGCGTGGCCATGGTCGGCGATGGCATCAACGACGCGCCTGCGCTTGCACGGGCCGATATCGGCTTTGCCATGGGCGCCATGGGCACCGATAGCGCCATCGACACGGCCGATGTTGCCCTGATGAACGACGATCTGCGCAATGTGCCGACCTTCATTGCCCTATCGCGAAAAACGCACCGCATCCTGGTGCAGAACATCGCTATGGCGCTGGGCATCAAGCTGGTCTTCCTGGTGCTCACCGTCGCGGGTTTGGGAAGCATGTGGATGGCGGTATTTGCCGACGTAGGGGCCAGCCTGCTTGTCATCGCCAACGGCTTGCGCGTGATGCGTGCCTAGCCATCAAGTGGCGTCGCTGCGCATGCCCGTCATGTGCGGGCAGGCAGTCATGAGACGCCGCAGTGCGTCTGACGCGCGTATCAGTGGTTGCGGGCGAGTGCCTGGCTGCGCTGCATCAGCAGGTGTTCGCGGCTGATGAACTGGGCCACGAACGCGTTGGCGGGATGATGATGCAGGTTGTAGGGGGTATCCCACTGGACGATCTTGCCTTCATGCATCACGCCGATGCGATCGGCAATGGCGAAGGCTTCCGCCTGATTGTGGGTGACCAGCATGGCCGTGTGCCCGGTTTGCTTCAGAATATCGCGCAGCTCGAAGGCCAGCCGTTCGCGGGTGTCGATGTCCAGGTTGGAGAATGGTTCGTCCAGCAACAGCATGTCGGGCTCGGGCGCCAATGCCCGGGCCAGCGCCACCCGCTGCTGCTGGCCGCCCGACAGCTCATGGGGATACCGTGCCTGCGAACCCTCCAGTCCCACCAGTGTGAGCAGGGTGGCCACACGCGCGTTGCGGGCGGCACGCGACACGCGCCGCAATCCGAACCCGATGTTCTCGCCCACGCTCAGGTGGGGGAACAGCGCGTAATCCTGGAACATCATGCCCACGGCGCGTTTTTCGGGCGCACGCTGGTACGTCGGGGTGGAGATCACTGCATCGCCCAGCCTGATTTCACCCTGGTGCAGAGGTTCGAAGCCGGCAATCGCGCGCAGGATGGTGGTCTTCCCACAACCTGATTCGCCCAGCAGACAGCCGATCTGACCGGTGCCAAGTCGCAGTGAGAGATTGCGCACCACGTCACGTCTGCCTTGGGCGGTGTCATAAGCCAGGTGAAGCTGGTTGAGCTCAAGCATGCTGTGATCCGGAAGTGTGACCGAAGTTCAGGTCGGTTCGTGCCAGAAAAATGACGGGCAGCAGCCCGGCCAGAACGATCGCAAGCGCGGCCACCGCGCCTTCTTCATAGGTCCCCCGTGCGGCCTCGGCATACAGCCACGTGGCCAGCGTCTCGAAATTCATGGGGCGCAGCAGCAAGGTTGCGGGCAGTTCCTTCATGGCATCGACGAAGACAAGCAGGGCCCCGGCGGCAATGGCAGGACGCAACAGCGGCAGGTGCACCCGGACCAGTGTGGTCGCCGGGGTTTCGCCCAGCAGCCGGGAGGCCTGCTCGATAGACGGTGGAATGCGTGCCAGTCCCGCTTCGGTACTGCCAACGGAAATGGCCAGGAACCGGATGGTATAGCCGATCACCAGCGCCAGCATCGAGCCCGTGAGCAGCAGGCCGGAGGTGCCCAGCACGGCGCCCAGCGACCGGTCGATGAACACCAGCGGCCCGAGCAGCCCGATGGCCAACACCGTGCCCGGCAGGGCATAGCCCAGGCTGGCGACGCGGCCCAGCATTCTGCCCAGGCTCGCGCGGGCGCCTTCGCGCACGTGGCGTCCGGCCCACGCCAGCACGAGCCCTGCCGAGACGGTGACCACGGTGGCGACCGTGGCCACGATCAGCGTGTTCAGGAGACTGGAGAGCAGCGCATCGGACACGGTGCCCACCAGACGGATGCGCTTGGCAGTTTCGGCCAGCAGATACAGTGCGGGCGCCACAAAGCCAAGGATGACCGGCAGCCAGCCCAGCGTCATGGCCACTACCGCGCGCAACCCGGTCAGCGGCGTGCGTGCCATCGGGCGCATGCGCTGCGTGGTGCCGTAGCGTTGTTGCTTGCGCTGGTGGCGTTCGAACAGAATCAATCCAACCACGATGACCAGCATGGACAGCGCGATCTGGGCGGCACCGGCGAGATCGGATCGTGTGACCCAGGTGGTGTAGACCGACACGGTGAGCGTCTGCACGCCGAGGAACTCCGACGCCCCGATATCGTTGAGCGCTTCGAGCAGCGCCAGGCTGAGTCCGACGGCGATGGCCGGACGCGCCAGAGGCAGGGCCACACGCATGAAGGCGCCAGCAGGGCTTGCGCCCAGCGTGCGAGCCGCCTCCATCAGGTTGGCGGCCTGCGTCATGAACATGGCACGTGTGCTGAGATAGACGTAGGGATAGAGCACCATCCCCAGAAGAAAGATCGCGCCCCACAGCGAGCGCAGATCGCCCAGCCGGAACTGCCTCGGGCTGTCATAACCCAGCACGGTGCGTATC
>Ga0075364_10000338_pt1 | contig 23298 bp, 21 predicted proteins | sample EndMetdeltDD1764_FD_71517 | JGI IMG/M metagenome (GOLD analysis project Ga0075364, IMG submission 71517) | Populus endosphere microbial communities from Tennessee, USA - Endosphere MetaG P. deltoides DD176-4 | ecosystem: Host-associated > Plants > Roots > Endosphere | place: USA: Tennessee...
GGACGGCCGAACTCGTTGTTGAACGCGGCGCCGCCGAGCGGGCCGTCGAGCATGATCTCCAGCGCCGGCGCCATCCGCGGGTTCAGCGCGCGCGGCGCCTCCCACGGCTGCGGCAGCGTCGGGATGCGCAGGTGCGAGACCGAGAAACCGGTCAGGCCGGCCTTGGGCTTGCCGCCGCGGCCGGTCGCGCCCTCGTCGCGGATCTCGCCGCCGGCGCCGGTGGCCGCGCCCGGGAACGGCGCGATCGCGGTCGGGTGGTTGTGGGTCTCGACCTTGATCTGGAACGCGCTGGGCACCACGGCTTCGCTGCGGTACCGGCCGGTGTGCGGATCGGGGCGGTAGCGCGCGGACGGATGGCCTTCGATCACCGCAGCGTTGTCGCTGTACGCGCTGAGCGTGTGCTCCGGCGTCTGCTGGTGCGTGTGCTTGATCATCCGGAACAGCGAGCGGTCCTGCTCGCGGCCGTCGATGGTCCAGCTGGCGTTGAAGATCTTGTGCCGGCAGTGCTCGGAGTTGGCCTGCGCGAACATCATCAGCTCGACGTCGGCCGGATCGCGGCCGAGCTCGCCGAAGCGGGTGCGCAGGTAGTCGATCTCGTCCTGGGCCAGGGCCAGGCCCAGGCGCACGTTGGCCGCTTCCAGATCCGCCAGCGGGATGCGCTCGAGCTGGCCGCGCTCCAGCGCGGTGAACAGCGCCTGCGCGGCCTCGGCCGTCTCCAGCAGCGACTGGGTCATCGGGTCGTGCAGCAGCTTCGCGAGCGCCGCCTGGCTGGCGGCGTCCTGCGGCCAGCCGGCCAGATCGATGCGGGTGCCGCGCTCGACCCGGCGGATCGGCTGCCCGGCACCACGGACCAGTTCGGTGGCCTTGCTCGACCACGGCGACAGCGTGCCCAGACGCGGCACGACGAAGCGGCTGACCGTGCCGGCATCGGCAGCGACCGGCTCGCCCTCGGCCTGCAGGATGCGGCGCAGGGTCGGCAGCGCGGGCGCGTGGCCGGCGTCGGTATCGATGAAGTAGACGTGCCAGGCGCCGGTGATGCGCAGGGCGGGCACGACGGACTGGAGGCGGGTTTCGAGCCGTTGCAGGCGGAACGGCGACAGGGCGCTGACGCCCTCGAGGACGATCATGTCCGGCGGGTCGCTGGGGAAAGGCCGTCCATTGTACCGGAGCCGCCCGGCCCTTCGCCGGATGCGCCGCCTCGCCGGGTCACGGCAGAGGCGGACGGCCCGGTCCGTGCGCGGACGGGACCGTCGGCGCACGCCGGGCCCGGGCCCGGCGCGACGCGGGGTGGCTCAGCGCGAACCGGCGCCGGCGGCGGTCTTCTCCAGCGCTTCCAGCAGCTGCGCAGGCGGCAGGTAGCCGCCCAGCTGCGAGCCGTCGGCGGCGAAGATCGCCGGGGTGCCGGTCACGCCCACCTGCTGGCCCAGGGTGTACTGCATCGCCACCGGGTTGGAACAGTCCTTCTTGGCCACGCCGTTGCCGGCCTTGGCGCTGGTCAGCGCCTGCTTGCGGTCGGCCGAGCACCACACCGAGACCATGTCGCGGAAGTCGTCGCTGCCCATGCCCATGCGCGGGAAGGCCAGGTACTCGACCGCGATGCCGGCGCGGTTGATCTCGCCGATCTGCTCGTGCAGGCGGCGGCAGTAGCCGCACTCGATGTCGGTGAACACGGTGATGGTGTGCTTCGGATTCGGCGGCGCGAACACGATGCGGTCCTGCTCGGGGATGCTGGCGATGCGCTCGCGGCGGAAGGCCTTGAGGCCTTCGCTGGTCGCCGGCCGACGCTCCTGCAGGTCGAACGGCTGCGACTGCATCAGGAAGCGCCCGTCGTCGGACACGTACAGCACCTGGCCACCGACCAGCACCTCGCGGAAGCCGGCGAACGGCGCGGCACCGACGTAGTCGGCCTGCATGCCCGGCGCCAGCGCCTGCAGCGCCTCGCGGACCGTCGCGTCGGCGCCCTCCTTCCCCGACGCCTGGTTCGCCGGCGCCTCCTTGCCCTGGGTGGACGCCTGCCCCGACGGCGAAGGCTGGGCGCATGCACTGAGGCTCAGTGCACCAAGCAGGGCGGCAACGGCGATGCGGGACATGCAGGAATCCGTGGTGGGAGGCGAAGGCGCGCATTTTCGCACACTGGGCTCGAAGCGGCCGTGGCGGTCCCGGTGTGGCGCGGCGCGCGGTCGAGGGCGGATGGCTGCGGCGGCGCGCCGCGCCGTGGAGGCGGACCGGCGTCCGACGGACGTCACCACGCCCCGATCCAGCCGACGGCAACGCGGGAGCCCCGCCATCTGCGCCGGTGGGCGCACGCTGGCTCGGGGTGCCGGATCGTCGGGGCCGACGATTCAAGGGGGGCGTCGGTCGAATCCGTCCTGTCCGGCGCCCATCCGGGATGGCGATCCCGTTCGCAGCCGTTCCCGGAGGGCGATCGGGCAGCGTTTCGCGGGACCCGGCCGGTCGCCAGCCCGACGCCGCGCGGCGGTCGCTCCTCCGCGGCGCGGGGCGATGCTTCGCCACCGCCGCGGCATCGCCCATGTCCAGGCGTTCGCCAACCCGCGGCATGCGCCTCGATGCACCTCCCGCTGCCATCCCTGACGCAACCTGGCTGACCTCCGGATCGCCCGGCCCGTACAGCCGGGTCCGGGCGTTCACCAGCCCGCGTGATAGTGCCGCGCAAGCGGGCTGGCTCACCCCCTCGGGTGATGGTGGGCGTGCAGGCGCTTGAGGTGTTCGCGGGCGACCAGGGTGTAGATCTGGGTGGTCGACAGGCTGGCGTGGCCGAGCAGCAGTTGCAGCGCGCGCAGGTCGGCGCCGTGGTTGAGCAGGTGGGTGGCGAAGCTGTGGCGCAGGCCGTGCGGAGTCACCCGGCGCGGGTCGATCCCGGCCACAGCGGCGTAGCCCTTCAACGCCAGCCAGTAGGCCTGCCGGGTCGGTGCCTGGCGTGCGTCGGTGAGGAACAGCGGCACCCGCCCCTGCGCATCGGCCGGGACCGGCCGGCCCGCGGCCAGCTGCGGCCGCGCGCCGTCCAGATAGCGCTGCAGCCAGTGCTGCGACTCCTCGCCCAGCGGCACCAGCCGCTCCTTGCTGCCCTTGCCGGTCACCCGCAGCGCGCCCTGGCGCAGGTTGACCGCATTGGCCGGCAGTTCGACCAGTTCGCTGACGCGCAGGCCGGCGGCGTACATCAGTTCGAGCATCGCGCGGTCGCGCAGGCCCTCGGCGGTCTCGACGTCCGGGGCGCCGAGCAGGGCCTCGATCTCGCGCTCCGACAGGGCCTTGGGCAGGGAGCGCGGCAGCCTGGGCGGGTCGATCAGCGCCGCCGGGTCGTCGCCGCGCACGCCGCGCCGCACCAGATGCCCGTAGAAGGCGCGCAGGGTCGAGCGCAGGCGCGCAGTGCTGCGTGGCGCGTAGCCCTGCGCGCTGCGCCAGGCCAGGTAGTCGAACAGCGTCGCGCGATCGGCACCGGCCAGTCCGCCACCGGCCCCGTCGCGCCAGCGCGCCAGCAGTTCAAGATCGCGGCGGTAGGCGTCCAGGCTGTGCCGGGCCAGGCCCGATTCGGCCCAGGCGCCGTCGAGAAAGGTCTGGATCGCGGCGGCATCGGCATCGCGCAGCGGAGGCAGGGCGTTGGCGGCGCGGCGGCGGTCGGCAGGCGTGGCGGGAACGGACATCGGCACAGGATAGCCGCCGGCTACCGCTATCCTGTGCCGATGCAGACCGACACCGCCGCCACGTCCGACCGCCCCGCCCGCAGCCCCGTGCTGGTCCTGACCCGTCTGCTGGCGCTGTTCTACGACCTGTGGCCGGTGCTGGCGCTGTGGCTGCTGATCTCCGCGGCGTTCACCGTCGGCTACACCTATCTGGGCCAGCACCCGGAGCGCGAGAACATCGCCCCCTACAGCGCGCTGGCCTGGCTGCTGTGGTGCTGCTGCTGGCTGGTCAGCGGGCTGTACGCGACCGCCAGCTGGCACCGCGGCGGCCAGACCCTGGGGATGCGGCCCTGGCGGCTGCGGGTGCGCGCGCCCGATGGCGGCGCCGCGCCGCTGGGCAGGCTGTGGCTGCGCTTCCTGGCCGGCCATCTGTCGCTGCTGGCCGGCGGCCTGGGATTCTGGTGGGCCTGGATCGACCGCGACGGCCTGGCCTGGCACGACCGGCTCAGCGGCACCCGGATCGAACGCCTGCCCAAACCGTAGCAGGCGCGGAGCGTCCGCCCCCGCGGCCTGCATCGTCCGGTCGGTGCGGCCTGATGGCTGCACCGGGCACCGCCCTGCAGGTCGGCCCGGCCGTGATCGACGTGCCTACGACCTGCCGCGTCGCGGCGCGGCCAGGGCATCGCCGCGGCACGGCAGTCACCGCGACGACGGCATGTCGAGAAAACGGGGAAGGGAGCCGATGGCGGCGCCATTGGACGCGCCCCGGCGGCATCCGCCGCCGCACTCGACATCACCATGATTCCGGCGGTCTGTCGGAGCCTGCCGCCGAGGCGACCGGCCGCCCGCGGAAGGCGGTGCCGGCAGGCGCTTCGCGCCGCCCTCAGCCCGACTTGCGCCGGAACAGCCACCACGAGGTCGCCAGCATCATGACCGGCGGCAGCGCGTAGGCGATCCGGTAGTCGAACCGGAACGCGCCGGCCAGGCGGCCGAACTGCATCTGCAGCAGCAGGAACCCCAGCGAGAACAGGATGCCCAGGAACAGGCGCTTGCCCATGCCGCCGCTGCGCAGGCTGCCGAACGCGAACGGCACCGCGGCCAGACACAGCGCCAGCACGTTCAGCGGATAGAACCAGCGGCTCCAGTAGGTGTCCTCGTAGTCGCGCGCGTCCAGCCCGTTGCGCTGCCGGTATTCGATGCTGGCATGCAGGTCGGCGGCCGACAGGTTGCGCGGCCGGGTCACGCCGGCAGCCAGCGCGTTGGGGTCGAGCTCCGACTCCCAGCGCTGCTCGTCCAGGCGCTGCTCGGTGGCGGTCTCGTCGCCGAAGTCGATCTGCCGCACCTGGCGCAGCATCCAGCCGGCGTCCTCATGGACCGCCACCGCGGCCCGCGTCAGCGACAGCAGGCGGCCGTCGGCGTCCATCCGGTACAGGCGCACGTCGCGCAGTTCCAGCACGCGCCTGCCACCCTCGATCCGCTCCTCGCCGTCCTGCGCGTTGAGGAAAGTGTCGCCCTCGCGCGCCCACAGCCCGGAATAGCGGGCCATGGCCACGTTGTTGGTGCGGGCCATCAGCTTCAGCCCGTCGGCCTGGCGCTGGCCCCAAGGCGCCAGGGTCTCGCCATTGACCACCATCGCCCCGGTCAGCAGCGACAGCGCGATGGCCACCGACAGACTCAGCCTGCGCCGCGACAGGCCCAGCGCGCGCAGCGCGGTCAGCTCGGAGGTGGCCGCCAGCTGGCCAAGGCCGAGCAGCGAGCCGATCACCGCCGCGTAGGGGAAGATCGTGTAGGCGCGGCGCGGCACCGAGTAGGCGACCACCGCCAGCGCGGTGCCGAAGTCGTAGCGGCCGGTGCCGATGTTGCCCAGCTCGTTGGAGAGCGTGAGCATCACGTCCAGGCCGACCAGGACCGACCAGGTCAGCAGGACCGTGGCCAGGACGACGCGGCCGACATAGAGGTCGTGCAGGCGAGGACGCAGGATCATGCCGCGACCCTCCGCGGACGGGCCAGGCGGCCATCGCGCCGGTACAGCCAGACCGCCAGCAGCAGCAGCGGCACGGTCAGCCACCACAGGCCCGCCGCGGCCGGCAGGTCGCCATCGGCGAGCATGCCGCGACCGACGAACATCATGTTCAGGCCGACCATGTAGGCCAGGAAGCCGAGCATCGCCCGGCCGTAGCGCTGCTGCCGCGGCGCGCTGCGCGCCAGCGGCACGGTCATCAGCGCGAATGCCAGCGCCAGCAGCGGCGGCGCCAGGCGGTAGTGCAGCTGGGCCACGGCCTCCGGCCGGCCGTCACCGACCAGGTCCAGGGTCGAGGCCAGTGCCGGATCGTTCTCGTCGCGGCTGGCGGCGCGGTCCGGCAGCGCGACCTCGTTGGTGGCGTAGCGCATCAGGCGGAAATCCAGGCCCTGGTCCAGCGGTCCTTCGATGCGGTGGCCATCGCGCAGCTCCAGGTAGCGGTCGCGCTCGCCTTCCAGCTGCAGCGCGCCGGTGGCGGCCGTGACCACGTCCAGCCGCCCCTCGCGCTCGCGCTGCATGAAGATCCGCTGCAGGGTGCGGCCGTCCTCGGACATGCCGTCGATGTAGACCACGCCACCGCCGGACAGCGAGGTGAACCGGCCCGGCTCCAGTCCGGCCACGATCAGGCTGCGGTTGGCCTGCTCGACCATGGACACGCCGGTGCGCTCGGCCCAGGGGCCCAGCCACAGCGAGCACAGCCCGACCAGCGCGACCACCGGCAGCACCGCCATCAGCAGCGGGCGCAGCAGGCGCTTCGGACCGACCCCGACCGCGTTGAGCACGGCCATCTCCGAATCCCGGTACAGCCGGGCCACGGCCAGCATCAGGCCCAGCATCAGCGCCAGCGGCAGCACCAGCGGCAGGTAGACCAGCAGCTGCAGGCCCAGCTGGGACAGCAGCAACCGCGCCGGGATGCCGCCATCGGCGATTTCACCCAGCACGTCCACCAGCACGCCGCCCATGCTGACCGCCAGCAGCACGATCAGCGTGGCCAGGATGCTCTGGACGAAATCGCGCAGCAGGTATCGGTCGAGCTTCGGCATCGGGCGGGCTTGTTCTAAACTCTCGGATTCGCTTGCGGAACGCCGTCGGGGCCAGGGGCCGCGGCAGCGCGGATCCGCGATTGTACGGAACCTGTACCGGGAATCTGATCAATGGCACTGCAATTCACCCTGAACCGCGAGGCCGCTGCCGCGGCCACCTTCGACTGCGTCGTGGTCGGCGCCTACGCCGACAAGACACTCACGCCCGCGGGCCAGGCCATCGACGACGCCAGCGGCGGCCGCCTGCGCGCCCTGCTCGAGCGTGGCGACCTCAGCGGCCGCACCGGCGCCAGCGTGGTCCTGCATGACCTGCCGGGCGTGACCGCCCCGCGCGTGCTGGTGCTGGGCCTGGGCGAGCCGGCCAAGTTCGCCGTCCCGCAGTATCTGAAGGCCGTCGCCGATGCGGTCCGCGCGCTGAAGACCGGCCCGGTCGGCAATGCGCTCTTCACCCTGAGCGAACTGGCCGTGCCCGGCCGCGACGCCGCCTGGGCGATCCGCCAGGCCGCGATCGCCGCCGACCATGCCGCTTACCGCTACACCGCCACCTTCGGCAAGAAGAAGACCGACGAGGCCGGCCTGCGCAGCCTGGCCATCGCTGGCGAGGACGCCACCGCGCTGGCCCAGGGCGAGGCGATCGCCGCCGGCGTGGCCTTCACCCGCGAGCTCGGCAACCTGCCGCCGAACATCTGCAACCCGGCCTACCTGGCCCAGCAGGCGCAGCAGTTCGCCGAGGCCCACGACGGCGCCGAGGCCGAGATCCTGGACGAGCACCAGATGGGCGCGCTGGGCATGGGCTCGCTGCTGGCCGTGGCCCGCGGCTCGGCCAACCGCCCGCACCTGGTGGTGCTGAAGTGGAACGGCGCCGCCGATGCCTCGGCCAAGCCCTACGTGCTGGTCGGCAAGGGCATCACCTTCGATACCGGCGGCGTCAACCTGAAGACCCAGGGCGGCATCGAGGAGATGAAGTACGACATGCTCGGCGCCGGCAGCGTGCTGGGCACCTTCGTCGCCGCGGTGAAGATGAAGCTGCCGCTGAACCTGGTGGTCATCGCGCCGGCGGTGGAGAACGCGATCGACGGCAACAGCTACCGCCCGTCCGACGTGATCACCTCGATGGCCGGCAAGACCATCGAGGTCGGCAACACCGACGCCGAAGGCCGCCTGATCCTGTGCGACGCGCTGACCTACGCGCAGCGCTTCGAGCCGGCCGCGCTGGTCGACGTCGCCACCCTGACCGGCGCCTGCATGGTCGCGCTGGGCAAGTTCGCCACCGGCCTGATGAGCAAGCACGACGACCTGGCCGGCGAACTGCTGGCCGCCGGCGAGCACGTGTTCGACCGCGCCTGGCGCCTGCCGCTGTGGGACGAGTACCAGACCCTGCTCGATTCCAGCTTCGCCGACGTCTACAACATCGGCGGCCGCTGGGGCGGCGCGATCACCGCCGGCTGCTTCCTGGCCCGCTTCACCGAGGGCCAGCGCTGGGCGCACCTGGACATCGCCGGCTCGGCCAGCGACGAAGGCAAGCGTGGCATGGCCACCGGCCGCCCGGTCGGCCTGCTGAGCCAGTGGCTGCTGGACAGGAGCGGCGAACGGTGACGTCGCCCGCTGCGCGGGCTGTGAAGCGGTGATCGGAGCGTCTGCGCCCTTCTCCCTTCACAGCGTGCGCAGCACGCGGCTTCACTCTTGACCCTTCCATGCCAAGAGCCGACTTCTACCTGATCGCCAAGCCCCGCTTCGCCGCCCAGCCGCTGCTGCTGGTCTGCGAACTGGCCCGCCGTGCCTGCGACAGCGGCCAGCCCACCCTGGTGCTGGCCCGCGACGCGGCCCAGGCCGAGGAACTGGACGACCTGCTGTGGTCGTTCGACGACGAGGCCTACATTCCGCACCAGATCGCCGGCAGCGACGAGGACGACGACGAGGCGCCGGTGCTGATCGTCGTCCCCGGCACCGAGACCGCGCCGCGGCCGATGGCGATCAACCTGCGCGACGCCGCCTGGACGGCCGACTGCCAGCGCGTGCTGGAAGTGGTCCCGGCCGACCCGGCCGCGCGCGACCCGCTGCGCGAGCGCTGGAAGCAGTACAAGGCGCTTGGGTACGACGTGAACAAGCACGACATGTAATCGCGGGTCGCGCGTCCGTCGCCGCGTCACCTGCCACGCGCAGCGCGACCCGCCCGCCGGGCGCGCGACGCGAAGCGGATCGAGGCAGGGCGCGCTCGCCGGCAAAGCGCTCCGCACCACGCCGCCGAACATCGCGGCGGTTCCACCCTTCGCCCGCACGCGGGAGAAGGTGCCCGAAGGGCGGATGAGCGCACTCCGCGCCGTGCAGCCCGCCCCGTCCGACCGTCGACACACCCGAACACCAGCGTCCCGCCCGTCGCGGAACCAGAAGAAGACCATGACCAACACCCTCGCCTCCGGCTACGACCCCAAGACCTTCGAGACCCGGCTGTACGCCGAATGGGAGGCCGGCGGCTGCTTCCGTCCCTCGGGCAACGGCACGCCGTACACCATCCTGCTGCCGCCGCCGAACGTCACCGGCACGCTGCACATGGGCCATGCCTTCCAGCAGACCCTGATGGACGCGCTGATCCGCTACCACCGCATGCGCGGGTACGACACGCTGTGGCAGGTAGGCACCGACCACGCCGGCATCGCCACCGAGATGGTGGTCAGCCGCAACCTGGCGATCGAGGGCAAGGGCGAAACCCGCGATTCGCTGGGCCGCGAGGGCTTCATCAACAAGGTCTGGGAGTGGAAGCAGCACTCCGGCGACACCATCGAGCGGCAGATGCGCCGCCTCGGCACCTCGGCCGACTGGTCGCGCAGCACCTTCACGATGGACGCGCAGCCGTCCGAAGCGGTGGTCGAGGCCTTCGTGCGCTGGCACGAGCAGGGCCTGATCTACCGCGGCCAGCGCCTGGTCAACTGGGACCCGGTGCTGAAGACCGCGATCTCCGACCTGGAAGTGGAAAGCGTCGAGGAAGACGGCTTCCTGTGGTCGATCCGCTACCCGCTCGCCGATGGCGTCAGCTACGAGCACGTCGAGGTCGATGCCGACGGCGTGGAAACGCTGCGCGAGACCCGCGACTACCTGATCGTCGCCACCACCCGCCCGGAAACCATGCTCGGCGATACCGCCGCGATGGTGCACCCGGAGGATCCGCGCTACGCGTCGCTGATCGGCAAGGAGGTCGTGCTGCCGCTGACCGGCCGCCGCGTGCCGGTGATCGGCGACGACTACGTCGACCGCGCGTTCGGCACCGGTGTGGTCAAGGTGACCCCGGCGCACGATTTCAACGACTACCAGGTCGGCGTGCGTCACAGCCTGCCGATGATCAACCTGTTCACCCCGGTCGCCGCGCTCAACGACAACGCGCCCGAACGCTTCCGCGGCCTGGACCGCTACGCCGCGCGCAAGCTGGTGCTGGCCGAGCTGGAAGACCTGGGCCTGCTGGTCGAGACCAGGCCGCACAAGCTGCAGGTGCCGCGTGGCGACCGTACCGGCCAGGTGATCGAGCCCTACCTGACCGACCAGTGGTTCGTGAAGATGGACGCGCTGGCCAAGCGTGGCCTGGAGCTGGTCGAGTCCGGCGACATCAAGTTCGTGCCGCCGAACTGGATCAACACCTACCGCCACTGGATGGAGAACATCCAGGACTGGTGCATCAGCCGCCAGCTGTGGTGGGGCCACCGTATCCCGGCGTGGTTCGACGCCGCCGGCACCTGCTACGTCGGCCGCGACGAGGCCGAAGCCCGTGCCCGCGCCGGGCTCGCCGACGATGTCGCGCTGACCCAGGACAGCGACGTGCTGGAGACCTGGTTCTCCTCGCAGCTGTGGCCGTTCTCCACGCTGGGCTGGCCGAACGAACAGGCGATGGCCGAGCGCGGTTTCGACCGCTACCTGCCGTCGGACGTGCTGGTCACCGGTTTCGACATCATCTTCTTCTGGGTGGCCCGCATGATCATGGCCACCGACAGCTTCACCGGGAAGGTGCCGTTCAAGGACGTCTACATCACCGGCCTGATCCGCGATGCGCAGGGCCAGAAGATGTCCAAGTCCAAGGGCAACGTGCTGGACCCGCTGGACATCATCGACGGCATCTCGCTGGACGATCTGCTGGCCAAGCGCACCAGCGGCCTGATGCAGCCCAAGCTGGCCGAGCGCATCGAGAAGGCCACGCGCAAGGAATTCCCGGACGGCATCATCCCGCACGGCGCCGACGCGCTGCGTTTCACCATCGCCGCGCTCGCCGGCCACGGCCGCGACATCAAGTTCGACCTCGGCCGCGCCGAGGGCTACAAGAACTTCTGCAACAAGCTGTGGAACGCCAGCCGCTTCGTGCTGATGAACACCGAGGGCGCCAGCTTCAGCGGCGCGCCGCGGCCGGTCACCGACGCCGAGCGCTGGATCCTGGCGCGGCTGGAGAAGGTCACCGCCGACGTGCAGGCGCAGTTCGCGGCCTACCGCTTCGACCTGCTGTCGCAGGCGCTGTACGAGTTCGCCTGGAACGAGTTCTGCGACTGGTTCGTCGAGCTGGCCAAGCCTGCGCTGCAGGGCAGCGACGCCGCGGCCGCAGCCAGCACCCGGCACACCCTGCTGTACGTGCTGGAAGCGCTGCTGCGCCTGCTGCACCCGCTGACCCCGTTCATCACCGAGGAACTGTGGCGCCAGGTCGGCCCGCGTCTTGGCATCGAGGCGGCCTCGATCTCGCTGCAGGCCTACCCGCAGCCGGGCGACTTCGGCGGCAGCGACCATGCCGGCGCCGAGGCCGACGTCGAATGGCTGAAGGCCATGGTCAGCGCGCTGCGCCGCGTGCGCAGCGAGCTGGGCGTGTCGCCGGGCAAGCAGGTCGGCCTGCTGCTGCAGGGCGGCCAGGACAGCGACCGCAGCCGGATCGAACGCTTCGCCGCACAGCTGGGCTTCCTGCTGCGGCTGGAGCGGATCGACTGGCTGGCCGCCGATGCGGTCACTCCGCCGGCGGCCACTGCGATCGTCGGCGAGCTGCGCCTGCTGGTGCCGCTGGAAGGCCTGGTCGATCTGGATGCCGAGCGCGTGCGCCTGGACAAGGAAATCGCCAAGGTCGCCGCCGAGCTGGAGAAGAGCGAGGCCAAGCTGGCCAAGTTCAGCGACAAGGTGCCGGCGGCGGTGGTCGAGCAGGAGCGTGCGCGCCTGGCCGACTGGACCGCGCAGCTGACCGGCCTTCGCGAGCAGCGCGGCAAGCTCTGATCGCCCGGAACGCGCGTGTCGTCAATTCCCTCGGAGTCGACGGCACGCACTGATGCGGAAGCAGGCGTGCCGGATGGCCCGCCTGCGACCTGGCACACGACGTCGCGGGCCGACGCCGTCCCCGCATCAGCGACCACGGCATCTGTCGATGCACCGGCCGGGCCGGATGCATCGCAGCCGCGGCGGGCCCCGTCTCTGCAGTCATCGCATGCGGCACACCGCCGCCGCATGCGTGGAGACCACGCCCCGGATCTGCCTGCATCCCGGCAGCTGCCACGTGGGGCGCAATCGCTGCCGGCGCTGCTGCGGCGACTGGAGGCACGCATCCCACCGCCGCTGGTGCTGCTGGCCTGCGCGGCGCTGGCGTGGCTGCTGTCGCGCGTCGCCGCCGCGGCCGCCGTGTCCGCGTCCGCTGGTCTGAGCTGGTCCGCCATCGCCGCGGTCGCAGCCGGCCTCGCGCTGAACCTGCTGCCGAAACTCGCCTTCCGCCGCGCCGGCACCACGGTCAACCCGCTGGCCCCGGAACGCAGCACGCAGCTGGTCGTGCACGGCCTGCACCGCTGGTCGCGCAATCCGATGTATCTGGGCCACGCGCTGATCCTGGTCGGTATCGCGCTGCTGCTGCGCAACGCGGTCGCGCTGACCGCCGTCCCGCTGTACGTCGCCTGCGTCACCCGCTTCCAGATCGTTCCCGAGGCGTGCGCTGCGCGCCCGTTTCGGCCGGCGCTACATGGACTACGCCGCACGCGTCCGCCGCTGGCTGTGAGCTTCGAACTCCCGGCTTCAGGCCGCAGCGGTGTCGCCTTCAGGAGGGCAGCTTGCCTGCTGGCCGCCACGCCGGAAGGGACACACCGGCAAGGATGGAACGATGGCGGTCGCGGTCGAGCCCGTTCCTACAGGAAAGGGCTCCGTTGCATCGCTGCATGCTCTTCCCTGCAGGAGCGGGCCTGACCGCGACCGCCGACGGTTCGCCTTGAACACTGTCCCGCCACGCATGAAGGACGCCGTCAGAGCGGTTCCCTGCGGAGCGCCTGGAACACCCGCGCGATGCAGCCCGTCCCTACAGGGGCGGCATCCGCTGCACGTCGTCGGCGACCAGTTCCATCGCCATCACGATCGCGTCCTCGCGGCCGTTGTGCGCCGGGTAGTAGCGCGGCCGGCGGCCGATCTCGTTGAACCCCTCGCTGTCGTACAGCGCGATGGCGGCGGGGTTGGACGGCCGCACCTCGAGGAAGATGCGCTGCGCGCCGCGGTCGCGCGCACTGCGTACCAGCGCGCGCAGCAGGTGCCGGCCCAGACCGCGCGACTGACGCTCCGGCGCGGTGCACAGGTTGAGCAGATGCGCCTCGTCGGCGGCGATGCTGAGCAGGCCGTAGCCGGCAGGACGGTCGTCTTCCAGCGCCAGCAGCGAGGGATAGCCGGCCAGCAGGCAGTCGCGGAAGATCCCGCGCGTCCACGGAAACGGATACGCGCGCACCTCGATCGCCATCACCGCGTCGAGGTCGCCCTCGCGGATCGGACGCAGGCGCCACGCAGGCGCGACCTCGCGATAGGCCGCGACGCTCATCGCCTGGCGGCCTTGCGCAGCGCGCGCAGGGTCGGCCAGAACGCACGCTTGGCCGCGCCGTTGCCGCGCAGCTCGGCCATCGGCCAGCGCTCGATCAGGGCCTGGGTGGCCGGATCGGACGGATCCAGCCCGGACACACGCAGCATCGCCAGCTGCAGCCTGTCCGGCAGCGCCGGGCGGCGCATGCCGCCAGCTGCGCGCGCCGGCGCCGAGGCCTGGGTGTCGGGCGTGGAACGGACCGGCGGCGGCGCCGACCGCTGCGGCTCGGGTGCCGGCACGGTGGCGGTGCGGACCGGATGGGTGTCCATCGCCGGCGCGACCGCACGCGGCGCGGAGGTGGCCTGCACCGGCTCGGGCTCCGGCGCATCGCCCAGGCGATAGACCGTATAGCCCAGCGCCTGCAGCCACTGGCCCTGCTGCGCCGCCCACAGCAGCGTCGCCTCCGGCATGCGCATCAGGCGCCCGCGGACCTGCGCGAGCGCAGCCACAGCGCGATCGCCGGGCCGGACAGCGCGTACAGCACGCCGATCGCGAACAGCACGCGCGGCAGATCGATGAACAGCACCGCGATCACCACCGGCACGATCGCCAGCACCGCGAACGGAATCCGGTCGGCGCGCGCGCCGCCCTCACCGCTGCCCTTGAAACTCCAGTAGCGGATCCGGCTGACCATCAGCAGGCCGGCCAGCAGGGTCACCGCCAGCGCCACGTAGCGCAGCTCCTCGCCGCTCCAGCCCAGTTCGCCATCGGCGAACGCCAGCACGAAGGACATCATCAGCCCGGCCGCGGCAGGGCTGGCCAGGCCGACGAACCAGCGCTTGTCGACCACACCGACCTGGGTGTTGAAGCGGGCCAGGCGCAGCGCGGCGCAGGCCGCATACAGGAAGGCCACCGCCCAGCCGACCCGGCCCATCGTGCCGCCGTCGAACTTCAGCGCCGACAGCGCCCAGTGGTACATCACCAGCGCCGGCGCCAGGCCGAAACTGACCAGGTCGGCCAGCGAGTCGTACTGCACGCCGAACTCGCTGCTGGTGCCGGTCAGGCGCGCCACGCGGCCGTCGATGCCGTCCATCAGCCCGGCCACGAACACGGCGATGGCCGCGGCGGTGAACTGGCTGTTGGCCGCGGCGATGATCGCGTAGAAGCCCGCGAACAGGCCGCAGGTGGTGAACAGGTTGGGCAGCAGGTAGATCCCGCGCGAGCGCGGTGGTGGGCGGTCTTGGTCCATCGCGCCAGTGTAGGGCCAGACGCCGCAGGCCGCGACACCGCCGGCTTGCCACTGCGCCGCCGCGGTGCTGCAATCGCCCGGTCCATGCCCGGAGATCGCCGATGCGCACCGTTCCTCTCTGCTGCCTGCTGCTGGCGGCCTCCCTGGCCGGCACCGCCGCGGCCGGCACCGTCTACCAGTGGAAGGACGCCCGCGGCGTGACCCACTCCTCGGACAAGCCACCGGCAGGCCAGGCCTACCAGACCCGGCGGATCGACCAGCAGCCCGGCACCGCGGCGACCGCCGCGCCGGCGACGTCGGTCGAGTCGCCGCAATGCACCACCGCGCGCACCAACCTGACCCTGCTGCAGGGCAGTGGCGCGATCCAGCAGGACAGCGATGGCGACGGCAAGCCCGACCGCACGCTGAGCCCGGAGGAGCGCAGCGCGCAGAAGGACCTGGCCGAGGCGGCGATCAAGGCCTACTGCCCGCCGGCGGGCTGAGCGGCATGCGCGCGGCGTGGGCGATCCTGGGTGGGCTGGCCATCGGCGGCGGCCTGGCCTGGTGGCTGGGCCGCGACCAGGCGCCGACGCGCTCGCCCGAGGCACGCCAGCGCGCGGCCGACGCGGCCGCGGCGCAGGCCACCGACGCCATCCCCGCGCTCTACCGGTGGCGCGATGCGGACGGCACCCTGCAGGTCACCGACGCCCCGCCAAAGGGCGTGCCGTACGAGCGCATCGCGCGTGAGCCGGCCCCGGGCATCCAGGTCGACGCCAGCCGCTGAACCCGGCTCCCGCGGCGGCGACGCGTGGGCGTGCTCTAGACCAGACCCAGCCAGTCGGCCAGTTCGTACAGACCGACCAGCAGCAGGATCAGGCCCGCCCCCATCGCCGTCATGCGCAGCTGGCTGCCGAGGTAGCCCTGCCCTTTTCCGGAAAACGGCGGTTTGCTGCCGGTCATGCCCTGGCCTGCGATGGATAGGACGCGCATTCTGGACGAGGATCGCGTTTCCTGCGCCGGCAAGCGCCGTGCGACGGCCATGGTGGGCCGCCCCGTCCACGTGCCGGGCGGGGAGCGGCATCGCACCGGCAACGGCAGCGGACGGCCGGTACTGGCAGAATGTCCGCCCTTCTCCGTCACCAGCCGGCCGTCATCCAATGCGCCTGTCCCGCTTCCACCTGCATACCACCAAGGAAACCCCTGCCGACGCCGAACTGGTCAGCCACAAGCTGATGCTGCGCGCCGGCATGATCCGCAAGCTCGCCGCCGGCCTGTACACCTGGTCGCCGTTGGGCCTGCGCGTGCTGCGCAAGGTCGAGACCGTGGTCCGCGAGGAGATGAACCGCGCCGGCGCGGTCGAACTGCAGCTGCCGACGATCCAGCCGCGCGAGCTGTGGGAAGAAACCGGCCGCTGGGAGAAGTTCGGCGGCCAGCTGCTGAAGATCAGCGACCGCAAGGAAGCCGGGTACTGCTACAGCCCGACCGCGGAGGAAGCGATCACCGATTTCGCGCGCCAGGAGCTGTCCAGCTACAAGCAGCTGCCGGTCAACTTCTACCAGGTGCAGACCAAGTTCCGCGACGAGATCCGCCCGCGCTTCGGCGTGATGCGCGCGCGCGAGTTCCTGATGAAGGATGCCTATTCGTTCCATGCCAGCGATGCCGACCTGGCGCGCGAATACGAGAACATGAAGGCCGCCTACACCCGCGTGTTCACCCGCCTGGGCCTGGAATTCCGCGCGGTGCAGGCCGACTCCGGCGCGATCGGCGGCGACGCCTCGCAGGAATTCCACGTGCTGGCCGAGTCGGGCGAGGACGCGCTGGCCTTCTCCACCGGCTCGGACTATGCGGCGAACGTGGAAGCCGCGCAGGCCGCCGATCCGGGTCCGCGTGCGGCGGCGGGCGAAGCGCTGCGCAAGGTCGACACCCCCACGCAGAAGACCTGCGAGGAGGTGGCCGCCCTGCTCGGCATCGCCCTGCAGCGCACGGTCAAGTCGGTGGCGGTGATCGGCGAGGACGGGTTCGTGCTGGCGCTGGTCCGCGGCGACCACATGGTCAACGAGATCAAGCTGGGCAAGGTCGCCGGCCTGGCCGACTACCGGGCGGCCACCGAAGCCGAGATCGCCGGACATCTCGGCAGCCAGCCCGGCTTCCTCGGCCCGGTCGGCCCGAAGCAGCCGATCCGCGTCGTCGCCGACCGCGAGGTCGCGGCCATGGCCGATTTCGTGGTCGGCGCCAACGAGGCCGGCTTCCACCTCGCCGGCGTCAACTGGGGCCGCGACCTGCCCGAGCCGGACGTGGTCGCCGACATCCGCAACGTGGTGCCGGGCGACCGCGCCGCCGATGGCGGCGAGATCCGCCTGGCGCGCGGCATCGAGGTCGGCCATGTGTTCCAGCTCGGCCGCAAGTATTCGGAGGCGATGAAGTTCACCGTGCTCGACGAGAACGGCAAGGCCGCCGTGCCTGCGATGGGCTGCTACGGCATCGGCGTGTCGCGCATCGTCGCCGCGGCGATCGAGCAGAACCACGACGAGGCCGGCATCGTCTGGCCGGCGCCGATGGCGCCGTGGACGGTCGCGGTGTGCGTGATCAATCCGAAGAAGGACGCAGCGGTCGACGCGGCGGCGCAGGAACTGCTGGAAACGCTGCTCGCGTCGGGCATCGATGCCGTTCTCGACGACCGTGGCCTGCGCCCCGGCGCGATGTTCGCCGACATCGAACTGATCGGCGTTCCGCATCGGGTGGTGGTGTCCGAACGCGGCCTGGCCGCCGGAACCTTCGAATACAAGGCCCGCCAGGGCGGCGATGCGGAATCGCTGGATCGGGCCACGCTGCTGGCCCGCCTGACCGGCTGAGCAGCGGGTATTCCATCGCGGCGCGGCGGGAAAGGGGATTATGCGGCGGCATAATCCCTTTTCTTCACGTGGAATTTATTTGCCGGATTATCTTTATTCCATTACGCTTCGCCGCGTTTGATGCCAAGGATAGGCAAGCCCCCTGCCTGTCCACCCGGAGAACCATCCGATGTCGATCGACCTGAACTCGCTGTCCGCCAAAGAGCTTGGCAGCCTGATCACCACTGCAAAGAAGCGTCAGGCCACCCTGGCCAAGCGCGCGCCCATCGCCAAGGTCCGCAGCAAGCTGACCCGCCTGGCCAAGGCCGAGGGTTACACCATCGAGGAACTGTTCGGCGCCGCGCCGGCCGGCCGCAGCCGCAGTGCCGCTGCCACCAGGCCGACCCGCAAGCTGGGCAAGGTCGCGCCGAAGTACCGCAATCCGGAAAATGCGAAGGAAACCTGGACCGGCCGCGGCAAGCAGCCGCGCTGGCTGGCCGCTCTCACCGCCAAGGGCCGCGACCTGGGCGAGTTCGTGATTCCGGGCGTGGCCAAGCTGACGCCCAAGAGCGCGCCCGCCACGAAGAAGCGCGTGGTCAAGAAGGCGAAGAAGTAATCCGCCCGCCCCACCGCGACGATTGAGAACGCCGGCCCTGCGCCGGCGTTTTCTTTTACTGGATCAATGGGGCGGCCGGTTGCGCATGCGCGCCGTCGCGGTGCGATGGTCTGATGGCATGACCGGGGTGGGCAACGGCACGCCCAGCACGGCATACCGGCACCGCGCTGTCTGACGGCGTCGCCACGCGGATTCGCGCGGTGTCGATACGCGGTTCCGCGACGAACCCCGCGGACCCGCATCCAGCGCGCCACCACTACCCGCCCGCGCGATCGACGGACGCACGGCGGCGCGCCATGCGCGACGCACTCGACGGGAACACGGCCGCCCCCACTGCACCGACGGCCCCGCCGCGGTCGCACCTCGGCCACGATGCCCGGCCCGCTGCACGCGGCGGAGCGCCCGCATCGCGCGGTCGCACCCGATGCCGCTACAGATTCTTGCGGGCGGGAAACAGCAGATTGCCGAACAGCAGGCCAGCCACCAGCGCCATGATGATGTTGAGCACGCCCAGCAGCGCGCTCTGGCCGGCATCGACGTCCTGCTGCTGGATCATGGTCAGCAGTCCGCGCAGGCTCGCGCTGCCGGGCACCAGCATGATGATGCCCGGCAGGCGGATGATCGCGCCCGGGCGCTGGATCCAGCGCCCGAACGCGTTGCCGCCCGCGGTCAGCACCAGCGCCGACATGAAGATGCCGATCTGGCTGCCCCAGGCCAGGCCTGCATAGCGGGCGATCAGGTAGCCGGTGACCGCCGCGCCCATCACCCACGGGTAATCGCGGCGGCTGGCCTTGAACAGCACCGCGAACGCGAACGCGGCCACCAGCATCGCGATCCATTCGACCCATTCGGGCTGCGGCCGCAGCGCGCGCACCTGCGGCTGCAGGCCGAGCATGTCCAGCAGGATCACCGCGACCATCGCGCCGACCGTCAGCTTCATCACCGTGGTCAACGCACCGGCGAAGCGCACCGTGCCCGACACCCAGTGCTGGCTGGCCAGCTCGTTCATCGCGTTGGTCAGCGCCATGCCAGGCAGCAGCACCACCAGCGAGGCGATGACCACGGTATTGAGGTTCATCGGCCCGGCCAGGGCCGCGATCAGGCTGACCACGGCGCCGGCGGTCAGCGCAGCCAGCGCGTCACCGGCTTCCTTCAACGCCGGGCGCGGGCTGGTGTACTGGTCGAGCAGGCCGATCAGCACCCCGGTGAACGCCGCGGTGCCGATGTCCAGCCACGGCAGGCGCCACAGGCCGGCGACGCCGGCCGCGGCCAGGCCGAACGCCAGCACCTGCAGGACCCGGGTACGGCGCGCGGGCGGATGGTCGAGCGTGCGCAGCGCGGTATGGCCCTGGGCGATGCTCATCTGCCCGTTGACCACGGCCTCGGCGATGCGGTCGGCCTCGCTGAGCTTGTGCAGGTCGTTCTCGCCCGGCGCCAGCCGGATCACCCGGGTGGTGTCGGTGCTGCCCAGGGTCTTGCCCGGGTCGCTGAAGCTCAGGATCAGGCCGGTCGGGTTCGACCAGGCCTCGCACTCCAGGTCCAGCCGCTGCGACAGCGCGGTGATCGCCGCCTCCAGGCGCTGCGCGGTGGTGCCGTAACGATGCAGGCGTGCGGCCATCTCCGACACGAAGGCGATGCGCTGGGCGTAGGTGGCACTGGACATGTGCAGGGCGGCGACGGACATGCCGCACAGTATCCCCGATCGCCGGCGTCCCGAAGGTCATACATCGCCCTCACCCCGCGAGCCTGTATCCTCGGCGGCGGATGCCCATGACCGACGACGCCACCACGCCGCCACGCTGGGAACAGGACCCGGACACTCCGGCGACGATCCATTTGTCCGGCGACTGGACGCTGCGGCATGCGCTGGCGGTGACCGAGCAGCTGCAGCAGCTGCCCGAGCCGGTCGAGCGGATGGACGCGTCCGGGGTCGGGCGCCTGGATTCGGCCGGCGTGCTCCAGCTGATCCGGTTCGCCGGCCGCCGCTCGCTCGCCCCCGACGCGCTGTCGTTCCGCGACGAGCACGTCGCGCTGGTGCGCGTGATCGAGGACGTGGCCGACGAACGCCCGCCCCGGCGGCGCGACTACGGCGTGGGCGCCGCGCTGGAGCGCCTGGGCCGCGCGGTACACGCCAACGCGCGCGAGGTCGTCGCCCTGCTCAGCTTCACCGGCGAGAACCTCAGCAAGCTGGTGCGCATGGTGCGCGAACCGCGCCGGCTGCGGCTGACCGCCACCGTCTCGCACATGGAGCAGGTCGGCCTGGACGCGGTGCCGCTGGTCGCGCTGCTGTCGTATTTGGTCGGCGCGGTGATCGCCTTCCTCGGCTCGACCATCCTGCGCGACTTCGGCGCCGAGATCTTCGTGGTCGAGCTGGTGTCGATCGCCTTCCTACGCGAGTTCGCGGTGCTGCTGACCGCGATCGTGCTGGCCGGCCGCACCGCCAGCGCCTTCACCGCGCAGATCGGCGCGATGAAGAGCCGCGAGGAGATCGACGCGATCCGCACCCTGGGCCTGGACCCGGTCGACCTGCTGGTGATCCCGCGCCTGATCGCGCTGCTGGTGATGCTGCCGCTGCTGACCTTCGTGGCGATGATGGCCGGCCTGGCCGGCGGCATCACGGTCGGCGCGTTCGACCTGGACATCCCGCCGCAGATGTACCTGGCGCGCATGCACGAGACCATGGAGGTCCGGCATTTCCTGGTCGGCATGGCCAAGGCGCCGGTGTTCGCGATGGTGATCGGCCTGATCGGCTGCCTGGAGGGCCTGCAGGTCGAGGGCACCGCGCAGTCGGTCGGCGAACGCACCACATCCAGCGTGGTGCAGACGATCTCGCTGGTCATCATCCTCGACGCGCTGGCCGCGTTGTGGTTCATGCACGTGGGCTGGTGAGATGGGCACGCAGGGGAACGACATCGCGATCTCGGTGCGCGGGCTGGTCAACCGCTTCGGCAGCCAGGTCGTGCACGACGGGCTGGACTTGGACGTGCGCCGCGGCGAGATCATCGGCGTGGTCGGCGGCTCGGGCACCGGCAAGTCGGTGCTGATGCGTACCCTGCTCGGCCTGAACCGGCCGGTCGACGGCACGATCGAGGTGCTCGGCGCCGACGCGCTGTCCGACGACCGCGCCCAGCGCCAGCACATCGAGCGCAACACCGGCGTGCTGTTCCAGGACGGCGCCCTGTTCTCCTCGCTCAGCGTGGGCGAGAACGTGCAGGTGCCGCTGAAGGAGCACCACCCCGAACTGTCCGAGCGCCTGCGCTACGAGCTTGCGCTGCTGAAGGTCAAGCTGGCCGGCCTGCCGGCCGACGCGATCACCAAGCTGCCCTCGCAGCTGTCCGGCGGCATGCGCAAGCGCGCCGGCCTGGCCCGCGCGCTCGCGCTGGATCCGCCGCTGCTGTTCCTGGACGAGCCCACCGCCGGCCTGGACCCGATCGGCGCGGCCGCGTTCGACCGGCTGCTGCGCACGCTGCAGGAAGCGCTGGGCCTGACCGTGTTCCTGATCACCCACGACCTGGACACCCTGTACGCCATCTGCGACCGCGTCGCGGTGCTCGCCGACCGCCGGGTGATCGTCAACGCCCCGCTGGACGAGGTCGAGCGCTTCGACCATCCGTGGGTCCAGGATTACTTCCACGGCCCGCGCGCACGTGCCGCACGCGGCCAGGCCCCTACTCCGGCACAGACGGACTGAGCGATGGAAACCAAGGCCAACTACATCCTCATCGGCGCTTTCACCCTGGTGATCTCGGTCGCCCTGCTGCTGTTCGGCCTGTGGGCGGCGAAGTACTCGTCCGAACGCAGCTGGCAGCAGTACCAGATCGTGTTCGACGAGGCCGTCACCGGCCTGTCGGTCGGCAGCCCGGTGCAGTACAACGGCATCGCGATCGGCTCGATCACGCGCCTGTCGCTGGACCCGCAGGACCCGCGCCGGGCGATCGCGCTGATCCGCGTGGACGCGACCGCCCCGGTCAAGACCGACACCCGCGCCAAGCTGGCGATCACCAGCCTGACCGGGCCGTCGATCATCCAGCTCAGCGGTGGCTCGCCGGAGACGCCGGCACTGACCAGCGTGGACAAGCGCGACATCCCGGTGATCCAGACCACGCCGTCGGCGCTGCAGAACATCACCGACACCGCCAACCGCATCGTCGAGCGCCTGGACCAGGTGCTGAGCGACGAGAACGTCACCAGCATCACCGCCACCCTGCGCAACATCGAGCGGATGAGCACCACGCTGGCGTCCAAGGACGAGGGTATGGAATCGCTGCTGGTCAGCGCGCGCGATGCCGCGCGCAGCCTGGATGCGACCCTGGTGACCACCAACGGCACGATCCAGCGCCTGGACCAGAACCTGGTGCGCGAGCTGCCGGCGATCATCGCCAAGCTCGATTCCACCCTGGCCCGGCTCGACTCGGCGGCCGGCAACGCCGACGCGATCCTCGGCGAGAACCGCGCGGCCATCAACAGCTTCGCCAACGACGGGCTGGCCCAGCTCGGGCCGACCCTGACCGAACTGCGCGGCCTGATCCGCGACCTGCGCCAGATCAGCGACCGCCTCGAGAACAACCCGACCCGCTACCTGCTCGGCCGCGACGGCCCGAAGGAGTTCGAGCCATGAGCCTCATTCCCGTCCAGCGCCTGCAGCCGCGCGCCATCGCTTCCCTGCTCTGCGCCGGTGCGCTCGCGCTGCTGGCCGGCTGCTCGGTCCTCGGCGGCGGGCAGCGCGATCCGGTGACCATCTACGCACCACAGCCGCGCGTGCAGGCCGATCCGGCCTGGCCGCAGGTGCGCTGGCAGCTGGCGGTGGCCAAGCCCAGCGCCGCGCGCCTAGTCGACAGCCCGCGGATCGGCGTGCGTCCGGTGCCGGGCGAACTCCAGGTCTATGCCGGCGCGGTGTGGTCGCAGCCGCCGACCGACATGCTCGAAGCCACCGTGCTGCGGGTGCTGGAGGACTCCGGCCGGATCGACGCGGTCGGCCGCCTGGCGACCGGCCTGCGCGCCGACTACCGCCTGGCGATGGACCTGCGCCGCTACGAGGCCGACTACGACGGTGGCACGCTGCCGGCGGCGACGATCGAGATCAACGCCAAGCTGCTGCACAACGCCGAACAGCGCGTGGTCGCCAGCCGCACCTTCCTGCAGGT
>Ga0075364_10000339_pt1 | contig 23276 bp, 29 predicted proteins | sample EndMetdeltDD1764_FD_71517 | JGI IMG/M metagenome (GOLD analysis project Ga0075364, IMG submission 71517) | Populus endosphere microbial communities from Tennessee, USA - Endosphere MetaG P. deltoides DD176-4 | ecosystem: Host-associated > Plants > Roots > Endosphere | place: USA: Tennessee...
CAGAGCAACCCACAAAGGATCGCCCTGCCAAGGAAACCACCTGCGGCCAAACGTCAGACGTACGGATAGCCCTCGGCGTAATTGGTGTGGTACGCCCAATCGAAGGCCCGCAGTGCGGTGAGCACCGACACGCTACCCTGCATGCTCCACACCCCATCCACCATCAAGCTATATACGCCCTCATCGAAGTGCTCGTAGGCCGCTGCCGGGTTGGGTGCGGGGTCACTGCAAAGAATCTGCACGTAACCCACCTCAAACTCCGGCAACCAAGTGGCCAGATCTTCCATTGAGGTGAGGTGCTTCGAGGGCTTGGGTCCGGCGTCCTTACCCTTCACGTAGATCCGCACCGGGCCGTCGGGCATTGCGGGCATGAGAGTCACGGGATTTTAGTCCTCCTTATATGCGTGCGCAACCACTGCGCCACCAAAATAAAATTAAAGCATATAAAAATACTCCTCGCAATGAGGAGTATTTTTATAAGTATCTAGGCTAAAAACCAAGAATTATTTAATCGCTTCAACAGCGTAGGCAACTTCACCACGTGGTGTCTTGATAGTTACGCTGTCGCCAACTTTTTTACCAAGCAACGCCTGGCCAATTGGTGATTCGTCGGAAATCTTACCAGCAAGCGGATCAGCCTCAACCGAACCAACCAGCGCGTAAGTAACGTTCTTGCCGTTGTCGGCCTTCAAAACCACTGTGGCGCCAACGGCAACTGCAGATGTTTTGGTGTTAGTGATAATACTTGCGTTCTGCAAGATTTCTTCAATTTCAGAAATACGAGCCTCGAGTTGACCCTGTTCTGTGCGGGCAGCATCGTATTCGGCGTTTTCACTCAAGTCACCATAATCGCGGGCGTCTGCGATCTTTTGGGCAATATCTGAACGTTGAGATTTAAGCTCTTCGAGCTCCTTCTCTAGTTCGGTTTTGCCAGCTGGCGTGAGCTGATACATTTTCTTCATACTATTTACGCCCCTTTCTTAAATTATTTAGGATTATTTTCGATAAAAGCTACTTACGAAATCAACACCATAAGCGGATAACGATATATCTGGCCTCTCGATTCCCCACCTGGGTTGTTCGTACGCTACAGTATAGCAGGCTAGCTTATTTTGGCAAGTAAGAAGTCGACATCGCCCTCACTCGACTCGCTCTCGCTGCGAGCTTTGTACTCAAATGCGTTTTTTGCAAGCATTTTTTCGCTCACCACAATTCGGTGCGGAATGCCTAGCAAGTCGGCGTCAGCAAACTTTTCGCCAGGTCGAGCGTCACGGTCGTCGTAGAGCACTTCAATGCCCTTGTCTTGCAGCATTTTATAGAGGTCGTCAGCAGCGTGCATAACGTCTTCGCTGTCGCCGATACGTACCAGATAGGCCTTATACGGCGCGATATTTTCTGGCCATACAATACCGCGGTCATCGGCAAATTTTTCCACAATTACGCCCATAGCACGGGTGATACCAATGCCATAACTAGCCAAATAAATTGGCTGTTCATTGCCGTCTGGGCCGGCCACAAAAATGCCCATATCCTCTGATTTTTCAGTGCCAAAGTTAAAGATATTACCAACTTCGGCGCTTTTTACTCTTTCAAGCTCAGATTTATCGATACCCAATTCTTTGACGGCTTCGTCCAGCACTTCTTCGTTGACGGCAATATTTTTTTCGCGGTGGACATACAAAATATCTTCGCCGGCATCACAAATAGTCTGAAACTCGTGGCTAAACTTTGTAAATGCACCGCCGCTCGCGAATGTCATATACGTGTCGGCACCAAGGCCTAATCGGTCGTATATGCGCTTATATGCGTCGATAACTTTGTTGTAATACTGGTCAAGGTCTTCTGCGCTAGTATGCAGCGAATACATGTCCTTCATGACAAATTCGCGGCCACGCATAATGCCGCTTTTAGCGCGGAGCTCGTTGCGAAGTTTGGTCTGGAATTGATACACGGCGGTTGGCAAGTCGCGGTAGCTTTCGATATAGCTCTGCATCATTTCCATGATTGCTTCTTCGTGCGACCAAGCCAGGCCAACTTCTGTTTCATCTTTGAGCTTGGTCTTAAACCACACGTCAACAACATCGTCGCTCCAGCGAGTGGTAGCTTCCCATGTTTCTTTGCGCTGCAGGTTGGTCATAATGAGCTCTTGGCCATCAACAGCGTTCATTTCTTCGCGCACAATCTGCTTGATGTTTTCAAGCACACGCAAGCCAAGAGGCGTGTATGCATACACCCCAGCCATTACTTTATGTACAAATCCAGCGCGAATCAGGAGCTGGGCGTTTTTAGCGGTTTCGTCCGCAGGCGCTTGCTTGCGGGTTTTGGTGAATAATTTGGAAACTTTCATGTCTCTTCTCTTTTTAACTTAGTAATAGAACAAATTGCGGGTACAAAAAAACTACGGCCGCGGGGCCGGGACAGGTATGTGAACTGGTGAGTAAGGTATGAAATATATCACCGATAGATCTTCTCTATTTGACATGTATTATAAACAGATATGTGAAAGCGACCAAATTTTTAAGCGCGTGCAGGCCAATCGTGGGCCACAAGCTGCTTGTTTTTTCGCGCAAAAAGCACAGGAACATGCTTAGCACGAATACGTCGATGCCAACATTTACCTGCTGATGCGCAACCGCAAAAAGCAAGCTCACCGCGATAGAGCCCACCCAAAATCCAAACGTTCGACGAAAGGCATTAAACAAAAATCCACGGAATAAAATTTCTTCTACAAACGGCGCCAAACAAACCAGCGCAATAAACACCAACACCAAAACTCCCCCGCTTGGATCGGAATACCCAATGTCTTGTGCTTGGTCGAGATCAACGCTAAACAACCGCGCGGCGACGTCAGTGGCAATAATAGATGCAATCATATAGAGCGGAAAAGCTAAAATTGACCATCCAAACAGCGTTACATCAAACGGCCCCAGCCCAATATCGCTAAACTTTGCGTTGTATAAACGCTTCATGATAAACCACAAAAGCGTAATCGCGCCTAACTCAGCGATACCCTGGAACAAAAAGGCCCTGGCGTTATCATCAGTCGCAAGTGCGCCAATGAGCGGCGCAAGCGGATACAAGGCAAATTGTGGCGCCAAAAATGCAATCATTGCCCAGCCAGCCCCGGCAAAGATACCCCATTTTTTTGGCGTGGTTTCTTGAGCGGCGGCTTGTTTTTTCATTGCTGCTATATTCCTTACTTACCGGCTAAGCGGCCAATGTCAACCACCGTCACAACAAGCACAAGCGCCATCAGAACCAAAAAGCCTGCAGCCTGAATTGATTCTTCACGCTCTTTGCTAAGTGGACGGCCCAGCGCGCGGTATATTAGCGTTACAAACAAGCGGCCGCCGTCGAGCGCCGGAATTGGCAAGGTGTTCATAACCGCAAGCGTCAACGAGATAATCCCAATCAGGAAAAGCACCGGCGTAAAGCCAATCTCGCTACTACTGTGCAAAATACTGAAGATACCCACCGGACCGGCAACATTCTGTCCAGCCTGCTGGAATTGGCGATGCGCCAGCTGCGATAGCGTCGTACCCAGACCCTTGAGTGTTTCCCATGTGAGCTGACCGGTCAGGCCAATGCCGACAACTGGCGCTGACCAGGTTGAATACCGAACCGTCTGATCATACGGTGCTATGCCAGCATACCCTTGCCAGCTGGTTCGCTCTTTGTTCAGCGTAAAGGTTACGTCGCGGAGCTGACCTTCGTGCTTGATCGTCATTGTTACCTGCTGACCAGCGTGGGCCGTCGTAAACCCGGTCAATTGCTGCGCGCTCACCAGCGGCGCACCATTCACGCGAGTAATTTCATCTCGGGTGGCAATGCCAGCTTTTGCGGCCGGAGAATCCTTTACCACTTCGGCGGCGAATACTTTTGGCGTACTTGTTTTGGTGTCAGACGGAACGGTAAATTGGTTCGATACGACTTCTGGCATACCCGTAAGTGCCAAAATTGTAAAAATAAGCACAGCGGTCACCCAGTTCATAACTACTCCGGCAAGTAAAATCTTTGCTTTTACCCATGTGGTCGCACCGCCATATGTGCCCGGACCTGTGGCGGCGTCGTGCTCCCCCTTCAGACGCACAAAACCACCTAGCGGCAACCAGTTAAGCGAAAAAAGCATGCCGCTTTTGAGGCGTTTTTTCCAGGCGCGGGGCGGAAAACCAATGCCAAACTCCTCTACCTCGACTTTGTTACGGCGAGCTACAATGGCATGGCCAAGCTCGTGAACAACCACGAGTAATACAAATAAAGTGAGCCCAATGATGAAATAAATAGTACCTAAAATAGTGTTAATTCCCTCCGAAACGACGGTTGCGTTTACTGTATTCTTTTATGATAGCCGTTACGTCGGCTGCTGTCATGTCGGGCCAAAACTTATCCAAAAAAATAAGCTCGCTATATGCAGAGCGCCACAGCATAAAATTGCTGAGGCGTTTTTCGCCAGAACTACGCACGACAACATCGATCGCCGGAACGTCAGGGGCATATAGCCGAGCAGCGAGGGTTTCCTCGGTTATTTCGTCGGGCGCTAGGCCGTCTTCGATTGCGCGCCGGGTGGCTTCGACGATTTCGCGGTGGCCGCCATAGTTAAAACAGGCGCAGAGCGTGCCGGCCGTAAGGTCTTTGGTTTTTTCTTCGGCATTGTCGAGTGCTTTGAGCACTTTATCGGGCAGCCCCTCGCGACTGCCTAGGTGACGAAACCGAATACCCCTCTCGATAAGTTCATGCAAATCTGCCTGAAGAAGTCGCACGGTTAACTGCAATAAGTACGATACTTCTTCTTGCGCGCGCTTCCAGTTTTCGGTCGAGAATGTATACACCGAAACATATTGCACGCCCTCATTAATTGTTGCATAGATAACGTCTTTTAGCGCATTGTAGCCGGCTAAGTGACCTTCGTAATTTGGAATACCCTGCTGACGAGCCCACCGGCGATTACCATCAACGATATAGCCGACATGGGTTGGGATAACTGTAGATTCTGTAGTTGTCATTGCTTTGCTATTATAGCCGTTCTTAGGTTGCAAAGCCACCGCACCCACAAAGGTAAAAAGATTTACTTCTCTGGGTGCGGGACAGAGGAGATGCGCCTGTGGGGCCTGGCAGATACAGCCAGACCCCGCAGCAGTCAGCCTGCGACGGCAATGGCCACCGGCACGGTTCGCTCGATGCCGGTGGTCGGATCGATGAACGTCACGGAGCCAGCACAGCGGTCTTCGTCGGTGAACAACCTGCTGGCGATGCGCGGCTGCATGGGCGTCACGGGATTGAGCAGCTGAGTCTCCAGGAGCACACGCAGGACGGCGGCGCGCGCGATTCGGCGCTCTCCGGAGTCCAAGGCCAGGTACTGCTCCTTGGTGGTTCGGTTGTGTCCGAGCAGGTAGTCGATGGCGGTGCGACGGTCGGCAGTGGATCGCTGCCTCTGCCAGCCTTCATTGAAACGCCTGTCGCTGCCCCTGTCGCACGTTCGCCCCACTTCGGAACGCTGGTGAACACCGACGAGCTCACGAGCTCGCTCAACAACGTCCACGGGCACACCGTAGCTCATATTGGGTACATCCCCTCTGTCATAAAGTCGTAAGCCGGCCCCTTGGCCGGCTCGTCAACCGCACATATAATAAACTTTTATAGTGTTTACGTCAACCTAGATTGTCATAATTTCGGCTTCTTTTGCCTTAGCAGCAGCCTCGAGTTTTGCCTGCATTGCTTTGACCGTGTCGTCGATAACGCGCTCAACACGAGCCACTTCGTTTTCTGGAATTTCTTTATCATCTTTAGCTTTTTTGGCAGCTTTAAGCGCGTCGTGGCGGATATTACGCAAAGCAATGCGGCAATCCTCGACCTTTTCGCCAAGCTGTTTGGCGATCTGCTGACGACGCTCAGTGGTAAGCGCAGGAACCGGTACTCGTACAATGCGGCCGTCGTCACTTGGGTTAAACCCGAGTGACTGGTTATCGCGGATTGCTGACACAATCGCCTGCAAATTGCTTGGATCGAATGGCGTAATTTGCAACAGCTGCGGCTCTGGCGCAAGTACGTTGGCTACCTGGTTAAGGGGCATTTTAGCGCCGTACGCATCAATCATAATACCTTCCAGCATCGCCGGGTGGGCGCGGCCAGTCCGAACCTTTTTAAGGTCGTCTTCAAAGTGCGCAAAGGCTTGGTTCATTTTTTCTTCGAATGGTTTTGTGTCAAACATTGTATCTCCTCGTTGTCTCGATGCCCTTATCATAACAGATATCGTTATTGTATAATACGCGCGGAAGCCAAAAGCAAGACACCAATAAGAAAGCGGTGAACGCATGAGGTTCAGCTGCCGCGCTCTCCTCCGGATCACGGACAGGCAGGGGCGATATCTGCTCGTACTAGACAAAGAGCTACGCCAGCGCTACGGAGAAACGCCGGAAGGCACCCTGCTCGTACCTCCAGGTGGCTACGTCAACGGAACGCCCCAAGGTATCGAGCGTCTCCAGCGTCTGTACGGCGCCTTCGACTTCGAAAATGTTCCGGAGCTGCGGTTTTACGCAGAACGAACGCGCTTCGAGGCCATCCGCGGCTGGTTTATAGACCGATGGGGTCATGACCGCGAAACGGACATACGGCGCATCGCTACCGATCTCTTCTGGACGGATCCATTCTACGGGCGACACCTTTCCGGGATGGCCTTCCAGAGTTTTCGTAATATGTTCCTGGGCGCCTCAACGGTGATTGGTGAAACGACAAGGCCATACGTTGCAGAATCACACACAGTATGGCTGATTGAGACATTCACCGTATGGCTACACGGCTGGGACATGACGCACGCCCTCGAAATCGCCGAAGGAATCCATCAAGAACCGTTCCATTTCGCCACCCAACACGAGATAGAACAAGGTCAAACGTACCTGGGCTATCCCATCGACCAGCGGCTTGCCCAGTACCTCCTCAGGCAAGATAGGCCCGCCGGCAGCTGATGCCCGCAACACTGGTCGCCCACCACAGGGGTGGCCAGTGTTGCATAAATAAATTGAACAATATATAATACTTTTCTGTTCTTGCAAGTTTTCTTCCGAACGGAGGTGCCGCAGTGCCTAGAACGCGCGCTACCCTGGCCGCAGGCGGCCACGCCAGCCTCGGCTATGGCGACTATGTGCTCGCCATCAACTGGGATCACGGCAACAACCCAGCTGCGCCGCTACTCAACCCGATCATTGGCATCCTGCCCGCTCAGCAAGCGACCATCGCTCGCCTCGAGCGATTCGGCGCCGACAACTTCGACCCCGAAGGCGGCCTGTCGTTCGACATCGACAAGGCAAAGATGCCGACGCTTCGCCAGTGGTTTATCACCGGGCTCGACCGCGACAGCGGCCCGTTCGACGACCTCCTCCAGCGTAGCCTGCCGAACATTCAGTTCGAGCGGCCAGAGCTCATCGGCCTCACGCGCGTGGACGGGTACGCGGCCAACAACCAGAAAACCACGCTTCTCATCGAGACGTACGTGGCGTGCCCCACCGAATACGGCCGACAGCAGATCGAAGCGCTTCTGGATCCGGGCAACACCCGTTTCGCCCGGGCGACCGAAACCGAAATCATGCAGGGCGAGCGCGCGTACGGCGGTGGCACCATCCACCATCTGGCCGCGTCACTGCTCACCCCGCGATTCCGCTACGACAAGGTCCAGTAAGAAAGAGGCAAAAACGCCGTTGTTGCTCGGGCGCACTACTGTGCCCCGAGCAACACCACTACTTGCATATTAAAATTATATCTATATACTATTTTACTGTCCTTGTCAGCACCTCTTACTGAAAGTGATGCCCATGCCAGATCCTCAAAAACTGACGGTTATCTGCTTGGCGCTGGGGCAGATCGTTATTGACGACCGCTACCTCCTAACTGCCAATCGCGAGCAGTACCGCAAAAGCGGAACGCGTACGTGGGAGCCACCAGGGGAAGTCATCGAAACGCTCGCCAGCGACATGCACCAGCTGGGCAAACTCCTTGGCGCAAAAAGTCCGGGTGAATCAGCCATCCTGCACTTCTCCATCCCGGAGGGCAATCTGCGCGCAACGACCAAATGGTTCGGCGCCAGGAAGCCCGACGTCGAGGGTTCACACCAGGTCATCATCCGGCACCTGGCTAGCGACTGGCGCGGCAACGAGCCGCTCCTGCTTCACCCTGGTTTGATACGTGCGAATGTGGCATACCTTGGGTGGTCATGGCTTGCAATCAGCATTCCGCTACCGGGACCACAGCCCAATCGCATGACACACTACTTTGTCCGCGTTTTCAGGCTCAGCCCACAAGCGAAGGCCATTGACGCCATCAGGCGCGAGCTAGCGCTACCCAATAGCCCGCTAGCGCTCGTCACGACAGAAGAGATAGCGGCAGGCCGCACGACCAGCGGCGAAGCTATCGCGCCACTAGCCATGCACCTAGCACAGCCGCAGCACCCCTACACCCCCTGACCACGGACACCAAGACGCACCGCTCACGAGTAACCTTCGTGAGCGGTGCGTCTAAAGCACATTCTTATCCATATAAAAAGTCCGCTCGGTTCGAGCGGACTTTTTATATAAACTTTCGTAAAAACTATTCGCTCACGCCAAGTTCAATACGCTTGAACTGACGAACAACAATGTTTTCACCAAGACGAGCAATATGCTCTTTTACTAGCTGACCTACGGTCACATCTGGGTTCTTAATGAACGACTGTTCGGTCAAAGTCTTCTCGGCGAAGTACTTTTTGAGCATACCTTCGGCGATTTGCTCAACCATGTTCTCTGGTTTGCCTTCAGACTTTGCCTTTTCTACAAACTCAGCTTTTTTAGCCTCGCGGACCTCAGCTGGAATCTCTTCTACGCTTGCAAACTGTGGGTTGCTCGCAGCAATGTGCATAGCAACATCATGTACCAGAGACTTAAAGTCATCAGTACGAGCTACAAAATCGGTTTCGCAGTTAACTTCAACGACAACGCCAATGCGGCCGCCGTGAACATAGCTATCTACGAGACCTTCACGAGCTTCACGCTCACCTTTTTTCTCTGCGCGGGTCAGGCCCTTTTTGCGCATAGCCTCAAGAGCCTTGTCGAAATCACCGTCAGCCTCAACCAAAGCGTTCTTAGCGTCGGTCAAGCCAACACCGGTTAGCTCTTTTAGTTTTTTTACTTCATCAAGTGAAATATTTGCCATTATTTATTTCTCCTCTTTTTTTGGCTCTGCAGCTTTGCGAGCACCAACACCAGCAGCGACAGCTTCTTTCACATAATCCGTGATAAGCTGAACGCTCTTGATGGCGTCGTCGTTTGCAGGAATGACGTAGTCAATGCCAAGTGGATTGGCGTTCGTGTCAACAATTGCAACCACAGGAATGTTAAGACGGTGCGCTTCTTTAATGGCGTTTTCTTCGGCAATAACGTCAACAATAAACAATGCACCCGGGCGACCGTTCATGTCTTTGATACCACCGTACTTAAAGTTCAAAAGTTCGATTTCTTCCTGGAAACGCTGAACCTCAAGCTTGTTGTAGCGGCTCGCTAGTTCGCCAGAGGCCATCTTGGTTTCGAGGCTTTTCAGACGCTTGACCTGAGCACCGATCGTGTCGGCGTTGGTTAGCATACCGCCAAGCCAGCGCTCGGTAACGTATGGCATTTTAGCGTCTTCTGCTGCTGCCTTAAGAATGTCCTTAGCTTGGCGCTTGGTGCCAACAAAAAGTACTTGCTTGCCGTCGGCGGTGGTCTTTTCGATAAAAGCCAAAGCCTTGTCGAGACCTTCGACCGTCTTTGTCAGGTCGATAATGTGCGAACCCGCACGCTTACTGTGAATGTAAGGCGCCATTTTAGGGTGCCAACGGCTGGTCTTGTGACCGAAGTGCGCGCCACTTGCAAGAAGCGCTTTAATATCTACAGCTACTGCCATAAATCCTTCTTTCTTCCCCTGCGCTATTCCCAAATGGGAGGATTTGAACGCGCGTCAGGGTGATTCATTAAAAATGTTTATGAGGTTATTGTACCATGTATAACAGATACAGACAACTAGACTTTATATAGCACGCCTGCTACTATAGTTTTTTGTGGACAGCCAAATGACGCCTCGAGCGTTTTTTTGTTTGTCCAAACCATATTCGTCTCACTCGGAAACGAGGCATCACAGTCATGTTGCAGCAGACTCCTCAGCGCGAGCTCCTGGCCATCCCCCAGGGTGTGACCACGTTGGTCGCAACGATGAGCTGGGACCTGCCCGGAGTCATCCAGCCGGAGCCGTGGGCGCTCGCCTACAACAAAGACGGGGTCATCAACGGCCAGCACGCGAACACACACTTCCGTTCGACGTACGGCGGAGTCATCACCCTGGACCGCAACCAGCCGACCGCCTACATCGATCTGGCCAAGCTCATCCAGCAGCACCCGGAGGCCGGCGGCATCTCGCTGATCGCCAACCTGTACAGCGGACCCCAATCCCGCGCCACGTTCTCTGGCCTGTCCAAGGCCAGCGTCGAGATCGGCAGCCTGCAGTACCAGCAGATCACGCCCATCGCCAGGCACGACATCGACCTGGCGACCACGGACCTCGGCGTCTTCTTCCTGCCGCTCGCCAGCATCGTTCGCGAGCTCGACGGCAGCTGGTCTCTGGCCGGCGGCTGGTGCCCGCTCCGCTACGGATCCTGAGACGACAGCCCGCATGGGCGACCCGGCTTCCTGTAAGCCTGGGTCGCCCATGCGGCGCTACTCAAATTTGATTTTATATGTACATAGAGCAGGAAAGAATTATTTCTTTGCACCTCGGATGCACTCCACGCGGGGTGTAATCTGCCTACGGCACTACACTCCGGTTGCATTCCGCCTGACGCTCCGAGGCACTAAAGAAACAATTCTTTCCTGCCACCCCTTTACAACAGCGGTAAAAACAGATACAATATTCAGTAATTATGAAAAAAGATCTACACCCAACCGATTACCGCCCAGTTGTCTTCAAAGACGACGCTGCTGACTTTGCGTTTTTGACCCAGTCAACCGCCAAATCAGACAAGACTATCAAGTGGGAAGATGGCAACGAGTACCCATTGGTACAGATCCACATTTCAAGTGCCTCTCATCCCTTCTACACCGGTAAAGAGAAACTTCTCGACACCGAAGGTCGCGTTGACCGCTTTAAAGCTCGCGCCGAAGCCGCCAAAGCTCGCCAAGCTGCTCTTGCAAGCAAGGCCAAAAAAGCTGTTGCTAAGGTCGCTAAAACGTCAGACTCTGACGACAAATAACTACGGGCGGGTCTAGCCTTGTCCGAGGGGGCTCAAAGATAATGGCTGCTATCCACCTAAACCGCGAAGCGTTGGTAAGTGAACAAAAAAATCTTGAAGATTTTTTAAGTCGCCCCGACGCTTTTTCGGATCCAGACTACGCCAAAAAAACGCGCCGATTAAGTGAGCTCGAAAAAATCATCACCATCGCCGACCGCCAAACTACCCTCACCGGCCAATTAAGCGAAGCTCGCGAACTTTCTGGTGGCAACGACGAGCTCGCCGAACTTGCAAAGGCAGAGATCCCCGAGCTCGAAGCCGAGTTAGAAAAAATCGCCGAAGAACTATTTATCCTCCTAACGCCCAAAGATCCCAACGACGAAAAAGATATTATCATCGAAATCCGCGCTGGCGCCGGTGGCGATGAAGCCTCGCTGTTCGCCGGCGAACTCTTTCGCATGTACAGCCGCTACGCCGAAACGCACGGCTTTAAGATTGAGCATATTAGCGATAGTGCTAGCGAAGTTGGTGGCTACAAAGAAATCATCTTTGGCGTCAAAGGCGTAGACGCCTACCAAACATTTAAGTTTGAATCGGGCGTACATCGCGTACAGCGCGTGCCTGCCACTGAAAGCTCAGGGCGTATTCACACCTCAACCGTCACGGTGGCTGTTTTGCCAGAGGCCGAAGAAGCAGACGTCGAGATCAACCCGAGCGACCTCCGTATCGACGTGTACCGCAGTAGCGGGCACGGCGGCCAATCGGTCAACACAACCGACTCTGCAGTGCGCATCACCCACTTGCCAACCGGTCTGGTTGTAACCTGTCAGGACGAAAAATCGCAGATCAAAAACAAAGACAAAGCCATGGGCGTGCTGCGCTCTCGCCTGCTCGCCATGAAAGTCGAGGAAGAACAAGCCAAACTCAGCGCCGAGCGCCGTGGTCTTATTGGTTCGGGTGATCGCTCCGAAAAAATCCGTACCTACAACTTTCCACAAGACCGCGTGACCGACCACCGCATTGGCTACAGCCGCAGCAACTTGCCACGCATGCTTGATGGCGACTTTGACGACGTAGTGCTTGAACTTCAAAAAGCCGAACGCACCCTCAAAGCCCACGAAGCCGAACAAAGCCAAGAAGGATAACATGGACCAGCAAATTATTACCAGCACACAAAACCCGCGGGTCAAAGCACTCAGCAAACTCCACAAACGATCTGAGCGCGATGAGTTGGGTGTTTTTATGGTCGAAGGCTATCGCCCAATCACCCGCGCGCTAGCCGCTGGTTTTACTTTTAACGAATTATATTACTGTCCCGAGTGGTTCCTTGGTTCCAACGAACAAAAAGTTTTAAAAGATGCCGAAGCTGCGGGCGCCGAGCTTATCCGTCTTGGGCGTGATGCTTTTGTTAAAATCGCCTACCGCGAGCGCCCCGAGGGCCTACTGGGCGTGGGCAACCAGTGGGACACCAAGCTCCAAGATCTCAAGCTTTCCAAAAATCCATTCCTAATTGTTGTTGAGGCAATTGAAAAGCCCGGCAATCTTGGCACTATCCTCCGCTCCGCCGATGCCACAGGCGCCGAAGCGGTTATTGTATGCGATGCCGTTACAGACCTATTTAATCCGAATGTTGTTCGCGCCTCTACAGGGGTGATGTTTACGACGCCGACCGTTATTACCGATAGCAAAAGCGCAATTGATTTTCTGCACAAAAATGGTATTCAATCGCTTGCCGCTACACCAGCCGCGACCAAATTATATACCGACGTCGACCTCACCAAACCCGTTGCCATTGTTATGGGCAGCGAACAATTTGGCCTAACGGACCAGTGGCTAAATAACTGCGATTTACCAGTAAAGCTACCAATGGCCGGCATCGCCGACTCGCTTAACGTAAGTGCAGCAACGGTTGCTATTGCCTACGAAGTTGTACGCCAACGTAGCGCCACATAGTCGCCATGCTTATTCGCGAATTCTTACGCGCAAACACCGCCCACCTTCGTGCCGCAGGTATTGATTCCGCGCGACTCGACGTACTCGTGCTGCTCTGCGACGAGCTTCAAAAAGACAAAGCCTGGGTGCTCGCCCACGACGAGACCGCGCTTACGACCGCACAACAAGTCCGGCTTGAAGCGTTCGTCGCCCGGCGCGAAGCTCGCGAGCCGCTGAGTTATATTCGTGGCTACCAAGAATTCTACGGACGACAGTTTGTTGTTAATCCGAATGTACTGATTCCTCGCCCTGAAACAGAAGCACTTATTGCGCTTCTGCCAGCGGCTAATGATCTCCGCATGATTGACGTCGGCACTGGCTCGGGTGCAATTGCAATCACCGCAAAAGCCGAACGACCAACGTGGGACGTAAGCGCGAGCGATATCGACGAAGACGCGCTGCTTGTCGCGGCGCTCAATGCCGACCAGCTAAAGGCACGCATAGCCCTTCGCCACAGTGATCTTCTTGCCGACATTAGCGGCACGTTTGATATTATCACGGCCAATCTGCCGTACGTTAACCCCGAGTGGGAACGCTCACCCGAGACTGATTACGAACCAAGCCTTGCGCTTTTTGCAGACAACAACGGCCTCGCGCTTATCAGTAAACTCCTCGCACAGATTCCGCAGCACCTCACCCCGCGTGGCTATGTTTTACTCGAAGCCGACCCAGAGCAGCACGAGCGTATCATTTCGCTGGCGCAAAAACAGGGCCTGTCACATGTACAGACCCTGCATTATGTAGTACTTCTTCAGCGCGACTAAGTGCCGGGGTACGGCTCGAGTGTGACATTCACCGTTTGTGTTTTGCCATCGCGCAAAAGAGTCAGTGTTAGCTTATCGCCAGGAGCGTATTGTGCCAATAAACTCGCCAGCGCGTGGTCTTCAGTAACATTGGTATTGTTTATCTTGGTAATCACATCGCCCTCGCGGAGGCCCGCTTTGTCTGCGGGGCTCCCCAAAACGATTGCTGCGTCGGTGCCACTACGCGAAATATAAGCTCCCTGCGAAACACTCAGCTTCAGCTGCTCGGCCGTTGTTTTATCTAGGCTTACGTAACGAACGCCCAAATACGGCCGTACGATTTTACCGTCTTTCAAGACAGAGGTAATCAGGCCTTTGGCGTCATTAATCGGAATAGCAAATCCAATCGCTTGCCCCTCCTGTGACACAGCGGTGTTTACACCAATCACCTTTCCCTCCAAGTTTACAAGTGGACCGCCAGAATTACCTGGATTAATTGCGGCGTCTGTTTGCAGTAAGTTTTGCAGCTGCTCGCTACTACCGCTGCCATCATCGGCCTGAATAGGTCGACCAATTCCGGATATAATGCCGGAGGTCACACTATTGCGGAACTCCCCCAACGCGTTTCCAATTGCAACAACCTGCTGGCCAGGCTGCACGGCGGTCGAATCGCCGATTTCAGCTGCAGGTAAATTCTTGGCGCCATTAATTTTTAGAAAAGCGATGTCATTTAATGGGTCGCGGCCCACAACAGATACATTGTCATATGTCGTACCATCGGCAAGCACAACCGAAAGCTTAGTTGTACCATCCGGAATAACATGTCGATTTGTTAGCACATAGCCATCCGAGGAAATAATAATACCGCTACCTGCGCCTTCCTCAACACCGGTGGTTCCAAAAAATGAACGCGTCTGCGCCTGCGATTCGGTGGTAATAGAGACAACACTCGGACTGACTTTTTTAAAAACTTCCGCAGTCAGCTCGCCTTGCTGCAACACAATAGATTGACGGTTCTGCTCAATGCTTTGCGAAGCATCAGGCTTAATAATGCCCGTTGCAAGTAGCGCCCAAACCGTTACTGCGCTGCTAACCATACACAGCAACACGACGCCCACAACCTTTAGCGGTCCACGCTGTGATAACCGCTTACGAGCTGCTTGTTCCCGCCGTTTTAGCGCTATTTCTTTTCCATCCGACACTGGTTCTGCCATGTCAGCGGTTCCCCTCCTCACTTTGAAAACTACGTATTACTTAAATAGTTGCGCTCCAGCGAGCGAAAATGAGTATGATAGCCACAAGCAGCGCACTAAAGATCATTGTTGATCGCACGAGGCCGCGGGTTAGATGTCGGCCTTTTGCCGCGCCATACATACGCCCTACTGCCATCGATATAACCAAGACCAATAACGCAATCTGCGGAATCTTAATTGGAAGGCTTAGATCATACGCGTTTGTCCAGCGGTATAATAACCAACCAAGCTGAGAAAGCACTAAGCCCCATGTATAACTTATAAATTCAGCATGCTCTTCTTCGTAACTTGTAACAACGTGCCGCGCAATGATATAACCAATCACAAAACAGCCAGCCACAACAAAGAGGTCATTAATAACAACGGATAAACTGAAGAGCACCGTCAGCGCAGCAAATTGAGCAACAGCAGCCTGAAGCATGACTGAACTATGGTCTGACTTTGGCTTAAGATACAGCAGCCAACCGCCGTAAGCCAGAGCCAAAAGAACCATTAGCCATGGCGTACCAACCGATAGGTACAGTAGTCCTACATAGCTCACGCCCACCAAAAAGTCTACAAAGTTTGCTTTAATATTCACCCACCAAAAACGAGGGCGCAGCGCGAACACACGCCACTTACTCAAAAGTATCAAAACCAAGGCCGGATATGCCGAGCTAAAGTTCAATACCAAAAGCAGTAGCACAAACGGCAGGGCCGCGTTAATTGCAATGTAGGCAACCTCGCCAAGTTTGGTCCGGCGGATACCGGTTTTCAGCAACTCCATAATATGTTTATTATACCAAACCTTTAGGGGATGCGGCTAGTTATATCCGTAGACTACTGACTTGAGCCAAGAGACGAGGCAGCATCGGTGCCAACTATAACCACAAATGGTGCGGTACTAGTAACGCCTTCTGGCAATGTAGTGCCAGTTGGGGCGCTAATACCTAGTTTGTCCTGAAGTCGCTTGAGTGTTGCAGGCTTTTTGCCGCCGCTTAAGTCATACAGCTTGAGGCCGCCTTTTGTGTTTGGCGCACTGGCAATACTACCGATAACAAAACCTTGGTCTTCGAGTTTTTTCGCTTCGGTTGCAGCAACACCGCTAACATCACTACCATTTAGCACGTCAACTGCAGCGTTTTCGGCCAAGATATCGCCCAGGCCCTGAAGCTGAATTTTCATAAAGCTCTGGAGGCTGCTGTAATTGTAGATCCCGCTTGTTGGCTTCACAATCGATGACCCATCTGGGCCCGTACCAGTTGTAAGAATGGCAGGCGTTTGGTCAATTAAGCTAATTGATTGGATGTTTTTGGCGTCGATGTCCTTAGCGACACCTATGAATGTCTTGATCTCAGACGCGTCAATACTGGTATGAATGTTATTGCCAAGCGATTCAATAAACTGCGTTACCTTTACAGGATTGGCCAAGAATCCAGCACTTGTTGCCTTTTCTTTAATAGCCACTACGATTTTGCGCTGGTTGGCTTCGCGGTCGAAGTTACTGCGAGGCAAACCGTAGCCACCGGAATCGTTACGAGCTTGCGCCAGGAACATTGCGTGCTCGCCGTCCAAGTGAGTTGGACCGTTTGGATACTTCACAAGATAACATGTGTAGTTACAGCGCCAGTCAAAGTTACGGTCAAGAATACCGCGAGGATCAGAACTTTCGATAGTTACGTCAACACCGCCGAGTGCGTCAACTGCTTCTTTGAGTACCTCAAGGTTTAGGTGTACAGAGTATTGAAAATCAACACCAAATGCTGAGCCTACTTTGTTTGAAAGCGCTTTTTGACCAGCATCTTCGTTGCTGCCTTCTTCGCTTGCGCAGGTGTAAACGGTGTTAATTTTACCTTCGTAACCAAAGCTACACGGGCTATCATACTTAACCCAAAGATCACGTGGTACACTGGCCAAAAATGCCGTCTTGGCCTTTTGGTCGATGCTCACAATCATAATAGAGTCGGTCAGTGTAGCCCCTGGATGGCCAGGGTCACTCTCTGACGTACCAAAGACGAGTAAGTTTGTGCGGCCGTATTGGTCGGTTTTGAGTGATTTTGTTTGGCTAAACGCAGCCTCAAACACATTGCCTTTAAAAATGTGGCTCGATGCTACCAAAATACGCCATGCAAAGTACCCGCCAATAGCAAGCGCCAAAATAATAACGCTAATAATAATCCATTTCCAAGCGCGTTTGCTTGGTTTGCGGGGCGGCCAAAAGCGACGCTTTTTCTTACCGCCGTCTTTGCCTTTGCCGCCTTTTTCGTCATCAAGTGTTAGGTCGATATCGAGTGGTTTGCGCGAAGCAGCGTGCGCACCCGCGGTAAGGCCGGTTGTTGGTGCTGACGATGTATTGTGATCGAGCTGCTCAGCAACGCGCTGGCCTACCCGACGACTGTCGAGAACTGGTGGCATATCTTTGGTCGAAGGTTTGGTATCGGACGTCCGCAAAAAGCGAGATGGTACGGTCATACCATCGGTACTTTGGCGTCGTTCAGCACCAGCAGTTCGGCGCCTCACAAACATCCCGTCGTTACTTCTATTTGCGGATGAATTTCTCATAAATTTACGTATGCAATGCTTCACACTATAACGTGTTTAAGCTTGTCCGTAAACCCGCGTTTATCTCCTTACAGACATAGTAAAGTTTTAAACTGAGTATATTCTGAGAGCCCTGCCTGGGCTCGTCCACAGCCAGCCTAAATCATGCTATGATAAGGTAATATGGATGATTCAGTTAACCCACAAGCGCCGCGAGATACACAACCAACTTCGACCCAGCCGAACCAAGCGGCTACGTCAAACGTACCGCCGGCGCAGCCACAGCAGCCAATCATCCCCACACCTCCTCCACTTGCTGGAGTACGCTCCGACGCATCTGGCCAGCAGCCCATTATTACACCACCTCAACCGCCAGCCCCTACGCCTGAGCCAGCAAAACAGTCTCGTTTTGCGGCGTTTAAGCCATTCTTTGCGGTTGTCTTTTTTATCGCGGGCATCGTGGTGGCTGCCACGCTTATCAACCAATTTGTTTTTCAGTCATATTACGTTGACGGCACCAGCATGACACCAACTCTACACAATAATGATCGTCTAATCATTGATAAAGTTGAGCGTACGACTGCGCATGCGTCTGGTCACGCCTACATCCCTAAACGCGGGCAGATTGTAGTACTCGACAGCTCGTTAGTTGACCAGCTCGGCCATAGCGAGCAACTTATTAAGCGTGTTATCGGCCTGCCAGGCGACCGTATTGTTATTGGCAGTGACGGCATTGTTACGATTATCAACAAAGAGCATCCTGATGGCTTTGACGTCAATAAGAGTCTCGGCCTTAACCTTGAGGCAACCTACGTCGACAATCCTATCGACATCACCGTACCCGAAAATAATGTGTTTGTTATGGGCGATAACCGTGGCCCTGGCGGTAGCTACGACTCACGCGCCTTCGGCCCGGTCGACAGCAAAGAAGTACAGGGCCGATTATTTGCCCGCATCTTCCCCTTCACCAGCGCTGGAATTTTTTAGCCTAGCAGAACGCCAGTAATTCGGTCAAAATCTTCTTGGTTCTTAAAACGAATTACCAAGCGGCCGCCTTTGGCCATGTTTTTAACACTCACGTCGGCGTCGAGGCGCTTACTGAGGGCTTTTGTTTCGGTTGTCTCGGTTTGAACTTTAGCAACGGCACTCACTTTATTTTTGGCGCCTTCTTTATAGCCAACCACAAACTGCTCGGCTTTACGGACCGACCATTCGCCCTGAATAATGTGGTTTAGGAGCTCTAACTGTACGTCCGGCTCTTTAATGGCAAGGATTTGGCGGGCATGGCCCTCGCTAATAGTACCAGCCACGAGTGCTTCTTTGGCCTCCTGTGGCAGTCCGAGTAGGCGCAGGATATTGCTAATTGTGCTGACCGCCTTACCGCCAACGCGTTTGCCGATTTCCTCAAGAGTCAAGTTGAACTGCTGCTGCAATTTATAGTATGCCGTAGCGGTTTCAAGGGGGTTGAGGTCTTCACGCTGGAGGTTCTCGATCAGAGCAATCTCGAGGCGATGCTGGTTTGTGAGCGTCCGCACTAGTGCTGGAATTTTATCCAGCCCGGCGATTTGAGCTGCGCGCCATCGGCGCTCACCTGCCACGATTTCATAACCGCCACCCTTGCTTATAACCACAATTGGCTGCAGTACACCGTGCTCTTTAATAGAAACAGCCAGCTCCTGCAAGGCTGATTCTTCGAACTGACGTCGGGGCTGATCGGCATCTGCTTTTATTGCAGACACGCTCAACTGACGTAGCTGAGAAACTTGCTCGTCTTGTTGTGCTGTTGGGTCAAATGCTTCATCGAGTTGTGTTGGAATAAGCGTATCAAACCCGCGACCCAAACCGCGCTTGCTTGTATTAACTTTCGACACGGCCAGTTACCTCCTTTGCCAAAACTTTGTACGCACGTGCGCCCTTTGACCAGCGGTCATACGCCCCGACAGGCAAACCGTGGCTCGGCGCTTCGGCCAGGCGTATGTTACGTGGAATAACGGTATTAAATACTTTACCTGGGAAGTGTTTTTTGACTTCTTCGTGGACCTGGCCTGATAGCGTTGTGCGGCTGTCTACCATAGTAAGAACTACGCCGAGGAGCTCGAGCGTCGGGTTGAGCCCCTTACGGACCAACTGCATTGTCTCGAGCAGCTGCCCTAAGCCTTCCAGCGCATAAAACTCGGCCTGTACCGGCAAGAGTACATAGTGCGCCGCGATAAGCCCGTTGACCGTCAGCAAGCTGAGCGATGGCGGGCAGTCAATTAATACATAGTCGTACTTACTTTCGGAAAGAGCCTCTTTGAGGCGCGTAAAGCGGTGTTGCGCCTTGGCAAGTTCGGCTTCGGCATTGGCGAGCTGTGGCGTTGTCGGCACCAAGTGCAGCCGTTTGTGCTTCGTCTCGATAATGCAATCTTCAAGCGGCGCTTGCTCGTTTATAAGATCAATAACCGTGCGCTCAACGCCGTACTTATCAATACCAAGGCCACTCGTAGCATTTCCCTGCGGATCAAAATCGACAAGCAAAACAGACTTACCCATCTTTGACAGATAATACGCCACATTAACAGCAGTGGTTGTTTTGCCCACGCCGCCTTTTTGGTTGGTGACAGCTATAATAGCGCTCATTGTTTGGTTTTCCCTCACGTTTCCCGTTTATTGTAACAGACTGTGGCCGCCCGTGAAAATAAAAGAACCTCAGAGACTCTGAGGTTCTTTGCTCGCTACTTGGCGAATTGGATTAACCAATTTTGGTAACGGTGATACGGCTGTACTGCTGACGGTGGCCGTTGATCTTCTTGACGCGCTTCTTTGATTCAAAGCGAACAACTTTGATCTTATCGCCCTTTACCTCTGGCTCATCAACTTTTGCGGTGACTTTGACGCCGGCAACGCTTGGAGTGCCAACGGTCGTTTTGTCGCCATCGATGACCATCAGTGGTTCAAGCGAGAGCTCTTTTGTGCCATCTTGGAGGCGGTCCACCAAGAGGGTCTCTTTTTCAGTGACAATATATTGCTTGCCACCAACTTGAATGACTGCTTTCATAGTGTGTAAACTTACCTATTACTAAATATCCATGTAATTTTAACAGATTACGGCCTCTGAGTAAAGGCTACTCTGCTTCTGTTTCGGTATCGAGGTCCTTAACAGCGTTTTCCCAAAAAGCTGCCAGAGCCTCGGTATCAACGTCTTCATGCAGGTCCCACTGGTTATCGTGGTAAATTGGATCGTTGATTGCACGAGTGAGTTCGTCGCCATCGTTTTCGACAGCGTTTTCTTCAAATGCGACCGGACGACGGCCAAAATGCGTAATTGTTTCGAGTAATTCGTTTTTTGTCATAGCTTTTTTGTTTTACCGGTTGGTATGTTTAAACATTAGCATTTATATGCATTTATGTCAATAAGAAGGTCTGGTTACTATTTGCACTCGCTATTCAACACTATTTTTACTACAATAGCTACACCCTATGCCCTCGGGAGGCATTATGGTAAATGGTCTACAGCAGACCCCTTGGACGTATAGAGGCGTCCCTGTCTTTTTGGATGAGCGGGCACACATACCCAATGTTTCGTTCAAGCCGGACAAAGAAAACGCCTCCTACGTTCAGATAGCGCTCGATCGCGCCACGCGACCGTGGCCCCAGGACAATCTACCAACGTGGACGCTTGATGTTTCGCCAGGCGCGTTTACGCCAATCGCCGTCCCCGTGACGCCCCAGACAAAAATCATCTGGGCACTGCCCAGGATTGGTGCGGGTCGCCTGTCCCCTTTTGTTGAGTTCGCGCCCGGAGAGCAACCGCAAACGTCGCAACTCACCATTCACATGACAGGCACGCGCCAAGGGGCCGTGATCCTCCAACTCTACCCTGGCGAGCACATGCAGCCCCCAGTGTGGATGGCCGGCAACAAGGACACCAGCATTCGGTATTGGCGAGAACACGCCTACGTGAAGACTAGGCGCAACATCCGACCGCACTCAGTCCGACAGCGGCCGCCGGAATGGTGGAGCAAAGGACGCCTCTGAGCCGGCACAGCCCGCCCAAACAGTACAACTACGGGATGGACGAGGAGACAATCTGGATCGGGCTGCACATGCGCAGCCCGATCCAGAAACAAAACTTGCAATTATATGAAAATATTCTAAAAATATGTTACTATAAAACGTGGTTCCGTAGCTCAGAGGAAGGCTCTTCATGAGACACAGACCAGTGGGCATAACCCCGTGGGTGCTGCGCGGTCAGCCAGTGTATCTGGCAAGCGATGCGCAGATCGCACCCAACCTACACCCCTTTGGGAGTCAGCCGCAACTCGTACAGCTCGCGCTCGACGCCTGGAACACGGAGCTCTCTAGCCCCATCCAGAGCATCGACGTGCCTGACATCCGCATGCTTCCGATGACAGTCCCCATCAGTCGCGGCCACGACCGCGCCTCAATCGTATGGGGCATTCACGTAGGCCACACAGGTCCACGCGCCGACCGATCGCCGTTCAAGCCCTTCACAGGCCGACACGACATGGCCGCCCTACTGACCAACCTCATCACCATCGAGTTCGACCCCCAAGCAGAGTGGCCTATCATCACTCGGTGTTACCCGGGAGCATACGCCCCGCCGCTCCCCTGGGAGCCCGAGGCGGTCAACGCCCCTGGCGGCATTAAAGGGTGTATCGCCTACTGGCGCGTGCACGCCTACGTCACGACGCCGGCCACACGCGTCTTTCGCATCTACTCCGACAATACCCCGCCACCGCAGTGGTGGCTGTAGGAAGGAAAGCAATGACGGATAGGTACCAACAGCCCGCCATCGCCACCAACTGGCGTTGTGGCGGCGAGCGGGTACACCTGGCTCGCAGGGCGGACATTCCACGCCCGTTCAAACCGAGCGCCCCATACAGCGACACCATGCGGCGCGCGCTGGCAACGATTCCGCCCGTAGGCCAAGATCGGTTCATCGGCTGCGCGGAGCTGCAGGGCGAACAAATGCTTCCGCTCACAATCGGAATCGGCTCGGACTACCCGCGCGAATGGGCGATTCACATGGACCACCAGGCGCGACGCCCTGGCCTTTCGCCGTTCGCAACACTGCCGGCGCACCAGCTCCCCTCGCTCATGACCTCGCTGCTCAGTCTCGAGATCATCCGAGACGGGGAACGGCTACTCCTGGTACGGGCCTACCCGGGCCAATACGTGCCGCCGTTGCCCTCCATGATGACCGCCAAGAATGCCCCGGGCGGCGTCGCGGCCTGCGAGGCCTACTGGCGAGAGCACGCCTACCTGGTGACCGATCACGTCAATCGGATCTCGCCTGACACGACGTCCTCCACGCCGCCACCGTGGTTCTAACGCCACAAAAGACCGAGGGCCCGGGTGCACATTGTGCGCCCGGGCCCCGGCCGAAACTACTTTGAACTTATTTACTTAGTCGATCGCTCAAGCGAAACTGTCAGCAACTCGCCTTCAACCTTGGCCGTCGCAATATGCGCAAAGCTTTGGTCGCCCTCAAGCGCAACTGCTAGGGTTTCAGCCATGATAGTGTCTCGATGTGCTTTAATAGCG
>Ga0075364_10000341_pt1 | contig 23187 bp, 23 predicted proteins | sample EndMetdeltDD1764_FD_71517 | JGI IMG/M metagenome (GOLD analysis project Ga0075364, IMG submission 71517) | Populus endosphere microbial communities from Tennessee, USA - Endosphere MetaG P. deltoides DD176-4 | ecosystem: Host-associated > Plants > Roots > Endosphere | place: USA: Tennessee...
GCGTGTCTGGAGCGTGCGGCAGTGACGCGCCAGGCGCGAGGGCTCGATCCTGCAGGAGCGGCCACAGCCGCGACCGCCATGCGTCCGTCGTGGCAGTCGCATCGTCATGCATGGCGGTCGGCCTCGAGCGGCCTCCTACAGGCGCTCCGACACTGTCGGCGCGTGTCTTCGGCGTGCGTCAGTGACGCACCGCATCACGCGGCGCCTCCTACTTCATGATGCTTCGACGCTTTTCGTCGATCCACTTGGACGCCTGCGCCGGTTCATACGTCCGCATCCACGCCAGCATCGCGTCGATGTCGCTGCCGTACCAGAGATCGGCGCGCTGGTCCGGGTGCAGGAAGCGCTCTTCGACCATGCGGTCGATCATCCCGATCAGCGGGGCGTAGAAGCCGTCGATGTCGAGGAAGGCGCAGGGCTTGCTGCCGATGCCGAGCTGGCGCCAGGTCAGCATCTCGAAGATCTCCTCCATCGTGCCGAAGCCGCCGGGCAGGGCGACGAAGGCGTCGGAGAGCTCGAACATGCGCATCTTGCGCTCGTGCATCGAGCCGACGATTTCCAGCTCGGTCAGGCCACGATGCGCCACTTCCCAGTCGGCCAGCTGCTTGGGGATCACGCCGGTGACCTCGCCGCCGCCGGCGAGCACGGCATTGGCGACCGTGCCCATGAGGCCGACGTTGCCGCCGCCGTAGACCAGGCGCAGGCCATCCCTGGCCAGGCGATCGCCGAGGGCGATCGCGCGTTCGGTGTAGATGGGTTTGCTGCCGGCGTTGGAGCCGCAATAGACGCAGAGGGAGCGCATGTCAGAGTCCGGAGGAGAGTGGGGCGGGAGCGGGCGTCGGCGCCGGGCGGCCGCATACGACCTCCTCGACCACGCCGCCGCTGGAACGGATGCTGGAGATGAGGGGGCGGTTCCGGGCGTCGACGCTGTTCCAGGCATCGATCGCGTAGCTGCCTGCGGGTGGCTGCCCGTCAGGGCCTGCCTCCGCATGCCCGGAGAGCGTGCTGTCGGGATCGCGGCCCATCGTGGCCAGTGCGTCCCGATAGGACATGCCGACGCGCACCAGCGCGCAGCGGTCATGGGCGGGACGGGCGTTTTCGATGACGGGCTCGGTCATGGCATGGGCACCGGATGACAGCGTGCAGAGCAGCAGGACGGGAGGAAGGCAGGTTCGCATCGTGTGGGGTCCCCAAAACGCAACGGCCCGGGGCGAGCCCGGGCCGTTCTGGTGCCTGCGCGGCGATCAGTTCGCCTTGTGGATCGCACGCTTGTCGACCGCCATCGCCGCGTCGTGGACGACCTCCGACAGCGACGGGTGCGCGTGGCAGATCCGGGCCAGGTCGTCGGCCGAGCCGCTGAACTCCATCGTCAGCACGCCCTCGTGGACCAGCTCGGAGACGTTGACGCCGACCAGGTGCATGCCCAGCACGCGATCGGTTTCGGCATGCGCCAGCACCTTCACGAAACCGGCCGGTTCGGCCATCGCGACGGCACGACCGTTGGCGGCGAACGGGAAGCTGCCGGCCTTGTACGGAATGCCCTCGGCCTTCAGCTGCTGCTCGGTCTTGCCGACCCAGGCCAGTTCCGGCTCGGTGTAGATGACCCACGGGATGGTGTCGAAGTTGACGTGGCCCGGCAGGCCGGCGATCAGTTCGGCCACCGCGACGCCTTCCTCGAAGCCCTTGTGCGCCAGCATCGGGCCGCGCACGCAGTCGCCGACCGCCCAGATGCCGTCGACGCCGGTGTGGCAGTGGTCGTCGACCTCGATCTGGCCACGCTCGGTCAGCTTCACGCCGGTGCCCTCGGCCAGCAGGCCCTTGGACGCGGCCTTGCGGCCCACGGCGACCAGCAGCTTGTCGACGGTCAGGGTCTGCTCGCCGGAGCCGTCGGTGTAGCTGACGACGACTTCCTTCTTCTTGCCCTTGCCGGTGACTTCGGTCTTGCTGACCTTGGCGCCCAGCTTGATGTCCAGGCCCTGCTTCTTGAATTCCTTCAGCGCGACCTTGCCGACTTCGGCATCGGCGGCGGCCAGGAAGTCCGGCAGCGCCTCGAGGATGGTGACCTCGGCGCCCAGGCGCTTCCACACGCTGCCCAGCTCCAGGCCGATCACGCCGGCGCCGATCACGGCCAGGCGCTTGGGGACTTCGGTGAAATCCAGCGCGCCGACGTTGTCGACGATGGTCTCGCCGTCGAACTTCGCGAACGGCAGTTCGATCGAATCCGAACCGGCGGCGATGATGATGTTGGTGCCGGTCAGCTCGACCTCGGTGCCGTCGTGCTGGGCGACCTTGACCAGGCGGTTCGGGTGCAGGGTGGCGAAGCCGTAGTACGGCGCGACCTTGTTGGCCTTGAACAGCTGGGCGATGCCGCCGGTGAACTGCTTGACGATCTTGTCCTTGCGGCCAACCATCGCCTCGACGTCGATCTTCGCGTCCTTGAAGCTGATGCCATGGTCGCCAAAGATGTGGCCCATGTTCCAGAACTGGCGCGAGGAATCGAGCAGCGCCTTGGACGGGATGCAGCCCACGCGCAGGCAGGTGCCGCCGAGGGCGGGCTTGCCGTCCTTGCCGAGCGCCGCGTCGATGCAGGCGGTCTTCAGGCCCAGCTGGGCGGCGCGGATGGCGGCGTGGTAACCGGCCGGGCCGGCACCGATGACGACGACGTCGAAGTGCTGTTGTTCGCTCATGGACAGAAACCTTTTGCTGGATGTCTGGCGCTCATCGCGTGATGAGGCGGTACATGGCGGAGGGAAGGGTGGACACACGCCACCTCTCTCCCTCGCCATCGAGCGCGCCAGGCGCGCTCCCTTGACGCTTCCCGCCCCTTACAGGCTCAGCAGCATGCGGTGCGGGTTCTCGAGCTGGTTCTTGATGTCCACCAGGAACAGCACCGCGTCCTTGCCGTCGATGATGCGGTGATCGTAGGAGATCGCGATGTACATCATCGGCGCGATCACGATCTGGCCGTTCTCCACCACCGGACGCTCCTTGATGGCGTGCATGCCCAGGATCGCGCTCTGCGGCGGGTTGACGATCGGGGTCGACATCAGCGAGCCGAAGGTGCCGCCGTTGGTGATGGTGAAGGTGCCGCCCTGCAGGTCGTCCAGGCCCAGCTTGCCGTCGCGCGCCTTCTTGGCGTACTCGGCGATGCCCTGCTCGATCTCGGCGAAGCCCAGGCGCTCGACGTTGCGCAGCACCGGGGTCACCAGGCCCTTCTCGGTCGACACGGCGATCGAGATGTCGGCGTAGCCGTGGTAGATGATGTCGTCCTTGTCCACCGAGGCGTTGATGATCGGATAGCGCTGCAGCGCGTTGGCGGCGGCCTTGGCGAAGAAGCTCATGAAGCCGAGCTTGATGCCGTGCTCCTTCTGGAACTGCTCGCCGAGTTCCTTGCGCAGCGCCATCACCTTGCCCAGGTTGACCTCGTTGAACGAGGTCAGCATCGCGATCGAGTCCTTGGACTGCATCAGGCGCGAGGCGATGGTCTTGCGGATGCGGGTCATCGGCACGCGCTCTTCCGGACGTGCGCCGCCGGCCTTGCCCGCGCCGCCGTTCTTCGCGTAGTTGATCAGGTCTTCCTTGGTCACCGCGCCACGACGGCCGGTGCCGTCGACCTGCGACGGATCGATGCCTTCCTTCGCGGCGGTGAAGCGCGCGCCCGGCGGCAGCTCGCCACCGGCGGACTTGGCGGCCGGTGCCGGAGCGGCGGCCTTGGCCGGCGCAGCGGCCGGGGCGGCAGCGGCAGGCGCCTCGGCCTTGGCTTCAGCGGCCGGAGTTGCCTCGGCGACCGCACCTTCCTCGATCACGGCCAGGACCTGCGAGCTGGTGACGGTGTCGCCTTCCTGGAACTTGATCTCCTTGAGCACGCCGTCGACCGGCGAGGGCACCTCGAGGACCACCTTGTCGGTCTCCAGGTCGACCAGGTTCTCGTCGCGCTTGACCGCCTGGCCGGCCTTCTTGTGCCAGCTGGCGATGGTGGCGTCGGATACGGATTCGGGGAGGACCGGAACTTTGACTTCGGTGGCCATGGGGCGTCCTGAGCGTGTGTTTTCTGAGTCGGAAGGAGGGGCGTCTTACTCGGCAGCGATGTGGCTGCCGAGCGGGTTGACCAGCGCGTCGGCGACCAGCTTCAGCTGCTCCTCGACGTGGTCGGCGAAGTGGCCGACGGCCGGCGACGGCGAACGGGTGCGGCCGGCGTAGTGCAGGCCCTGGCCGTCGGCCAGCACGGCCTGCAGGTGATGCTTGATCTGATACCAGGCGCCCTGGTTCTGCGGCTCTTCCTGGCACCAGACGACCTCGGTGGCCTTGCCGTACTTCTTCAGCTCGGCGGCCAGCAGTTCGCGCGGGAACGGGTAGAGCTGCTCGACGCGGACCAGGGCGACGTCGTCCTGGCCACGCTTGGTCGCGTCCTCGAGCAGGTCGTAGTAGACCTTGCCCGAGCACAGCACCACGCGCTTGACCTTCTTCGGGTCGGCCTTGGCATCGGGGATCAGGTGCTGGAACTCGCCGTTGGCCAGCTCGTCCAGGGTCGACACGGCCAGCTTGTGGCGCAGCAGCGACTTGGGCGACATCACCACCAGCGGCTTGCGGGTGGTCATGCGCATCTGCCGGCGCAGCATGTGGAAGCACTGGGCCGGCGTGGTCGGCACGCAGACCAGCATGTTCTCCAGCGCGCACAGCTGCAGGAAGCGCTCCAGGCGCGCCGAGCTGTGTTCCGGTCCCTGGCCCTCGTAGCCGTGCGGCAGCAGCAGGGTCAGGCCGGAGATGCGGCCCCACTTGGCCTCGCCGGAGGCGATGAACTGGTCGATCACCACCTGCGCGCCGTTGGCGAAATCGCCGAACTGGCCTTCCCAGATGTCCAGCGTGTTGGGATCGGTGGTCGAGAAGCCGTACTCGAACGCCATCACCGCCTCCTCGCTGAGCAGCGAGTCGATCACAGTGACTGTTTCCGGCGCATCCACCAGCTGGCGCAGCGGCAGGTAGTAGTTGTCGGTCTGCTGGTCGTGCAGCACCGCGTGGCGGTGGAAGAACGTGCCACGGCCGGCATCCTGGCCGACCAGGCGCAGGCTGTGGCCTTCGTCGAGCAGCGCCGCGTAGGCCAGGTTCTCGGCGAAGCCCCAGTCGCCCGGGATCTCGCCGGCCGCCATCTTGCGGCGATCCTCGTAGATCTTGGCGACGCGGGCGTGCAGGGTGACGCCCTCGGGGATCGTGGTGATGACCTTGGCCAGCGCCTTGAGCTTGTCGGCATCGAAGGTCGTGTCGACCGCATCGGACAGCTTGCCCGACAGGTACCTGGACCAGTCGATGGTCAGCTCGTAGTCCTCCGGCTTGGAGGTCGACAGCTCGGTGGTGACTTCGCCGGCGTCGAGCTTGTTGCGGTAGGCATCGGCCAGCGCCTTGCCCCCGTCCTTGGCGAGGATGCCGGCCGATTCGAGCTTGGCCGCGTACATCTCGCGCGTGGTCGGGTGCTTGCGGATGGTCTGGTACATGACCGGCTGGGTCGCCGCCGGCTCGTCGGCCTCGTTGTGGCCCCAGCGGCGGTAGCAGACCAGGTCGATGACCACGTCCTTCTTGAACTGCTGGCGGAAGTCGTAGGCCAGGTTGGCCACGTACAGCACCGCTTCCGGGTCGTCGCCGTTCACGTGGAAGACCGGTGCGCCGACCATCTTGGCGACGTCGGTGCAGTACAGCGTGGAGCGCGCGTCTTCCTTGTTGCTGGTGGTGAAGCCGACCTGGTTGTTGATCACCACGTGCAGCGTGCCGCCGACCGCGAAGCCGCGGGCCTGCGACATCTGGAACAGCTCCATCACCACGCCCTGGCCGGCGAACGCGGCGTCACCGTGGATCAGGATCGGCAGGACCTGCGCGCGCTCGGTGTCGCCACGACGCTCCTGGCGCGAACGCACCGAACCGGCGACCACCGGGTCGACGATCTCCAGGTGCGAGGGGTTGAACGCCAGGGCCAGGTGGACCGGCGCGCCCGGGGTCGCGATGTCGGCCGAGAAGCCCATGTGGTACTTCACGTCGCCGGCGCTGGCGCGCTCGTCGTGCTCGAACTTGCCTTCGAACTCGTCGAACAGCTTGCGCGGGTTCTTGCCCAGCGTGTTGACCAGGACGTTGAGGCGGCCGCGGTGGGCCATGCCGATCACGATGTCCTTGACCCGGTCGCCGCCTGCCTTGCGGATCATGCCGTCGAGCAGCGGGATCAGCGAATCGCCGCCTTCCAGCGAGAACCGCTTCTGGCCGACGTACTTGGTGTGCAGGTAGCGCTCCAGGCCCTCGGCGGCGGTCAGCCGCTCGAGCACGCGCTGCTTGGCCTCGGCGCTGAGGTTGTAGTCGCCGCCGGCGGCCTCCAGGCGCTGGTACAGCCACTGGCGCTGCTCGACCTCGGAGATGTGCATGAACTCCGCACCGACCGGGCCGGTGTAGGTGGCCTTCAGCCGGGCCAGCAGGTCGCGCAGCTTCATGCGCGGCTGGCCGGCGATGCCGCCGGTGCTGAACTCGCTGTCCAGGTCGCGCTCGGACAGGTTGTGGAACGGCAGGCCCAGATCCGGCGGATTCATCGGCGGAGTCAGGCCGAGCGGATCGAGGTTCGCGCCCAGGTGGCCGCGGTAGCGGTAGGCGGTGATCAGGCGGCCGACGTTGCGCTCGCGCTCGTCGCCGGCACCGGCCGTCGCGGCGCTGGTGCCATGGCTGGTGGCCTGGCGCGCGGCCTCGGCCACGTGGGCGATGACGGCCGAATGCGGGATGTCGCCGGCCTCGCGGCCCTTGAAACCATCGAAGTAGGTTTTCCACTTCGGGTCGACGCTATCGGGGGAGACCAGGTACTGCTCGTACAGGTCCTCAAGGTAGGCGGCATTGCTGCCGAGTTGCGAAGACTGTGCGAACTGCTTGAGTAGATTGTCCACGATGGAGGTCGTCTGGATGGGAATGCGGCCCTTGAGGCCCGCCGGACGGACCGACACGGGCGCGACAGCCGCAAAAGTATACCCCCAATGCTTTTGGCTGCGGGCTTAGTCGTTTGGCGAATGCGCCTGCGGAGGCGGCCGTGGCCTGCTGCGGTTCACAGTTCGAGCGCGCGCAGCGCGCTGCACGCGCCGGCGCGTTCCCATACGGGATCGAAGCGTGCGCGCAGCTGGCGCGCGGCCACCGGCGCATCGACGCCGGCCTCGCCCTCGAAGCGATGGCCGAGCGGCCGGAACAGGCTGCCGGCGGTGTCGTTGAAGGCATAGGCGGCCGGATAGGCCAGGTCCGACGGTTCGCTGATCTGGCGGAAGGCGAACACACTGGGCAGGCGCTGGGCCAGCCCGATCAACGGCGCGCGACCACGCTGTGGCGCGTCCACGTCCTGCAGCAGGATCCGGACCTGGCGGTCGCGACCGCCGGTCGCGAAGCGGCGCAGCGCATCGACCACCTCGCCGCGATCGAGCAGGCCCGGGTCGAGTGCGCGGCTGTAGAGGCCCAGGCTCCGCCGCGCGCTGGCGGCCAGGCCGAGCAGCGCGGCCGCCGCGGCATCGGCGTCCTCGCAGGCGACCAGCCCGTCGAGCCGGCGCTGCATCGCGCGATGGTCGATGCCGGCCTCGGTGAAGCGCGGGCCATGCGGGATGAAGCCGCCGCGCGCATAGAAGTCCAGCGCGTGGACCTGCGCATGCAGCCCGATCACCGGCCAGCCCAGCTGCCTTGCCTGCGCGACCAGGGCGGCGAGCATGGCCTCGCCGACGCCCTGGCCGCGGCTGTCCTCCAGTACCGCCATCCGGCCGATCCGGCGTTCCGGGGTGAGCCGGGCGGTCCCGATCGGGCGGCCCCCGCGTGCGCGGGCGAGGACATGCACGCTGAGCGGATCCAGCGCATCGCGTTCGAGCCCGGCCGGCACGCCCTGGCCGAGCACGAACACGGTCTCGCGCAGCGCATGCACTTCGACGTGGTCACGGGCGTAGTCGGCCACGACGACATCGAAGTGCGGGCTCATGCCTGGCCGTCTCCGTCGTCGGCATCCTCGTCCCCGGCCTCGTCGGCCAGCACGTAGAAACCGGCCTGCTGCAGGGTCAGCACCGCCGCGCGGCCCTGTGCGCCCAGCGCCGCGTAGGCGGGTGCGTCGATCGTGTCCAGGTCGGCCAGGCGGCGCGCGTCGGCCACGCCCATCGCCAGGCTGCGGCCGCTGCAGAACAGCGTGGCGCCGCGGGTATTGCGGCGCCAGGCCAGCCGCGCCCACGGATGCCGCGACAGGGTCATGCCGGCCGCCAGCGCCTGCTCCAGGTCGCCGTGGTCCAGCTGCGGGCCGTGCGCCATCACATCGCCGGCGGCCCGGTAGTTGGTGATGAAACGACCGAACCAGTCGCCAAGGCGGTCGGGGTCGTTCATGCGGATGGCGTTGAGCGCCTCGACCACGCGGTTCATCGAGGACACGTCGATCTCGTTCGGATCGGCCGGCACCGCCAGATCCTCGTCGTGGTAGCGGATCGCCTCGTCGGCGTCGATCAGCACCTCGTCCAGCCAGTCGCCCATCAGCTCGGACGAGGATGGCGCGCGCATGCCGACCGAGAAGGTCAGGCACGGATCCTCGGCCACGCCGTGGTGCGGCACCAGCGGCGGCAGGTACAGCATGTCGCCCGGCGCCAGCACCCAGTCGTGGGTGGGGGTGAACTCGCGCAGCAGCTTGATCGCCACGTCGTCGCGGAACTCCAGCGACGGTGCCCCGCGGCCCATCGCCACGCTGGAGTCGATCATCCAGCGGCGGTGGCCGTGGGCCTGCAGCAGGAACACGTCGTAATGGTCGACATGCGCGCCGACCGAGCCGCCGGTGGCGGCGAAGCTGATCATGATGTCGTCGATGCGCCAGCGCGGCAGGAAGCGGAACTGCTCCAGCAACGCGCGCACGTCCGGGTCCCAGCGGTCCACGTCCTGGACCAGCAGGGTCCAGTCGTGGTCGGGCATGCCGGGGAAGTCCTCCTCCTGGAACGGGCCGGTGCGCACGTTCCAGGCGCCGCTGTCGCGGTCGTGCTGGATCAGCCGCGCCAGGACGCCGTCCTCGCAGGCCAGGCCGGCCAGGTCCTCGGGCATCACCGGCGTCTGGAAATCCGGGAACGCGTTGCGGATCAGCAGCGGGCGCTTGTGCCAGTAATCGCGCAGGAACCGGGCGGCCGGCATGCCCAGTGGATGGGCGCGGGTGGCCTGGATCTCGAACGGCAGGGACGGAGCGGCGGTCTTCTTCTTCATCGGGATGCTGGCGGTGGCCGAGGGCGGCGAGGCGCGCATTGTCGCCCACCTGCGCGGCGCCCGCCTTGCGCTGGAGCAAGAAGGCGCGCGAACGCCGCCGCCCTGCGCCCGGTCAGATCACGCGGTTGCCGGTGCCGGTGTCCTCCAGCGCCGGGCTGTTGCTGGTATTGACCGAATTGCGGTCGCCATCGAAGCGCACGCTGCGCAGGGTGCGGCCGAGCACGGTGTTCTCGCTGCCGCCGATGCGGACCTGGCCGGCATCGGTGAGGTTGAGCGTGTTGCCGTTGCCGCTGACCTCGATCGTCTCCACTTCCTCGTTGAGCACGGTGAAGCGCTCGCCCTGCACCCGGATGCTGCGGGCCTTGTCCAGGTTCAGCGAGCCGTTGCTGGCGCTGATCACGACCTCGCCGCACTGGCCGTGGATGACCAGGCGACTGTCGTCGCGGGTGATGTGCAGGTCCTTGCCGCCACAGTCGGCGCCGGAGGCGGGGTCGGTGAGGGCGGTGGCGGCCTCGGCGGCGGAGGTGATGCCGGTGCTGGCCGGGTGCTCGCCGCAGGCGGTGGTCGACAGCAGGAGCAGCAGCGCGGACGCGGTTCGAATCGGACTGGCCATCCCGAGGGTCCCAAGTGGAGATGGCCGGATGCTCGCAGCGCCGATGTTCAGCCGCCGTCAGCGCTGTCCGCTTCCTGGCGCAGGCGGGCCTCGAGCCGGGTGCGACCGCCATCGGCATAGGCCTGGCAGGCGCCGGGTTCGGACAGGGGGCGGTCGGCGCCCGGGCCCAGCCGCGACCACAGCGCGCTGGCCGATGGGTGCGGTGTCAGCAGGATGTCGCAGGGCAGGGCGGCGACATCGGCCAGGGTCTGGCGGAAGGCAGCCACTGCGGCCGGGTCGTCGCTGTAGCGGTACTGGTCGTCGGTGAAGGCGGTGATGCTGTCGACGTAGGCGATGTCCAGGCAGCGGCCCGCCTCGCAGGAGCGCCAGGTCCAGCTGGTGCCGCCGGGGGTGTGGCCAGGCGTGGCATGCGCGGTCAGCCGGTTGCCGCCCAGTTCCAGCACCCGGCCGGCCTCGATCGGCTGGACGGTGCCGACTGCGGGGAAGGGCTTGAGCGTGAGCAACTGCGGGTCGCGGCGATCGCTGCTGCCGCGGGCGACGACCTCGGCGGCCACGCCACGGGCCAGCACCGGCGCACCGGTGGCGCGCTGCAGCGCGGCCAGACCGCCGGCGTGGTCCATGTGCTCGTGCGAGAACACGATGGCGCGCACGTCGGCGGGATCGAAACCGAGGGCGCGGATGTTGGCCAGGATCAGCGGCGCGGCGCGTTCGGTCGCGGCGTCGACCAGCACGTGGCCCTGCGGCGAGGTCACCAGCAGCGCGCCCAGACCGCAGGTGCCGACGTACCAGGTGTTGCCGTGGACGTGGTACGGCGACGAAGGATCGTTCCAGCCGGCATCGGCGGCACAGGGGGCGGCCGGCGCGGGCGTGGCCGCAGCGGAACCCGGCGCTTCGGCGAAGGCCGGGAACGCCGCGATGGCCAGCAGCAGGCAGGACAGGTATCGGGTCATGACGCGATCTCGTCGTAGCCGCGGCCGACGAACTGGAGCAGGCACCAGCCATGGCCCCAGGGGTCGGCCAGGCGGACGATGCGGCCCCAGGGCGTCTCGCGGATCGGGGTTTCCTGGAGCAGGCCGGCGGCCAGCGCGCGCTCCAGTGCGGGTTCGAGCAGTTCGACCACCACATCCAGATGGATGGGCGTCCAGTGGCGGTCGTAGTCGCGCGGGGAGCCGACGGCGGCAAGGCTGCCGCCGGCATTGGCCAGCAGATAGAGCGGCGCCTGCGCGCCGAGCAGTTCCACGCCGGCATCGCCGAAGCGGCGCGCCGGCCGCAGCCCGAAGGCCCGGCAGTACAGCGCTTCGGCGGCGGCCAGGTCGGGAACGTCGATGTTGATCAGCAGGTGCATGGCGGAACTCCGGGGCCCATCGCAATGCCACTGCACGGTCCGCATGCCCGGCCACCGCGTGCACGATGGCCGGGACCGCGCCGGCGTCAGATCGCCTTCGCCAGCCGTTCGGCCAGGCCGGCATAGCCACCCGGGGTCAGCTCACGCAGGCGCTGCCTGGCGTCTTCCGGCAGTTCCAGCGATTCGACGAAGGCACGCATCGACTCGGCAGTGATGCCCTGGCCGCGGGTCAGCGCCTTCAGCTGCTCGTAGGGGTTGGGCAGGCCGTGGCGGCGCATCACCGTCTGCACGGCTTCGGCCAGCACTTCCCAGGACGCGTCGAGGTCGGCGTCCAGGCGCTGCGGGTTCACTTCCAGCTTGCCCAGGCCCTTGGCCAGCGAGTCCAGCGCCACCTGGGTGTGACCGAACGCGGTGCCCAGCGCACGCAGCACGGTGGAGTCGGTCAGGTCGCGCTGCCAGCGGCTGATCGGCAGCTTGGCGCTGAAGTGCTCGAACAGGGCGTTGGCGATGCCGAAGTTGCCTTCGGCGTTCTCGAAGTCGATCGGGTTGACCTTGTGCGGCATCGTCGACGAGCCGACTTCGCCTTCCTTCAGGCGCTGCTTGAAGTAGCCCAGCGAGATGTAGCCCCAGATGTCGCGCGACAGGTCGACCAGGATGGTGTTGGCGCGGCGCGCGGCGTCGCCGATCTCGGCGATGGTGTCGTGCGGCTCGATCTGGGTGGTGTAGGGATTGAACACCAGGCCCAGACCGGTGACGAAGCATTCGGCGAAGGCCGGCCAGTCCACGTCCGGATAGGACACGACGTGGGCGTTGTAGTTGCCGACCGCGCCGTTGATCTTGCCGGTCAGCTCGACCGCGGCGATCTGCCGGGTCTGGCGTTCCAGGCGTGCGACGACATTGGCGATCTCCTTGCCCAGCGTGGTCGGCGAGGCGGTCTGGCCGTGGGTACGCGACAGCATCGGCTGCGCGGCCTGGGCATGGGCCAGCGCACGCAGGCTGGCGGCGATGCCTTCGAATGCCGGCAGCAGCACTTCGCGGCGGGCCTGTTCCAGCATCAACCCGTAGGACAGGTTGTTGATGTCCTCGCTGGTGCAGGCGAAGTGGACGAACTCCAGCGCCGGGCCCAGCTCGGCATCGGCCTCCAGCTGCTCCTTGATGAAGTACTCCACCGCCTTGACGTCGTGGTTGGTGGTGCGCTCGATCTCCTTCACGCGCGCGGCCTGGGCCGGGCTGAAACCGGACGCCAGCGCGCGCAGGCGCGCCTGGGCGGCGTCGGAGAACGGGGCCAGCTCGACGATGCCCGGCTCGGCGGCCAGCGCCAGCAGCCACTCGATCTCGACGGTGACGCGGGCCTTGATCAGACCGTACTCGGAGAAGATCGGGCGCAGCGCATCGACCTTGGACGCGTAGCGGCCATCGAGCGGGGACAGGGCGAGCAGGGCGGCTTCTGGACGAGTCGGATCCGACATGGCGGTCAGGCTGGGCAGCGTAGGGAGCCGGCTAGTGTAAGGGCAACGCCCACGAGGCGGGTCCGGGAGCCGTGCGGCCGGCGTCCGGATGCCCCGGCCGCGGCATCGCCGCTGGCCCGTCGGCCACGGCGGTCCCGGCCGCCTGGCGTATGCTGGCCAGCCCCAGCCAGCCGCCGTGTGTCATCCGGCAGCCCGCCGTAATCCATTACGCCAACACTGGAGACGGTTCATGAGCAAGACCCCGCGCGCGCCGAAGAAGACGCGTACTCCCGACGCCACCGCACCGGCCCGCACCCGCATCGAGCACGACAGCATGGGCGAGCTGCGGGTGCCCGCCGACGCCCTGTGGGGCGCGCAGACCCAGCGCGCGGTGCAGAACTTCCCGGTCTCCGGCCAGCCGATGCCGCGCGGCTTCATCCGCGCGCTGGGCCTGGTCAAGGCCGCCGCGGCCGAGGTCAATGCCGGCCTGGGCCTGCTGCCCAAGGGCGTTGCCAGGGCGGTCAGCGCCGCCGCGCTGGAAGTGGCCGACGGCCGGCACGACGCGCACTTTCCGGTCGACGTCTACCAGACCGGCTCGGGCACCTCGTCGAACATGAATGCCAACGAGGTCATCGCCACGCTTGCTACCCGCAGCGGCAGGGCCGGCAAGGTCGCCGTCCACCCCAACGACCACGTCAACCTGGGCCAGAGCTCGAACGACGTGGTCCCGACCGCGATCCGGGTCGCTGCCCAGCTGGCCGTGGTCGAGGACCTGCTGCCGTCGCTGAAACACCTGCGCCGCACCATCGACAAGCGCGCCAAGGCGCTGCAGAAGGTGGTCAAGACCGGCCGCACCCACCTGATGGATGCGATGCCGCTGACCTTCGGCCAGGAGTTCGGGGCCTGGTCTTCGCAGATCACCTCGGCGGAAGGCCGCATCACCGACGCGCTGGCGCGGCTGCGCCGGCTGCCACTGGGTGGCACTGCGATCGGCAGCGGCATCAATGCCGACCCGCGCTTCGGCGCACGTGCGGCCAAGGTGCTGTCGACGCTGTCGGGCACCCGCTTCGAGAGCGCGGTCGACAAGTTCGAGGGCCTGGCCGCGCAGGACGATGCGGTCGAGCTGTCCGGCCAGCTCAACGCGCTGGCCGTGGCCCTGATCAAGATCGCCAACGACCTGCGCTGGATGAATGCCGGTCCGCTGGCCGGCCTGGGCGAGATCGAGCTGCCGGCGCTGCAGCCGGGCAGCTCGATCATGCCGGGCAAGGTCAATCCGGTGATTCCGGAGGCCACGGTGATGGCGGCCGCGCAGGTGATCGGCCACCACACCGCGATCACCGTCGCCGGCCAGACCGGCAACTTCCAGCTCAACGTGACCCTGCCGCTGATCGCGGCCAACCTGCTCGACTCGATCAGGCTGCTGGCCAACGTGTCGCGGCTGCTGGCCGACTCGGCCATCGACGGGCTGGTGGTCCGCCAGGACCGCGTGCAGGAGGCGCTGGCGCGCAATCCGATCCTGGTGACCGCGCTGAACCCGGTGATCGGCTACGAGAAGGGCGCGGCGATCGCCAAGCAGGCCTACAAGCAGGGCCGGCCGGTGCTGGAGGTGGCGGTCGAGGTCACCGGTCTGCCGGAGAAGACCCTGCGCGCGCTGCTGGACCCGGCGGTGCTGGCCAAGGGCGGGATCCACGGCAAGCCGGGCGGTGGCGGCGGCTGAGGCCAGCCGCGTCGGCGATGCTCCGGTTGCTGCACGCGCGAGCGCAGCAACCGTGAGCTGCACCGCCCGCGTCGCAGCCGGCAGCGACGCGATGCGCCGGGCCGGTCAGCGGCGCGCGGCGGCGGCGTCCGCTTCGGCAGCGGCGTCCATCGCCGGCGCATCGGCCTCGGCCCTGGCCGCTGCATCGGCGTTGCCAGCCGTGGAGCGGTCGGGGGCCTGGGTCAGCGCCTCGCCGGTCTGGCCGCCGGCCTCGTCGTTTCCGGCATGCCTGGTGCGGCAGCCGCTGACGTCGCTGGCGTCCATCGTGGCGTAGGGCGCGAAGGCCGGCAGCGCGGCGGCCACGGCCTGCTGCGATGCGAGCAGGTCCGGCAGCAGGTCGCAGATCTTCTGCGCCTCGGCTTCCATCCGCGCGCCCTCGGCCTCCATCTGCTTGCTGAACTCCTCGCTGTTGCCGCCGAGCAGGCTCTTGAGCGCGCCACCGGCGGCCCGGGTGCCGAGGTTGGCGCCCTGCATGCCGATCGCGATCCCGGCTTCGGCCACCTTCACGATGTTGCCGCGGTGGGCCAGCAGCAGCGCGCGCTGCGTCTCGTCCACCGGCACCGGCTTGCCATCGATCAGCAGGTCGCCGCGCGGGCTGATCTTGGCCTTGGTCTCGCCTTCGCCGACGTCGATGTCGGCGTCGGCCAGCTCCCGCCGGGCGCGTTCGATCGCGTCGCGCGAGGTCTTGCCCATCGCGTCGGCCGCAGCGGCGGTGGCCTGCTGGGCCGCGCTGCGGGCGGTGTCGGCCGGCTGGCAGGCAGCCATCGGCAGCAGGGCGGCGAGCAGCAGGGTGCGGGTGATGGTCATGGCAGTGTCCCCTTGGTGATGTCAGCGCTTGCGCGGCAGGTCGACCCCGCCGCTGACGGTGCGGTGGGCAACGTCGCCGCTGCCCAGCGAACGGACGCTGAGCCGGCCGCGCACGTCGCGCACGTCCAGGTCGCCCGAACCGATGGAGCCGATGCCGACGTCGCCGTCGATGTCGGCGAGGGTAGCGTCGCCCGAGCCGATCGACTCGATGCGCACGTTGCCGCGTGCACCGGCGAGCTCGAAATCGCCCGAGCCGATGCTGCCGACCTCGACCTGGCCGCCGATGTTGCGCGCGATGAAATCGCCCGAGCCGATCGAGCCGGCCGCCAGGCTCGCGGCACCGTCGACCATGACGTCGCCCGAGCCCACCTTCGCCACCACGGGGCCGCGCACGTTGCGCACCTCCAGGTCCCCGGAGCCGACCGTCGCGTCCAGCGAGGCGATCCCGGTGACGTGCACGTCACCCGAGCCCATCGCCAGCTGCACCGCGATGCCGGCAGGGACGCTGCCGCTCAGGTCCAGATACGCATGGCTGTCGCCGAGCGACAGGCCGATGTTGCCGGCGTCGCGTGAGGCGCGTACGACCAGCGTGTCGCCGCGCTTTTCCTGGGTCAGCGTCAGCTGTTCCAGCCAGGACGCCTTGGCCGCGCAGGCGCGGCCGGTGACGGCATGCGCACCGCCGGGGCGGGCGTCCAGCCGCAGCGTGTGCTGCGCGGTTTCGAAGCGGACCGACGTCACGCCCGCCAGATCCAGCTGCAGCGCGCGCGGTGCCGAGTGCGTGCAATGCTCCGCGGCGATCGCGCCGAGCGGCATCAGGCAGGCCAGGGCGGTGGCGAGGCCAAGCATGGTCTTGTTCATGGATCGGGACACTCCTTGAGGATGGCGGCAGGCGCGCGCCGGGACGGACGGTCAGCGCGAGGCGAACTGGCTGCTGAACTCGCGCTCGCAGGATTCGGCGTCGCCCGGTTCCAGCGTCGCGTAAGGCTGGAAGGCAGGCAGCGCCTGTGCCAGCTGCTGCTGGGTGTCCAGCAGTGCCGGCAGGCGCCGGCAGATGCCGCGGACGCCCGGCTCGACGTGCTCCCTGACGGTCTTCTCGATCCGCCTTTCCAGGCTGCCGGTCATCGCGCCGACCATCAGGCTGAACAGCCCGCGGTCGACCGCATCGACCGCCGCCAGCGCGGTGCGCTCGCCGATGTCGATGCCGCTCTGCGCGATTTCGATGACCAGCCCACGGTAGGCGAGCAGGTGCTGGCGCTGGCGGGCGTCGACCTCGACCTGGCGTCCGTCGATCAGGAAGTCGCCGGTCGGGGTGATCTCCGCCTTCGGCACGCTGTCGTCCTGTTTCCTGCGGCGTCCGTCCTTGCCGAAGCTCAGGCTGCTGCCCAGCGCCAGGTTGTCCGTTTCCAGCTCCCGCCTGGCCTGGGCCAGTTCGGTCCGGATCTCCTTGCGTGCGTCGACCATCTCGCGGCGGATCTCTGCATTGACGCCTTCGTCCCGCGGCGGTGCCGACCAGGCCGACAGTGGCATGCACAGGGCCAGTCCCAGTCCCACCAGAGGTGCGTACTTCATGAGCGTGTCTCCTTTGCGGGGCCAGGCGGGATCAGGCTTCGTCGCGCCAGCGACGCAGGTAGATGGCGGCGGCGATGAAGGCCACGCCGACGGCGACGCCGATCCACAGGTCCAGGTTGGCGTAGATCTTCCAGCTGGTGGTCTGCTCGAGCACCATGCGGATCACTTCGCCGGGGTTCTCGATCTGGCGGTCGCCGACGTCGAACTGGCCCTGCAGCGCGGCCGGCGCCCAGGTGCCGGGGATGACGCTCATCAGGCCGCGGTAGACCACCACGTACCAGATGGTGCCGTGCGGAACGCTGATGCCCGGCATCGCGCCGACGATGCTGATGATCAGGCAGCCCAGGAACGGCAGCAGCACGGCCCACAGGAACGGCTTGCTGCGCACCCAGGCCGAGCAGAACATCAGCCAGCCCACTGCCGGCAGCGACCACAGCACGCCCAGCGGCAGGGTGATCAGGGCATTGCCGAACACGCGCAACGGATGGGCGTGGGTGAAGATCGCGGCCGGCTCCGGGGCCCCGCTGGCGTACATGGCGACGCCGGCGACGATCCACAGCAGCAGGCCGAACGCCAGGCCGACCACGACCGAGATCACCGGCGCCAGCAGCGCCGCCCAGACCGCCTTGGACAGCACGGTCTGCGTGTCCGAGACCGGCAGCGACTTCCAGAACAGCGCGCTGCGGTCGCGGCGGTCGTCGTAGAGACTGCCCAGTGCGTAGAAGAACACCACGAAGGCCAGGACGATGCCGGTCAGGCTGAATCCGGTCAGCAGGATGCCGTCGGCCGCCGCACCCACGTTGTGCGCGTAGCGGGCGAGGTCCTCGATGCCGGCCGGCGCATCGTCGGCGATGTTGTCGCGGACCTGGATCACGCCGATCACGGCCACCAGCACCGTGAAGAACAGCGCGATGCCGCAGCTGATCAGCTGCGCCCACAGGAACCCGCCGCGGTTCTCCCAGTACTCGCGGCGCAGCAGCCAGCCGAAGGTCTGCATCCAGCTGCGCGGAACGGTGGAGGTCATGGCGTTCATGCGTAGGTCCCCTTCATCAGTGCCACGAACAGGTCGGCCAGGCCGGGATTGCGGATCTCGCCGAGCGCGGCCAGCCGGTCGCGCGGGGCGTTGTCGAACAGCAGCACGGTCTTGCCGAACGGCAGGCTGCGTTCCTCGACCGGACCGAGCGCGCGGGCTTCTTCCAGCCGGTCGGCCGGCACCAGCACTTCGGCATAGCGTTCGGCCAGGTGTTCCATGTCGGCCGACAGCACGATCCGGCCGTCGCGGATGAACAGCACGTCGGTCAGGATGTGCTCGATCTCCTCGACCTGGTGGGTGGTCACCAGGATGGTCTTGTTCTCGTCGAAGTAGTCTTCCAGCAGGCGCTGGTAGAACTGCTTGCGGTACAGGATGTCCAGGCCCAGGGTCGGCTCGTCCAGCACCAGCAGGCGCGCGTCGATGGCCATCACCAGGGCCAGGTGCAGCTGCACGATCATGCCCTTGGACATCTCGCGCACACGCAGGCCGGGCTTGAGCTGGGTGTTGGCCAGGAAGCGCTCGCACTTGGCGCGGTCGAAGCGCGGATGGACGCCGGCGACGAAGTCGATCGCCTCGCGGACCCGGATCCAGCGCGGCAGCACCGCCACGTCGGCGATGAAGCAGACCTCGTTCATCAGCGCATCGCGCTGGGTACGCGGATCCATGCCCAGCACGCTCAACTCGCCATCGAACGGGGTCAGGCCGAGGATGGACTTCAGTGCGGTGGTCTTGCCCGCGCCGTTCGGGCCGATCAGGCCGACGATGCGGCCGGCGCCGATCTCGAAGTCGGCGCCGGCCACCGCCAGCTTGTTCTTGTAGGCCTTGCGCAGGCCACGGGCGGAGACGACGGAGTCGGTCGCGGCGTTCATTCAGTGTTTCCCCGTTGAATTGAGCAGGTCCTGGATCGTCAGGCCCAGCCGCTGGATGCGTTCGGCCACGGCCGGCCACTCGTCGTTGAGGAAGCGCTCGCGCTCGCTGCTGCGCAGCTGCTTGGACGCCTCCTCGGTGACGAACATGCCCAGGCCGCGCCGTTTCTCCACCAGGCCTTCGTCAGCCAGTTCCTGGTAGGCGCGGGAGACGGTGATCGGATTGAGCTGGTATTCGGCCGCGACCTGGCGGACCGAGGGCAGGGCTTCGCCCGGCTTGAGGATGCCGTCCAGCATCATGGCGATCACGCGCTCCTTCAGTTGTCGATAGATCGGAGCGCCGTCGCTCCACTGGATGTCGCTCATGTCAACCCCGAGTACGCAATGCATGCGCAAAGGAGAAATAGGGCATGGCGGAGGAAGCACGGAGCCTGCGCACGGGCCGCTCCGCGGCATCGCCCAGGTCGCTGTCGCCGCGTTCCGCGGCGGCCTCCTCCCGGCCATAATGGCCACGGAGTCCATCGTGGTCGGGCAGCGCTCGGCTGCCCCCCAGTACCAGCAGGGCAACGCCCGTCGCCAGCAGGCTGGAGCGAAGTGCGGGAGACATGCGAGTCATCGGCGTTTCCTGCTTTGGGTGACTGGTGTTGTATTCAACTATAACACCTAAACACATCCAGTCAACTGTCCAGCCACCCAACCAATGGCCTAGTCCCAGAATCCCTCAGGAGCGCCCCGGATGAATCTCTTCAAGTGTCTGATCGTCATCGCGATTTCGGCCTCGGCGGCGATGCCGGCCGTCGCCGCCGGCCCGGCCGGTGTGCTGGACGGTATCCGCCTGCGGCCGCTGGCGGGCGATACGCCCGTGGATCTGGCCACGCGCCACAAGGGCCAGGTGCTGCTGGTGGTCAATACCGCGAGCAAGTGCGGCTTCACGCCCCAGTACGAAGGGCTGGAGGCGCTGCAGCAGCGCTTTGCCGGGAAGGGGTTTTCGGTGCTCGGCTTTCCGTCCAACGACTTCAAGGGCCAGGAGCCGGGCAGCGAAGCGGAGATCCAGGAGTTCTGCACGCTGACCTATGGGGTCAAGTTCCCGATGTACGAGAAGCTGCACGTGACGGGTGCGCAGACCGCGCCGCTGTACCAGCGGCTGCAGGCGGCGACCGGAACCGCGCCGGGCTGGAACTTCCACAAATATCTGGTGGCACGGGACGGGCGCGTGGTCGGCAACTGGCCGAGCAAGGTCAAGCCCGACGATCCGGCGCTGGTGGCGGCGATCGAACGCGAGCTGAAGGCCCCCGCGCCCGCCCGCTGAACCCGGCTGCGGCGCACATCGCCGCTCAGCCACGGACCGCCCTGGATCGGCCGCCGCATGCGACAATGCGGCGGTTCCGGCCAGGCCGGAGACGACGATCCAATTCCGGGAAGCAACAGATGAACAACCGCGTGCGTGGCGCGATGGCGTCGCTGATGATGGGAGCAAGCATGATGGCAGGAGTGGCTGTGGCACAGGACAAGACCGTACTTGCGACCGAGAAGGACAAGGTCAGCTACGCGATCGGCCTCGACGTGGCGCGCTCGTTCGAGCCGATCGCCCAGGACATCGACGTGGCCGCGCTCGAGCGCGCCGTCGGCAACGCGCTGGCCGGCAAGGAACCGCTGCAGTCCGAAGAGCAGGCCCGTGCGACCGATGCCGCGCTGCGTACCGCGCTGGCGGCCCGTTCGGGCCAGCGCGTGCCGGGCATGGCGCCTGGCAGCGAGCCGCAGGCGCCGTCCAAGGACCAGGTCGGTCTGCTGGTCGGCGACCGCATGGTCGGTCCGTCGCTGCAGCCGCTGAAGGACGACATCGATCCGGCGGTGCTGTTCCAGGCCGTGCGCACCGCGCTGGCCAAGGGCACGCCGCTGCTGAACGAGCAGGAGGCCATGGCCACCCTGCAGGCGTTCATGACCCGCAAGCAGTCGGCGGTCGGCGACAAGAACCGCGCCGACGGTGCGGCGTTCCTGGCCGAGAACGGCAAGCAGAAGGGCGTGATCACCACGCCGTCGGGCCTGCAGTACCAGGTCCTGCGCGAGGGCAGCGGCCAGCGCCCGGTCGCCAGCGACACCGTGCGCGTGAACTACGAAGGCAAGCTGCTGGACGGCACCGTGTTCGACAGCTCCTACGCGCGTGGCGAGGCGATCGAGTTCGGCCTGGGCCAGGTCATCCGCGGCTGGACCGAAGGCGTGAGCCTGATGCCGGTCGGCGCGAAGTACCGCTTCTGGATCCCGTCCGACCTGGCCTACGGCCCGAACGGCGCGCCGGGCGGCAAGATCGGCCCGAACGCGACCCTGACCTTCGACGTCGAGCTGCTGGGCATCGCCCCGTAAGCAGGAGCAGGGCCGTGTCCGTGACGATGTCTTCCGGCCCGCAGCGGCGGTGGCGCGCGTGAGTGCCGCCACCGATCCGCTCGAGCTGCGTCTGGTCGAACTGGAAACCAGGCTCGCGTTCCAGGAGCAGGCGCTCGGCGAGATGAGCGAGGCGCTGGCCGAGGCGCGCATGGAGCGCACCCGCAGCGATGCGTTGCTGCAGGCCGTGCTCGCCGATCTGCGCGGCCTGCGTGGCGCGCTGTATGCCGATTCAGGCGTCGAGCCGCCGCCGCCGCACTACTGAGTGCGGCGCTCCCGTCCTTTCAACGTTTCCGTGTTGTCCCGCTTCGTATGACCGATACCCTCCGCGATCAGCTGATGCACCTCGGCTTCAAGCCGGCCCCCAAGCCCGAGCGCAAGCCGGAGCGGCGGCCCGACGCGCGTCGTCCGGACGGCACCGGCAACAAGCGGCCGGGCGGGCAGGAGCGGCGTGGTCCGGGCGGCAAGCCCGGTCAGCCGCTTGCCGCGCAGGCGCAACCGCAGGCGCGCGGTCCGCGCAAGGGTGGTGGCCGCGGTGCCGAGATGGACCTGGGCAAGGCCTTCGCCTTGCGCGCCGAGCAGGAAAAACGCGAGCGCATCGAGGCCGAGCAGCGCCGGCAGGAAGAGGCCCGGGTGCGCCGCGAGGCACGGGCAAAGCTCGACGAGCTGCTGAAGGACAAGGCGCTGAACGATCCGGCCGCCGAGATCGCACGTCACTTCGATTACGGCGGCAAGATCAAGCGTGTCTACGTGACCGAGCCGCAGCTCAAGGCGCTCAACGCTGGCGAGCTGGGCGTGGTGCAGAGCAATGGTCGCTATCTGCTGGTGACTGCCGACATGCTGGCGCAGGCCGAGACGGTCTTCGCGGCGGCCGTGGCGCTGAAGGTCGATCCGGACGCGCCGGTCGAGCAGCCGGCCTATTCCGATCCCAGGTTCCAGGTGCCGGACGACCTGGTCTGGTGATCCGTGCGCCCGCCCTCCGGGCGGGCTGCGTCCATGCTCTTGGCACGTGTCGCTTCGCCGGCTTTCATGGCTGATGCCTGCGACTGCGTCCGCCTGCATCGCACCGGCAATGCCGCATTCAATCCAGCCCCGTTGTCATGCGCCTGCACGCACTGGAGCACCGTTGTGCGCGCATGACCAGGGCGCACGCCGGGGCGGTGGCTGCCGCGGTCGCTCCAGCCGCCGATGGGCCTCCGGGACACGCCGCGATGGCGGGCCCCGGAAGTCATGCCTACTCGGCGTGCACCTGGTAGCCGGCGACCGGGCCGGCGACCTGCTGCCCCGCCTGCCAGACCGCTTCGATGCTGCGCGTGTTGCGGATGTCGGCCAGCGGATCGGCCGACAGCACGACGAAGTCGGCGCGCCTGCCGGCCGCGAGCACGCCGCGGTCGTCCAGGCCCAGCAGTGCCGCCGCATCGGCAGTGGCGGTGCGCAGGGCCTGCCGCGGGGTGAAGCCGGCCTGGATCATCAGTTCCAGTTCGCGATGCTCGGCCACGCCGATCACCCGCTGCGGCATCGCCCCCGAATCGGTGCCGAAACCGATCCGGACGCCGGCCTCGTGCAGCGCCTTGAGGTTGGCCAGGTTGGTGGCCACGGCGCGGCGTGGCGCGTCGGCCTTGCCGAGCTGCTCGCGCCGCCAGCCGGGGTCGGCGATGCGAGCACGCATCGCCGGCGGCAGCGCATTGGCCACGAACGGATCCTGCAGCCATCCGGGATGTTCGGCATACAGGTAGTTCGCCTCGTCGATGTTGACCGTCGGCACGTACCAGGTGCCGTGCCGTTTCATCGCGGCGATGAAGGCGGCATCGACAGGCCGGTCGCGCACGCCGTGGGCGATGATGTCCAGCCCGTGCGCGACCAGGTCGCGCGCCGGCTCGAGGTCGTGGATGTGTGCGGCGACCTTCAGTTCATGGCGGTGCGCCTCGTCGATCGCGGCGCGGTAGACCTCGGGCGTCATCGGCGGGAAGCGGCCGCCGAGGTCGTCGACCCACAGCTTGATCAGGTCGACGCCGGCCTCGGCCTGGCTGCGCACGGCGGCGCGCGCCGCCTCGGCCGTGGCCGGGCGCGGCACCGGATCCTGCTCCAGTCCCATGATCGCGGCCGGGGGCGCGCCTTGCGGTGCGCCGATCCCGGGCCCGGCACCGAGCAGTTG
>Ga0075364_10000342_pt1 | contig 23182 bp, 23 predicted proteins | sample EndMetdeltDD1764_FD_71517 | JGI IMG/M metagenome (GOLD analysis project Ga0075364, IMG submission 71517) | Populus endosphere microbial communities from Tennessee, USA - Endosphere MetaG P. deltoides DD176-4 | ecosystem: Host-associated > Plants > Roots > Endosphere | place: USA: Tennessee...
TCGCCCTCGCCGGTGAGGTTGTCGCCGGTGTGCCGCACCGACTGACATGCGCTTTGCAGCTGCCTGAACGAGACGGTGAAGAGCTCGTTCCCCTTCTTGTCCACGGCGGTGCAGTTGGCGTCGAGGTCGATACTGCTGACGCCCTCGGCCGGGTCCCAGCCGAGCCCCATGCGGACCCCCTCGAGGCTGCTGCCGTCGTCTTTGAGGAGGCTGACGACCTGGCCCTTTTTCAGGCTGGTCTCTGACCTCGGGACAACAGGCGCGACCTGTTCGGGCGCGGTCTGCGTGGGTTCGGTGCTGCTTCCCGGTTGCTGGTGTCGCCTTCCGAATCGCATGTTGTTTCCAATCTGCGGCCATTGGCTGCATCTGTGGGAATGACTATGAAACAATAACATCAATATGTGGGGTTTGGCAAACTGCACTGGCGAGTCGGATGGACCGCTGCCAGTGCAGTTTTGTGTGACGAGCCAATTAGCCGGCAAAGTGGACTGCGGCATGCCTGTCGAGCTCGGGCACGGTGGCAATGTACAGGTCGACGCCGAGAGGCTCGATGCGCCAGAGCTTACCCGGGAGCGGCAGGACCCGCGCCACGAGCATGGCATTGCTGCCGTATGCCGAGTTGAGGTGATAGGCGCTATGCAGTTGGTACTGGCCGGCGGTGTCTCCGGAGCTGATGTTGACGAACAGCTGCCGCATAGCGTCCGGATGAGTTGGCGGAGAAGCGCGAGCCGCCAAGTATATCGCTGCGACGGTGGGCGGCGTTAGGCTGTCTGTGGTGCAGAAGCATTCGCCGCCGCTATGCCCATGAAGCCCGGCGTAGCCTGCGTAAGTGACAAAGGCGCAGGTATCGGGGTTGCCGTAGCTAACCCTTCCCATAACGCCGCCCGCTTTGTTGAGGATGATGCACGATGCTTCGATATCGACGTGGGCGTTGGACAGCGCGATGTGCCCGCCAACCTCTAGCTTGAGACTTTCGGCGCGCACTTCGATCGAGGAGTGGTTTTGGGGCGCATGACTCATGCGGTACTCTCTTCTGCCTGGGGTGGGCGTCGAGGATGACAGGACTCCCAAACTATACCATGATAATTTCTAAAAAAGTAGTCGGGGTCGGCAGGGGTCGTATTGACTCCTGCCGACCCGCGTCCGTCAGGAACCCGCGGGCGGGGCGAAGTGCGAGGCGGCTTGCGCGGCCAGCTCGTTTTCCGACTCGATCTTGAAGGGGAGGCCCAGCACCTGCAGCTGCCAGCCGGCGCCGTTCCGAACGATGCGTGCCAGGAGCACGCCCTGGCTGCCGGTCTCGACTGGCAGCTCGTAGTGACCGAAGTGCGTGGCTTGCTCCTCGGTGCCGTAGTGGAAGTCCACGTAGGCCCTGCCGGCGAAGTCGAAGTGTGCGACCGGGTAGGCCGAGAGCATGACGTAGATAGCAGCGATGTTGCCGGGAACTGCCCCGAGGTCCAACTCGAAGCTCTCACCCTTGTTCGGGCCGGCGTTCACCCTGGGGTGGCGGTAGCCGATGTACTTTACGGAGTAGTCCGGCGTGCGCAGGCTGTGGCCGTAGACGCTGTAGATGGCCCTGCCGTCGGTGCTGACCGTCACGCAGGTGGCGTTGATCTCGACCTGGCTGGTCCGCTCGGCCGGTACCACACCGCCGACATCCAGCAGAAGTCGGCGGCCGGGCTCGAGGTCGATGCAGTGGCCGGGTTCGAGTACGAGAGTCACGGAAGTCTCCGTTCTTGCCCCTCTGGCGGGGGCATCTGGTGTTTGACGAACTACAAAACTATACTACTTTTTACTAACTTGAGCAATAACTTGTTCCCAAGGGAGGTGCGCTTTTCCAAAATGCCCGTATGCGCTTGTTTCGCTGTATATTGGGCGGCGCAAATCGAGCGTGGTGACGATATTTTTGACAGACGGGGTTAATAGTTTTTGGGCAAATCGTTGCAAATCAGCCTCAGACTTTTTGGCTGAGCCAAATGTATTTATGGTCAACATGACGGGTTCTTTGGCGCCAATGTAGTAGGCTAGCGCCACTTCGGCTTCGTCGGCCAGATCGGCTGCGACGATGTTTTTTGCAATGTAGCGCGCAGCATATGCACCCGAACGGTCAACCTTGCTAGGGTCTTTGCCGCTAAATGCGCCGCCGCCCACGCGCGCAAACCCGCCGTAGCCGTCGACCACGATTTTGCGACCTGTGAGCCCAGCATCTGTTGTTGGCCCAGGGATAAACCATAACCCGGTTCCGTTTATAATGGTGTCTTTTTGGTCCACGCTATAGCCATAGCGCCGTAGCACTGGCGAGATAATATGCGTGTAGATATCGTTCCTGAGCTGCTGTGGCCGAACATCTTCGCGGTGTGACGTGGCAATGGTGACATGCTCCACGCCCATAGGCTTGAGGCCGTCGTAGGCCACCACGACTTGGGCTTTGCCGTCGGGGCGGAGGTAGGCTAGCGTTCCAGTTTCACGGGCTTCGTCGATGGCTCGGGTAAGCGCGTGAGCAAGTGTGATGGGCAGCGGCATGAGCTCTGGCGTGTCGCGGCAGGCATAGCCAAACATCATGCCTTGATCGCCTGCGCCGTGGTCATCTACTCCTATGCTGATTTCCGGCGATTGTGTGTGGATATAGTTTTCGATAGGTGATCCGTAGTGAAAGCCCCATGATGGCTCGGTGTAGCCGAGTGTGGTTATAGCCTGGCGTGCGACGTCGGCAAAATCAACGCGCGCCGAGGTGGTAACTTCGCCGGCAAGTACGACGTGGTTGTTGGCTACGAGCACCTCGATGCCGGTGCGTGCTTCCGGATCCTGCGCAAGGCAGGCATCCAGTATTGCGTCGCTAATGCGGTCGGCGATTTTATCCGGATGTCCGGCACACACAGACTCGCTGGCGAATTTGGTTACAGTTGGCATAAAAATATCCTTTCTGCTGCAATGAGCGGAAAGGATAGTGCGACGTACGAGAGGTTTTGCAATATCTTTCCCGTCATCAGCGGGCTAGATGGAGCACCTTGCGCTTTACCGTAGGTTGCTGGCAGGTCGACGAGCTAGATCTCTCGCTGCCTCTTTATATTTAATTATTGTGCCCTCACTATAGCATGCTTTGTTATATAATCCATGCGTTTATTGATATCAAAGCACAAAAAATAAGGAGCGCATTGAGCGAAAACTTGAACATTCGGCGAGCCCAGGCGTCGGCGTCTTGTGCTGTAAATCCTTGCAGCCCAAGCCATAGCCAGTATAGGCCGACGGCGAGCATCGTGATGGTATATATCACGCCCGCATAGCCGAGCAAACCCAGGGATACTGTAAAAATAACAAACAAAAATGTGTATACAAATATCTCACGAATGGTATGCGCCGTACCTTTGACGACAGAAATCACTGGCACGCCTGCCGCAGCGTATTCTTTTTGGCGATAGATTGCAATCGAGTAGAATTCTGGGAGCTGCCACACAAAAATAATCAGAAATACCAGTATAGCGCCTACGTCAATTACGCCACTTGCCGCAACGTACCCTGCCAAAATAGGCACGGCACCAGAGATACTCCCCACAAGCGTACCATGCACCGATTTGCGCTTTGACCACATACCATACAGCACCACGTAATCCAGGTAGCCAATAATTTCTACCACAACAACCAGCCAGTTTGTGTAATACATGAGTATGCCAAATCCCAGTAATCCTAGGATGCTTGCAAACAAAATAGTATTGCGTTGGCCCACGGTTTTGATCCAGGCGGCACGTTTTTTGGTGCGGGCCATAGCGGCGTCGATATCTTGATCGAGGTAATTGTTAAGAACGCAGGCTGATGCAATTGTGAGTGTCGTGCCGAGTGCTGCCCAAAAAAATAGCAGCCAGTCTACGCTACCGTGAGCAGCCAACAAAAAACCAGCAAATGCCGATAAGGCATTGCCAATCATTACGCCCGGTTTAGTGAGCTGCCACAATGCGCGCAGCATTTAGTGGTGGACACCTTCGTCATTGATAATGTGCTGATCCATTTGGTCGGGCATCATGTTATAGTTAAGGTTTTCCATAATCCAAAGCGACCCAAAAACTAAAATAACGAGCACCGCGAGCATAAAGAAGAATACGGTCAACTTCCATCGTGGTCGGCTTTCCTGACCCAGGTGGAGGAAGAAAATCAGCTGCACAGCAATCTGAATAATCGCGAGTTTCACCACAAACGCACCGACTGCATTGCTTGGAATAAGTTGCTCGGTTACGGCTATATACGCTACGCCGGTCAAAATCAACGATAAGACAAAACCGGTTAGATATCCTAAAAGAAGGCGACTTTTTGGTTTGGTAGTTGCAACGATAGGTTTCATGCGAGCGACCCCATAAGGTAAACAATAGTAAAGATGGCAATCCACACCACATCAAGGAAGTGCCAAAACATGGTAAATAATGTCAGCCGGCGCATTACGGACGAGCTTAGGCCAAATCGCCCGATCTGCATCCCAAGCACAATAATCCAGAGTAGCCCGGCAGTGATGTGTAGCCCGTGTGTGCCTACTAGAGTGAAAAATGCCGACAGGAAGGCGCTGACTTGCCAGCCATGGCCTTCGCTGGCAAGCTTGGCAAATTCGCTCAGCTCCATGCCGACAAACCCGGCGCCAAGCCCAAATACAATCACCAGAAGCGCGGCGGTGAGTTGGCGTTTGCCGGCCCGGGCCGCCAAAAGTGCCAGGCCGCTCATAAAGCTGCTTGTAAGAAGCAGAATCGTTTCGATTAGCACAAACGGCAAGTCGATAATTTGGTGCGAACTTGGTCCGTGCGCCACGCCGTTTTTAAGGACGGCATAGGTTGCAAAAAGCGTTGCAAACAACACGATGTCTGTCATGAGGTACGTCCAAAAACCAAAATAAGTTTTGTCGTTTTGGTGGGTGGTTATGACGGCTTCGTTCATGCGTATTGGCTCCGTTTGCTTCGCGCTTCAAGGTGTTGTATTTCGGCGGCAGTCAGCGTGTATTCGGTATTTTCGTCAGACAAGCGCACAATCAGCGCCACAACCACAATAAGGAGGCCTGCAATTGCCATCCACCACATGTACCAAACCAGCCCAAAGCCAACCATTATGGCGCCAACGGCGATAATAATAGGAATCGGACTGTTTTTGGGTAAGGTGATTGGCTCGAATTTGCGGGAACTGAGCGGTTTTTGGCCTTGTTTGGCGTACCAAAATGGGTCGCGCGTGTCGGCCTTCGGCAGTACGGCAAAGTTATAAACTGGCGGTGGTGTAGCAGTTGCCCACTCAAGTGTGCGGCCGTCCCATGGGTCGCCGCCAGTCGTGTCGCGGAGCTCTTTGCGTTTCCAAATACTGTAGCCAACTTGGAGGACCTGAAAGCCTACGCCCAGCAGGATAAGCAGCACTCCCAGGCCGGCTACAATAAATAGCCACTGCCAGCCCATCGATGGGTCGTAGTGGTCGAGCCGACGCGTGGCGCCCATCAAACCCAAAATGTAGAGCGGCGTAAAGGCAACTATAAATCCGCTTAGCCAGCACCAAAAGGCGCATTTACCAAGGAATTCGTTGAGCCGAAAACCAGTGAATTTAGGGAACCAATAACTAAATGCAGCAAAGGCGCCAAACAGCACACCACCAATAATCATGGTGTGGAAGTGTGCCACCAGGAACAGGCTGTTGTGGATTTGGAAATCGGCCGGGGGAACAGCCATTAAGACGCCCGCAGCGCCACCAATCGTAAAGGTTACCACAAACCCCAGGAACCATAACATTGGCGTGGTAAATCGTACGCGTCCCCGGTACATCGTAAACAGCCAGTTAAAGACTTTGACGCCAGTTGGCACTGCAATAATCATGGTCATAATGCCGAAGAAAGCATTGACGTCGGCTCCGGCGCCCATGGTAAAGAAGTGGTGTAGCCACACAAGGAACGACAAGAGCGTGATGGCGGCAATAGCCCACACCATGCTGGTGTAGCCAAACAGCCGTTTGCGCGAAAACGTCGCCACAATTTCGCTGTACACACCAAAGGCTGGCAAAATAAGAATATATACTTCTGGATGGCCCCAGGCCCAAATAAGGTTAATGTACATCATGGGGTTACCGCCAAAAGTTGACGTAAAGAAATGCATTCCCATAAGACGGTCGAGTGACAGCATGCCGAGCGTTGCAGTAAGAATAGGGAAGGCAAAAATAATGAGCACGAGCGAGCCCAGGACGCTCCAAATAAAGAGCGGCATTTTCATGAGTGTCATGCCTGGCGCGCGCATTTTGACGATAGTTGTAAAGAAGTTAACCCCTGACAGTAAGCTGCCAATACCGGCGATTTGCAGTGTCCATATCCAGTAGTCTACGCCAACGCCCGGGCTGTATTGTAGCTCGGATAACGGCGGATACGCTAGCCAGCCGGCGGCTTGAAACTCGCCGACCATCAAAGAGATATTAACTAGCGCCATACCCACGGCAAACAGCCAAAAGCTCACGGCATTCATAAACGGAAACGCCACATCGCGCGAGCCGATCATCATCGGCACAAGCAAGTTCATCATGGCAAAAATCGCCCCCATCGCCACAAAGAAAATCATAATGGTGCCGTGCGCGCTAAAGATTTGCTGGAAGGTGTCGGAATCGAGTGGGCCGTAGCCAGTGGTAGCAAGTGCTTGCTGCGCACGCAGTAGTAGCGCATCGCCCAAGCCACGCAGGAGCATAACCGTTGCAACAACCAGATACATGACGCCAATTTTTTTAGGATCGAGCGACGTAATCCATTCGCGCCACAGCCACCCCCAACGCTTGAGTCTGGTAATAAGCAACACAATGCCAATGAGCGCTACTACCATCGTGGCGGCGCCGCCAATTGTCACGAGATCTTTCGGAAGCGCATCAAGCGTCAGTCGTCCAAACATTTTAGTGTCCATGCCCCATGTATTTATTAACTACAGTATCATATAAAGCATCCGAGGTGGCGGGGAGGGAATAAGTCGTTGGGTCTTTGAGCGTACTGGGCTTGGCGAGGCTGTCGTATTGTTCCATTGTTAGGGCTTTGGCGTTTGTGGTCGAGGCGACCCACGCGTCAAAATCGGTTTGTTTCATAGACCGCGCTACAAAATTCATGTCAGCAAATCCTTCGCCGCTAATGTTGGCCGACGAACCGCGAAAATCACCCGTTTGGTTGGCGAGCAAATGGAGCTTGGTGCTCATGCCCGACATGGCGTACACCTGGCCGCCCAGCTGGGGAATCCAAAACGAATTCATAGGCGCATCCGACGTAATAGTAAAATCGAGCGGCGTATTAACGGGAACTGGCATGTAATTGACGCTCGCAATGTGTTGGTCTGGGTATATAAACAGCCATTTCCATTGCAATGAGATAACTTGGATTTTGAGTGGTTTGACGTCGCCAGTGATTGGCTTGTAGGGGTCGAGCTCGTGACTGCTGCGCCACGCCACAAACGATAGTAGCACGATGATAACGCCGGGAATCAACCACCAAATAGTTTCGGCTAATTTACTGCCGGATAGCTCCGGCGAGTACTTGGCTTTTTTATTACCTTCGCGGTAACGCCAGGCAATACCGAATGTCAGGATAAACACCGGAATTACAATAATTGCCATCAAAAGCGTTGAATATGTCATGAGCTCTTGCTGACGTTCGGCGATAATGCCTTTAGGATTCATGACGGCTACGTTGTGGGTGCTCATAAACCACGCAGCCAGCAAAATCGCTCCGCACAGAGCGATAATACCCAAAATGATAGCAAGACGCGCGTACTTCTTCATGTTCTGTTATTAGCATATCATAACCGTTTTACAAACAGGGGTAGTTGCTATTGCTAAATTTTATGTCCTTATAGTATATTAAAGAGGTCACACACAAAAAGGCCATTCGTTTATCGGAGGGCCTCGATTTTTAACAAGGAGTGGTGCACGTGAGACGGTCATGCCGCCACGCGGTGGCTGCATTTGTAGTTTCCGCAGTGCTTGGGCTCGGCGCGTGCTCGTCGGGTGGTTCAGAGTCGCACGACTCCATTCCGGTTGCCGATGGCGCCGCTGCGTACTGCGAGCGGTTGGCCACACTGCCGGAGGGTTTGAAGTCGGCAGTGAGCAATCCGAAATCGAGTGACAGCAAGGCCACCATTGGTCGTGCCGTGACGCAGTTGCAGAAAGAGGCCGTGAACAAGTCGGTCCCGAAGCGCCTGCGTACAACGCTCGGTACGGCTGCTGCCGCGCTGAGCAAGGTTCGCGGGGGCAAGCAAGTCAGCGAGAGTGAGGCCAACAGCCTGCTCTCTCTTGAAGAAGAGGTGAAAAAGACATGCAGCAACTGACGAGATTTGTCGTTGCGTCCACACTGACGCTGGCCGCCGCCGCTGGTGGCGTGAGCGCTCCGGCGTGGGCAGGCGAAGACACCGGGATGTGCAACGAGGATCACACTCGGGTGCAGATTCCCGGCGATTTTCCGATCAAGGCGTGCTTTGACGGTAAGACGTTGAGCCTGCTGAACGACTCGGAAATTCCGGTCGCCATCACGCTCACTGGCAGCAACGTTGGCACGCCGCAGCGGTCGTCTCAGGGCGATGGCGGCGCGGCGCGAGCCATGGTGTTCATCCGGCCGGGTGACTTCACGCCTCAACCGCAGATCAATGGTCCGGACTATCGTTCCGGCATGGTGCCGCCGGGCGACTACCTGAAAACCGACGTCGGCAACAGCGAGGTCAAGGTTGACCTGGCCGAACCCGACGCCAGCTTTCAGCGCAACTACCTGGTGACCGAAGCGCTTTGGCGTTACCTGCCGCTGAGCGGTGGCGCTGAAGTTGCCAAGGTCGTGGCCGACATGATCAGCGAGCTGGCCAAGACGGGCGACGAGTACATCCGCTGTCTCGATCGCAACCAGGCCTGGGGCAAGATCGGCTGTACGCTCCTGGAGCAGCGCAACATCACGTTCGCCATTGGCCGCGCCATTTTCAAGGGTGCGGCCAAGGAGCTGTTCAAAGCTGCGACTGATCTGTTCGATGCCGGCAAGTGGGCCGCCAAGATCCACGAGAGCCACGGGTCGCTGAAGAGCGGCACGCGGTCCTTCAAGATTGCGGCATACACGCCGCCGGCACCGCCCACAACGCCCCCGGCGCCACCGCAGCCGTCGCAGCCCCCAGCGGGCAACGGCGACACAGGTGGTACGTCTGGCGGCGGCAACAGTGGGGGCGGTGGAAACACCAACCCGCAGCCGCAGACTATCACCGCTGTGGTGCAGAACAAGCACCTGGAGGGGCCCGACGGCCTGGCCGAGGACAGCACACCAAGCTACCTCTCCGGCCAGATGGTTGCCCGATGCGCCGCCAACGGCTGCAAGATCGGCGACACCGACATGGGCTCTGGTGACACGTTCACGGGTTCGTGCTGGAGCACCGGCGCGGTAATCACCAACGAGAACCGCTCAACCGATGCAGACGACAACAACCCCAACCGCATCGAGACCGACCGCTGGCTGTACGGCACACGGAACGGTCACGGCGGCTACATCAGCTACGTCTACGTGACCAAGGACACGCGAGACCAGGCGGACAAGTTGTCGCACTGCTAGCACTGGGGGTGTGACGGCGTTTGGTGCGGGCTGTTTGCGAGAAATCGTAAGCGGCCCGCACCAGCGCAACATCTTTTTACCAGGGGTGTTATACTGAGGGCATGAAAATTCTTGTCACTGGTGGCGCGGGCTTTATTGGCTCGCATACAATTGTTGAACTTATTCATAAAAATCACGACGTGGTCGTGGTTGATAATCTTAGTAACAGCAGCCCCGAGGCGCTCAAACGGGTCGAAAAACTGACCGGCAAAACAATACCATTTATTGAGGGCGATGTGTGTGACCGCGCAGTATTGCGCCAGACTTTTGATGCGCACCCCACCATTGAGGCTGCTATTCATTTTGCGGGGCTCAAAGCGGTGGGCGAGTCGGTGGCGCATCCGATTGATTATTACCGTAATAATATTGAATCGTCGCTGAGTTTGGTTGACGTTATGTTGGAGCGTGGCGTTCATAAGCTTATTTTTAGCTCGTCTGCCACGGTGTATGGCGTGCCAGAATCCCTGCCATTAACAGAAGAGCATCGAGTTGGGCAAGGTATCAGCAACCCATATGCGCAGACCAAATATATGATTGAACAAATCTTGCGTGATGCTGCCGCTGCGAACCCAAAATTGTCAGTTGTGTGTTTGCGTTATTTTAATCCGGTCGGGGCACACGAAAGTGGTAGTATTGGCGAAGATCCACAGGGTATTCCTAATAATCTACTGCCGTTTATCTCGCAGGTTGCCGTTGGGCGTTTGCCAAAGCTACGTGTGTTTGGCGATGATTATGATACGCCAGACGGTACGGCCATACGCGACTATATCCATGTTGTTGATGTTGCTCGCGGCCACGTTGCGGCGCTGGAGTATATGCCGGTACACTGGAGCGCATATAATTTAGGCACAGGTCGCGGCGTTTCTGTTTTTGAAATGATTCATGCTTTTGAACAAGTTTCGGGGCAAAAAATTCCATACGAAGTAGTTGGTCGGCGAGCTGGCGATTTGGCTGCATATTATGCTGATGTTTCAAAAGCCGAGCGTGAGCTTGGCTGGAAAACAGAAAAGTCACTGCTCGACGTGTGCGCCGATAGCTGGCGCTGGCAATCTCAAAATCCTACCGGGTATCGATAGTTCGATACACGCGGCCCATGCCAAAGAGCCAAAATACAATTATGCTCGCGCACAAAATGCCGGCAATGTTAAGCAAAAACATAATAAACGCATCGTAACCAATAGTGGTATTGCCCGTGGCATAATTAATGCCAGAGGCCACAAGTGGTGGCAAGAGCGATACGGCTATTGCAACACCCGTTACAACCGTGGCAACTTTTGGCTTGATCATGCCATAGGCGGCAATAAGCCCGGAAACAACAGCCACTATAAAAGCCGTAATACGGTGGCCGGTAAAGTTTATGTATTTATCGGGAGCAACCTCGGGGACAATAAATGTTGATAACGCAGCCAGCAAAAGGGTCACGGCGGTCGCTATCAGCAAAATACTTCCAGCCCGAACGATGGTATGCCAACTGCGCGCAACAATTCCCAGACCCAGCGGCGCAATAATCATACTGGCGATAAGCACCACGACGCTATCAGTAAAAATAGCGCCAATTGCCAGGACTGCAGCGCCAATAAGCAGCAGATAAAAATCGCTGTCTGGGGAGGAATTATTTAAAAGATCGTGGATGGATTTCTTTTTGGTTTCGAGGCTAAGGGCTTCGCGGGTACGGAATAATATGGCCATGATGTTTGTTCCTTTTTAGGCGCCAGCTTGAAGGGCGGTAATGGTAAATCCTGGGCAGGCACTCTCTGCAAAGTTGGCAGTAAGGGGCGTGGGGAGGCCAGGCAAAAAGAGCTGCAGTGTGCTTGAATCTTGGCTACTACATGTGGTGCTGGCTGGGAAATTGTGTGGATCGGGCAGGCCAATAATAGTATGCGCTTGCCCGCCATGTGGGCCGAGCACAACGGTTGTTGGCGGATAGAGCGAATTGCTTGTACCGGGCACGGCATGCGCTTGACTATCGTTCATAAAAGCTGCCGCATAGCCGGTTAAGCGGCATGCTCTATCGCCGTTATTAGTGATAACTGCGCGCCAATATATGGTGCTGGCGGTGCCGTTGCTGTCGCCTTTTTTAAGGGACAAGTCTTGGCAATTTGCGCTAATGGTGTCGTTTGCGCCGGCATTGCTTTTGGTGATCATGGCATAAAACCCCAGGCCAATAAGCCCCAGAATGATTGCAATGCTTATGACGATAATAGCGATGTCGCCGCGTTGGCTATGTGTGCGCATGCTCATAAAAACCCCTTACTTATTGCAAGTATACCTCCACGCTGCCGTGAAACGCTAGATGATTGAAAATTAGGTTTTATTATTGTATAGTATTTTAGTCCAACTAGCAGTCGAGGCATCCCAAAAGGGGGAAGCAATGTTCGAAAGGCTCAGAGACGTCCCGCTCGACGTATACGCCTATCGAGAGGTTCTGGTCGGTTCGGATCGTCGGGCACCGGAAGAGTGGCGGGGATTCCCTGTCGTGGACTTGACCGCCTTGCCGCAGGCCGTCGAGCTCGCCACTGATTCGCCCGAGTACCTTGCGGTATTCGGCATCAACACCCTGCTCGGCCCCGGGCGGAGGGAGCTGACCGCAAGCACTCGCGGGTTGACCGCGGTCGATGGTGGCTTCCAGGCGTACGCCTACTTCCTGGCCCTTGGCACGTATGGGTCGGATGAAAGTGGTGGCATTGGCGCCACAATTCGAGCCGTCAAGACAGCCGACGGAGCGCTGGCCGGGCTCTTCGGGTCGGTACTGCAGTTGCTTCCGCTGGATGCTGGCCAGCGCCCGGCTGACGAGCGCGGTCAGCTTCGTACGCGAGTCGTCGCCGGCTTTCGTTTGTTGATGCCAGCGAGCCTCAGCAACCTAAGTCCTCTGGCGGCTGACATGTGGGATGCTCTGGAGCCATTCTGGCCCATCGGACGCTAGCCAGGCAGCCTCACGGTGCTGCTCTCTGGGTGCTTACTACCCCGAGGGCGGCGCCGTGGGCGCACAAACAAATGATATAATCATCTGCAAAGGGAGGGGTATACATGGCATTGCCGTCGTATGAAATTATTCGCGAGAAATATCGTCCACAACACATCAAAATACTTTTGATTGCCGAATCGCCACCACCACCGCCAGATGTGCAGAGCAGCCGCCAGTTTTATTACACCGGGCGTATTCGGAAAGATGATCGACTTTTCACAAATACCATCAGAGCCTTATATCCTGAAACAATTGAAACACCAGAGCCAGAGCTTGAGGCCCACAAAGAAGCGTGGCTGAAACGGTTTATGCATGACGGTTGGTATATGATTGAGGCTTTGACCGAATCTCAGCCGCACGAAGCCACAAAAGAGCAGCGCCAAGAGCGAATTCGGCAAGCACTTCCCGCCCTGTTGGAGCGAATCCGAAATGTGGCTAGCGATGACACAAAAGTGATTCTTATAAAATCGAATGTTTACGACGTGGCAGCGACGCCACTGCGCGATGCTGGATTTACGGTGCTTAACACCGAACTTGTTGATTATCCGGGCCGGTTTAATCAAAAAGCATATCGGGCAAAGTTGGCGGCGCTAGCCCGCAAAGTGCTAGCGCTTTAAGGCACAAGGTGCTACTGTATTAAGTGCTTTTCCGAACCGAGAGTGAAGGGAAATGCCTTGAATCATCGACCGAGCAACCAATACGCCTGGGTAGTGCACATGCTGCTCACCATGGCGAATTGCCTGTGGCTGTACTACGCCTCGAAGGCTCACGTCTCGTTCAGTCTGACTGTTGTGGTGGCTGCGGCCATCACCCTGTGTGGCGGTTTCGTCACGTCTGTCCGCGCCAACGGTCTTTTTCGGCGTGGCGAACAAGCGGTTGTCGCAGAGCGTGCTGTTGCGCGCGAGCGCGAAGTTGAGTTCGATCAGCTGGTGTTCAAACTACCGGCGCTGTTCTATGCGTTTGCCACGCTGTGGCCCGACAGGACGCAGAATGGCCAGTTCACTATGCATGAGTTCTCGAACTGGCTGCGTTGGGCACTCCGTGCGCCGCACGCAAACATCGTTGACTGGATGATGGAACGACCCGACAGCCGAGGCCGCAGGCAGATGCTCCGAGGCATTACCGGACATGTGCGGCAAGAAGATCGACAAGTGATCGAAATGCACATCGACAGAGGAGTGCAAGAAATCATCGCAGAGATGGGCTTGTACGCTCAAAGCGATGACGCGCCGGTTCAGCGACGGTCGCACAGGCGACAAGACGATAGCAGCGGTCGACGACAACAACGAGGGCAACATCGGCACCGGGATGACCGACAGCCGGTCCCTGTATAGACGAGTTCGGTAAAAGCATGCGCCCCGCCGCCCACACCAACGAAGAGTGCGAGGCGGCGGGGCTGCCCCGTCATGAAATAATAATACCAATATAAAAAGGGACTTCCCGGGCCAGTGGTAACCGGCCCGGGAGGACGTCAACCTGGGGGCGCGATATGCGCCAAGAGATGCTGTGCCTGCGCGCGCAGGTAACGCTGGCGTTCGCCGAATGCAAAACCGGTGGTGTCGGTGAGGGTGAGCGTAATTTCGCAGGCGTCTGCGTAGGCCACGCCCTGCACCGCACCATACCCACAGTTGCGCTGGGGTCTGAGCTCGCTGTCGACGAGCGGGCCCAGGCGAGAATCGTCGATAGCGAGTTGCACGCCGCACGCGATGTTACTAAAACGCAAGGTTTCGGGGTGTCTGTTGTTGGCGAGGTGGCAGGCCAGGGTGTCGCCGTCTGGTGTGTATTCGTTTTGGAAACCGAAGTACTTCAGAACCCGATACAGCCACGTTGCATCCAGACTGAATCGTCCCTGTTCACTAACCTCCAGGCTACAGATGAGGGCTATAGTGGTGGTGCCGAGCTCTCTGTTGAGCACCCGCGCAAGGCCGGTGTCGAGGCGCTTCTGATCGCCCGAGAACCCAACCGCGAACGACTGGTCCGGACAGGGACAGATGTAGGCACAGTTTACGCTCTCGCCGGAGAGGCGCGCGGTCCATGTGCGACCAGTTGCCAGTGTGGCAACGACGGTTTGCATTCCGCTCTCAATGTGAAGGCTGGCGACATCGTGGACAGCGGCGAGTACTTTCTCGATCTCTTGCAGGCCGCACATCTGTACGCCCGAAACATACTCGAGCCGTCTTGCTTGTGTAAAGTACATGCGCACTCGAATCTTTGTGGCACGGGGTTGACTTTAGCTATTATGCTATGGAGATTTATAAAAAGCAAATATATGGCACAAGATATGCTATAGTAACGTTTGCATACGCAGTAACACCTTAACAACTCGGGAAGCATCTACACATAAAGGGGTGGGTGTTGAAGAAACTCTTCAGACGCGGAGTAGCACTCCTAGCGCTGCTTGCAGTGTTGTGCGGCGGCGGTGTGCTGTACGTGAAGGTCAAGGCTTCCAACCTCGATCTGCCAGCGCTGCACCGCGGCCAAGTGTCCGTGGTATACGCCTCGAACGGCAAAACCATTTTGGGGCGCATCGCGGCAGCGGGCGTGACAGAGCATTCGCAGCTCAAGGACGACCAAGTCTCGCCGTTGATCCGTCAGGCTCATATGGCGGCCGAGGACCGAACGTTTTACGAGCACGGCGCTGTTTCGCTGCTTGGTACGGCCCGGGCGTTTTACGCCAATGCTACGAGCGGCACTATTGTTGCCGGTGGTAGCACCATCACACAGCAGTACGTCAAGAACGCCTACTTGACCCAGGAGCAGACCCTCGAGCGTAAGAAAAACGAGGTCATCTACTCCTACAGGGTCGAGCAAGACTTCACCAAGGATCAAATCCTTACAAAGTACGTTAACTCGAACTATTACGGTCGAGGGGCGTACGGGATCGAGGATGCGGCCCGGGTGTGGTTTGGTGTTTCTGCCAAAAAGCTGAGCGATTTGAACGACCCGCTGCAGGTGGCGCGAGCTGCCTTTCTGGCGGCGCTGCTCAAGCAGCCCAGTTACTACGCCTTGTACCGTAAGGGCCATCAGCCGAGCGACCTCATCAACCTGGGCGAGCTTGTGGAGCGGCAGCGCTACGTGCTGGATGGATTCCGGCAAGTGCGTGGTGTTGCTCAGCAAGTGCCGCAGGATGTTGTCGATAAAGCCAAGGCTCTGCTGCCGCTCAAGCTCACCAACACGGTGAAACCAAGCGGCAAAACGACCGATGGCGATCCATACATCATTAGCTATGTTCGCGACTGGCTCACCGCTTGGCAAACCCAGGTGGCGCTGAGCGACGGACTTGGCGAAGATGCTGCCACCAAACAAGGCAACAGCATGGCAGAGGCGATGTTGGCGCGTGGTGGTCTGCAGATTGTGACCAGCCTCGACGCCACGGCGCAAAAACAGCTGGCATTCTCTGCCCGGTACAACGCTCCTGGTAACGGATTGGCCCATGGCGCGGTCATTATGAATCCGCAAACCGGCGGCGTGGTAGCCATGCACAGTGGGTCATCGCGCGGCGACGAGGCGTACAACTACGCACTCTACGCCAACCGCGAGGTCGGTTCGATCATGAAAACGGTCGTGCTGGCTGATGCTGTGCGGAGCGGTATTTCGCCCAACTCGGTTCTGCCGGCGCCGGCGTATATCAAGGTTAATGGGTCGCGGATTTACAACGACGACCATCGGGCCGCGCCGGGTTGCAAGCTCAGCTTGGCCGAGGCCATGGCAAAGTCCAACAACCCGGTGCACGTCGAGCTCATCACGGGCAAGATGGCCAGCTGTCAGAACCCTGGCGAGCTGCGCGATATCGAGTCTAATTACCCCGTGAGTCCCAAGAGCGTGGCTAATCTTGCACGCCAGATGGGGGCCGACGACAGCCTGGTGCCTGGACGGTCTAATCCGGCCAAGTTGCCGGAAGTGCCGTCGTTGGCGCTGGGCGTTGGTTCGATGACGCCTGTCAAGGTGGCGGCAATCGGTTCGACGTTCGCTAACGGTGGGACGCACGTTTCGCCGTACCTGATGGACCACATTATCGCCATTGACGGTAAAGTGGTATATCAGCACCAGTCCTCGCAGACCAAGGTGCTGGGCGAGCGCGAAGCTGCGGTGGTCAACCAGACGCTGACCGGCGTGTTTGCGCCGGGAGGTACTGGCGAAAACGTTCGGGTCGAAGGTCATCCGACCGCCGGCAAAACAGGTACCACCTCGACCGATGCGTGGGGGTTGATGTACTCGGCGGTTAGCGACAACTCGCCGGCGTACGTGTGCGCGGCGTGGGCGGGATACCCAGAGCATCGGCAGACCGCCGATGACCTGTGGGGCTCAACCGTGCTGCGCTTGTGTCGAGGATTCCTCCGGCAGGCACTCAAGGATGAGCCTTCGGTTGGTTTTTCAATGACCGACATGAGCGAAGGGCGCCATATCGGCCTGCAAGAAACGGTCGAACATGCCCCGGCGCCAGAACCCACGCCATCAGCAGAAGAAACAACCGAATCTCCAACACCAGAGGCGCCTCCGACGGAAATCGTCGAGCCATCGCCTTCGGTGACCGAGGAGCCGTCGCCAAGCCCCTCGCCGAGTACGGAAGATCCGCAAGGCACCGTATCGCCATCGGATAGCGTGACGCCTCAAGAACCCGAGGCCGAGACGGTGCCCGAAGAAGTACCAGAAGAGTGACTGCATATGCGAACGGCCCTCTCTTGCACGCCAGCAAGTAGAGGGCCGCAGTCCATAATATTATTTGCCCATGCTACAATAGGATGGTTCTGTCCGCCTCATAAGAGGAGTGCTGTATGAGGAAGAGACTCGTTTTGCTGGCTGCAGCCGCAGCGGGCTGTACAAGTTGGCGGTGGGCCGGGCGATATGCCTGGCCCACCGCTGATCTTTGACTAGAATATAAAAATAGTTCTTGGTATTATATGTGGTGATCGCCAGGGTAGCTGGCACCAACGAGAGGGCGTGCTTGTGGTCTTTGATCCAGTGGCAAATGCTGAGGCGCTTCGGCGCCTTGTAGGCAGTGGGGAGGCGATACATGACGGAGCGCGTGATCTGCGCATGGTCTATGTACCGCGCCGTCCGACCGTGCAGCTCGACTACGGCGTTTTGGGAGGCTCTCGCGAGGCGCTCTACGCTGACCCGACAATCCAAGTGCCGCTCTACGAGCAGCTGAGGCTTGAGTCGTACGCTCACACCGAGGCTGTGCCTTTGGTGGACAGCTTGTACCGCCTGCGGCCTGATGGCCTCGTGTGGGGCGTTGTGGGCCAGCGGCGAGTGGGCGAGCGGTACCACAAAGAGGCCCAGATGATCGACGAGATTCTGGGCACGCTGCGTCGTGACTGCAGCTTGCCGGTGGCCCTCGTCGACGAAGGTCTCAGCAGGGGTGTGCCCGCTATTGCGGCGCTTCAGGCGCAGCGATATTCGGTCCCCACACTGAGCTTTACGCCGCTCCAGCTGTTGGGCGAAGTCGCACCGCGCGACTACCGGGTCATCAGTACTGACAAAAAGTCCCGTGTACTGACGCACGGGCAGATGGTTGGCCTAGCTGCCGACGTGATGGTGTGGTGTGGCGGTAACGCCGAAGTGTTTGCGTCGCTGGTATCGACACTCACGTCTGATGGCGTCATTGTGCGGTTGTGCCCTCGTGAGTATGAGGGCGCCCAAGAGGTTGCGCAGCACCTTGCGCAATCACCTGATATGGTGGCCGCCAATGCCGAGGGGCGCATCGTGACGTGCAGCACCGTGGCCGACGTGCCCGAGGCTGTCCGCTACGCATACGCCACTGCGCATAACACGGCTGTGCGTCAGCGCAGCCTCCGGCTACAGGAAATGCATGACCTGATGCTGGACGGCTGAGTGCAATAAGTGAGTCGCTCCGACCCGCGTATCAAAAACGCGAGGTTGGGGCGGCTTGCTCAAATTTTTGAAATTATAAGTTCATAGCTGTGGCGGGGAGGGGCTCCGGTGGGAGCCGCCTCCGCGCGTTTGCGTGCGTCTTACTTGACGTGCTTCATGGCCAGCCGGGCCAGGTCAGTTAGCTGGCGACTGGTTGTGTCGGTGGTCTCTTCGCCCAGGAAGTTGATCTCGACGACGGTCGTGCCCTTGTGCACGCTGATCGTGGCGTAGCTGCCGATGAAGGCTGCATCACCGACGTTCATGATGGGCGCGTAGTAGGGGTCGATGCCCACCGAACCATTCCTGGCCGAGTCGACTATAGCCTGCCAGATGGTTCCGCCGGACTGGTCGTCGATCTGGGTTTGCACCATGACGGTCCGGCTGCCGTCCTCATAGCTCGCGTTGCGCTCACCAGACGAATCTACCGCTTTTTCGCTCTTGCCCGTCAGCGAGAAGCCCGCGCCCAAGACGTCGCGTACGTCGTCGAGCGTCACAACCGTGGTGGGGTCGATGCTTTCGCCGACATTGTCGGGCGCGGTGACTGCCGGTGAGTGGTGGGGCGCGGTCGGTGACGAGCTGTGAACGTCGGTGGTGCCGGAATCTTTCTTGTCGGCACCGCACCCAAAGAGTGTGAGGGTTGTGCACAACGCCACGACGGCCAGCGCGGCCGAGCGGCGGAGCGAGTTTTCCATGGCAATATCCTTGTTGTCGCAGTGAGTGGTTCACGCAAGTAGCCCAAGTCAGGGCCGTGCGGCGTAAACTATAACATAAAAAATCATTCGTGTCTATTTGACATGCTTGTGGCTAATACGCAATGATCGTACTATGCGATTACGTCGATTAGTTACAAAAATGCAGATGCCGCTGTTTTTGGGTGTTTTGGTGAGTATTGTTGCGGCCTCAGCATTTATCGGCTATATTTTGGGTCATACAAATAAACAGCCAGATCAAGTCACTAGTATTGTGCATTCCAACGATCTGCTGACCGAAATAGACAAGACATATAAGCTACCGCTCGATGAGCAGCCCACGATTGTCACTATCAAAGATCAAGACAAGCTAAAAGATCAAACCTTTTTTAAAGACGCGCAAAACGGCGATAAGCTCGTGGTGTATTCCAACGCCAAGTTGGCTATTATCTACCGAACAACCGACCACAAACTTATTAATGTTGGACCAGTAAAATACGATGAAACGACTAAGTAAAAAGCAGAGCATCACACTTGGTGCCACGATTACCGTGCTGGCACTGACTGCGGTGGGAATATGGCAGTATCGACAGGGGCCTTCGGTATATGCCTCGGCTATTTCGAGCGATATTCGTCACAATGCGAACTTTACGCTGTATGTGCCGCGGCAATTGCCTGGTGGATATACGCTAAAGGCAGATGACGGCGTACGATTCGCTGGCGGTATTTTGTTTATGCAGTTTAGCAAAGACGATCAAACTATTTTTATAAGCCAACAAAAGGCTGCCCAAAATAGTCCTGGCCTCAAGACTATCCAAGGCTTTACGCCACTGGAAGTATCGATTGGCGAGGCGGTCATTGGCAGCCAAGAAGGTATTGCCGCGGCTATTATAAAAACACAAGATTCAATTATTACACTGAGTGGCGACGGATCGGTGCCCCAGGCAGATTTAGGCCTGGTTGCAAAACGGCTCGAACAAGTTCGCTAGTTTTACCACCACTCAATAGTGCTACCGGTTTTGATAGTAATGGCCGATGCTGCCACGCCAGAGGCAAATCTGACAATAACCGTACCACTTGCGGTAGTGGTAATGGTACCGTCAATTATGGCGGTATTTCCTGTTGTAAGCGAAGTGGTCGACGCCGTGGCGCACAGCGTGTTTACGACGTTTAGGTAGCACTGCGACTGCGCGCCGGCGCCGTTTGTTGTTTCGGCCACAAAGGCAAAGAGCGAGTTGGTTGGGCCGTTGGCTGCCCATTTGACGCCGGTTGTTGTGGCGGCCGAGCTATAGGCAATTTGGGCGTGGAATCGATAGGTTCGCCCCGATGCCACCGTAAAGCTTAGGCCAGTTGCATCGGCAATAGTTGTTGTGCTGTTAGCTACATCAGAACCGAGCGCCTTAATGTGCTTGGAGATGCAGTCTACCCAGGCGCTGCCTTCGTAGCAACGGAATACACCAGCGTTGCTGTTGTAGTACATGGCGCCGTTCGTACCCGTAGGGTCACCAGAGCCTGTTTTTGTGTCCAGGACCAAAAGTGTACCAGATGTGTCGGACGTACCAATGTTGACGGCGAGGCCGCTTGTGTCTACGTTAAAGACGTTCGTGCTCGTGCCCGCAATTTGTACCTGCAAAGCCGCCGCAGAGGCTGTTGTTGGCTTAAGGAGCAAGTTACCGGTACTGCTGACGGTTAAGAAATCGGCAGTCGCATTTCCGAGCTGGAAGGTATCGCTAGCGCTACCTTGATAGGCGCGGAGCGCCACTGTCGAGCTAGTGGCGACACTCAGTTTGGCGCCAATGGGGTCCGAAATAACGCCAATCGCAACACGCTCGTTTGTGGTATCAACGCGCAGTACTGTGTTGCCTCCGCCCCCGGCAGCCGCCAAAATTTGAAAGCCCGCCGTCGAGTTAGTGGAGTTTTGGAATGTCGTGGCGCCGGCGCTACCTACGATGGCAACGTTTGTACCGGTGCCATCTTTGAGCTGCATAATTGCACCAGCACCAGCGGCGTTTGCTTGCAAAACGCCTGCAACTGAACCACTCGAGGCTGCTTGCACAAACAAGTTTGCCGACTGTACGGTTGCGCTATTTTGAATGTAATTTGTTGACCCGGCCGCCGGCGTACAGCCTGCTGCAACACATATAACAGTCGTGCCGCCAATGCGATATTGTGTAGACGTATTTATATCTCCGGTAACGTCGAGGGGGTATAAAGGATTAACATTGCCGCCCAAACCAACTTTTCCGGCGGCGTCAGACACGCTAAAGCCGCGCGCGAAATCCATGTTACTACCATTGCTCTTAAATGTGATCTGGTTGTATTGCGTGCCGGTATAGCTAGCCCCGCTCCACGTTGAAAATACGAGGTTGGAGCCCGAAGTCTCCATGTCGATTGCGCTGCCGCTTGTTCGGACACGGAGTGACTTCGTCATGGTGATAGCATCCCTTACCTGGAATGCCCCCTTAACGTCTAATGCTTCCGTAGCGCCAAAGTCACCTCCAATTGCCACGCGCCCGTTGAACGTATCTGCGGTGAGTGCTGTGACGGATGCGTCTGTGCTTTGGAGCTTGAGCGCAGAGAGGTCATCGGTAATAGGCCGGAGTGATGCCGTGGAGACCGACGTTGAGCCCTGAATAGCCGTACCGTATATGTTGGCGTATGTAGCTGCTGTTTGCGTGCCTGCGGGCAGCGCTGCCTGGAATGCGTCGCTTGGCGTCCACATCCACGGCGCAGTAGCGGTGCGGCCGGTGTTCATAACTGGCGTGTATGCCCACTGGTCGTACTGGTTTGTAATGCGTCCGTATAGGCTTACGACAGTTGCCGTGGCGTCATTTTGGGTGGTGACGGTCTTGATGTCAGCGCTAGTTATGACTTTTGCGTTAGCATCGAGCGTCAGATCAACGAGCGGTGCATTGGTAAGGGGGTCCTGCTGTTTGACGCGGGCGTTCACCGTAGCATACGGAAAGTCGCCCAATGTGCCGTCTTGGCCGCCCATGATTTTGAGCGTCGTTAAGCACTGCTGGTATTGGAACGTAATAGTACACGTGCCAAGCTTGACCCATTTGTTGTTGTCGACATTTGTAGTGTTGAGCGTGGTCATGCCAGTTTGCTGGATTGCGCCAGTCACATCAAGCGCGGTTGCGGGGGTAATGACACCCCCAACACCAACACGGCTATTGACGGTATCAACATTGAGCGCCGCAGCGCCACCGTTTGACAGCACCTGAAACGCATTTGTGGCGTCGGTTGTCGTTTTGATTGTTGTACTGCCAGTGGTGCTGACGCCAAATAACACGTTAGCGCCATTTTGCACCTCAAACTTCCCGGTCGGCGTTGTACTCCCAAGCGCCAGTTTGCCATCGTTTGTAAGTACCATAGCATCGGTACCATTTTTTTGGAGCTGAAGAATGTTGCCGCTAGCGCCGGTTTTGTTGAGATATATTGAACTGAGCGTGCCGCTATCTACTTGTACGGCTGATGGGGCAATTTGTAGGAATTTAGATGCATCGAGTCCACCTAACTGCCCCGCATTCATGGCGTAGGGGGAGGCAGCAAGCTGGCGAAAAGGAAGCATTTCGCCGTCCCACGTCGGTGTGCCGGTGCCGCCAACGTTAATAGATAGCCACAAGGAGTCTTGATTCCAGTCAACGCTGGTGCCAAATGCCGTAACAGAGCCAAGCGCAACAGAAAAGTAGCCATTTTTGACGGTCACCTTATTGCTACCAGTGCGCGTCTCTGTCCATTTGAGTGTGCCACCGCAAGGGGAGGTGCCAGAACTTACACAGCCGGTGCCATCTTGGTAAATTTTAAATTCAACGTTATATGTGCCGTCTGGCACAACGGCACCTTGGTTGTTGAGCAGTCGCGCCTGGTAATTAAGCTGTTTATTAATGCCGGTTGCGGCATGGACAGGGTGGCCGAGGGCAGCAAAAAGACAGGCCATAAAAATGCCCACTATAAACATGCCGCATACAGAGCGACGAGCGACACGATGCGCCCTTACTCTAAAATACCCCCGTTTGATTACTCTACCCTCAAAACGATTATGGTTATACTAATTTATAATAC
>Ga0075364_10000343_pt1 | contig 23165 bp, 17 predicted proteins | sample EndMetdeltDD1764_FD_71517 | JGI IMG/M metagenome (GOLD analysis project Ga0075364, IMG submission 71517) | Populus endosphere microbial communities from Tennessee, USA - Endosphere MetaG P. deltoides DD176-4 | ecosystem: Host-associated > Plants > Roots > Endosphere | place: USA: Tennessee...
GCCAGATCGATCTGGCCGCGAGCCAGTTGATCGAGTAGACGCACAGACAGTTGTGCCTCGATGGAAAAGGTCGCCAGTGGCCGATTAACGAAGAAGCGCGCAAGCACGGGAGAAATCAGGAGCGACATCAGCATGGGAAGACACCCTATGCGAACCGACCCGCTGCGCGCGCCGCGATGGTCGCGCAAGGCGGTGTCCATGTCGTGCAAGGCGGTGTGCACTTTATCCGCGTGTTGCAACACAATGGCACCAGCGTCGGTGAGCGACACCCCTGTTGACGTGCGTTCCAGAACGGGTGCCTGGACATCGTGTTCAAGCCGCACAAGCATCTTGGACAGGGACGATTGCGTCACCCCCAATAGACGAGCGGCGCGACGCAAATTGCCCTGTTCGACAATCACACGGAAACTGCGGAGATCCTCGATACGCATGCGACTGCCCCGATAGGTTCAACCTCAGTAGGCCGGAGATACGCACGGGCCAGCAAGATCAACTGCCTCACACGCCCTTTCGCCGCGTGCCTTACATGCCCAGCAGCGCCTTCAGGCCAGCCTCATCCAGGATAGGCACGCCATATTCCTGCGCCTTCTTCAATTTCGAGCCGGCATCTTCGCCTGCCACGAGGTAGTGGGTCTTGCGAGACACCGACCCGCTGACCTTGCCCCCGGCTGCCAGCACATGCCGCGTCGCATCGTCGCGTGTCCACTCTGGCATGGTGCCTGTCAGTACGAAAGTCAGGCCGTTCAGGCTGCCCGAGGCGCGCTCGGCTTCGGCAACGGGCTTGACGCCGCGCTCAGTCAGTTGCGACACGATTTCGCGGTTATGGGGTTCGGCGAAGAATCGACGCACCGAGCCCGCCACGACAGGTCCCACATCGTTGACCTCGAGCAGCTGTGCCTCTTCGGCATTCATCACGCCGTCGATCGAACCGAAGTGGCGGGCGAGATCACGCGCGGTGGTTTCACCGACGTGCCGAATGCCCAACGCAAAAATCAGGCGTCCCAAAGCCGGTGTGCGGGCTTTCTCAATGGCCTGCACCAGATTTTCGGCAGATTTTTTTCCCATGCGATCGTAGAGCGACAGCTCCAGCGCGGTCAGGGTGTAGATATCGGCAAGCGAGTGCAAGCGGTCGTTGTCAACAAGTTGATCGATCAACTTCTCGCCCAGCCCCTCGATATCCAGGGCGCGACGGCCCACGGCGTGTCGCAATGTCTGCTTGCGCTGCGCGGCGCAGAACAGCCCGCCCGTGCACCGCGCGATGGCCTCGTCCTCCACACGTTCGATGGCCGAGCCACAAACCGGGCATTCGGTGACCATGCGAAACTCGCGCGCCGAGTCCGGGCGCTGGCCCAGCACGGGCCCTACCACCTCGGGAATGACGTCGCCCGCTCGGCGAACGACGACGGTATCGCCGATACGCACATCCTTGCGACGTATTTCGTCCTCGTTATGCAGCGTGGCGTTGGTGACCGTGACCCCTCCCACGAACACTGGCGCCAGGCGCGCGACGGGCGTGATGGCGCCCGTGCGTCCCACCTGCACTTCGATGTCGAGCAAGGTCGTGGTCGCCTCTTCAGCCGGGTACTTGTGCGCAAGTGCAAAGCGCGGCGCACGGGCGACGAAGCCCAGCACCTTCTGCGCCGGCAGAGCGTTGACTTTGTAGACCACACCATCGATATCGTAGGGCAGGCCTGGTCGGGCCTCGCCAGTGTCGCGGTAGTAGTCCAGCAGACCCGCACAACCGTGAGCGACCTTGTTGTGACTGCGGTTGACCGGCAACCCGAGTTCATCGAGCCAGTTCAGCATCGCGCCATGCGTGTCATGCGGCAGGACAGCACCGTCGAGCTGGCCCACGCGCGCCTGCGCCAGGCCGGAGATTTCTCCCCAGCCATAGGCAAAGAAGCGCAGCTTGCGGCGCGCAGTGACGGCGGGATCGAGCTGACGCAGACTGCCCGCAGCGGCATTACGCGGATTCACGAACACCTTGCCACCGGCTTTGGCCTGAGCCGCGTTCAAGCTATCGAAATCCTTGCGGTTCATCAGCACTTCGCCCCGTACTTCCAGCACGGCGGGCGCGCCCGCTTTCAGCGTCAGGGGAATGGCCTTGATGGTGCGAATGTTGCCGGTGACATCCTCGCCGGTTTGCCCATCGCCACGGGTAGCCGCCTGCACGAGCTTGCCAGCTTCATAGCGCAGACTGATGGCCAGACCATCGAGCTTGAGTTCACAGAAATACTCCGTCTGGGCGCCCTCTGCCAGCATACCGGCTGCGCGCAGGGTGTCGTTCACGCGCTTGTCGAAGGCTTCGACATCGTCCTGGGCAAAGGCGTTGCCCAGGGACAGCATGGGCTGCGCATGCCGGACGGGTTCGAAAGCGCCCGAGGGTGTGGCGCCCACCCGTTGCGTGGGTGACTCGGGCGTGACGAGCTCCGGATGATCCTGTTCCAGCGCCTGGAGTTGGGTCATCAGCCTGTCGTACTCGGCATCGTCAACCGAGGGATCATCCAGGACGTAGTAGCGGTAATTATGGGCTTCGATCGCCTCACGCAAGGAGGCGGCGATCTGCGCAGGCGTACCCGCCTGCGCTTGCTGCAACGGGTCCGGCTGCTTCAAGCGAATACCCGTTGGGCACGCGGACTGCCGGCGCGCAGACCGGCCTGATCCAGATGCGTGAACAGGGTGCGCAGACGCTCGTCGATCGTGCCATCCGCGCCGTCATGCACCGGACGTCCCTGGTCGTCGACCAGCTCGGCACGCAGGCGTGACGCCAGCTCGCGGCCGACATCGACCATGCGACCAAAAGCACGATCATCGGCCGGGCTGCACGGCACGTCCAACAGCAGGTTCAGGCGGGATACGCCACCCGTACCGGCGTCGAAGGGAACACCGTCACCGCGAGCCAGCGTAAAGCGGGCAATACCCTCTTCAGACATCCAGGCCAGGCGGCTGCCTTCGTGCACAAAACCCATCTCGCGGGCGATGGCAAGCACCTCGCCTGCAGGCTGGGCGCAGCCCAGCATCAGCGTCAGACCGACCTGCGCATCGAGTCGTGCGCACACTTCGTCCAGGCTGACGGCCTGTTCGAGCACCGGTGCGGTCTCCGGCCCCTCGACGGCGGCATCGAAACGCTCGGCGAGATCCTGGGCCCGGGCCCACGCCTGCGACCATTCGATCGCCGTCAGGGCGCCGCTGCGGTTGGCCAGCAGCACGGCAAGTTGCAAACGGGTGTAGTGCTCGTGAGGCAACAGGCGGGCGCAATGACGGTTGCCATCGGTTTCAGCAAAGATACGCATGCTCTTGCGGCCAACCTGACGCAAATTCTGCAGGTAAGGCATCAGATCGGCACCGCGCACCGGCTGACCGAAAACCACTTCGATCACGGCTTCGACGGCGGGATCAGCTTCTTCGGCGTCGTCGGCCAGCGCACCTGCGCTCATGCCGGCAGCAACGGCAGGTTCCGTGTCGGCCTGGGCCATGCCATCACCGCCCATGCCGGGTTCGCGCCGGGGGCCCGTTGCCACCTTCTGCACAGGTGCCATGGGCGCGCGCTGCGCCTCGGCCTGGCCCAGCAAAGGGTCGTGCTCGGCCGTCGGAAAATGGTCTTCCATGCGCCGACGAGCCCGTCGATCCTGCCACCAGTTGAAGGCCAGCACCAGCAAGATAAACAGCACGCCCAGTGCGATCAGTCCGATTTGCAAATCACTCATATTCTTTCCCACGCATAGGCAGGCATCTCGCCCGCGTGTCGGTTAAACGGTTTCGTTGGCCATCTGCATGGCCGAATCAATATCCACGGCCACGATACGCGATACACCCTGTTCCTGCATGGTAACCCCGACCAATTGCTTCGCCATCTGCATGGCAATTTTATTGTGAGAAATAAACAGGAACTGGGTGTGCTCACTCATGGCACGCACCAGATTGGCGTAGCGCTCGGTGTTGGCATCATCCAGCGGTGCATCGACCTCGTCGAGCAGGCAGAAGGGCGCAGGGTTAAGACGGAACAGCGCAAAAACCAGTGCCGTGGCGGTCAGCGCTTTCTCACCCCCGGACAACAGATGAATCGTGCTGTTGCGTTTGCCGGGCGGTTGGGCCATGACCTGCACGCCGGCGTCCAGGATTTCGTCGCCCGTCATGGTCAGGCGCGCTTCCCCGCCACCGAACAAACGGGGAAAGAGCTCGCCGAAGTGCCCGTTGACCGTGTTGAACGTTTCCTGCAGCAACTGGCGGGTTTCGCGATCGATACGGCGTATGGCGTCTTCCAGCGTTTCGATGGCCGTGAGCAGATCGGCATGCTGCGCATCCAGGTAGCCTTTACGTTCACGCGAGGCATTGAGTTCATCCAGGGCGGCCAGGTTGACCGAGCCCAGGGACTCGATCTGCCGCGAAATGCGAGCGACTTCGGATTGCAACCAGCCGACCCGATGCCAGTTGTCATCCTTGTCGGCAAGCGAGGCTGCCAGGGCCTCACGATCGACCTCGCGGGCATCGAGCTGCTCGGTGAACTGGATTTCGGCCAGACGCGCGGCCTGCTCCTGCAACTGAAGCTCGGTGATGCGGGTGCGTCGCGGTTCGACCGAGCGTTCCTGCGTCATGCGCTCTTCGTCGGCCTGCCGCAACTGGGCAGCAAGGTTGTCCAGTTCGAGGCGGGCACGGCCCAGCGCTTCTTCGCGTTCTGCGCGCGCTTCGAGCGCATCCTGCAGGCCGGCCTGCGAAGCCGACGCATCCAAATCGACCAGTTCTGCTTCGAGCTGCTCGAATTCGGTGGTGGCCCGACCGCGCTGCGCATCGGCCAGTTCACGATTGCGCTGCAATTCGATAATGCGCGCAGAAATGGCGCGCTCGGCAAACTGCGCCTCCTGCGCCGCGCGTTCCAGATCACGCAAGCGCGCACGGCCCGATTCGGCCTGAGCGGCCAGACCTTCGCCTTCCATTTCGGCCTGGGCGTAGATTTCCTGAAGCTCGCCGAGCTCGGCATCCAGTGTTTCGAACCGCGCCTCGGCCTCTTCACGCGTGGCGCGCAGATCCTCTTCGCTGGAGTTGACCTCATCGAGATCTTCGCGCAAACGCGCTGCGCGCTCGCCGGATTGCTCGACCTGCTGCTGCAGTCGGGAATGCTCGAGCACCACATCGTGTTGGCGCCGGGTGACTTCGGCCACGCGCTGGCGGGCAGGCGCCACGGCGGCCGATGCCTGCTGCCAGGCAAGCTCGGCCTGCGCCACCGCGCTGCGCGATTGATCGGCAATCAACTGCTGCGCCTTGGCTTCGCGCCCCAGATTCTCGATTTCCTGCTGACGGGCCAACATGCCGGCCTGTTCGGAGTCAGGGGCATAGAATCGCACGCTGTGGCTATCAACCAGATGCCCGGCCTGCACCACAAACATGGCACCGGCGGGCAGCTGGGCACGGGCGGCAAGCGCCTGGGCGAAGCTTTCTGCCACATAGACGTTGCGCAGCCAGTCGGCCATCAGCGTGCGCAGATCGGCATCGCTGAGTCGCAGCAGACCGATCAGCGGCGTCAGGCCCGCTGCCGGTGCAGCAACGGGCGCTGCCACAGGCATCTGATAGAACGCCAGGCGCGCCGGTGGGGCATCGTCGCCGAACGCACGCGCCCAGTCGAGGTTGCGCACCTCCAGGCCTGCCATGCGCTCGCGCAGCACGGCTTCAAGGGCGGGTTCCCAGCCGGGCTCGATATGCAGCTTCTGCCACAGGCGCGAAAGCCCCGCGAGTTCGTGCTTCTGCAGCCAGGGCTGCAACGCACCCTGGCTCTGCACATCTTCCTGCAGCTTGGCCAGCGCCGTTACGCGGGCCTCCAGGCGGCCCAGCACCTGGGCATCTTCCTGCGCGGTCGTGCGTGCCTGCATGCGGGCCGCATCGGCCTCAGGCACCCGTGCTTCCAGTTCGGCCAGGGTGGCCTGCGCCTCTTCGAGCTGTTCCTCGAGCATGACGCGATCACCACTGAGCTGATCCAGGCGAGCGGTGTCGGGCAACTGCAGATCGCGCTTTTCCTGCTCGAGTCGTTCACGTCGCATCGCCAGCGACTGCAGTTGACGATCCGCATCGCGCTGAGACTGGGCGGCCAGTGCCAGGCTCTGCTCGACGCGCGCGACACGCGAGCGCATCTCGTCGCGCGCGGCAGCCGCACTGCGCACCTGCGTTTCGATGTCCGGCAGACTGTGCTGCGCATCCTCGACGCGTTCGCGCGCCTGCTCGGTCGTGGCCGCGGCCTCGGCGAGGTTTTCTTCAGCCTGCGCAATCTGTTCGATGCAATGTGTGGCCTGCGATTGCCATTCCGCGATCTGCTGCTGCAGCTGGTCACGCCGCGCCATCACCCGGTTGCGCGAGTCCACCACATGGCGGATCTCGGCTTCCAGACGACTGACCTGCGCGTTGGCCTCATACATGGCGCCCTGGGCGCTGTGCACGGCATCGCTGGCCGCATAATGCGCCTGGCGGCGCGATTCCAGCGCCGATTCGCCTGCACGCAGCCCGGCAATCGCTGCTTCGAGTTCGGTCTGGGCCTGTTCGATTTCGCGCGTCTTGGACAGACGATCCTCGCGTGCGGCCGACTCGCGCAGCGCCCACAGGGCATGCTGCTTGATCTCGCCATCGGCCTGCAGTTCGCGGTAGTTGCGTGCGACCTCGGCCTGGGTCTCGAGCTTTTCGAGCTGGCTGCCGAGCTCGCGCATGATGTCTTCGACCCGGGTGAGGTTTTCGCGGGTGTCGGACAGACGATTCTCGGTTTCGCGGCGACGCTCTTTGTAGCGCGACACCCCCGCCGCTTCTTCCAGGTAGACCCGCAATTCCTCGGGACGCGCCTCGATCAGGCGATTGATCATGCCCTGACCGATGATGGCATAGCCCCGCGCGCCCAGCCCGGTACCCAGGAAGATGTCGTGGATGTCCCGGCGCCTGACCTGCTGATTGTTCACGAAATAGCTGCTGGTGCCATCGCGCGTGAGCACCCGTCGCACGGCCAGCTCGGCGTAGGCGCTCCATTGGCCCACTGCCCGGCCTTCGCTATTGTCGAACACCAGTTCCACCGACGCACGGGCAGCCGGTTTGCGATGACCGGAACCATTGAAAATGACGTCCTGCATGGACTCGCCACGCAACTCGGACGCCCGCGCTTCGCCCAGCACCCATCGAACGGCATCGATGATGTTGGACTTTCCGCACCCGTTAGGGCCCACGACGCCCACCAATTGGCTGGGAACCGGGATGACGGTTGGCTCCACAAAGGACTTGAAGCCTGCGAGTTTGAGTTGGGTAAGGCGCACTTTCGAGATCGGGACCTGGTGACGCCGGCCGTAAGGGCCAGTCTGATGTGCGTCGTATGATACCCCAGCGCGCTGGTCTTTCCGCAGGCCCGACCATGGATGGAACACGGGCTCAAAACACGCAGCAGGAGTTTATTACGACGCTATACTCGCAGGCAGTTTGTTGGCATCCGGGTTTGCAGGCAGCCGCCTCCTACGCGCGCCTCGATCGCAAGCGGTAACAAGACTACCGGGCAACCGGACATCGGGGACACATTTGAAACGTGGTTTTTATTTAGTGATGGCAGCACAGGGATTTTCCTCCCTGGCCGACAACGCCCTTTTCATTGCTGCGCTGGCGCTCATCCACGAATTGCGGGGACCCGAATGGCTGGGACCAGCCATGAAGTGGACCTTCGCATTGTCTTATGTGCTGCTGGCCGCCTTCGTCGGCGCGTTTGCCGACACGTTTCCGAAGGGCCGCGTCATGTTCGCGACCAATGCCCTGAAAGTGGGGGGCTGTCTGTTGATGTTCGCCTATGCGAGCATCGGCGTGGATCCCGCCTATCAGGCTTATCTGGTGTGCGGTGCCTATGCGGTCGTGGGCATCGGGGCGGCGGCCTATTCGCCCGCCAAGTACGGCATCGTCACCGAAATGCTGCCGCCTGCCCTGCTGGTGAAAGGCAATAGCTGGATCGAAGGCCTGACCGTGTTTTCGATCATTCTGGGCATCGTTTTGGGTGGCGCGCTTATTTCCCCGGCCGTGTCTTCCTGGCTGCTCTCCCACGATTTCCTGCGCAGCCTGGTGCGCACGCCTGCCGAAGCAGCCATTCTGGTGATCGCCCTGGTGTACCTGCTCGCTGCGGCCTGCAATCTGATGATTCCCGACACGCATGTGCGCTACCCGCCCCAGCAAACCAATCCGGTTCGCCTGTGCCGGGCATTCAGCGGGTATGTGCGCGTGCTCTGGCGCGACAAACTCGGCCAGATTTCACTGGCGGTCACCACGCTGTTCTGGGGCGCGGGTGCCACGCTGCAGTTGATCGTGATCGAATGGGGCCGCAGCCATCTGGGCTATCGCCTGGACGAAGCGTCAGTGCTGATGGGGGTGTCGGCGGTTGGAACCGTGATCGGCTCGATCCTCGCCGGTCGGATCCCCTTGCGCAAAGCCATTTTTGTGTTGCCGCTGGGCGCGGCGATGGGGCTGGTAGTGATGGCCATGCCCCTGGTCGAGGCGAAATGGAGCGTGTATACGCTGTTGCTGATGATCGGCGGGCTGGCAGGGTTTTTCGTAGTCCCGATGAACGCCCTGCTGCAGCACCGTGGTCATGTGCTGCTGTCGGCCGGGCACTCGATCGCCGTTCAGAACTTCAACGAGCAGTTGAACATTCTGGTGATGGTGGCCATGTACACGCTCATGCTGTGGCTGAACATGCCCATCAACGTGATTATCGTCATCTTCGGGCTGCTGGTGAGCTCCATGATGCTGGTGCTCATGCGCTGGAGCCATTTGAATCTGAAGAACAACCCCGGTCTGCTCGATCTGATCGGGCAGGAAGGCCACGGTGAAGCGCTGGGCCAGGTGCAGACCGAGCACGTCGAACGCAACGGCAAGACCCGCGGGAAGTAACAGGTGCCCACAATGTCTCCCGCGTCGTGACGGCGCGGGCAGATACCCCCCTTGCGGCATCAATCCCTTTCAGGGGCTTGGGGATGCACCCTTCATCCGACACATCGTCCAGGCGCGGGCAGAAACCGCCCTCCGCCATCAACCCCGTTCAGGGCTTGCGGATGCCCCCTTCATCCGACGCATCGCTCAGGCGCGGGCAGCCTCAGCTTTTTGCCGTCAACCCTATTTAGACGCCGGCACGGGGGTCCGCCTGGGGATCGGGGTCGTGACTGGCCGCCAGCATCAGGTCACGCCAGGCACGTGCCTTTTCCTGGGGACTGCGCAGCAGATAGGCCGGGTGGTAGCTGACCACAAGCGGAATCATGCGCCCCCGGCCGTCGTCAAAAACGTGCACCCTGCCCCGCAAAGTGTTCAGATTTGCATCCGAACCCAGCAACACTTGCGCGGCAAACCGGCCTACGACCAGCAAACGTCTGGGCTGAACCAGCTGAATCTGACGCAGCAGGAACGGCTTGCATGCCTCGATCTCTTCAGGGCGCGGATTTCGATTCCCGGGCGGACGGCACTTGATGACGTTGGAAATGAACACGCCTTCTTCGCGGCCAACCCCTACGGCACGCAGCATCTCGGTGAGCAACTGCCCCGACTTGCCCACGAAGGGCAGCGCCTGCACATCTTCCTGCTCTCCAGGTGCTTCGCCCACCACCATCCACTCGGCGTGTTCAGGCCCGGAGCCGAACACGGCGTGCTGACGCGACGTCGACAATGCACAGGCCGTACACGCCTGAACCTGAGGCTGCAGCGCATTGAGGTCGGCCTGCTGAATGTCTTCTGCATTGCGCGCAACCGGCACGAACGGCGCAGGGGGTTGCACCGGCTGGTTCCGCGCACCAGTGGCTGCGCGCGCAGGCTTGGCCGAGGTCGCACTGGCAACCACGGCGGGTTCGGATACCGGCGCTGAGGCCGCGCCCGTGCCCTGACCGGCCTGCGTGGCGGGCGCGGCCGGGGCAGTGTTGTGCGCCGGGGGGGGCGCAGCATTCGAAGCGGGCGCAGGCCGTGAAGCCCGCAACGCATCGGCAGAAGGCTCGCGGGCTGTCACGGGTGCCTGCATGAGCGAATGGAGCGCCGGTGCCTGTTCCGCAGTCGGCAGGGCAGGCAGCAGCGCTTTGGGCAGGCCGATCTCGCGCAACCACGCCGCCTGCAGCGCGTTGATGCGCACAGGCTGGGGCCCGCGTGCGGGTCCCGGGATGGCGGCAGGGTGTCCTGCGTCAGACATAGGGAGCGTGATCCAGAGCAATCTCTTTTTTCATGACGAAAGCATCCTCGCGTGCACCGTAGGGTGCAGGGTAATAATTGCGGCGCACCCCGATCTTCGCGAAGCCATGTTTAGCATAGAAGGCCAGCGCACTCTCGTTGGAGGGCCGCACTTCGAGCAACAGCCCCGGCACCTGGAAGGCACGCGCCCGCGCCTCGCACCAGCGCAGCAGAACCGTACCCAGACCGCGACGATGCTGCGATCGTCGCACCGCAATGACCAGCAGGTGCATGACATCAGGTGCCGCCATCAACAGGCAGAATCCCAGCAGCTCGCCGTCGTCTCCACGCAGCACCCAGGCGTCATACCCGGCTTTCAGCGCATCGGTGAAGTGGCCTGCCGTCCAGGGAAACGCCTGCACCTGGCGCTCCAGTTCGGCGACCTCCATGATGTCGGCCTGTTGCATGGCAATGGGTGTCACACCAGGCCTCCCGCGTCGCCATGGGCCGCGGCCTTCGGATTGCCTCCCAGCCCCCCTGCCCGTTCGGCTGTCGTATAAGCCACCTTGTCGCGCACGTAGAGCGGTTGCGCGTCGCCCGCGTCGATCGTGTGCCCCTGGGCGAGCGCCTGCAGGCCCAGTCGTGCCACCGCCTCGGCCCGCGGCCGATCCGAGGCGTCGCGCGCCCAGGTATCGGGGGGTGCCACACGTTCGGCATGGACCGTCCAGGCATCGCCAGCAAGCGCGTATACACAGGGTTGCGCCGGGTAGCCGTGCGACTGTAGAACCGGCTCGGCGCGCCCGGCGGCATCGCCCAGCCAGGCACCCAGATCGCTCGCGGCGATCAGGATGGGGGCCTGCACCACGATGGGTGCGGGCGCATCGGCCAGCGCATCGGCGCAGCGGGGCAACAGGAGAAACACGGCTGCGTAAGCCTCGCCCATGCGCGCGTCCATGGCCACTGCGGCCACCGTAGGATGCACGCTGCGCACGATGTCGTGGGCGACAGCCTGCAGGGAGCCCACCGGCACCAGGGGAAGCCCCAGCGCCAGTGCCATGCCCTGCGCCACACCGCAGGCCACGCGCAGCCCCGTGAACCCGCCAGGGCCCTGCCCGAAGGCCACGGCGTGCAGATCTGCAGGATCAAGCCCGGCACGCGCAAGCAGGGCCGACACCATGGGAAGCAGGCGCTCGGCATGTTCCTGCGTGCCGTCGTGGTGATCCGACAGCACCTGCGCATCGGTGGGCTTGCCTTGCACCAGGGCCACGCCGCAGCGTGTGCCTGACGTCTCCAGGGCTAAAAGAATGTGGCTCATGAAAGGTCGAACTCCTAGAGCTTCGATTGTACGGAAAAGCAGCGTGTTGACCGAGCCTTCCGGGCCCGATCATTGCAGGGGGCAACAGGGCTAAACAGCAAGATGTAATATCTTGTGAATAGCCACTATCCCCCCGGACAAGTCACTGTTACATTTGCCGCCATGAACACACAAAACACCACTCCCACCCGCAAAATCCTTGTCGTAGACGACGATCCGCGTTTGCGTGACCTGCTGCGACGTTATCTGTCGGAACAGGGATTCAACGTATTCGTGTCGGAAGATGCCAAGGAAATGGGCAAGCTCTGGCAACGTGAGCATTTCGACCTGCTTGTGCTCGATCTGATGCTTCCCGGTGAGGATGGTCTGTCCATCTGCCGCCGGTTGCGCGGCGGACACGACAACACGCCGATCATCATGCTTACGGCGAAGGCCGAAGAAATCGATCGCATCGTCGGTTTGGAAATGGGCGCAGACGACTATCTGTCCAAGCCCTTCAACCCGCGCGAGCTGCTGGCCCGCATCAATGCCATTTTGCGCCGTCGCGGCACGGAAGAGCATCCCGGTGCACCCAGCCAGGAAAACGAATCGATCGCGTTCGGCCCCTATACGCTGAACCTGTCGACCCGCACGCTCACGCGTAATGGCGAGCAAGTACCCATTACGACTGGCGAGTTTTCGGTACTCAAGGTGTTTGCCCGTCATCCGAAGATCCCGCTCTCGCGCGATAAATTGATGGAACTGGCGCGTGGCCGTGAGTACGAAGCGTTTGATCGAAGCCTGGATGTGCAAATTTCCCGCCTTCGCAAGCTGATCGAGCCCAACCCTTCGAAACCCGTGTTCATTCAAACGGTCTGGGGTCTGGGTTACGTGTTCGTTCCAGACGGCGGGAGTTGATTAGCCCCTCTCGGCGCGCCGCTCTGGCGCGCCGATTCAGCGCCTGCTCCCAGTGATCGCCCGCCCCAGACTTGGCCTGTTCGGCCGCACCTTCCTGCTTCTGAGCGCGCTGATGCTCGTGAGTCTCGGTGCGTGGCTGCAGGTCTTTTTCAGCATGGAGATGGGCCCGCGTGCCACGCAAATGGCGCAGCGTGTGGTCACGGCGGTGAACATCACCCGCACGGCACTCATCTATGCGCAGTCCGAAGAGCGCAGTCGCCTGCTGCTTGATCTGGCCACCAACGAAGGCATCCAGGTCTATCCACGCGAACTGACCGACTTTGCCGAACCCGTTCCCCAAGACCGCTACTGGCAACGCGTGGCCGAGACCATCCGGTTTCGCTTCGGTGCCGACACCCAGATCGCCTGGGGGGTCAACCAGGTTCCAGGGTTATGGGTGAGCTTCAACATCGATAACGACCTCTATTGGGTGGTGTTCGAGCGTGAGCGCATCGGCCTGACCGGCGGAATCGAATGGCTGGGCTGGGGGGCCACCGGGCTGCTGCTCTCGCTGATCGGTGCCGCCGTGAGCGTCGGCTTCGTCAATCGACCACTCTCGCGGTTGGCCCGCGCGGCCCAGCTGGTCTCACGGGGTGAATCGCCGCCTTCATTGCCGGAAAACGGCCCACGCGAGATCCGTGATCTGAATGCGTCGTTCAACCGCATGGCGCGCGACCTGCGACAGACTGAAGCCGACCGGGAACTGATGCTGGCTGGCATTTCCCACGACTTGCGTACCCCGCTGGCGCGCATGCGCCTGGAAATCGAGATGAGCGGCGTGTCGGACGAGGCCCGCCAGGCCATCGATGAAGACCTGGGCCAGATCGATCACAGTATCGGCCAGCTGATGGAATATGCCCGACCCGCCGGCACGCCTCCGCAACAGGCCACCAATGTGTCGGCCGTGCTGCAGGAGCTGTGCGAACGCGAACGTTTCCAGATCGAGGCCCAGAATGGCGAGCTTGCGCTGGAGATCGAGCCCGATCAACGTGCTCGCGTCACCGCCCTTGATTTAAAGCGAATTGTCACAAACTTGATAGAGAATGCTCGTCGGTATGGTCGTAGCGCAGATGGTGTGTTGCGCCTGACGCTCGCGCTTCGTGTCGAGGGCGCCAATCTTGCGATTGAAGTGTCCGATCGCGGCAAGGGCATCGCCGAACAGGATGTGCCCCGGCTGCTGCGGCCTTTTTCGCGGGGCGAAACGGCGCGCACCGGCGTCAGTGGTGCCGGCCTGGGGCTGGCCATCGTGGAACGTCTGCTCAAGCACGTGGACGGCCATCTGGTGCTGATGCCCCGCGCAGGCGGCGGGTTGACCGCACGCATTATCCTGCCCAAGGCCAGAAGCAGAACCTACCAGTTAGACAGCGACAACCAATAGCCTAGAATCATTGGTTGCCGTTCTTATCAACCCATGACATGGAGTCCACATGAAAACTGTTGGCGACAAGCTAGAGCCCTTCAAAGTTGCTGGTGTGAAACCCGGCTTTAACCACCACGAAGAGAACGGTGTCTCGGCATTCGAAGACATCACGGAAAGCTCCTTTCCTGGAAAGTGGAAAGTGATTTATTTCTATCCGAAGGACTTCACCTTCGTCTGCCCGACCGAGATCGTGGGTTTCAACGCCCTGGCACAGGACTTCGACGATCGCGACACGGTGCTGCTGGGCGGCTCCAGCGACAACGAATTCGTCAAGCTGGCCTGGCGCCGTGAGCACCCTGATCTGTCCAAGCTGGCGCACTACCAGTTTGGCGACACGACGGGCGCGCTGATCGACCAGTTGGGCATTCGCGAAAAGACGGCTGGCGTTGCACTGCGTGCCACGTTCATCGTCGATCCGGACAACGTCATTCAGCATGTGTCGGTCAACAACCTGAATGTGGGCCGCAATCCCGAAGAAGTTCTGCGTCTGCTCGACGGTCTGCAAACGGACGAATTGTGCCCGTGCAACCGTGTGGCCGGTGGCGCAACGCTTTAATGCTTAGGGGCCCGGATGCGTTCCGGGCTTTTCATGCTTCAGACTATAGGTAAAAACTATGGAATTTCTTGTCGCGATAAAAGCTGAGCTTCCGGATTGGGCGAAGGACATTCGTCTCAATCTGGATGGCGTGATCGCCCGCTCCACCCTGACTGCCGAAGATGCCGTGGGTGCGGCGCTGGCCTCGGCCTACGCTGCCAAAAGTGCCTACCTGGTGGCGCAATTCAAGTCGGGACTCTCGCCCACCGACGCCAATGCGGCGCTGACGGCGGCGGCGCTGATGGGCATGAACAACGTGTGGTATCCCTACGGCGAGATGACAGGGGACGAACAACTTAAAAGCATGCCGGCCCAATTGCGCATGAACGCCTATTCCACCCATGGCGGTGTGGAGCGAAAACGCTTCGAACTTTTTGCGCTGGTGGCCTCCATCATTGGAAAATGCCACTTCTGCGTGAAATCACATTATGAGTTGCTGAAAAAAGAAGGCTACACGACCGAGCAGTTGCGTGATGCCGGTCGCATTGCTGCCGTGGTCAACGCCGCAGCCCTGGCCCTGACGGCACAAGGCAAGTGAACGGTTGATACCGCACGGGCCAAACGGTTCGCACGAATGGCGCTGGCGAGGTGGTGTCACGCCGAACACATGCAGGCCCTTCGCCCCGCAAAAGTCCTGGCCTACGGACAGGCGGCCTGCCCTCGCTTTTTACGGACGGGCAATCAGCACGACCACGGTCGCGTTGATGCCTTCCTTACGTCCCAGATAGCCCAGGTGCTCGTTGGTCTTCGCTTTGACATTCACGCAGTCTTCGGTGATTCCAAGGTCGGCCGCGATGTTGGCGACCATGGCCGGCGCGTGGGGTCCGATTTTCGGGGCCTGGGCGTGCACGGTGGCATCCAGGTTCACGATCGACCATCCACCGGCACGCACTTTCTCCATGGCGGCACGCAGCAGCACGCGACTGTCCGCGCCCTTGTACGCGGGATCGGTGTCGGGAAAGTGGCGCCCGATATCCCCCAGCCCGGCGGCCCCCAGCACGGCATCGGTCACGGCGTGCAGCAGAACATCGGCGTCGGAGTGCCCCAGCAGACCATGGGTATGCGGAATGCGTACGCCCCCGATGATCAGCGGCCGGCCTTCGACCAGCGCATGTACATCAAACCCCTGCCCCACCCGCATCGAAACTGTCATAACCATTTTTCCATCAAGTCGAAATCTTCAGGCCACGTTACTTTGAAATTGCGTATCGAACCGCGCACCAGCCGCAACGCCTGGCAGGCCACTTCCATGGCCTGCGACTCGTCGGTGACCAACACGCCCGCCGCACGCGCCTGCGACAGCGCATCGAGCAGTACACCACTTCGGATCATCTGCGGCGTCTGCGCCAGCCACAGGCCCTCGCGATCGAGTGTGCCCGCCACCCGTGGGGTGGCGCCATCATCCGGCCGGCCACGCTTGACCGTGTCGGCCACGGGCAACGCCAGCAGACCGGCCTGGCCGCGCTCACGACAGGCATCGATCAACGCGGCCAGATTCGACGCGGGCAGACCGGGTCGTGCCGCGTCGTGCACCAGCACCCAGGCATCGTCGGCAAGGTCGGCGTCGCGCACCGCGTTCTCGACCGTCCTGGCACGCGTTTCCCCGCCGCAGCGACGAATGACCGTGCGCGGCAACCCTTGCAGGGCGTCATCGGCCCACGCATCGGCGGCACTGACCGCCACGCGTACCTGCGCCACGCGGGCATCGGCCAGCAGGGCGCACACGGCATGACGCAGCATGGCCTGGCCGCGCAGCAGCTTGTATTGCTTCGGTCGATCGTCGTCGCTGGCGGTTCGGGCACGTTCGCCCACACCGGCTGCCGGCACGATCGCAATAATTGGTTCTTCACTCATGGCGCAGTGATTTTATAATCAACATCCTCATGCCCTCGCCTTCATCTACCGCCCTTGCGGCAAGCACGCTTCCCGCCAACCTGAAAACCCTCGCGGCGCTCAAGCCTGGATTGCGTCACGCCCAGCCTCGGCCACCCGGCTCCGGGGACGCTTGGCTGCTGGCCGATCTCGCTCGACTGGCGGGGCGCCCGTTGATGGTGCTCACGGCCGACCCCCTGCAGGCCCAGCGACTGGCCGACGAAATCAAGCTGCTTGCGCCCGAACTGCGGGTGCGCCAGTTGCCCGACTGGGAAACCTTGCCCTATGACGCGTTCTCGCCCCATCAGGACCTGATTTCCGAGCGCCTGAATACCTTGAATGCATTGATGCACCACGGCGTGGATGTGCTGACGGTTCCGGTCACCACTGCGTTATACCGTGTCGCGCCACCCGCGTTTCTCGCAGCCTACACGTTTTCGTTCAAAAAGCGCGACAGATTGGACGAAGCCGCCCTGCGCGCCCAACTGACGCTGGCCAATTACAGCCACGTCACGCAGGTCACCGCACCGGGAGAATTCTGCCTGCGGGGGGGGCTGATCGACCTGTTCCCCATGGGCTCGATCGTGCCCTACCGCATCGACCTGTTCGATGACGAAATCGAATCCATACGCGCCTTTGACGTGGACACCCAGCGCAGCCTCTACCCCGTCAACGAGGTCGAGCTGCTGCCGGGGCGCGAGTTCCCCATGGATGAGGACGCCCGCAACCGTTTTCGCGCCCGTTTCCGCGAAGAGTTCGAAGGCGACCCCTCGCGCGCCGCGCTCTACAAGGACATCGGCAGCGGCATCGCCTTTGCCGGCGTCGAATATTATCTGCCGCTATTCTTTGACCAGACCGCCACGCTGTTCGACTATCTGGCGCCCGGCACGATTGCAGTCACGGCGGGCGATATCGAAGAGGCGGCGCGGCGCTTCGCGCAGGACACCGCCAGCCGATACAACTTTCTGAAAGTCGATCGTGAACGGCCCATTCTCCCGCCCGACGCGCTGTTCCTCGATACCGATGCCCTCTTTGTCCAGCTCAAGGCCTTTTCCCGGCTCGCGCTGGTCGACGATCAATCACACCCCGACTTCAGCGTCCCGCCCAGCGTAGCGGTGCAGCGTCGTTCGGAAGACCCTCTCGCCCGCCTGCGCAGTGTGATCGAAGGCGGCAAGACGCGCGTGCTCATCCTCACCGATTCCGCAGGTCGACGCGAGACACTCACGCAGTTGCTCTCCGAGCACCAGCTGACGCCCGACGCCTATCCGGCCACCATCGATGAATTCATTCAGTCCGATGCGCATGTCGGGCTGGTCATCGCGCCGCTGACCGCCGGGTTTTCGCTGACGGCGGCGCGAATCGCCTTCGTCACCGAAAACGATCTCTATCCCGAGCACGCAGCGACCAGCCGCCGCGGACGACGCGCGCAGGAAGGGGCGAGCAACGTCGAGGCCATGGTTCGTGACCTCTCCGAACTGCGCCCGGGCGATCCGGTCGTTCACGCGCAGCACGGCATTGGCCGCTACCAGGGGCTGATCAACATGGACATGGGCGAAGGCGAGATGGAGTTTCTCCATCTTGAGTACGCCAACGGCAGCACGCTGTATGTGCCCGTCTCGCAGTTGCACGTCATCGCACGCTACAGCGGCTCCGATCCTGACACGGCTCCCCTGCATCAATTGGGGTCGGGACAGTGGGACAAGGCCCGCCGCAAGGCCGCGAAACAGGTTCGCGACACGGCTGCCGAGCTGCTGGAAATCTACGCCCGTCGGGCCGCCCGTCAGGGGTTCGCCTTCAAGTTCGAGGCCAACGATTACGAGGCATTTGCCGAGGGGTTCGGGTTCGAAGAAACGGCCGACCAGGCGGCGGCCATCGGAGCGGTGCTCTCGGACATGACCTCGGGTCAACCCATGGATCGCCTGGTCTGCGGCGATGTGGGCTTCGGCAAGACCGAGGTCGCGTTGCGCGCTGCATTCATGGCCGTGTCCAACGGCAAACAGGTTGCCCTGCTGTGCCCGACGACCTTGCTGGCCGAACAGCATGCACAAACCTTTTCCGACCGGTTCGCCGACTGGCCGGTACGCGTGGTGGAACTCTCGCGCTTTCGGTCGGCCAAGGAAATCACCGCTGCCATCGCGGGCATCAACGACGGCACGATCGACATCGTCATCGGCACGCACAAGATTCTGTCCAAGGACGTGCGTTTCAAACGTCTGGGGCTGGTCCTGATCGACGAAGAGCATCGATTCGGCGTGCGCCAGAAAGAAACGCTGAAGGCGATGCGCGCAGAGGTCGATGTGCTGACGCTGACGGCCACGCCCATCCCGCGCACGCTGGGCATGTCACTCGAAGGCATACGCGATTTTTCCGTCATTGCCACGGCCCCGCAAAAGCGACTGGCCATCAAGACGTTCGTGCGTCGCGAGGACAACAGCACCATCCGGGAGGCATTGCTGCGCGAACTCAAACGGGGCGGCCAGGTCTACTTCCTGCACAACGAGGTCGACACCATCCACAATCGCCGGGCGCGCCTGGAAGAACTCGTGCCCGAGGCGCGCATCGCCGTGGCCCATGGCCAGATGGGCGAGCGTGATCTCGAACAGGTGATGAAGGGGTTCTACCAGCAGAAGTTCAATGTCCTGTTGTGCACCACCATTATCGAGACCGGTATCGACGTGCCGTCGGCAAACACCATCGTGATCCATCGCGCGGATCGATTCGGCCTGGCACAGTTGCACCAGTTGCGGGGTCGTGTGGGTCGCTCTCACCATCAGGCCTACGCCTACCTCATGACACCCGGTGAAGATGCCATCACCAGCAATGCCAAGAAGCGGCTCGAGGCCATTCAGGCCATGGAAGAACTGGGTTCAGGCTTCTTCCTGGCCATGCACGATCTGGAAATCCGCGGCACCGGTGAAGTGCTGGGCGATTCGCAGTCGGGCAATATCCAGGAAGTGGGCTTCTCGATGTACAACGAGATGCTCAACGAGGCCGTTCGTGCATTGAAAGCCGGTGAAGAGCCCGATCTGGACGCGCCCTTCAATGCGGCGTGCGAAATCAACCTGCATTCGCCGGCGCTTCTGCCCAGCGACTATTGCCCCGATGTGCACGCCCGCCTGTCCATCTACAAGCGGCTCTCCCACGTCAGCGACGAAGACGCGCTGATCCTGACGCAGGAAGAGCTGATAGACCGTTTTGGCAAACTGCCCGAGCCCGCACAAACCCTGATCGCCACGCATCGGTTGCGACTGATTGCCACCAAACTCGGCATCGTTAAAATCGACGCCAGCGAAACCCAGGCGCTGCTGCAATTCGGCAGCAAGGCCGCGGTCGATCCCGTGCGCATCATCGAACTGATCCAGAAACACAAGACCGCGCGCCTGGCAGGCCAGGACAAGCTGCGTTGCGATATCAAGGGTCAGACGGTGACGGCCCGTGTCGATGCAGTGCGTACCCTGCTGCGGGCGCTCGCCTAACCTGCCGCAGGTATCCGAATCGGACCCCCTTTTTTTGCGATAACGCCATGACCATGAATTTCATTGTGCAATCCCCGGCCCTGACTGCCGAACATGTCGAGATGCTGGCGGCGCTGGCCCAGGCGCAGGGGGTGCATCGACTGTCCGCGTGCGCCGCGCGCCTCATGGATGTGGCCACCGACACCCAGGCCCGCGCCGAGGTGCAGGCCTACGCCCAGGCCCATTCGATCGACGCGGCACTGGTACCCGCAGGCCGCGCCCTGTCCTCGTGCAAACTGCTGGCCATGGACATGGATTCCACGCTCATCAACATCGAATGCATTGATGAACTGGCCGATCTGGCAGGCAAGAAGCGCGATGTGTCGGCGATTACGGAAGCCGCCATGCGCGGTGAGATCACCGACTTTGCCGATAGCCTCCGGCGGCGCGTGAAGTTGCTAGAGGGCCTGCCCGTTGCGGCGTTGGATACCGTTTATGCCGAACGCCTGCGACTCAATCCCGGAGCTGAAACACTGGTCGCAAGTGCGCAGGCCGCTGGTATCAAGGTTCTGCTGGTGTCGGGTGGCTTCACCTTTTTCACCTCGCGTCTGAAAGCGCGCCTGGGATTGGACGCGGCCCATGCCAACGAACTCGTGGTGGAGAACGGGCGGCTCACAGGCGAGGTGGAAGGCCGCATTCTGGATGCAGCGGCCAAGCAGGCCTATGTGCTGGAGATGGCAAGGCAACTGAGTGCGGATCGTGAGCAGATCATCGCCATCGGCGATGGTGCCAACGACCTCAAGATGCTGGGCGAGGCGGGCTGGTCAGTGGCATACCGTGCCAAGCCAGTGGTGCGTGAACAAACCCGATATGCCCTGAACGTGACCGGACTGGATGGCGTGCTGAACTGGTTCGAACACTGATCGGCTGGCGGCCACTCAATCGCCAGCCTCAGGGGCGCGTGACCGCATCCCAGGCCTGCAATCCCAGAATCGCCTGAAATTTTTCCGCCCCCAGGGCGGTGACCGATAATGATCGGCCACCGGCTCGACGCACGAGCCAGCCCTGGTCGATACAGTGCGTGCACACCATCGCGCCTAACTTCCCCGCCACATGCGGGCGACGCTCGCTCCAGTCCAGGCAGGGGCGGCACCCGGGTCTGGTGCCGGTTCCGGGGTCATCCAGCGGCGCGACATCCATGCCCCAGCCCTTCAACACCGCCGATGCTTCCGGCATCACCATCCCGCCTTCATCACCGAACACGATCGCGCCGTCGGCAAGCAATCGACTCGTCAGCGCCAGCCCCAGACGCCCGGCGATATGGTCATAGCACATGCGGGCCATGCGCATGCCGGCGTCGCGCGGGCCGGGCGTCACCACGCGTACGGGCGCCGTGGTGCTGGCGATCTGCATCAAGCCCTCGAGCATGCGCGCCACCTGTGGCGAGGCCAGACGATGGTAACGATGCCGACCCTGCCGCTCGACCTGCATCAGTTCCGCCTCGGCCAGCAAAGCCAGATGGCGACTGGCCGTCTGCGCAGTAATGCCGGCCACAGACGCCAGTTCGCGAGCGGTCAGGGCGCGACCATCCATGATCGCAAGCAGCATGGCTGCTCGCGCCGGCTCCCCAACCAGAGCAGCGATGCGGGCGATTTGATTCGGGTTCATGGTGGGGCGCCTGTGGGGTGAAGGGTGCTTTTTTTCACCGTAACGAATGTGAATCGGCCGATAAGACTCGATGTGTGTCGGAGCAGCGTAACCGATGTGATCTGAACAATACTACGCTGGCAGACGAAGCATTTCGACCGCAATTGGCACCACCATGTACCCATTCGCGGCACTCCGCCGCACTGACGAGCGTACTGGTCCTATGTCATTTACCCTGCCATCCCCTCACACCCCCGTACCGTTCTACGGCAAGACGGTGCTGCGCGCCGCCTTCGTGCTGGCCGTGCTGGGCTGGGGCGTCGGCTTCTACAGCCCTCCGATTTTTATCTATGCCGTTGTGTCGCGCACGGATTGGCCGCTGACGTGGGTGTCGGCAGCGGTCACCCTGCACTTTCTCATCGGTGCCGTGGTGGTCGCCAACCTGCCTGCGATCTATCGACGCCTGGGCACCGCGCGCGCCACGGGTACCGGTGCGGTTTTGCTGGCACTGGGCACACTGGCCTGGGCCCACGCCCAACAGCTATGGCAACTGGTGCCGGCTGCGCTGTTGACCGGCAGTGGCTGGGTATTCCTGGGTGCTGCTGCCATCAATGCGATCGTGTCACCCTGGTACTGGAAGAAACGTCCGATCGCGCTGGGCTTTGCCTACAACGGCGCCAGCATTGGCGGGGTCATTTTCGCGCCGCTGTGGGCCGGGCTGATCGCCTTGATGGGGTTTGCCACGGCATCGTGGTGCATCGCGGGCGTCGTACTAACCATAGTCATCCCGATCGCCATGCGGGTGCTGCCTCACACGCCGGCCAGCAAGGGGCAAGGCATCGATGGCGAACCGCCTGCCCACCCGCCCGAAGCCGGGTGTGGCACGGCCTCGAACCTACCCCCTGCAACCCCTGCCGCTGCGCCGTCGATTGCAGCCCTGCCACGCTCATCCGTTCACCTCCCGAGCACACCGCAGCCCACCCGGACGCTTTGGCGTGATCGTCGGTTTCTAACCCTGGCAGGCGCCATGGCCTTGAGCCTGTTCGCCCAGATCGGCTTGCTGGCCCAGCTCTATGGTCTGCTTGCCGCAGCATGGGGCGCCGGCCAGGCGGGCTGGCTGATGGCCATGGTCACCGCATGCAGCGTGGGCGGGCGCACGCTGGCGGGCCATCTGATCGGCGCGAGCACCAACCGTCGCGCCGTGGCCGCCACCAGTTATGCGGTGCAAGCCACGGGCACCCTCATCCTGCTGCTGGTCGGCCCGGCAGATGCCGTATGGACCATCGTGGGCCTGGTGCTCTTCGGGCTGGGCATCGGCAACGCGACGTCATTGCCTCCTCTGATCGCCCAGCAGGAATTTTTACCCGAGCAGGTACCCACCGTAGTGGCCCGCAGCGTCGCCAGTTCACAGGCGCTTTATGCGTTTGCCCCCATCGCCTTTGCTGCCTTGCTGGCACCTGCCAGCGCACGAATCCCACACCCCGCACAAGGTACCGAGATCTATTTCGTTGCCGTGCTGGCGACACAATGCCTGGCCATCATCACCATGCTGGCAGCGGTGCGTACAACGAAAAAGATAGCCCCATGAAGGGCCTGCGGTACGTCGGGCCAATCTGATAGACGAGGCACTTGCCAATAAAAAAACGATCCACCAGGGATCGTTCAAGACAACGTGCAAGCAGGCAACACCCGGTGCTGATCAGCTCTGGCGCGGCCGCCGAAACAAATAACGGTACACAAAACCGGGATAGGCCAGCACCAGATACAGCGCGAAGGTGATCG
>Ga0075364_10000347_pt1 | contig 23005 bp, 24 predicted proteins | sample EndMetdeltDD1764_FD_71517 | JGI IMG/M metagenome (GOLD analysis project Ga0075364, IMG submission 71517) | Populus endosphere microbial communities from Tennessee, USA - Endosphere MetaG P. deltoides DD176-4 | ecosystem: Host-associated > Plants > Roots > Endosphere | place: USA: Tennessee...
GGCGTGCAGTTCCATGCCGAGTCGATCCTGACGCAGAACGGATTCGGCATCCTGCGCGATCTCGTCACCGATCTGATCGGCTGATGTCAGCCGAGCTGCTGCTCGCCTACACGCAGACCCGCTACCTCGTGCTCGACCGTGGCGGGTCGGTCGTGGCGGAGGCGCGGGTGGGCGAGCGGTCGCCGAGCCTCGATGCGCTGCTCGCCGAGAACGGTGCGACGTCCGGCGTCTTCATCACGGCGTGGAACCCACGCAGCGTGACGGCTGCTCCCGAGGTCAACGATGTGGCGCATTGCCGCCTCGCCGAGGAGGTGGTGGCCGCGGGCTGGGTGGGTTTGCCCCACCGTGGCGTCGGCGCGGACCCGTCGTGGACCGAGCAGGGTCTGTTGGTGCTCGATCTCGGTGAGGACGAGGGGCTCGCGCTAGCGACCAGGTATCGCCAGAACGCGATCGTGGTGGTCGACGTCGGCCGGCCGGCGCGCCTCGTACTGACCACCTGACAGTCACCTCTTCAGGACACGCAATGCATCGGGTGAGTGAGCCGCCTTTGCGCCTGTCTTGTCGCTCTCGACAACGAACTTGGGCTCGTCGTCGGACGCGTTGAACTTGTGCCGCGCGAGCTGGAAGTCTGTGGTCTTCTTCTCGACGATCTTGCCCCGCGTGCGCCCCTGGGGGGTTTCCCAGCTGACCTTGTCACCGATCTTCATGTGTTCATGGTGCGTCAGGAGAGGTCGCGGCGCATCAGCACGCGTGGGAAACCGTTCAGCACCGAGTCGGTGTCGGCGCCGTGGGAGAAGCCGGCCTTCTCGAACAACCCGCGTGCGCCGACGCAGGCCACGGTGATGTCGACGTCATCAGGTCCCGGGGGCCGCGCCGCCGAGCGCCTGGTTTCTCCTTCGCACTGATGCGGTAGCGCAGGCACCAGCAGACGTTTGCTTCGGGACGGTTGGGCCACCCACCTGATCAGGCGGGTACGCGTTAGCGGGCGGCTGGCACGGGGGTCGCGCGGGGCCTGAGGCGGGTGATCGCGACGCCGGCCAGGCACATCGCTCCTCCGACAAAGGCCAGCGAAGCCGGCACCTCGTCGAGCACCGCCCATGAGATGAGTGTCGCCACGGCGGGGACCAGGTAGGTGGTCGACGCCGCCTGGCCGGTTGAGATGCGCTTGAGCGCATACGACCAGGTGCTGAAGCCGATGGCCGTGGGGAAGACGCCGAGGTACACCAGCCACGCGATGTCGTGGAACGAGGCTCCCGCGAGCTCATCGACCAGGGTCGGCGCGAACGGCAGACAGACCACAACTCCCACGAGGCAGCCGAGCCAGACCGACATGACCGGCTCCATGTGGGCCAGGGCGGGTTTCTGGGCGAGGGCGCCGAAGGCGTAGAACACCGCGGCCGCGATGCAGAGCACGACTCCGGTGGTGCTGGCTGTGTCGACGGCGGAGGTGTCGCGATCGGTGCTGAGGGCGATCAACGCCACACCGGCGAAGGCGACCCCCATGCCGATCAGCAGGGGCTTGGGAAAACCCTCCCGGTAGAGGAATCCGGCGACGAGGGCCGCGATGGCCGGTCCGATGTTGACGATCAATGCGGTGGTGCCGGCGTCGAGATCGCGTTCGGCGGCGTTGAGCGCGATGTTGTAGGCACCGAACCACACCGCTCCATAGAGGGCGACCAGCAGCAACGGTCGCCCGGTTGGCAGGGTGTTGCGCCGTGGGCGCGCGAAGAACGTCAGGACGACGGCTCCGACCACAAGGCGTCCGAGGCTCAGCGATCCGGGTGTGTAGGTGTCGCCGACGGCGCGGATGCCGACAAAGGCCGACGCCCAGAGCAGCACCGTCACGAGCAGGGCCAAGACGGACAGGTCACGCTCGGCTTTCACACCCCCACGCTAGTCACTCCCCGGGTCGGGAGACGAGCGAGATTCGGCCATCCACGCCCGCGTTCCTGCCATCGCGAACCACGGCGCCGACAGACGAAGGCCCCGACATCTGTCGGGGCCTTCGTCGTGCAGCGAGTTCTACTGAGCGGCGGTCGCGCCACCATCGCTGCCGAGGGTGACCTCGACCTCCGACTTCTGGGTGCCGCGGGTGTAGTCGATCGTGACCTTCTCGCCGGGGTTGAAGCCCCGGACCGCGGCCACGAGGGCCTCCGAACTTGGCACGAGCGCACCGTTGATCGCGGTGATGACGTCGCCCGCTTTGAGGCCGGCATCGTCACCGGCTCCACCAGCCGTGACCTCCTTGACCTGAGCGCCGATTCCGGTGATGCCGTCGGTGCCGAGGAAGTTGTCGACACTGACACCGATCTGCGCGTGTGCGACGGTCTTGCCGTCGAGCAGCTGCTTCGACACGTTTTTGGCGAGGTCGATCGGGATGGCGAAGCCGAGGCCGATCGAACCAGCGTCACCCGAGGTGGTGGTTCCGGAGCGGATCGCGGAGTTGATCGCGATGACATTGCCCTTGAGGTCGACCAGGGGGCCGCCGGAGTTGCCGGGGTTGATCGCGGCATCGGTCTGGACGGCGGGGAATGTCGTGCGGTCGCCGCCGATGCCGTCGCTGGACGATACGGGACGGTTGAGCGCCGACACGATGCCCTGGGTCACGGTGCTCTCCAAGCCGAAGGGCGAGCCGATCGCGACAACCTCCTGGCCCACCTTGAGGTCGGCGGAGGTGCCGAGCGACGCGGGGGTGAGCCCGGTCTTGCCCTCGGCCCTGATGACGGCGAGGTCGGTCTTGGGGTCGGTGCCCACGATTTCGGCCTTGGCGTTGGTGCCGTCGTTGAACGCCACCGTGATGGTGCCGCCGGCACCCGCGACGTCGACCACATGGTTGTTGGTCAGGATGTCGCCGTCGCTGCTGATGATGATGCCGGTGCCGGAGCCCGACTCCTGAGCGCCCTTGACGTTGATCTGCACCACTGACGGAAGCACCTTGTTGGCGACCTGCTCGACGGTTCCGGACGGGGCGTTGGTCTGGGTGGCGCTGCCGCCCTCGTCGAGGGAGCTGACGACGTTGCCGGTGCCACCTTGGTCGTCCTGCTGGTCGAAGGCCCAGGCGCCGCCGTAGCCCGCGCCGCCGGCGAGAACCAGGAAGGCCAAGGCACCGACGAGCTTGCGGCCGCGACGCTTCTTGGGTGCGGTTGCGCCCGACGCCGCGAACGCGGCCGTCCGATCGTTCTCGCCGAACGGGTCGCCCTGGGGCTCGGAGGTGGGGTGATTCGACGAGGCGACCGCGGCGTGCGGGTCGCCGGGAGCGTACCGATGCGTGTAGTCGTCGGAGGGTGGCGCAATCGGCGGCTGGGCAGGCGCCGTCGGAACCTCGACGGTCGGCTCGGTGCTCGTAGCGGTCTCGTAGGCCGGGGGAGCCGGGGGCGTCGGATCGGCGACAGGGCTCTGCGGGCGTGTGTCGTCGCGGTCCGTCGGAGGCGTGTACGGGTTGGCGGCGAACGGATCGTGCGAATCGGTCATGGTTATACATTCTCGCCCATCGCTGAGACGGATCTGAGAGCGACGTGTGATCGGGAGAAGAAGAATCGCGCTCAGGACGGCGTGCCCGTGGGAGCCTCTGGGAGCCGGAGAGTGAAGGTCGTCCCGCCCTCGGGCGGTGACATCACCTCGACCGTGCCACCGTGCCGCTCGGCGGCCCGTTTGACGATCGACAGCCCCAGACCCGAGCCCGGCAGCGTGCGTGCCTCGGTCGAGCGGTAGAAACGGTCGAAGATGTGGGGCAGGTCCTCGGGGTTGATGCCCACGCCGTCGTCGGCGACGGTCAGCACACCCTCGCGCAGCCGCACCCTGATCTCGCCTCCTGGGGGGCTCCACTTGCTCGCGTTGTCAAGCAGGTTGGTGACAGCTCGCTCCAGCAGCTGCGGTTCGCCGATGACCATCCACGGCGACAGCTCGACGTCGATCCGCACCTCATGCGCCCTCAGCCGGACCCGGTCGACGGCCTGGTTGACCACATCGGCGAAGTCGAGCGGCTCGGGGTCGCGCGACATCGGCTCGTCGCGCGCGAGCTCGACGAGATCGCCGACGAGCGTTGTCAGCTCCTCGAGCTGGGCGCGGACGTCGCCCATGATCTCGTGCCGCTGCTCGTCGCTGAGGTGGCGTTCGGTGTTGTCGGCAGCCTGCCCGATGAGTTCGATGTTGGTGCGCAGACTGGTCAGCGGGGTGCGCAACTCGTGGCCCGCGTCGGCGACCAGTTGTCGCTGGCGTTGCTGCGAGGCGTCGAGGGCCTGCAGCATGGCGTTGAACGAGGTGGTCAGACGTGCGAGCTCGTCGCTGCCCCTGACCTCGATGGGGGTCAGGTCGGTGGTGCGGGCGACACGTTCGGTCGCCGCGGTCAGGCGCCGGACGGGCCGCAAGCCGTTGGTGGCTACGGCCCATCCGGCCAGGCCAGCCAGGGCGACGCCCGCGGTGCTGGCCAGCAGCAGGATGATCTTGAGCCGTTCGAGCGCGTCTCGGTTGGACTCCATCGACTGAACCAGCACGAGTGCGAATCCACGTCCCGCGCTCACCGCGACCACCCGGTGCGGCACCCCGTCCAGAAACACGGTCCGGGCCGAGTGCTTGCGCAGCCCGTTCGAGACCTCGAGCTCCTGGACGCCTTTGAGCTTGGCGTACTCGTTGGTCGGGTTGATCGGATTGCCGATCAGCTGGCCCGCCTTGACGATGAACGGCTGGATGCCGATGTACGCCAGCGCGTTGGTGGACGGATCGCTCAGGAGCGGCTCGTCGATACCGCTGCTGACTGCGGCGTTGGCGCGTCGGATCATCGAGTCGTCGAGAGAGCTGGTGAACTCAGCCCGCACGGTCACGAACACCACCGCGCTGACAACACCGAGGGTCAGCGCGACCGCCGTGGTCGTGAGCACCGCGACGCGCAGGGCCAGGGACATCCGGCCGGTGAGTCGTTGGAGGGCGCGATGGCCGTTCTGGATCACGGAGGGGTCTCGCGCAGGACGTACCCGACGCCCCGGACGGTGTGCAGCAGTCGCGGCTCGCCCTCGGCTTCGAGCTTGCGCCGGACGTAGCCGACGTAGACCTCGAGGGAGTTGGCAGTGGTCGGGAAGTCGAAGCCCCAGACCTCTTCGAGGATGAACGACCGCTCGAGGACGCGCTTGGGTCGCTGCAGAAACAGTTCGAGCAGCGCGAACTCGGTGCGGGTCAGCGACAGCGGACGGCCGCCACGGGTGACATCGCGGGTGACGGGATCGAGCGACAAATCGGCGAACGTCAGCGGTGCCTCATCGGGCTCGACCTCGGCAGCGCGCGACGACCTGCGAAGCAGCGACCGGACGCGGGCCAGCAACTCCTCCAGCGCGAAGGGCTTGGTCAGGTAGTCGTCGGCGCCGGCGTCGAGGCCGTCGACCCGGTCTGACACGGCATCGCGGGCCGTGAGCACCAGGATCGGCACGTCATTGCCGGCTCCGCGCAGCGCGCGGGTCGCCTCGAGCCCGTCGAGGCGGGGCATCATGACGTCCATGATGATCACGTCGGGGTTGATCTGGGGGACGCGGGCCAGCGCTTCGGCACCGTCGGAGGCGAGCTCGACGGTGTAGCCGTTGAACTCCAGTGACCGGCGCAGCGAGTCGCGCACAGCACGGTCATCGTCGACGACAAGGATGCGCATGGGTCACAGTCTGCCCGGCATGCCTGAGACGGCGCTGAAAGACCGCAGGATTCAGGCAGCCAAGAGCTCCTTGGCCGCAGCGGCAGCGCGTGCGCCGTAGGTTCCGCCGAACAGCACGGCGTGCACAAGCAGCGGGTGCAACTGGTGCAGGTGCTGCCGTTCGCGCCATCCGTCAGCGAGCGGTGCCGCCTCGTCGTAGGCGTCCAGGATGCGCTGCAGATGCGGGGCTCCGAACAGCGAGAGCATGGCCAGGTCGGTCTCACGATGGCCGCCGTGGGCAGCCGGGTCGATGATCCACATGTCACCGTCGGCCCCCCAGATGATGTTGCCCGACCAGAGGTCGCCGTGGATGCGGGCTGGTGCTTCGGCGGGTCCGGCGAGATCGTGGATGCGGCGCATCGCCGCCTCGATGGTGTCGGCCTCGTCGGGCATCAGCGAGCCACGGTCGACCGCGGCCCGCACGTAGGGCATGACCCGGCGCGAGGCGAAGAACTCCGGCCAGGCCGGAAGGGTGCGGTTGGGAAGGGGTGCCAGGCCGATGTAGCCGTCGCGCGGGCCGCCGAATCCCTCTGCGCCGGCACCGTGGACCGCGGCGAGGCTGCGTCCGAAGCGTTCGGCGATATCGGTGGTCGGCTTGCTGGGCTCGACCCAGTCGAGCACCAGGCAGTCATCGGCCACCGCGAGAACCGACGGCACCTTGGTACCGCCGGCCTCGGCGAGCCACCGAAGGCCCTCGGCCTCGCGCTGGAAGAAACCCTCCGGAGCCTGCGGTCGGGTCTTGATGATGGCCCCGCGTCCGTCGGTCAGGCGCAATCGGGTGGCAGTGCAGATGTCACCGCCGGCGACCGGCGTGGTCGAGACGACGCCGAGGCCCAGCAGCGTCTCCGCCCGTGCAGCGGTCCCAGTCATGCGTGCCATGCCCCTGACGTTACCGTCTGCGGCGCAGCCGGACTCATGCCTCCATGAGGCTCGGCAGCTGCGCGATGAGCTCATCGGTGGTCCGCTCGACCATCGCGAGGACGTCGCGGAAGCCATCGGCACCGCCGTACCAGGGGTCGGGTACCTCGTCGTCGCCCTCAGACGCTTGGGGATCAAACTCGCGGAACATCCGGACCTGGGCCTGTTGGGCGACGGTCGGGGCCTGCTCGAGCATGTCGGCGCGGTTGCTGTGGTCCATCGCGAGCAGCAGGTCGTACTCGGCGTACCAGTCGGTCGAGAACGTCCTGGCTCGGTGACGGGACGGGTTGTATCCGGCGTCGCGAAGGACCGCGGCGGCGCGTCGGTCCATCGCCTCTCCCTCGTGCCAGCCGCCCGTGCCGGACGACACGACGGCGATCTGGTTGTCGAGGCCGGCCCGGACCAGCCGATCGTCCAACACGACGTGCGCCATGGGGGATCGGCAGATGTTGCCGAGGCAGACGAGGGCGATGCTGTACGTCATCAGTCGTGGCGGACGACACGGGTCGACGGGCCGACAACGGCGTTGACGATGCTCTGGCTGACGGAGATCACGATCGAGGCCAACACGGCCCACCAGAAACCATCGATGTGGAAGACCACGTCGAAGGCATCGGTGATCCGCTCGGTGAGCAGGAGCAGCAGCGCGTTGATGACCAGCAGAGCGAGGCCGAGCGTCACGATGATGAACGGCAGCGACAGCAGCTTGATGACCGGGCCGACGATGCTGTTGATCAACGTGAACACCAACGCCACAACGAGGACCGCGACGACCCGGGCTGTCGCCGAGTCGCCGGGATCACCGATGGCCATGTGGTCGCCGAGGAGCCATGCCGCGACGGACAGGGCCACGGCACTGACGAGCCAGGTCGAGAGAAAACGCTGCATGACGTGATTGTTGCACCGCCGCCTGCATCAGGTCTGTTGCGTCATGCCGTCCGGGGGTCGGGGACCGCGGACGGTATGACACCGCGGCGACGGCGGGACGCCTGGGCCAGGACGATCCCGGCGAGCACGGCGGCGGCGCCGACCATCTGCACGGGCGAGAGCGACTCGCCGAACCAGGCCCAGCCGAGGACCACCGCGATGACGGGCTCGAGCATCGACACCACGGTCACGATCGTCGCCGGCAGATGGCGCAGGGCCGCGATGCCGAGGAAGAACGGCAGCACCGTCCCCATCACCACGACCACGGCGATCACGATCCATGGATTGACGGCGATGTCGCCGAGGCGTCCCAGGCCGCTGGTCGACGACGGCAGATCGGGGGTCGTCCACACGGGTCGGACCAGGTTCATGCAGACCGTGGCGACCACAAACGCCCAGAGGATGACGCGCAGGGGGTCATCGAACCCCACGTTGTGCTCGCCCAGCAGGAAGTAGGTCGCGAAGCAGAGCGCCGCGCCCAGAGCCATGACAATGCCGAGCCCGTCGAAGGCCAGACCATTCCAGACTCGACTGACCACTGCCAGCCCAGTGACCGCCAAGGCGACCGCCGCCCACATACGCGGATGCACCGGCTCGTGGCGGACGAACCTGACCCACAGCACCACCAGAACGGGAGCCAGGTACTCGATGAGCAGCGCGACCCCGAGCGGGAGGCGGTTGATCGCGACGTTGTAGGTCAGTTGCAGACCGGCGACACCGACCAGTCCGAGTGCCATGACCAACAAGAACGCGGTACCGCGGGGGCGCACCAGGGCCCGGCGCCGGAACGTCAAGGCGTACACGACGAAGACCAGGGTCGCGCCGGTCACGCGCAGCGTGGTGAACGATTCCGGGCTCAAGCCGGCTCCCATCGCGACACGTGAGACACCGCCGTTGAGGCCGAACAGCACAGCCGCCAATACGATCAGGAGGTAGCCGAGCCGCGGGTTGGGGTGTGCCACCGGACGATTCTCGCAGGCATACGCTCGATACATGACGACGCCGCCCGCCCGCAGGGCACTCGACGACATCCCGGTCTACCGCCCCGGAAAACCGGCTCTGAGCGATGACCACAAGCTCTCGAGCAATGAGAACCCATACCCCCCGCTCCCCGGGGTGATGGACCGTGCGAGCGCCGAGTTGGCGAGGATGAACCGTTACCCCGACGCCGGCATGACACGGCTCTACGAGGCGCTGTCCAACCGGTTTGGGCTGACCACCGATCACTTCGCGGCGGGAACCGGTTCCGTCGCGGTGTTGTTCGCGCTGCTCAATGCGCACCTCGAGGCGGGCGATGAGATCATCTACGCCTGGCGCTCGTTCGAGGCCTACCCCATCGCCGCCGACCTGACGGGGGCGACGACGGTCCGGGTCCCGCTGCGGCCCGACGCGACCCACGACCTCGATGCGATGTCGGCCGCCGTCACCGACCGGACACGGGTCGTCCTCGTCTGCACGCCCAACAACCCCACCGGCCCGATCGTGACCGCAGGCGCCCTGTCGGCGTTCCTCGCGACCGTCCCGCCGCGGGTCCTCGTAGTGGTCGACGAGGCGTATGTCGAGTTCGTCCGCGACCCCGCTGCGGCGAGCGGCCTGGCGCTGCTGGCCGATCACCCCAATGTCGTGGTGCTGAGGACGTTCTCCAAGGCCTACGGGTTGGCGGGCCTGCGCGTCGGCTATGCGATCGCCCACCCCGATGTCGCGACGTCGATCCGCAAGGCCACGCCACCCTTCGCCGTCACGGATCTGTCGCAGGCCGCCGCCGTGGCGTCCCTGGAGGCGCAGGCCGAGCTCGACGTCCGGATCGAGGAGATCGTCCGAGAACGGATCACGATGGTCGCCGCGTTGCGCGATCAGGGGTGGGATGTCCCTGATTCCGAGGCGAACTTCGTGTGGCTGCCGCTGGGCGATGATGCGCTGGATTTCGCGGCCGCGTGCGATCCGGTGTCGGTTCGTCCGTTCGCGGGCGAGGGCGTCCGGGTCAGCATCGGGGCGCCCCCCGTCAACGCACAACTGGTGGGGCTGGCCGGGGCCTGGCGGGCGGCCATGAACCAGGCGTGACCCGCGGGTGGCTCTCTGAGCCGCAGGCGGCTACGGTTGACGTAGATGTGACACTGGTCACGTCTGCGTGAGGCCTCGGTCCGTCCACCACCCCGTGACGCCGAGGGTTCGCAGCTTCGACACTGGCGCGGAGACCCCGCTTCCGGTTGATGGAGGAACCCATGAAACCGACGACGGTCCGGTCCGGCGCTGCCGACCACCCTGCCCCCGATGAGTGGCCTCTCGTTCAGTTGCTGTCGCCCGCCGGCGAACGCGCTCTCGACCCCGACTACGCCTTCGGCGGTGATCGCGCCGATATCGAGGCTCTCTACCGCGATCTGGTGATGACCAGGCGAGTTGATACCGAGGCCTTCGCGCTCCAGCGTCATGGCGAGCTCGGTCTCTGGCCGCCGTCGCTGGGCCAGGAGGCGGCCCAGGTCGGCTCCGCCCGAGCGTTGCGGAAGCACGACTATGCGTTCCCGACGTATCGCGAGCACGGCGTCGTCTGGTGCCGAGGCATCGACCCGGTTCGGCTGCTGGGCCTCTACCGCGGCTCCGAGATGGGCGGGTGGGATCCGGCCGCCCACCAGCTCGCGCTGCCCAACATCATCATCGGATCGCAGACCCTGCACGCTACGGGATACGCGATGGGCCTGGCGCTGGAGGGCCTCGTCGGCACCGGCGACCCAGACCGCGACAGCGCAGTGATCGTCTACTTCGGGGACGGCGCCACCAGTCAGGGCGATGTGAGCGAGGCGCTCGACTGGGCGGCGGTGCACCAGTCGCCGGTGGTGTTCTTCTGCCAGAACAACCAGTACGCGATCTCGGTCCCCGTTGCGGCGCAGAGTCGCGTGCCCATCGCCCAGCGGGCATCCGGCTTCGGCCTGCCCGGCATCAGAGTCGACGGCAACGATGTGCTGGCCTGCCACGCGGTCACCGACAGGGCGCTGCAGCGAGCCAGGGACGGCCAGGGGCCGACCCTGATCGAGGCAGTCACCTACCGCATGGGTCCGCACACGACGTCCGACGACGCCTCCCGCTATCGCGAACCCGCCGAGGTGGACGCGTGGAAGGCCAAGGATCCGCTCGACCGGGTGCGCACGCTGCTGGAGTCGGAGGGCACATCGTCGGCGTTCTTCAGCGATCTCGAGGCCGAGGCCGACGCTCTCGGCGCGCGTCTGCGCGAGGCCTGCCGGCTCATCCCCGAACCCGATCTCGCCCTGCTCTTCGATCAGATCTTTGTCGACAGCACGGACGAGAACCAGCAGCAGAAGGCGGAGTACATCGCCTGGCGGGCTTCGCTGGAGGGGAGCATCGGATGACCGGCATCGAGCGCATGACGATGGTCAAGGCCCTCAACACCGGCCTCCGCGCGGCGATGGAGCGCGACCCCAAGGTGCTGGTGATGGGTGAGGACGTCGGCCGACTCGGCGGTGTCTTCCGTGTCACGGAAGGTCTGCAGAAGGACTTCGGCGAGGGCCGCGTGCTCGACACCCCGCTGGCGGAGTCGGCGATCGTCGGCACGGCTGTCGGTCTGACGTTCCGCGGATTCCGTCCCGTGGTCGAGATCCAGTTCGACGGCTTCGTCTACCCGGCCTACGACCAGATCGTCAGCCAGGTGGCCAAGCTGCACTTCCGCAGCCGCGGCGCCGTGCGGATGCCGATTGTCATCCGCATCCCCTACGGCGGCGGCATCGGGGCGATCGAGCACCACTCCGACAGCCCCGAGGCGCAGTTCGCCCTCACCGCCGGGCTCAAAGTCGTTTCGTGCGCCGATCCCCACGACGCCCACTGGATGATCCAGCAAGCCATCGCCTCGGACGATCCGGTGGTGTTCATGGAGCCCAAACGCCGCTACTGGGAAGCCGGCGACGTCGACACCGACTCGACGCCCCTGCCCCTGTGGTCGTCCAAGATCGTGCGACCCGGCACCGACGCGACCCTCATCGCGTACGGGCCCATGGTCACGACGTGTCTGGAGTCGGCGCGAGCCGCCGAGGAGGACGGCCTCGACCTCGAGGTGATCGATCTGCGGACGCTCTCGCCCCTCGATCTGGGTCCCGTGGTGGAGTCGGTGCGGCGGACGGGTCGCGCCGTCGTCGTCCATGAGGCGGCCCGCACCCTGGGTCTCGGTGCCGAGATCGCCACCCGCATCGCCGAGGAGTGCTTCTACTCGCTCGAGGCCCCCGTGCAGCGAGTCACCGGTTACGACATGCCGTACCCGCCGAGCCGTGCCGAGCACGACTATCTGCCGGGGCTCGACCGCATCCTCGATGCCGTCGACCGCACCCGTGCGTACTAGGAAGGTGGGTCACGGCATGAACGAGTTCAAGCTGCCGGACGTCGGTGAGGGTCTGACGGAGGCCGAGATCGTCACCTGGCGGGTCGCTGTCGGTGACACCGTTGCGGTCAACGATGTGCTGGTCGAGATCGAGACGGCCAAGTCGTTGGTGGAGTTGCCCAGTCCGTTCGCGGGCCAGGTGCAGGCGCTCCACGCGGCCGAGGGCGAGATCGTCGAGGTCGGCCGCCCGATCATCTCGATCGGCACGCAGGATGAGCCGCAGGTGCCGCCCCCGCCAGCCGCGCCCGAGCGCCAGGCGATGCTGGTCGGGTACGGGCCGCCGACCGCTGCCCCCGCCCGTCGGCGTCGGCCCCAGGCTCGCCCGCAGGTGTCGTCGGTCGACACTGAGAAGGTTCACCCGTCCGCAACCCGACCCGCCCCGGCGAGGCCGTTGGCCAAGCCACCGGTGCGCAAGCTCGCCAAGGATCTCGGCATCGACCTGGCGCAGGTTGTCGCGACAGGACCGGTGGTCAGTCGCGCCGATGTCGAGGCGCATGCGGCCGCTCGGCGCGTTCCGGAGGTTGTCGACGAGGTGCGTATCCCGATCAAGGGTGTCCGCAAGGCAACCGCCCAGGCCATGGTGCGATCGGCGTTCACGGCGCCACATGTCACCGAATTCGTCACGCTGGACGTGTCCCGGACGATGCAGCTTGTCGCGACGCTCAAGGCCGACCGGACGTTCTCAGCCGTTACGGTGTCGCCGACGCTCGTCGTCGCCAAGGCGATCTGTCTGGCGATGCGCCGCACACCCGAGCTCAACGCCCGCTGGGACGACGAGGCGCAGGAGATCGTCCAGAAGCGGTCGATCAACCTCGGCGTCGCCGCAGCGACGCGCCGTGGGCTGGTGGTGCCGAACATCGAGGGCGCCGACCGGCTGTCGTTGGTCGAGTTGGCGACCGCGCTGACGGACCTGACCGTTACGGCGCGCGAGGGGCGGACCCAGCCGGCCCAGATGTCGGGTGGCACCTTCACCCTGACCAACGTCGGTGTCTTCGGCATCGACACCGGCACTCCCATTCTCAATCCCGGGGAGTCCGGCATCCTCGCCCTCGGGTCGATCGAGCGGCGGCCGTGGGTTGATGAGCACGACCAAGTGGTGCCTCGGTGGGTCACGACGCTGGCCCTGAGCTTCGACCACCGCGTCGTCGACGGTGAGCAGGGATCGCGCTTCTTGGCCGACGTCGCCGCGATCCTGCGCGATCCCGCCCTCGCCCTCACCTACTAACCAAAATCCCACCCAAACCCCACCCAGATTCGCGGGATGTTGCACCGTCACGAGCCGGGTCTTTGGTGCCACATCCCGCACATCTGGGCCGGGGTGCGGCGCGGTTACGCTCGTGGCGTGAGCCAACCGGTCGACGTCCGCCATCGTGGCGCCTACGCCGTCTGGGTGGTCGCGCTGCTGGTCTACCTGTTGGCGGTGTTTCACCGGTCGTCGTTGGCCGTCGCGGGCATCGTCGCGGCCGATCGGTTCGGCATCTCGGCAGCGCAACTCGCGACGTTCACGATGTTGCAGCTGCTGGTGTATGCCGGGATGCAGATCCCGGTGGGTCTGCTGATCGACCGGTTCGGCCCACGGCGGGTGCTGCTCTCGGGTGTGGCGACCATGACGGTCGCGCAGACGGCCTTCGCCTTCGCCGACACCTATGCGCTGGCCCTTGTGGCCCGACTGTTTGTCGGCTTGGGCGATGCGGTGATATTTGTGTGCGTGCTGCGGCTGGTCAACACCTGGTTCGGGCCGCGCCGGATCCCCCTCATGACCCAACTGACGGGTGTCATCGGCCAACTGGGCGGCGTTCTGGCGGCCGTCCCGATGACCATCGCGCTCCGCGAGCTCGGCTGGACCAGGTCGTACCTGCTGGCCGCGTCGCTCGGCATCGTGTTGGGCCTCGCGATGGTTGTGGTGTTGCGTGATGTGCCCGGCGCCAGATCGGTCAGCGGACCGGCCCTGTCATGGACGCATATCCGCGCCAGCCTCGCCGCATCGTGGTCCCAGCCGGGCACCCGCCTGGGGTTCTGGACCCACTTCACGACGCAGTTCAGCGCCACGATGCTCGGCTTGTTGTGGGGGTATCCGTTTTTTGTGCGCGGTGAAGGGCTGTCCGATGCGGCGGCCGGCCTGCTGCTGACCTTCATGGTGGTGGCGAGCATGGGGGCGGGACCGGTCTTCGGTTGGCTCATCACCCGCCATCCGTGGCACCGTTCCACCCTGGTGCTGGGGGTTGTCAGCGCGATCATGATGATGTGGACCGTCGTGCTCCTGTGGCCCGGCAACGCTCCCCCCGGCGTGCTGCTGGTCCTGGTGTTGGTTGTGGGGGTCGGTGGCCCGGCCTCGATGGTCGGGTTCGACATCGGCCGCACGTCCAATCCCAGTGACCGCATGGCCAGCGCGACGGGCATCATCAACCAGGGTGGCTTCATCGCGAGCCTGGTGTTGGTTGTCTCGATCGGTTTGATCCTCGACTGGCGCACGCCCGGAACGGGCTCGGACTACACCGCCTCGGCGTTCCGGTGGGCGATGTCGTTTCAGTACGTGCTGTGGGCGCTCGGCATCGTCCAGATCTGGCGATGGCGCGTGCGGACGCGCCGCAAGATCATGGCCGAGGAGCCGGAGGCCTACGGCCGCGCGCGGCTCTAGATCGCGAAGTCGACGCCTACGGCTGTCTCGGACGCTGCCCACAGGTCGTCGGCGATGTCCTCGTCGCGAGCAATCGCGGACATACCCACCAGTTCCGGGCGTCCACGCGCGCCGCCGAACCGGGACGGTCCGACGTATTCGCCGCCGAGCAGGGACGGATCGGTCGCGGCCATCAGGAGCGGCCAGGCACCGTGGGAGGCCGGCTGAGCGAGGATCTTGCTGATCTGGTGGATACCGATGCTGGGCAGTGAGAGCCCTCTGACGTTCATGCCGGTCTTCGTCAGGTTGGTGGCCGCAAAGCCGGGGTGGGCCGCGACGCTGACGACACCGCTGGCGGCGGCCTTGGCGCGGCGGTTGAGTTCGAGGGCGAATATCAGATTGGCGAGCTTGGATTCGCCGTACGACTGCCAGCGTCTGTAGCGACGGCCGCTGCCCTCCGGCGTCAGGGATGTGAGGTCGATACCCCCGGCCGAGGTGTGGGCCACCGACGAGACCGTGACAACCCGCGCGGCGCTTGAGTCGAGCAGAGGCCACAGTCCGGCGGTCCAGGCGAAGTGCCCGAGGTGATTGGTGCCGATCTGCAGCTCGAAGCCGTCGGCGGTCTCGCTCTTCGGCGGGATCATGATGCCCGCATTGTTGATCAGGATGTCGATGCGGTCGTACGTCGATGTGACCTCGGCAGCGGCGCGCTTGGTGTCGGCGAGATCAGCGAGGTCGAGCGAGATCACGTCGACCGTGGCTCGCGGTGCTTCCTGCGCGATCCGCGCGACGGCGTCTTCTGCCTTGCGCGCATCACGTGCCGTGACCACGAGGTCGGCGCCCTTGCGAGCCAGGCCCATTGCCGTCTGGAGCCCCAGGCCCCCGGTCACGCCGGTGATGAGGGCGCGGCGGCCGCTCAAGTCGGGGATGTCATCGGTTCTCCAGGTCATGAACCCACGCTACGGGCCGTGTCCTCACGTGCGGATTCAGGCGGTTGCGGCGAGTCGGTCCCGTCTGGCCTCTCGACGACACCAGAAGACCCACCCGGCGAGAACGGCTGCAGCGGTGACGCCGAGGTAGCCGATGCCGCGACCGTTGTTGACCGTCGACTGGTACCCCGTGACGGTCGCATAACCGTATGACGCATTGTCGACACGCTTGTCGTCTGGCGTGCAGACGATGCGCAGCCCGTCGCGTCCCTTCTCGAGCAGGCCGATGAGCGTCCATCGGGTGCCATCGCCCTGGGCCGTGATCGCAACGCCCTTGTTCGGGATCGGGACCCGGCCTTTGTCGTCGGCACCGTACCGACCGCGACAGCTGATCGTCCGGTTGTCCTGCACGATGTCGGTATAGACCGCCAACGTCGTGCCCTGCGCGTCGACCCGCTCGGTGATCGGGACGACCGTCGCATCGCGGATCGGATCGAAGGCGCTCGCCGCCACGGCCGCCGCCGCCATCAGGGTGCCGATCGCCAGCGTGAACGCCACGAGGTACCAGAGCGGGTTGGTGAGTCGCACCCGCCAACTTTCGCACACACGAGCCTGCGCGCGGCATCTTGACTGGCCCTGTCGTGAGGGCCACGATCGACAATTGACGACTCAATCACCTGGAGGCACCACGATGGAAGCAATCTTTCTGATCGGACGGATCCTGTTCGTGCTCCTGCTCCTCGGGTCCGCCTTCGGGCACCTGACCCAAGCCGACGCGATGGGCGGTTACGCGGAGTCTAGGGGCCTCCCGAACGGCAAGCTCCTCACACAGATCAGTGGCGTCGCGTTGCTAGTTGGCGGCCTATCGATCCTGCTCGGGATCTTCGGCGATGCGGGCTCGCTCGGCATCGCGATCCTGCTGCTTGTCATCGCCGTCACGATGCACGCGTTCTGGAAGGAGACCGACCCGCAGGCCAAGCAACTGGAGATGGTCAATTTCAACAAGAATGTCGCGCTCGCCGGGGGAGCCTTGGCCTTTTACGTCCTGTTCTACTCGACGGACGGCTACGGCTTCTTCACGATCACCGGAGCCCTCTTCAACTGATCTGTCACAGGGGTGTCAGGGGCTCGTCGGAGCCTGTTCCCTCGGGTACGGGGTCATTGACCCCGGGCTTGGCTTCGGTGTCGGGTTCGGGCTGAGGCTCGTCGGGTATCTGGGTCATGGGCAGGCCGTACCCGATGCTGTTCGGCTCACACGGCGGATGAGGTGGGGCGCGCGGGGTACCTCCCTGTCATGACCGACGCCGCACCTGACACATCAAAACTCGTCGAGCTCACGAAGGACGCCCGCTTCGTCATGCTCACCACCACCGATGGCGACGGGCACCTCGTCAGCAGGCCCATGGCCCGACAGGAGGTGGATCTCGACGCCGATCTGTGGTTCATCGCGACGCGCGACTCGCGCAAGGTCGGGCACATTCGTGCGAACCCCGTTGTCGGTCTGACGGTCACCACCCAGAGCTCGTGGGTTTCGATCTCGGGGCGCGCCGAAGTTGTCGACGACACCCGCAAGCTCAAGGAATTGTGGAACACCTTCGCCGAAGCCTGGCTGCCGGAGGGACCGGAAGATCCGAACGCGATCCTGATCCATGTCGACGCCGAAACCGCCGAGTACTGGGATTCGCCGGGTGGACGCGTCGCCAGCCTCATCAGTCTCGCGAAGTCCAAGATCACTGGCCAGCCCTACGACGGCGGCGATCACGCGACGGTCACCGACCTCTAGCCGGCAACCGTCCATTCGCGCGCTGAGCGCGTTCGGTCAGAACGCTGCTTCGTCGAGCTCCATGATGGAGCCGTCGATGTTCTCGGCGATGGCACGCTGACCGGCCAGCAACGGCAGGACGTTTCGGGCGAAGAAGGACGCCGCGGCGACCTTGCCCTCGTAAAACGCCTTGTCGGACGCGGGCACCGCTCCGCCGAGTTTGGTGAGCGCCACTTCGGCGCCGCGCAGCAGGAGCCACGCGACCACCAGGTCGCCCAGGACGTAGACGAGGCGGGTTGTGTTGAGACCAACCTTGTAGATGTTGGTGATGTCGCCCTTCTCGTCGGCGGGATTGGCCGACATCAGGTCGGTGAACGTCGCGCCGATGATGGCTTGGGCGTCCTCAAGGCCCTTGGCGAGCAGCCCGCGCTCAACCTTGAGGCGTCCGTTACCGGCCTCGCTGGTCACAAAGCCCTGGATCTCGGCGGCGAGGTGCCCCAGCGCCTGGCCCTTGTTCTTCACGATCTTGCGGAAGAACAGGTCCTGGCCCTGGATCGCGGTGGTGCCCTCGTAGAGCGTGTCGATCTTGGCGTCACGGACGTACTGCTCGAGGGGGTAGTCCTGCAGGAAGCCCGATCCACCGAAGGTCTGCAGCGCCTCGGTGCCCAACAGCGTCCAGGAGCGCTCGGAGCCGTAACCCTTGACGAGGGGCAGAAGCAGGTCGTTGACCGCCTCGGCGAGGGATGAGTCCGTCCCGGCCGCCTCGGCGATCATGACATCGTCCTGCCAGGTCGATGTGTAGATCATGAGCGAGCGCAGGCCCTCGGCGAACGACTTCTGCGTGAGCAGCGAGCGGCGGACATCGGGATGGTGCGTGATCGTGACACGCGGGGCGGTCTTGTCGGACGCCTGTGTCAGGTCGGCGCCCTGGACGCGCTCCTTGGCGTACTCGAGGGCATTGAGGTAACCGGTAGACAGCGTGGCGATGGCCTTGGCGCCCACCATCATGCGGGCGTTCTCGATGACACGGAACATCTGGTTGATGCCGTCGTGGACCTCGCCGAGCAACCAGCCCTGGGCGGGCGCGCCGTCGCCGAAGGTGACCTCGCACGTGGTGGAGACCTTGATGCCCATCTTCTTCTCGACATTGGTCACAAACGCGCCGTTACGCTCGCCCGTCAGCTCGCCGGTGTCGTGGTCGAAGTGGAACTTCGGGACCAGAAAGAGGCTGAGGCCCTTGGTGCCCGGACCGCCGACACCTTCGACTCCCACCGGGCGGGCGAGCACCAGGTGCATGATGTTCTCGGCCATGTCGTGCTCGGCCGAGGTGATGAAGCGCTTGACCCCTTCGATGTTCCACGAGCCGTCCTCATTGGCGAATGCCTTGGTGCGGCCGGCGCCGACGTCCGAGCCCGCGTCCGGCTCGGTCAGGACCATCGTGGCTCCCCACTGGCGGTCGACCATGTGCTGGGCGATCAGCTTGTCGCGCTCGGTGCCGTTCTCGAAGATGATGCGTGCGAAGCCCGGACCGGCGGCGTACATCCAAACGGGGGCGTTGGCGCCCAACACGAATTCGGCGCTCGACCAGATCAGCGAGGCAGGTCCGCGCTGACCGCCCATCTCCTCGGGGATCTGGATGCGCCACCACTCGGCGTCCATCCAGGCTTGGTACGACTCGGCGAAGGCCTTGTTCATCGTGACGGTCTTGGCCGCGGGGTCGTAGACCGGCGGGTGGCGGTCGGCGTCGTCGAAGGATGCGGCGAGCGGACCGGTGGACAGGCGCTCGATCTCGCCGAGGATGCTCTTGGCGGTGTCGGTGTCGATCTCCTCGAACACGCCGGTGCCGTAGACGCTGCTGCGGTCGAACAGTTCGAAGAGATTGAACTCGACGTCGCGCAGGTTGGACTTGTAATGGCTCATGCCAGCGTTCCTTTGTGGGGTGTGCTGCAGCAGGCAGCTTGCTACTGGGAAGTAACTTAAGTATCCGCCCCACACCCGCGCGATGACAAGTCGAAGCACCAGGAGATGCCTGTCTGTCGGGTCACACCTAGTTATCGCAGGCTCGAATCGATCCACCGCGCAAAGCCGTCAAGGCTCGGAAGGACCACTCCCGCACCTGCGGCGACCAACTCGTCAGACGAGGACGGGCCCGTCGTGACACCCACCCCGAAGGCTCCTGCCAGTCGCGCCGCATCCATGTCGTGGACGTGGTCGCCGACGTATGTCGAGGCGCCCTGCGCCATCAGGACCTCCGCCTTGCCCTCGCGCCAGGCGCGCCCGAAGACATCGTCAACCGTGATGCCGAGGCGGGCGAGGTGCAGGACGGCGTTGGGTCCGTGTTTGGCCGTGACAACGATCGTTCGGCCCTTGCGTCGGGCGGCGTCCACGGCCTCGTGGGCGCCGGGCAGGGCTTCGACCAGGTCGAGGGCGATGGTCGGATAGAGCTCGCGGTAGCGGTCGGCCCACCGGGATGCGTCCTGCTCGGGCATCCACTGGGCCAATTCCCACTCGACGGGCGGGCCAAGCCGGGACACCACCAGATCGGTGTCGATCGCGACGCCGGACTCAGAAACGAGCTGCTGGTAGACCGCCTTGATGCCGGGTCGGGAGTCGATCAGGGTCATGTCGAGGTCGAAGCCGGTGGTGGTCACGGTGTCGACGCTAGACGACCTAGCGGAGCCCCCGCGAGCTGGTCGCGGGGGCTCCGGCAGGGGATCAGCGCAGGCTGAGCATCTTCGGCGTGGGGTAGGCGCGCGTCGGGACGCGGCCATGGCCGTCGGTGGCGACGAGGCGGACGGTCTTGGCGATACCGATGGCGGAGACCGCTCCGATGATGATTCCGAGAATGAGCATGTGTGCCTCCTTGAAGGCTGTTGGCGCGAGCCCGGGGGTGACTCGCATCTCCAGTCTGGAGCTTTGGAATGTCAAGGATAAGCCAACATTTCTACACCTAACGTGTAGTTTTGATACATGGATGTGCATCGACTGGCCTTGCTGCGGGAATTGTCCGAGCGTGGCACCGTGGGGGCGGTGGCCGACGCGATGAAGGTCACACCCTCGGCGGTCTCCCAGCAGCTCAAAGTGCTCGAGAGAGAGGCCGGTTACACGCTGGTCGAGCCGGCCGGCCGAGGAGTCGCGCTGACCCCGGCGGGTCGGGCGCTGGCACAGACCGCCACCGAGATCGCGGTGGCGATCGAGCGGGCAGAGGGGCGGTGGCGCGAGTACATGGCGCGTCCTGCCGGCCAGGTCCGCGTGACGACCTTCCCGACCGGCGGCGAGATGTTGCTGCCGGGCATGATCACCCGAATGGCCGACGTGCCGGAGGTCGAGCTCATCTGTTCCGACCAGGACGCCTTCATGATCGACTTCGCCGATCTCACCCCCGACTTCGACATCGTCATCGCCGATTCACCGACGACGGCCGCCTCGTGGCATGACCGGGGACTCCAGGTGATCCCGCTGATGAGCGAGCCGCTCGACGTCGCCCTGCCCGAGGGCCATCCGCTGGCGCGCAAGGCGAGCCTGTCGCCCCGAGACGTCGTCGGCGAGACCTGGATCGGTGTGCCGCACGATTACCCCTTCGACCGCGTCCTCAGCCAGGTGGTGGCTGCGACCGGCGAGCCCGTCCACATCACGCAGCGCATCTCCGACAACGGCATCGTCGAAGCATTGGTCGCCGGCGGGCATGGCATTGCGATCCTGCCGCGGTTCACGACCCGCGAGCACGGGAACGGCCTGGTCACCCGGCCATTGGTTGGCATCCGGGCGAAGAGGGAGATCGCTGCGCTTCTGCGTCCCGATCGGTTCGAGCGACCGTCGGTCCGGCTAGTTGTGCAGGCCCTGCGTGATGAGGCGCGGGCTGTTGCCGACCTGCACGACTCGGTCTGACGTCCCACGCACAACACGGCGGGCGCTCCCGAGGGAGGCGCCCGCCGTGTGTTCTCCTGCCCAACCGGTCAGGAGGTCTGGACCGTCAGCTGGCCGGAGTGGTGTTGACGGTGATCTTGGCGACGCCGACGAGCAGGGCGTCGGTGACCGCGTCGGTCTTGAACGTGTCGTTCAGCAGACCGGCGGCGACGGGGCTCACGAAGACCTTCGTGCCCTCGAGGATCGCGGTGTCGCCCTCAACCTGCAGGGGCTTGAGCGTTGCACCGCGCAGCTGGAAGATGAACGCGGAGCTGGCGACGGTCTCGCCGTTGACAGCCACATCGCCGTACACACGCGAGACGCCGGGATCGACGTTGAGATTGGTGATTTCGACCTTGGTCTCGCCGGCCTCGAGCGAGAAGCCCGAACCCTCGTGCTGGATCTGGCCGATGACGTACGGCTTCGCGGTGCCGGGCTTGAAGTAGGTGACGTTGCCACCCGTGATCGGGAAGACCAGGGAGCCGTCCTCCAACGCGCCGTCACCGACGACGCCGGGCGTGAGCCCCAGGCTGGTGAGGGCGTCCGTGAAGCCGGCGTCGAGTGCGACGGCGGTGTCTTCGCCGGACAGTGCGTTGATGCGGGCGACGGGCTTGGCGACGGCGGTCTTGGTCTCCGACGACGAGGAGGTGCCAGCCGAGTCGGAGTCCGACGAGGAGCAGGCGGCGAGGGGCAATGCTGCGACGGCGGCGAGGGCGATACCGGCGAAGGTCTTCTTGTACGAGCGCATGGTGCTCATGGGATCCACATCCTTGGGATTGTCGTGCTGGTGAAGTTGAGGGGCTGACATCAGTACTTCGCCACGACGGTGGGGGGTGGATTGGTGGTGTGCCGGAAGGCGGACGCCTCGCGCCGCAAAATCACTGCCCTTGCAGGCGTTGTTCGGTTGAACCTTTTTCGAGGCGTTGATGCCTACGGCAGGGTCAGAGACACGCGGACGGCCGAATGGTCCGACGGGATCGGCTTGGCGCTCTTGCCGCCGCGGACCTTGACGACGGCTTCCCACCGGGATGCGGTCGCGCCGCGCGGGATGAAGACCCGATCGATGTGCGAACCGCCGATCTTGGGCTTCTTGCCGTACCCCGTGGCGGTGTTGTATTTGGCACCCGCACGCCTGCTCGACCGTGTGTAGCTGTCAGTGAACCCGGCCGCCCCGAACCGCTTGCCGACGGTGTCCTTGCCCCGTTGGATGCTGGAGTTGAAGTCACCCCCGACGACGCGCGGACGTCCTGCGGCTGCGGCCGCGGTGACGGCGAGGAGGCGCGATGCTTCTTTCGACCGCTTGCCGGCGACGCTGTTCTTGCCCGTCGACAGGTGCGCGCTGACAAACAGATACGTCTTCTTGGTCCGGTTGACTTGGAGCATCGCCCATGCCGCGCCCGCGCGCCCGTTCGGGCTGATCGCGATCTGGCCGACCACGGGCTGCTGGACGATGCTGTCGGTGCACACGCGACCGTTTCTCGACCAGATTCCGTCCCTGAGGTACCAAGTGATCTGGTTCTCATCGATGTGAGGACCCGGCTGTTCCCAGAGGTTGAAGCCGACCGACGGGTCAGGGTAGATCGTGCCGCGGGTGCAGGTCGTGACCGTCGCGGGGGCGGTGACCGCCGTGAGCTTAGAGGTCTTGGCGAACATCCCCTCGTTGCCGCTGTCGGCCACTTTGACGTACCCGTGCGGTGCGAGGCGCTGTTCGAGGCGTCCGAGGACTCCCCACACCTCCTGGACGGTCACGACGTCCGCCTTGGCACCGACGATCCGCTGCACCACGGCGTTCTCGCGCTTGGCCCAGCTGCCGCACCCGGCGGCGTGGCCGCACACGTTGAAGGTCAGCACCGACACCGACGACGGCCTGGCTGCGTGCGCTGCCGAGGCG
>Ga0075364_10000348_pt1 | contig 22982 bp, 21 predicted proteins | sample EndMetdeltDD1764_FD_71517 | JGI IMG/M metagenome (GOLD analysis project Ga0075364, IMG submission 71517) | Populus endosphere microbial communities from Tennessee, USA - Endosphere MetaG P. deltoides DD176-4 | ecosystem: Host-associated > Plants > Roots > Endosphere | place: USA: Tennessee...
GGAAGCGGCACCGTCATGCAGGCGCTGGAGGAACGCGCGCTATTCCTGCTGCTGTTGCTGCGCCAACCGCGGCTGCAGATGATCTACGTGACCTCGCAGCCGGTGTCGGAGTCGATCGTCGAGTACTACCTCGGGTTGCTTCCAGGGGTTATTCCCAGTCATGCCCGCGCCCGGCTCACGCTTCTGGCGGTCGGTGATGCGTCGACGGTCCCCCTCAGCGCGAAACTGCTTGCGCGACCACGGCTTCTGCGGGAGATCCGGTCGCTGATTCCCAACCCGGCGCGCAGTCATCTGATCCCCTACAACACCACACCGCTCGAGCGCGACGTCGCCTTATCCCTCGGTCTCCCGATGTACGGCGCGGACCCGCGGCTTGCGGACCTCGGCAGCAAAACAGGCTGCCGCAGGATGTTCGAAGAGCTCGGGGTGCAGTGCCCCGTGGGGGCCGAGGACCTCCACACGGTCGACGACATCGTGGCGGGCGTGCAGAGCATGCGCGCGCGACGGCCGTCGCTCAATCAGGCCATCGTGAAACTCAACGAGGGCGTCTCGGGCGCAGGCAACGCACTGGTGGACCTGGCTGGGCTGCCCGCTCCCGGTTCGCCGGACGAGGCGAGCGCGATCCGTGACAGCTTGCTCAACATGCAGCCCGAGGCTGAAAGCCTTTCTGTCGACGTATATTTGGCCGCGTTCGAGAAGCACGGCGGCATCGTCGAGGAACGGATCACCGGAGTTGCCCTGACCAGTCCGAGTGTTCAGATGCGCGCATTGCCTGACGGCACTGTCGAACTGCTGTCGACCCACGACCAGCTTCTCGGCGGTGCCAGCGGTCAGAAGTACCTCGGCTGCGTGTTCCCGGCGGATCCCGCTTACGCCGCGGCCATCGCAGAACCCGCGATGGTGATCGGACGGCATCTTGCGAAGCTCGGCGTGCTCGGGCGGTTCGCAGTGGACTTCGTTGTCGTGCAAGACGAAAGCGGTGGGTGGACGCCCTACGCGATCGAGCTGAACCTCCGTAAGGGCGGGACCACCCATCCGTTCCTGACCCTGCAATTCCTCACCGACGGAACCTACGACGGCGCCAAGGGAGTCTTCCTGACGCCGAGTGGCAGCAGAAAGTATCTGGTCGCGACCGACCACTTCGAAGACGAACGACTCAAGGTACTCACCGTCGCGGAGCTGTTCGACGCCGTCGTGAGACGCGGTATGCATTTCGACCAGGCCCGTCGTACCGGCGTGGTGTTCCACATGATCAGCTGCCTCACCGAGTGCGGTCGGGTCGGGCTGACCGCCGTCGGAGATACCCCAGAGGATGCCTGGCGGATATACCAGGAGGCCCAATCCGTTGTCCTTGCGGAGGCGGAGCTGGCACTGGAGGAAGGATGCGTCGTCGGTTGACCCTGCGTCTGTCCGTCCAGATCTAGAGCCGGCTCACGGCGAAGGATGCGGCGTCGTTGGTCATCCCATTCATGGCGTACAAGGCGTGCCCGATGCTGGGCCCTCCCACCGGGGCGCCATTGCAAATCGTGTCGTCGGGAATGCACAAGTCGAGGGTCTTGGCCGTGTACAGCGGCCCGATCACGACGGGTGGCGCGCCGGCGTCGCGTAGCCACTGTTCCGACGGTTTTCCGAACAGGGTGACGGCGGCGACGTGGTTGGCCACCTCGGGCGGCATCGGGTTGGGTATGAATGGCCGGAATTCGGCGGGTATTCCGTCCGGTATGACGGCCGATGTGACGTAACCGGCGACGACCGCGCCTTGGGAGTATCCACCAAGCACAATTCTGGTGTTGGGACAGTTCGCCGCCGTGGCCTGGACATGAGCGCCCGCGTCCCTGATCCCGTCGACGACGGTTCTGGCGAATTCGATGCGATCACCGAAATTGCTGGAGGCTTCGTAGTTGACCGGATACACGTCGACCGATTTCCCGCCGGCTTGCGCGCGCAGTGCATCGACGAACGCCTGTCCGACCCCTCCAACCCCTGGCGGCTCGGCAGTACCCCTGGCAAACACCACCTCGACGTCGGGGCACGGCTGGGCAGATGCGATCGGGACGGGCGCGCTCAATAGCGCCGCACCACCCGTCACGACCAGGGCACCAAAGTAACGAGCGATTCGGCAAGCGATCATGTGCGAACTCCTACAGACAGATGCCGGCGTGACGACCGCCGCCAATTGATCATGTACCCAGATGATTGCTAAGCAAATCCCACATGCCCGGCCGGCGTCTGTAAAGGTAAAGACATGGCTGATGCCGGTTTCTGGGTTGCGTGGGGCCTCCCGACGCAGGGACGCGAACGACAGGCCCTCGATTTGCTCAACGAGACAAGGGGCTACCTCGAGCGCCTCGTACACGATCTTCTGATCGAGCGTTTCGACATCGCCATCCTCAAGCCGCAAACCATGGAGCTGGGCGGCTTCGTCCTGATTCAGGGCACGCAGGTGCAGATCGACTCGCTGCGCAGGGACGACGACTTCCAGGTGTGGCTGAACCGGGTGCAGCTCGTCGCCGACCGGGTCGGGATGGTCGACGCCTGGGTCGACGAGGGTGTCACCGAGGCAACCGACCTCTACGAGCAAGCGCTGAAGAAGGCCGGCCTGTACCCCTAGTAGTGGCATAGCCAGCCGCCCGGACGGTGTGCGAAAAGCCCAACAAGATCAGGACCACAGCGACGGCTGTTGTTTGTGGGACATTTGCCCCTTTTGCTGTGGGCCTCCACTTCGTTCGATTTAATGGCGCATATCACTAATTGACGGGGGAGAAGCTTCATGGAGGCACATCATGGGAGCCGCAACCTATATCGGTCGCGTCGGGGGGCTGGCCGTCGCATTGGGGGTCGGGACGGCGATCGCCAGTGGATACGGGGTGGCCTCGGCCGAAACCCCAGATTCGACATCGTCGAACACGACTTCCGCGGACACGGCGTCGACTGACACGTCGACGAATACGAGCACCACCACTACCAACACCACAACAGGCACGCCGACACAAACATCGACGCAAACGTCGACCCAAACGTCGACAGAGAAATCGGACCCCGAAGACACCCCGACGGGCACTACCGTCGCGACTGGCGTGGTGAGCGCCCAGACCAACACGGGTTCAACCGGTACCACCGCCAAAATCACCGAAACGCCCGAAAAGGCGGAAGCTCCCGCGGAGACCGAGACTCCCGGCGAGGAACCGACGCCGGACCCCACGCAGACCGAGGAACCGAAGCCGGCGGACACCGAGGATCCGGAGCCGGCGGATCAGCCGGCCGTGGTCCACACGTCGAAGTCGAACGACAACAGCCGGACATCGTCCACGGTGGCCGCACCCAGCCCCACGGTGTCCGCTCGGACGGTCGACGCGCTGCCGGACCCGGCGGCCACCATTCAGCCGGCCGACAACGTCGCGCTGTTCGCCGATGCCAGGGCCCTCGCTGCTGCCGGGCCGACGAATGTGTCGCCGATGATGGCGGCACAGGTCGCGGGGATCACCGCGACCTCAACCCCGGTATCGGCCCCTACGGCTGCGCAGGATCTGTTGGACGCAGCGGTCAACGTGGTGTCCAGTGTCGTCAACTGGGTACTGAACCCGCTCGCCGGAACCGCTCCGAGCACACCCGCCCAGCCGCCGTTGATCTGGGGTCTGCTGGCATTCGCCCGACGCGAATTCGAGAACTTCTTCGCTGCGAGCGGACGATTCGCGGCCAGCCCGGCGGCGGCTCAGCCGACAACGAGCCTCGCGCTGGCCGCAGCCGACACGATGAGCAATCTCGCGGCGGCAGCGACAACAGTCGTCACCTATCCACCGCCCGGAGTCCCGTACCCCGGCCAGCAGTTCAGCCCGTCGACACAGTTCGTGAAGTGGGTGACGGGCCGATACCAGTACGCCGACGACCCGCTGCTCGCCAACACCTATACCCGCTACACGGTTTGGGGCACCGACGTCGGAACGATGTGGGACAACGGCATTGCCGACGACCCGGCCACCCCGATCAACGAGCACCAGATCCTGATCGCCGTCGGCGACACGTTCGGCTCCGCCAACATGACCGGGGATTGGCGGGCCAACACCATCTTCCGCAGCTCCGACACCAACCTTGCCGACGGGATCGATATCCCCAACGGTCAGTGGTACACCGGCAACATGTTCGGCGGGGCGCCGTTGGGTCCCGACGGGTATCCGACCAGAGCGCGACAGGTCATCTTCCCCGAGGGACTGCCCGCAGGGGTGACGCTCATCCCGACGGCCGGCATCTCCGTCCCGACCCCGGGCTCGCGGTTCGGAGCGATTCAGTACGTCAGCTTCATGTCGGTGACCCAGTGGGGGGCGCCGGGCTCGTGGACGACGAACTACTCGGCGATCGCCTGGTCCGACGACAACGGCGAGACCTTCCACGTCGCTCCGAGCACCGTCAGGTACAACCAGCCATGGAGCGGCAATCAGAATTTCCAGCAGTCGGCGTTCGTACGACCGGGCGACGGTTACGTGTACATGTACGGCACGCCGAATGGGCGTCAAGGCGCGGCCTACCTGGCGCGTGTCGCCGAAAGAGACATCCTCGACCTCACCAAGTACGACTACTACAGCGCCGGCTCGGCCGGGTTCTTCGGTTGGGGGGCGACGCCGGCGGGGTGGAATCGGAACAATCCGGCTGCGGCCACGCCGGTGTTCGGACAGGACGCCGGGGCTTGTGGGGTCGCCAACCCGGGCAACCAGGTGAGCGAGATGTCGGTGCAGTACAACAAATATCTCAAGAAATACGTGGTGCTCTACGGCGACCAATCCAACAACATCGTCATGCGCACGTCTGACACGCCGCAGGGCACGTGGTCGAGTGCAAAAGTGTTGATGCCACAGCAGAGTGGCGGTATCTACGCACCGATGATGCATCCGTGGTCGCCGTCGACGATGGGTACTGGCTCAGATCTGTACTGGAACCTTTCACTGTGGTCGGAGTACAACGTAATGCTGGTGCGCACGGACCTCACAAAGGTTTAGATGTGAGTCGCACGGCGGTGAGCACATTCACAGCGCTGGCCCTGCTGATTTCGTCCTCGGCAGTCGCAATCGCTGATCCTGCTGCGCCGCAAGCGAATTCGCCGTGCCCGGCGAACGCCGCAGGCGCAATGACCTTGCTACCGGACGGGAAGACACCCTTGGTGTGCCTCGATCAACAATGGCAAGCCTCGGTAAACCCCTTCCCACCGAGTGACCGATGGTTGAGTTACGGGCCGGCGATGGTGCTGCACGGCGAGGGATTACGCAATCCCAATCTGCGGTCGGGCAACTGGACCGCGACACCGCAGGAATCGTCTACACAATGCAGCGCCGTGCAATCGGCTGTCCTCGGCCCGGGTGTCGTCGGTTCGCCGGCGACGTCCGAAGGAAAGCCGGGCCAACCAATGGATCTCCAAGTGCTGCCGCGCCTCTTCTCGATCGAACTGAGCGGCCACTGCCTATGGGTGCACGACTAATCGGCGAAAGAAACCGAGGTCTCCGTGCAATTCGTGACGGCGCGGCCGGGCGGGAACCTCTGTGGATCCGCGCCCGCGATGACGGTTTGCCGGTAGTACGCGCGCTCGGCGTCGGCTGAACACTCGAACGCGGCATTCAGCACGCGGAAGGTGGCCGGGTCGGCACCGTCGATCGCCTTGCCCATCCAGTACACCCGACCGGCGTCGCGGGCATACGGGCCGTCGAGCGGACGGAACGACGCCGAATCCGCATCGACGACCGGGTCGGTGAAATAGAAGATCCGCCGCCCATCCTGGGCATAGGCGCCGTTCAGGACGTGGAACGTCGCCGGATCAGCGCCGGGGATCGCGTTTCCGTTGACCTGGACCGTTCGACTGTCCTTCGTGTACAGGTAGTGGTCGTTGTTGGAGACGATCGCGAAATGTGCGGGATCCTCCGACAGCACGCGACCGTCAGTCCAGTACACCGCGCCGCTGTCCTTCGAGAGGCCGCCGTCGATGAGCTCGAAGTGGCCAGGGTCGTCACTGACCGGCCGGTCGAGTACGTAGCCGTAATTCCGGTCCTTGGCGAAGCCGCTGCGCTCGAGCACATTGAAACTCGTTGCGTCGGCACCGGATAACAGTCGGCCGTCGAAGTAGACTTTGGACCGGTCTTTGGCGTACGTGGTGTCGAACGCCTTGAACGAGGCGGCATCCGCCCCCGCTATTTCGGATGCCTTTCCCGGAAACGCTGACAGGTAATAGACCTTGTCGCCGCGCACGTGGTAGCCCGCTGCGTCGAATAGCGAGTTGGGCGCATTGTTACGACTGCAGGCCGGCAACAGGGCCACTGCGACCAGACACAGGGCCGCGATCGATCTCCGCATCCGACGATCGAATCACCTAATTCACACCCACATTGAGAATCGGGCGCTTCTCGTCGGCGTCGCTGGTGTCGAAATGCCACCACTCGCCCTTGTACACCGTCAGTCCGCCCGCCTTCATTGCGTCGCGCAATCGTGCCCGGTTGGCCTGCGCGGCCGCGCTGACACCATCGGTCGCGTAAGCGAGGCCGCGCGGCGTGAAATCGTCGAAGTCGGTGCCCATGTCGACGAGGCCCGCCGGATTCGCGATCGTCACGTCGACAGACCGGCCGGCTTCATGGCTGCGTGCGTACGGGCCAGGGTGGGCCACCCAATTCGGATCCGGCACCGCCTCGAACATTCGCACCTGCACGTCATGCGGTCGATAGCAGTCCCAGAAGACGAGGACTTCGCCCCTCGGCCGCAGCACTGCCGCGGCGGCGGCAAGCCCCTGCGCCATCGATTCGTGTACCAGGCAGCGGGCGCCGGCGGGGTAAAGCGGCATGCCGACGAAGTTGTTCGGCGTCGCGTACCGAAGGTCGATGACCGCGTCGGGTACGACGGTGCGCACGTCAACGAACCCGGCCGCCTGCGCGGCGTCGGACACCGGAGGCACCGGCGGCGACGCAAAAGCAGCGATGGGAGCAGCGCAGAAAGCGGTGCACATGGCGATGAACACGCCCCAGCCGCGTAGACCCACTCGACCACCTCCGAGTAGCAGGTAGGTACGTACGCTATCGGTTCCCCTGGCGCGGCCAGACCATGAACGCTGAGCACTCGCACAGTGTGGCCGGAATTCCGGCATAGACTTCCGACCGTGCGCGAGGTACTCGACGAACTGCTGACGGTCTGGCGGGCCGGCGGGACAGCGGGCGTGGCCACCGTCGTCCGCACGATCAAGTCCGCGCCGCGGCCACCCGGCGCCACCATGGTCGTCGCTCCCGACGGCACGGTCGCGGGCTCGGTGTCCGGTGGCTGCGTCGAGGCCGCTGTCTACGAACTCGCCAACGAGGTGGTCCAGAGCGGGCGACCCGAACTGCATCGCTACGGGATATCCGACGACGACGCGTTCGCTGTCGGACTCACCTGCGGCGGGATCATCGACGTCTTCACAGAGGCGGTGTCCCGCAACACTTTTCCCCAATTGCAGGCGATCGCCGACGACATCGCTGCGCATCGCCCGACCGCCGTCGCGACCGTGATCGCCCATCCGGATCCCGGCTGGCTGGGGCGAAGGCTGGTCGTCGGGCCGCACACTGCCGACGGGTCTCTGGGATCTGCGCGCGCCGACGACGCGGTCGCCGACGACGCCAGGGGCCTTCTCGCCGCGGGCCGCACGACCGTGCTTTCCTACGGCCCCGACGGCCAGCGCCAGGACGTCGGCATGGAGGTCTTCGTCGCCAGCCACGCACCGCGACCGCGGATGCTGATCTTCGGCGCCATCGACTTCGCCTCGGCCCTGGCCCGGCAGGGCGCCTTCCTCGGCTACCGGGTCACCGTCTGCGACGCCCGGCCGGTCTTCGCAACCCCCGCTCGCTTCCCCGACGCCCACGAGGTCATCGTCGACTGGCCCGACCGCTATCTCACCGCGCAGGCCGAGCAGGGGGCGATCGACTCACGAACCGCGATCTGCGTGCTGACCCACGACCCGAAGTTCGACGTGCCGGCGCTGCAGGTGGCGCTGCGACTGCCCGAGGTCGACTACATCGGGGTGATGGGGTCGCGCCGGACCCACGACGACCGGATGAACCGGCTCCGCGAGGTCGGGGTGACCGACGCCGAGCTGAGCCGGCTGGCCAGCCCGATCGGCCTTGACCTCGGCGCCCGTACGCCCGAGGAGACCGCGGTCTCGATCGTTGCGGAGATCATCGCGCGCCGCTGGGGTGGCGGCGGCCGGCCGTTGACCGAGGTCGAAGGCCGAATCCATCACGATTGATTGGATGAGACAGATGGGGTGGAAATGTCGCTCTCGGATACGATAACGTCACTCTTCAGTCCTTGGAGGGGAGTGATTGCGTGACTGACACGGTCGCCACCCGATACGCGGGCACCCGCGTCGCTCGCGTCGAAGACAACCGCCTTCTCACCGGCCGCGGCACCTTCGTTGACGACGTCACCAGGCCCGGCATGTTGCACGCCTGCTTCGTGCGCAGCCCGTTCGCCCACGCGAAGATCAACGGCATCGACGCCGCCGCGGCGCTGGCCCTGCCCGGTGTGCGCGCCGTGTTCACTGCCGAGGACCTCAACCCGGACGTCAAGGAGGCATGGCACGCGGTCGCAGGCAAGGACATCCCGGACACGCCGCGGCCGCCGCTCGCCGAGGGCGAGGCGAAGTTCGTCGGTGACCCGGTTGTCCTCGTGGTCGCGGACAACAGGTACATCGCCGAGGATGCGGCCGAGCTGGTGGACGTCGACTATGAGCCGCTGCCTGCCATCGCCGACTTCACCAAGGCCGTGGGGTCCGATGTGGTTGTCCATGACGCGTACCCCGACAACGTCGCGGGCGGCATGGGCGGCGCACCGCCGGACGAGGAGATCTTCTCGTCGGCAGCACACGTCGCCAGTGCGAACGTCTACCAACAGATCTATGCGCCAGTGCCGATCGAGACGCGGGGTCTCGTTGTGGAGTGGACGTCGTCCACCCAGGAATTGACACTGTGGGCGTCCACACAGACGCCCCACGAGCTGCGCGCGTTCTGCGCACGCCTGCTTGGCATTCCGGCTCAGGGTGTGCGAGTCATCATGCGCGACACCGGTGGTGGCTTCGGCCAGAAGGTCGTCCCGATGCGCGAGGACATGTGCATCATGCTGGCCGCCCGCAAGGTACCTGCCGCACTCAAGTGGATCGAGGACCGGCGCGAGAACCTGATGTCGGCAGGCCAGGCGCGACATGTGGATGGAACGGCTCGCATAGCTCTTGATGACGACGGCACCATCCTCGCCGTCGACGTCGACTTCACCTACGACATCGGGGCGTACCCAACGCCGTACCCGGTGTTGACCACCGCCGCCGTCGGCATGTTCTTCCCTGGCCCGTACCGGGTTCCCAAGGCCAGCTTCAACTACAAGACGGTGTTCTCGAATACCGCTGGGCTGGCGGCGTATCGCGGCCCCTGGCAGTACGAAACCCTGGCGCGGGAAATCCTGCTCGACATCGCCGCACGCAAGATGAATGTCGATCCCGTGGATCTTCGCCGCAAGAATCTGCTGCGGCGCGACGAGATGCCGTACTTCAATCCCAACGGGATGCCGTACGACCATGTGGCACCGGTCGAGTCCTTCGAGCAGGCCGTCAAGATCCTTGACCACGAAGGGTTCCGCAAGGAGCAAGCCGACGCGCTTGCCGAGGGCCGCTATATCGGCCTTGGCTTCTCGGCCTACATCGAGCCGACCGGTGCGGCGACGGGCCACCTCGCCACCGAGGGCGCGACGATCCGGATGGAGCCGACCGGCAAGATCAACGTCTACGTGAACGGCGGGTCGAGCGGCAATAGCATCGAGACGACGGTCGTTCAGCTGACGGCCGATGCGCTGGGCGCCGACATCGACGACGTGTCAACCATTCAAGGCGACACTGCGGTGACACCGTATGGCGCAGGCACACAAGGCAGTCGCAGCGGCCCCATGACCGCAGGAGCCGTCAACGAGGCGGGCACCATCCTGCGCAAGCAGATCCTGGCGATGGCTGCCCACCGGCTGGGCGTCGAAGAGGATGACATCGAGCTGGGCGGCTCGAAAGCCGTTGTGCGCGACGATCCGTCCAAATCCGTTACTTTTGCCGACCTCGCCTACCGGTCGTACTACGAGCCTGCGCAGTTGCCACCGGGAATGGCGGCCACTCTGGAAGCGACCGCGCGCTTCACCTCACAGGCAATGATCCACTGGGCCAACGCGACGCATGCCTGCACCTGTGAAGTCGACGTGGAGACGGGACACGTCACGCTGAACCGGTACATCGTCAGCGAGGACGTCGGCGCGATGATCAACCCCAATGTGGTCGAGGGCCAGATCGCGGGAGGGACCGTCCAGGGCATCGGCGGAGCGCTGCTGGAGAACATGGCCTATGACGACGACGGAAACCCGCTGTCCTCAACGTTTGTCGACTATCTGCTGCCGACAGCGACCGAAGTGCCGCAGATCGAATACGGCCACATCGAGATCCCTGGTCCTGGCGTCGGAGGGTACAAGGGAGTCGGCGAGGGCGGCGCCATCGGCTCGACACCCGCAGTGATCAACGCGATCAACGATGCGCTTGCCCCGCTCGGCGTGACGCTCACGCGACTGCCTGCCAGCCCGGCGGCGATCGTCGAATTGATCGAACAAGCACGAAAGGACCACTAACCGTGGAACTCACCAACGAATTCCGGGTCGCCGTCCCCGCGGCCAAGACGTGGGAGTTCCTCACCGACGTCGAACGCGTGGCGCCCTGCCTACCCGGGGCCACCCTGCTGTCCGTCGACGGCGACGAGTTCACCGGGGCGGTCAAGGTCAAGGTCGGTCCGATCACGGTGTCTTACAAGGGCGAAGCGGCCTTTGTCGAAAAGGACGCTGCGGCCCAGCGCATGGTGCTCAAGGCCAACGGCAAGGAGACGCGCGGCAACGGTAACGCGGCGGCCGTCGTCACCGCGCACCTCAAGGATGAGGGTGACGCCACCAGCGTGGTCATCACCACGGACCTGACGATCTCCGGCAAGGCCGCGCAGTTCGGCCGCGGTGTGCTGTCGGATGTGTCCACCAACCTGATCGGTCAGTTCGCCAAGACTCTGGAGGCCGACCTGCTTGGCGGCTCCGCACCGGGGGCCCAAACCTCCGGTGTCACAAAGCAACCCGCGGAGGCCGCCCAGCCCGACGCCGGTGATTCCGTCGATCTGCTGAAGGTCGTCGCGTTGCCGATGGCAAAACGGGCGGCGCCGGCGATTGCGGCACTGGCGGCCGGTGCGGTGATCGGATTCCTGCTGGGCCGAAGGAACAGCAAGGCGCAGATTCATCCGGCGGCCCTGGCGGCCGACGATCTGCTGGCGGCGCTGACACGGCTCGTGTCATGAAGGCCGCCGCCTTCGCCTACCACCGTCCGGAGGCCGTCAGGGAAGCCGTCGACCTCCTCGCCGAGTACGGTGACGACGCGAAGATCCTCGCCGGTGGCCAGAGCCTGGTGCCGATGCTCGCCATGCGCCTCACACATTTCGACAACCTCGTCGACATCTGCCGAATCGACGAGCTCGTCGGCATCGACCTGTGCGACGGCGACGTTCGCATCGGAGCGGCGACCCCGCACGCGCTCGTCGGGATGGACGACGAGGTGGCCGACTCGGTGCCGCTGTTGACCCTGGCCACGCCTTACATCGGCCACTTTCAGATCCGGACCCGCGGCACGCTGGGAGGCGCGATCGCCCACGCCGATCCCGCGGCGGAGTATGCCGCGGTGGCACTCGCACTCGACGCGCAGATGGAGGCGGTGTCCCCTCGCGGCACTCGGGACATCCCGGCGAACGAGTTCTTCACCGGCCTGTGGGAAAACTCGATGGAGTCCGACGAAATCCTCACTGCCGTGCGGTTCCCTGTGTGGGGCGCCCGGTCCGGCTTCGCTGTCGAAGAGTTCGCCCGCAGACACGGGGACTTCGCCATCGCCGGCGCCGTCGTCGCGGTCCAGCTGGATGACGAAGCGCGCGTGAGCCGTTGCGGGATAGGACTTCTCGGGCTGGGATCGACACCGCTGCGGGGATCCGCCGCCGAGGAAGCCGTTCTCGGCCGTCCCCTGGGCGACATCGCCGCTGACGAGATCGGGCAGCTGGCCATCGGTGGACTCGACGACATCCCGGCCGACCTGCAGGGGTCTGCCGCATATCGGGCCAAGGTCGGGGCCACCATGGTGGCCCGCGCCTGGGAATCTGCGATCGCGGAGGCAAGCAATGCGTGAGTGGCCGGTGGAGGTGTCCGTCAACGGACAGCCGACAGAAGCGATCGTGGAGCCACGACTGACGCTCGCTGACTACCTACGCGAGAAGTGCGGCCTCACCGGCACTCATCTCGGCTGCGAGCACGGCGCATGCGGGGCGTGCACGGTGCTGCTCGACGGCCAGGCGGTGCGCTCATGCCTCATCTTCGCCGTCCAGGCGGACGGCACGGAGGTCACGACTGTAGAGGGCATCGCGTCGCCCGACGGTGAGCTGTCCCCAGTGCAGTCGGCGCTGAAGGAGTGCCACGGGCTGCAATGCGGTTTCTGCACACCGGGTTTCGTCACGTCGATCACCGCCCTGCTGCGCGACAACCCGAACCCCTCAGACGAGGAGATCCGCGAAGGCCTGTCAGGGAACTTCTGCCGCTGCACCGGTTATCAGGGCATCATCAATGCCGTGCACCGTGCTGCGGAAATGACCACAGGCGCCGGGTCCTAGCCGCACCAACCTCCGGACGCTTGCCATTCAGCCCGACCCGACTCCCCCACTCTCCTGCGGCTGACAGGAACACGGGGCATCGTGAAGGCATGAAGATTGGTTTCATCGGACTCGGAAACATGGGCGCGGGCATGGCCGCGAACCTGCTCAAATCCGGCCACGAGGTGACGGCGTACAACCGGTCGCAGGACAAGGTCGCAGCTCTCGCTGAGCGGGGTGCGAAGCCGGCCAGGTCGGTCGCGGAGGCGTGCGAGGGCGACATCGTCATCTCGATGCTAGCCAACGACAACGCCGTCGAAGGCGTGGCGTTCGGAGGCGACGGCATCATCGCGTCACTGCGGCCAGGCGCCACCCATGTCTCGTCGAGCACGATCAGTGTCGCGCTGTCGGAGCGGCTGACGGCCGCGCACGCCGAGGCAGGCCAGCATCTCGTCGCCGCGCCGGTGTTCGGCCGACCCGAAGCGGCCGCAGCGGCAAAGCTTTTCGTGGTCGCGGCCGGCCCCGCCACGACGCTGCAGGCGATCTCGCCGGTGTTCGACGCCATCGGCCAGCGGACATTCGTAGTGTCTGAGGAACCGAAGGCAGCCAATCTGGTGAAGCTGAGCGGCAACTTTCTTATCGCCTCGGTGATCGAATCGCTCGGGGAGGCGATGGCGTTGGTCTCCAAAGGCGGCGTCGACAAGAACGACTATCTCGAGATCCTGACGTCGACGCTGTTCGGCGCGCCGGTGTACAAGACGTACGGCGGCCTCATCGCGCGCCAGGAATTCGAGCCGGCCGGATTCGCCGCCGAACTCGGCGCCAAGGACGTCCGGCTAGTGCTCGCGGCGGGCGAGGCGTTGCAGACGCCGCTGCCGATCGCCAGCCTCTTGCGGGATCGCTTCCTCACGCTGCTGGCCAACGGTGGCGGCAGTCTGGATTGGTCGGCGATCGGCGCGCTGTCTGCCTGGGAGGCCGGCGGCCCGAGCCCTACGGCTCGGGGTTAGAACGGTGGTGGCCTGTTGCGTTCAGCGACGTATTCGTCGTTGAGTCGCCGTTCCGCCTCGATGCTTCGTTGGCGGTTCTGTTCACGGGTGCGTCTGCGTCGGGGCATCGTCAGCCCAGTGGCAGCTTCGGGCGTGGCGGCCGATGATGCAACGGCCGCGGTGGGTTTGCACAGAGTCGGAAACAGCAGCCGACTCCCCGGATGGGTCGTGTAAGTCTGCCCCGACGGGCTCGTCCAGGTGATCGTGCCATCCGGTAGCTGTCGATCTAGCCACCCACAGAAAGTCTTGAGCAGGTGATGTTTTCGGCACAGGCACGCCAGATTCGAGGCGCAGGTCGGCCCCACCGGATACGGGATCGTATGGTCCAAATCGCAGCGATAGGCCGGCTCGTCACAGCCCGGGAACCGACACGTCAGATCACGACAGCGCACGAAGTCAGCCAACTTACGCGACGGCACATACCGCGGCTCCGGCGGCGCATCCCCGGGATGCACCAGCGGCCGGATCGTCGCGGCGGCCGCGACTTTGGCGGCCAGCAGCGGGGCAGGCATGATCCCGCCACCAATCACCACTGCCGGATTCGTACGCGCCGGACCAGTCGGAGGATCGGGCGCCAACGCCTCGGCGATCGTCCTCTCACGCAGCGGCTTATCCGGCCCGAATCGCGGCGGGGTTTCGCCATCGAGCTGAACCGGGGTGTCATCCGTCAAGCTGCGTTCCTCGGCGATGACATGCACCACCGTTGCACCCGGCGAAGCATTGCAAGCTACCTGGCACTCTGGGTTGCCGCAGCCGCAAGATAGCTCCTGCCCGCGAGCCAGCGAGCCCATCGCATCGGCGCGGCGCTGATCAATCGTGCGCGGATCGTCTTCACACAGGCCGCGTGTCAGCTCCCGGAGGCGTTGGTTCAGGGCTTCGGCGTCGTGGGCATACAACTTGCCCTCGATGTCGGACATCCCGCTGCCATCATCTGACGGCACCACGTCGAGGTGACGTCCGCGCGAGCTGAATTCGGTGCGTCGCAGCGCGGCCGGATCAAATCGATCCACCCACCAATCGATGGCCACCTCGGTCTTGGCCACCGATAACCCGCCCCAGCTTGCGACTTCGGCTGCGAGTGCCGCATCGACTTGCGCGCGCGCCTCGGGATCGCTCACCAGCCTGGTTCGAGCCACGATCGCCGATACCAGCCGATACGAAATCGCCCCGGTGGCGAAGACTTCAGCCACTCGCGGTAACCGCTGCCGCAACGCCATCGCCACCATCAACTGATGCGACGCCACGCCCTGCGAGACGTTCTGTTGGGCAGCGACCTCCGCGGCGACCGCATCCCAGTTGTCTAGGCACCATTGGTCACGCTCGGCCGACCCGTCGGCCGCCCAGCGGGCTTCCATGGTGTTGGCAGTCGCGGCCAACCGCCGCGCGCACGCCGCGTTCTCCACCCGCGCCCACGCGCCTGCCGCGCCAACACCAGAAGTGCCGTCGGTGGCCGCCACAAGCGAGTCGAACATGCTTTCGACAATATTCAGCCAAACCGACTAACGGCCACCCCGCCGACCCAGCCTGTGGATGAAATTCGAACTGTGGATAACTCCGCTTAGTTCGACACCACGCCGCGAAGCCCGTCGGCGCCGAAAATCGGCTCGAGCATGGACGAGTAATCGGGGCCGCGGCGCACCAGCTGGCCCCCGTCGACATTGATCACCTGGCCCGTGATGAAGCTGGACGCGTCGCTGAGCAGGAACACCGCCGTGTTCGCGATGTCCTCGACTTCGCCGGGTCGGGGCAGCGGCGTACATGCCGCATAGTCGGCGCTCAGCTCGGGTGAGTCGAGGACCGGCGCAACGAGTTCGGTGCGGATGAGGCCCGGCCGAATGCAGTTCACCCGCACCCACGACGCGCCGAGCTCGTCAGCCGCCAGCTGCATCAGATGGTCGATGCCCGCCTTGGATACACCGTAGGCACCGAACCATCGATGCGTGTTGCTCGCCGCGATCGACGAGATGCCGATGAACGATCCACCGCCGCCACGGACCATCTCCCGCGCCGAATGCTTGAGCACATACATGGTGCCGTTGATGTTCAGGTCGACGGTGCGACGCCACGCCTCGGAATCGATCTGAGTCACCGGGCCGATCGTCTCGCTGCCGCCTGCGCAGTGCACGACGCCGTGCAGTCGACCGGTCCACGCGGTGGCCGCCTCGACTAGGCGGGCGACCTCGTCCTCGTTGGTGACGTCGGCAGGTTCGTAGCGCACCGAACCGGGACCACCGGCGGCCTTGATCTCGTCTGCCGCGCCTGCGAGCCGGTCGGCGTTGCGGCCGGCAAGCATCGCGTTGCCGCCGGCAGCGACCACCGCGGCAGCCACGCCCTTTCCGATCCCGCTTCCACCGCCAGTGACCAGGAACGTTCGATCCGTCAACGACAGCTGCACAGCGACCCCTTCGTCGGTATAACTAGAACAGGTTCTAGTTATACGTCACGGCTCGTCGCGGCGCGCAGGCTTCGGCGCTCCCAGCGTGCGCCAGTCCGGCACATCCGGCGGCAGTCCGACGGGGTAGCGGTTCTCGTTGGCCGCCGCCCAGTGGGCATGGCCGAGTTCATGGATGTGGAAGGCGTGCCGCAGCGCCTCGGTGAAGCCCATCGCGTCGGCCGCGGCGTTGACCGAATCCTTGACGAGCAGTGCCGCCATGGTCGGACGCTCGGCGATGCGGCGGGCGAACTCCAGCGTCTTGTCCTCCAGTTCCGCACGAGCGAAGACCTTCGACACCATGCCCAGCCGGTAGGCGTCTTCGGCATCGATCGAATCACCGGTCAGCAGAAGCTCTTTGGCCTTGCGCGCGCCGAATTCCCATGGGTGGGCGTAATATTCCACGCCGGGCATCCCCATCCGCACGGCGACTACGTCACTGAACTTGGCATCGTCGGATGCGACGATCAGATCGCACGCCCAGATAAGCATCAGCGCAGCCGAAATCGCATTGCCCTGCACCTGCGCGATGGTGATCTTCCGTAGATCCCGCCAGCGGCGGGTGTTCTCGAAGAAGTAGTGCCACTCTTGCAGATACGTCTTCTCCGCGACGGCCTGCCGTGTCGCGCCGTTGATCGAGAAGGTCGGATGTTGGCCGGGGCCGGGCTTGCGTTCGGCCAGCGCTTCCTCTGAGCCGAGATCGTGTCCGGCCGAGAAGTTCTTGCCGCGGGCGGCCAGGATCACCACGCGCACCGTGTCATCGGCCTCGGCGCGGCCGAACGCCTCGTCCAGCTGCACCAACAGCGTTCGCGATTGGGCGTTCTGGGCCTCTGGGCGGTTGAGCCAGATCCGCGCGATACGCCCCTCGTCGAGCGTCTCGTACGTCACCTGCTGGGGCGCATCGCCTCGGACTGGCTCCGCGCTTGTCAGATCAGGGCTTGCCACAGCGGACCACCTCGTTCGCTTCAAAACCTACGGACGAATTGCACATTACGGTGCCACAGCAAGCCTGCGTGAAGCGGTGCCACAGCCACTTGACAGCAAGCTTTCAGAAATGGGACACCCGCACCACTTTATTGACGATGACGCAGCGCGACCTGGCTAGTCGGCGTAATCTTCGCCTAGCAGATGGCTTGGCGGGCACCGATAATGCACTTCCCGCGACCAGACAACTACAGAAAGCGTGACGATGACTACCTTGAGGCTTCCAACACGACGATTGATCCTTGCCGGCGGATTTGCGATCGCTGTTGCGGCCACTCCCGCGGTCGCCGTCATCGCCGCACCCACCAACGCGGCACCCACCATCGCGGCGTGCCCAGGCGGTGAATCCGAGGACACGTTCACCGGGATGTGTACCCCCGATCTGGTGCCGAATTCTCCTGAGTTCGGCCAGACCTCGCCCGGTGGACTGCCGGAGGTCGACAACATTCCGTGCACCGGAGGCAATTCCGGCCAGTGCATCGGCCTGTCCGAGGAACAGCAGTCCGAAGGGCCGATGGCCGTTCCGCACTCGTCGGTCAGCTCGAGCCCGTAGCCGGTTAGCTGAAACAAAGCTGGGGCGCAGCAATGTGCCCCAGCTTTTCGTATGCGCCACAAACGCATTCTCAGTGAACTCGGAGAACGTCTGCAGACTTCTCTCAGGGTTCGTAGAATTCTGTCAACGACGACAGAAGGCAACTCAATGACGACCTATCCGATCACAACCCGGCGCCTATTCCTCGCGGGCGGATTCGCCCTCGCGATCGCCATTGCGCCTGCCGTCGCAATCGTCGCGCAACCAACGCATTCCGCGCCACTAGCCGCGTGCAATTCCGGTGAGGAAGAGGACGTTTTCACGACTACCTGCACGCCGTTCATGGTGCCGAACTCGCCGCAAGGCTTCACCACCACAGCGGCCAATCCCGACATCCCGGAGATCGACGGCGTCCCCTGCACCGGCGGTCGCAGTTCTGGCGCCTGCATCGGCCTTGCCGAGAATGCGGAGGATGCGGGCCCGCAGCCGGTGCCACGCTCGACCATCAGCTCCAGCCCATAACGGGCGCTGATCCGCAAGCGCAAGGACCGTTTTCCCAGGGAACTCATGGAATGTATGCAGATTTCTTGCAGCTTCCATAGAATCCTCCCGACGACATGGTCAATAACGACACATGGCCAATAACTACAGAAAGCGTGACGATGGCGATCCTTGAGCTTTCAAAACGACTGATCCTGGCCGGCGGATTTGCGGTCGCAGTTGCCGCCGCCCCTGCCATCGCCGTCTTCGCGGTTCCCAGCGCCTCGCCGCTGGCTTGCCCGGGCGGCGAAGAAGAAGACCAGTTCACAGGGGTCTGCATCCCCCACACGGTGCCGAACTCGGGGTTCAGCAGCATTCCCGGCAACCCCTCACTCCCCGCTGTCGACGGCATTCCCTGCACTGGTCACAACACGGGTCAGTGCATCGGCCTTTCCGAAGAAGCCGAGGCCATGGGGCCCGAGCCGGTGCCGCATTCGACCGTCAGTTCGAGCCCGTAGGGCACTGCGGCGACCCCGCTCACCCCGTGGTCGCCTAGAGTTGTCGTATGCCTGCGAAATCTGATCCCGCCGAGCTCGGCGACGTCGAACCGCTAGCCGACCACACCGCCCGCCAGGCCAGGCGGGTAGTCGCCGCATACGCGACTGACGCCGACGAATGCCGGGTCTTCCTTTCGATGCTCGGCATTGGGCCCTCGAAACTCGAGGCGTAAGTGGCTCCGCGGGGCGGCCGGAAGGCCGGCTCCGGGGATTCCGACTTCGTCGTGGTGGCCAACCGGCTGCCAGTCGACATGGAGCGGCTGCCTGACGGCAGCACAGAGTTGAAACGGAGCCCCGGCGGGCTGGTCACTGCCCTTGAACCGCTGCTTCGCCGGCGGCACGGCGCGTGGATCGGCTGGCCCGGCATAGCCGACGCCGACGAGGACCCGATCGAGCAGGACGACATGCGCCTGTGCCCGGTGCGTCTGTCGGCCGACGACATCGAGAACTATTACGAGGGTTTCTCGAACGCGACGCTGTGGCCGCTCTACCACGATGTCATCGTCAAGCCGATCTATCACCGCGAGTGGTGGGACGCGTACGTCGACGTCAACCGGCGCTTCGCCGAGGCCACCGCAAAGGCGGCAGCACAGGACGCGACGGTGTGGGTGCAGGACTATCAGCTGCAGCTGGTGCCGAAGATGCTGCGGATGCTCCGGCCCGATCTGACCATCGGCTTCTTTCTCCATATTCCGTTCCCACCGGTGGAGCTGTTCATGCAGATGCCGTGGCGGACCGAGATCACCGAGGGCCTACTCGGCGCCGATCTCGTCGGGTTCCACCTGCCCGGCGGCGCACAGAATTTCATGATCCTTGCCCGACGCCTCGTCGGTGCGAACACCTCACGCGCGACGGTCGGCGTGCGTTCCCGGTTCGGTGAAGTCGACGTCGGTTTCCGCACCGTCAAAGTCGGTGCCTTCCCGATCTCCATCGACTCGACAGCGCTGGACCAGCAGGCCCGCACCCGTGCCATCCGACAGCGGGCGCAGGAGATCCGCAGCGAACTCGGCAACCCGCGCAAGATCCTGCTCGGCGTCGACCGGCTCGACTACACCAAGGGCATTGACGTTCGGCTGCGGGCGTTTTCGGAGCTGCTTGCCGAGCACCGGGCCAAGCGCGACGACACCGTTTTGGTGCAGCTGGCGACGCCCAGCCGGGAGCGCGTGGAGAGTTACATCGAGATGCGTGAGGACATCGAACGCCAAGTCGGCCACATCAACGGCGAGTACGGCGAGGTTGGACACCCGATCGTGCACTACCTCCACCGGCCGGTCCCCCGCGACGAATTGATCGCCTTCTTCGTGGCTGCCGACGTCATGCTGGTCACCCCGCTGCGCGACGGGATGAACCTGGTTGCCAAGGAGTACGTGGCCTGCCGTAGCGACCTTGGCGGCGCGCTCGTGCTCAGCGAATTCACCGGCGCCGCAGCCGAACTCCGCCAGGCTTACCTCACGAATCCGCATCACCTCGAGGGCGTCAAGGACACGATCGAGGCCGCGTTGAATCAGACACCGGAAGAAGGCCGGCGACGGATGCGCGCGCTACGCAGGCAGGTGCTCGTGCACGACGTCGACCGCTGGGCGCGGTCATTCCTCGACGCGTTGGCGTCCACGAGAGGCGACGTCCCTAAATCGGGGTGATGTATTTGATCAGCCACTTGCCGTCGATCTTCTGATAGTCGACGCGCAGGCGACTGCCGTCATAGACCGGCGTCTTGGACTTGTCGGTCACCGTGCGGTTCATGTACACCATCACCGACGCCGAATTCCGTTGCGCGCTCAGCACTCCCACGCCGACCACATTGGCCTGGCTGATAAGCTGCCGTTCGCGCGCCTGCGGGATGATGTCCTTGTTCGCTCGGTTCTCGAACTCCTGCCGGTAGTCGGGTGTCAGCAGCGGATACACCTTGCCGAGGCTGCCCTCAACCGTCTGGTAGTCGTATCCGAAAATCAGTGGAATCTGCGATTTCGCCAGATCGCCGACCGCCGTGCGCGCGGTCTGCTCGCCACGCAGCTCGACGCGGTTCCAGTACTGCCAACCGCCGACACCAGCGAGCGCGACGAATCCCACGGCGACCAGAATCGTCACAGCGCCAATCAGTTTGGCAACCCAGTTAGGCATCAGTTGCCGCCGTCCGGGTACTTGAGATCGTAAGCCGTCATATGACCGGCGTCGTCCTCGTGCACGATCACCCGCAGCCGGTACGGCTGCGATGGCTTGTTGACGCCATCGAGGTCAGTCACGGTCACTCGCACGGACACCAGCACCGACGCGTTCTTGGCGACCTCGTCGATCTTCCCCTCCAGCGCGGCGCCGTTGATGACGGCCTCCGAGCTCGCATTGGTGTCGCGGAAGATCGCCTTCAGGTTGTCGACGTTGTTGCCCTGGCTCATCATGTCGCGCAGCGGGCCGCTGGTGCCGTTGACGAACCGGTTAACGCTCTCGTCGATCGTGTTCTGGTTGTAGCTGAACATGTTCACCACGGCCTGCGACCCGGTGTCGACGAATTGTTGGTTGCGTGCAGCATCGGCCTCCATGTGCCGGTTGCCGTCGAACGCCAACCAGGTGAAAAGCCCCGTTACGGCCGCCGCCACCAAGGCCGTGGCCAGCGCGACGATCGCCACCAGCGTGCGGTGCGGTTGCTTGCGTGGTGGCGCCGCCGGCTTGCTCGTCCGGACCTTGACAACCGTCGGCGCCTCGACGCTTACGCCCGTAACCGGCGACGCCGTGGTGTTCGTCGGGCCCGCCGCCCGGGACGCACGCCGACGCCCGGGTTTCGACGCCGTTGGCGCCGAAACCTTGTCTTCTGCCATCACGCCTGCCTTGGAGCCAACATCAGATCAACCCAATTCTCTGCAGGCGCCAGTTTGTCAGTACCTGCTGCGAGGACGCCAGTTCCACCGGCGGGGTCGATGAACTTGCCGTTCTGGTCATACGTCGCGGTCGACGGGCCGCTGGCCATCGGCACCTCTGCGGGCAGCGGTTGCCCGCCGTCGGCGGGCGGTGCAGGTGGCGGGCCAGGCGGCGCTTCGGGCGCGGGCCTGCCGTACGGCGGCACCACCTGATCCCCAGGCGCGTAATACGGCCAAGGCGGTGGCTGGCCCGGCTCGTTCGGGGGCACCGGCAACGGGAACGGCGCGTGCGGCGCAGGTCCCGGCCCTGGCGGAACACCGGGAGGCAGCTGCACGACCGGGGGTCCCGGGTCAGGATCCACCTGCGGCGGAATGAAGGGGAACTTGTTGGGCGGCAGGATGTTCCGCCCAGGTGGCTCGTAGTGATTGTCTTCCCGCTCGTCCATCGGCGTGCCATACGGGATCGGCGGGCCGCGCCACGGGTTGGTGCCGATCGGGATGTACCCCTTGGGATCGCGGCAGAGCTGAATCGTGGGTGCCCGCTTGCCGGGGAACTCCTGGCACGGATAGTTGCGCGCACCGCGCACCACGGCGGCGTCGTTCTGGGCTGTCTTGCAGTACAGGTCGGTCGGCAGTTCCCGCAGGGTGGTGTCGGCAGGCGACCGGACCTCCGTTGGCGGGACGAAGCCCGTCAGACAGGGCGGCGGATCCTGCAGGTCGATCTTGAAGTCCAGCTTGCCGCCCTCGTCAGCGGGCAGGCCGCCACCCACGGTGAGCAACGCGGCCATCAACGCGGGGAAGATCACGAGCGACTGCTCGAGCGACTTGCGGTAGATCACCCCGATCCGACCGAAGTTGGCCAGGTTGGCCGCAAGTACCGGGAAGGTGGGCCGGATGCCCTCGAAGGTGGTGTTGGCCTCTGCAGTGGCCCCAGGGACGTTCTGCAACACCGACCGCAGCTGGGGATCGGCGTTGGCGACTTCACCGGTGAACCGGGCCAGCCCATCGGCCAGCGACTTGATGTCGTCGCCGCTGCGGATCTGCGCGTCGAGGAACGGGCCCGCCTGGTCGATCAGCTGCGTCACCTGCCCGTAGTTGGCGTTCGCCTCGTCGATCAACAGCCGCGACGACTGGATCAGCCGCGCCAGCTCGGGTCCGGAACCGTTGAACGCCTTGAACGTTTCCCGCAACAGATCCTGCAGCCGGCTGTTGCCTACGCTGCTCACCAACTTGTCGGCCTCGGTCAAAAGCCCAGCGATGTCCTGGCCGATCCGGGTGTGCGCCTGGTCGATGGTCGATCCATTGCGCAGCGTCGAGTGGGCCGGCTCGTCGGGTGGCACCAGGTCGATGTACTGCTCGCCGACGGCCGAGACGCTCTTGACGGTCGCGGTGACGTTCTCGGGCACCGGGGTGCCGC